>Ga0187893_10008095_pt1 | contig 16800 bp, 10 predicted proteins | sample MA1701074metaG_FD_139574 | JGI IMG/M metagenome (GOLD analysis project Ga0187893, IMG submission 139574) | White microbial mat communities from a basaltic lava cave in the Kipuka Kanohina Cave System on the Island of Hawaii, USA - MA170107-4 metaG ...
CGAACAGGCTTCTTCCCCTGGAACCGGACCCGCGATACGCCCTCCGCCAGCAGGAAGTGCCCGTGCGAAGGATCCTCTTCGGAGATGCGCACGAAGACGTCCGTTTCCGGCGCATCGGACGATACGTGGATCACCGCGGACATCGGCCCAAGAATCTTGAAAGGCTCCTGGATGGGAGCGCTGCGATAGGCCACAATATCTTTGCGCTCCCTCAGCAGTTCGCTATAGCGGGACGCCATCTCGTCGCCGAAAATGTCAGGGCTTGGCGTCGGATCGCCAGGATCGTACACATACTGGTCGCTCCCCCGCCGGCCATCCTCACGATCCGGTAGTAATGCAAAGTTGCTCCCCAGAAAGTACTTTTTCGGCTGGCCCGGGGGTGGATAGCTTGCCGCCGTCAGCCAACGGTTTTCGCCCATCACGAACAACTTCACGGGATCGCCGTCTGGCGCCGCCTCGCCCTTCAGCCAATGAGCGAACCAGTCTGCATATTCCTGTTCGAGGTCGAGGAGCGCCGCCTCGCCGAAATCCCGCCCACCCTCTTCCCGGGTGGCGGTAGACGTGTGCCCCCACGGCCCGAGGATCAAACGCTGGTTTTTCGCTCCTGCTTTCATCATGGCAAGGTAGTTGAGCTTCGTTCCCATACCGCCGCCGCCATCGAACCAGCCCGATTGATGGAGAACTGGCACTGTAACTCGATCCACCTTGCTCAGGTAGCGGACGGGCTTCCAATAGTCGGAATCAGGACCTTCGGAACAAACTCGCCGCCAGATCTCATCGACACGGCCAAAGACCTTCATGTCCTGTCCGGCGACCGGCAAGTCATCCAACGCCTTCTCGAACGCCTGATGAGGGAAGCTCTCTAAAGCTGTCAGCGGCGAGCTGTCCTCCGGCTTTTGGCCGCGAAAAATATGGAGCGCCTGTATGTTCGGCATGAATAACAGAACGCCCTGGTCATAAGGGAAACGGCCGGGCGAGCAATTCACGACCATGGCGGCCAGATGCGGTGGCCGTTCGACAGCGGCCAGCCACTGGACCAGCGCGTCATAGGACATCCCAATCGTGCCGACCTTGCCCGAACACCATGGCTGGCGCGCCAGCCATTCGATCGTGTCGAAGCCGTCCGGTCCTTCGCGCAAGTACAGTTCGAATCGCCCCTCGGAGCGGAAGCGTCCTCGCACATCTTGAACGGCGTAAACATAGCCTCGCGAAGTCCAAAACTTTGCCTCCTGGCCAAGAATCGCTTTATTGTAAGGAGTTCGCTCCAGCACCACGGGCAGGCCGTTCGACGGGCCACTCGGAAAGTAAAGGTCGAGGGCCAGTCGCACGCCGTCGCGCATTGGGACGAGCACTTCCTTTTTTTCAGTCACAGCATGCCCCGGTCGCGGAAATTCCCTCGTGCGCTTCAGAACCAGAGGTGAGCTGCCACTCCCTTGTTTCCAGTTTCCGCTGATCGTCGTCCGTTCCGGGTTGATCTTGCCTTCGTAGCTGCCTCGGATCAGCTTTACCTCAAACTTAAGCTCCGCGCCGTCGCGCGTGATGGTCGTGACAGGAATTCCGAACCCGTTCTGATCCGGACTGTCGACCTTGGCTGTCATTCCATCCTCATAAGTGATGATGTGAAGTACGAACCTGAGCTTACTTGGTCCTCCCATCCAAGCTCCGTCAATATCACTGGGCTTGGGAGTTTTCTGCTTCGTTTCTTGGAGAACCGGCATCCCGGTAAATTCCAACGGGACTGATGGGAGACGCCGCTCGTTCAACTGCTGCTTGATAAAATCTCGCTCGCGGTCGAAGGAGCCGGCGGAAGCTTTATTCTGGCGCGCGGACGCGGCGGTAATAGCTGCGGCAAACAGCACTAAAGCGAACACAATTCTTCTCATCGGTTTTGTTCTCCCATTTTTGAATCACTCACACCGAAGCGCGATCATCGGATCAACCTGCGTCGCCCGCCGCGCCGGTATCCAGCAAGCCGCGAGCGCCACCAGCATCAACAACACGGCGATCCCGCCGAACGTCAGCGGGTCAGTGGCGCTAACGCCATAGAGCAAGCTCCGCAGCAGCCGCGTCAGTCCGAACGCCGCCGCCAACCCGATGCCCACGCCGGCCAGCGCGAGCCGCAATCCCTGTTTGAGCACTAGGCCGAAGACAATCGCCGGCGACGAGCCGAGCGCCATGCGGACGCCGATTTCGCGCGTGCGTTGCGCCACCGCATAACTCATCACGCCGTAAAGTCCCACCGCCGCCAACAATAACGTGACGAAGCCGAAGCCCCCCACCAGACCGGCGACGGTTCTCGGCATCGACAACAGCCGATCCAGATACTCCGGCATCGTTTTGACGCCGGAAACGGGCAACTCGCCATCCAGCGCGGCGACTTCCTGCCGCAGCAGCGCCGCCACGCTTTCGGGCGGCGCCGATGTGCGTGCCAGCAAGGTCGCTTCGCCGCTGTAGTGTTGCTGCAGCGGCAGGAACATGAATTCGGTCGCCCCTTCGCCGAGCAGGTAATACTTGCCGTCGCGCGCCACGCCGACCACTTCGCAAAACGGCCCCGCCGCGTCGCCGAGCCGCAACCGTTTGCCCAGGGCGCTCTGGCCGGGCCAGAAACGGCGCGCCAGCGTTTCGTTGACGACGATGACGCGCGGCGATTTTTCGTCATCGGTGACGCTGAACCCGCGCCCCTCGACCAGCGGCGTTTGCATCGTCTCGAAGTAGCCCGGCCCCGCAATGGTGTAGCCGATCTCGATCCGTTCGTTGGCGTATTGCGGCACGTAACCCTCGACGTGAATGGTTGTGCCGTTGTTGTCGGGCCCCAGCGGCAGCCAGTTGCCGATGCTGGCGGCTTCGACGCCGGGCAGCGTCCGGAGGCGTTCGATCACGCGCCGGTAAAACTCGCGCCCTTTCGTTTCATCGTAGCCGTGCAAGCCGACGTTCACGTTTGCCAACAGCATCCGTTTCGCTTCAAAGCCGGGGTTCATCTCCTGCGCGTAAAACATGCTTTTGACGAACAGCCCCGCGCCAACTAGCAGCATCAGCGACAATGCGACTTGCGCCACGACCAGCAGATCGCGCAGGTGAAAACGCCGCCGCCCCGCCGTGACCGGCGCATCGCCTTTCAAGGTCGCCACCAGATCGGACCTCGACGCCTGCCACGCGGGCAGCAAACCGAAGAGCAAGCCGGTCACGAGCGAAGCCGCCAGCGTGAAGCCCAGCACGCGCCCATCCGGGCTGAGGTCATAACTGAAATCCACCGTCGCATAATCGAGCCTGGGCATGGCCGCCGGCAGCAACGAAGTGAGCCATTGCGCCAACAACAAACCCAGCCCGCCGCCCGCGAGCGCCAGCAGCAGGCTTTCGGTCAACAACTGGCGCACCAGTCGCCCGCGGCTCGCGCCCAACGCCAACCGCACGGCAATCTCGCGCCGCCGCGCCGCCGCCCGCGCCAGCAACAGATTCGCCACGTTGGCGCAGGCGACCAGCAACACCAGACTGACGATGCCCATCAGCAACCCGGCAGCGAGAGGAACAAAGCCCGTCAGCGCGATGGCGGGCTGCGTCTTGGCGCCGGCGGGAACCATGCCGATGGATTGGTTGGCGTTCGTTTGCGGATAGGCCGCGGCCAGTTGTTGCGCGCGCAAATTCATCGCCGCTGTCGCCTGCGCAATCGTCACGCCGGGTTTGAGCCGGCCGTTGACGTTGAATTGCGCGGCGCCGCGCGCGGTCTCCCAAGCCGCGCTGTCGCGCGCAACTTGCTTGTGCATCGAGAAAGGCAGCCAAACATCAGGGATGTAGCCGAGCAAGCGCGTTCCCGAAAAACCCTGCCGCGCCACGCCGATGACCGTGAAATCGTGGCCGTTCAAGCGCACGACGCGCCCCACGATGTGCTGATCGGCGCCAAAGCGCTGCTGCCAGAACGAGTGATTGAGCACCGCCAACGGATGCCCGCCCGGCACGCGGTCGTCGTCCGGCGTCAAGACGCGCCCCAGCGCCGGCATTACGCCCAAGCCCGTGAAGTAATTCCCCGTGACCAGTTCGCCGCTGATCAGTTCCGCTTTGTCGTCGCGATTTTTCAGGCTGAGATACTGGTGGTCGTGCAGAAAGAGGTCGCTGAACACGTCGTTGTGATCGCGGTAATCTTTGTAATCGGGATACGAAAAGGCGTTCGGGAACGAGGAATTCGGCTGCCGCGTGTAAAGCGCAACCAACCGCTCCGGCTCGCGCACCGGCATCGGTTTGAAGAGCATCGCGTTGACAACGGTGAACACCGCCGTATTCGCCGCAATCCCCACCGCCAGGGAAAGCACGGCAATCAACGTAAAGCCCGGTTGCTTCATCAACATTCGCGCGCCGAAGCGCAGGTCTTGCCACAGGGTTTGCATATTTTCTCCTTGTCGAAAGCGAATCATTTACTGCACAGCACGATCATCAGCCGTCTCAACGGCCAGCCTTAATGTCGTAGACCCACAAGGTCTCGAGATCCCGAATGTAGAGCCTCCCGTTTGCAATAACCGGATACGCAAACGCGTTCTCCGGCATCTGCCCCGCCTGTTTTTTCTTCGGCGGATTCGGCGGCGTGAAGCGGCCCTTTTCGCGATAGCCTTCAGGCGTCGCCTCTACCAAAACGTAATCGCCATTCTCGTCGTGAATGTATAAATGCCCATCGGCGTAGGCAACCGAAGCCATGCCGAAATCCTCGGCCTTCCATTTCACCTTCCCCGTCGTGAACTCAACCGCGACCAGAGGCCCCCTGGTCGGCGTGCCATAAAGATAGTCGCCGACCAGCACCGCCCCGCCGAAGCCGTTCGGCAGGCCGCGCTCGAAATAGACCTGCTCGGCGGCCACTCCGCCTCTGTCCGGCTTTAACTGAACAAGACCGCCTCCGATGCTCAGCGCTCCGCAGTAGACATATCCATCACGCGCGACCGGCGTGAAAGCCTGCGCCGGGCCTTTGACAACTTCCTTGTAGCGCCAGAGGAAAGCGCCCGTCTTCGCATCCACGCCGACCAGTCCCTTGCTCAAAAACTGCACGTATTGTTTTCTCCCGCCGCCTTCAACCACAATCGCCGACGCATAACCCGCCGGGTCGCCGTCCGGAACCGCCGATTTCCAGATGACCGCGCCCGTCTTTTTGTTCAGCGCCACGATCGTGGCCTGTGCGCCGCCGGGAGTTACAACAACAACGTCGCCATCAACCAACGGAGATTCCGCGTAGGCCCATTCGTGGGGTTGGCCGCCGAAGTCTTTCCGGAGGCTCTTCTGCCATCGAATCTTGCCGCTCCTGGCTTCGAGGCAAACGAGGTCGCCGTCCGAGCCCAGCACGTAGATGAAATCTCCGTCAACGGTCGGAGTGGACCGCGCCTTCGCGAAAGGCGGGTCCTGATTCGGGTTGCCGACGTTACCGACGCGCGTCGTCCAGAGAGGCTTTCCATCCTCGGTTGAGAGAGCCTGAACGAACTCATTCTCCATGCCCCGGTTGCTCATCAGGTAGATGCGCGTACCGACGACCGACGGTGTTGAAAAGCCGTCGCCGATGTCGTTTACCTGCCAGAGCAATTTGGGTCCCTCCTTCGGCCATTGCTTCAGGAGGCCGCTCTCCTGTGATATTCCGTTCCGTTGCGGCCCACGCCATTGAGGCCAGTCAGAAGTCGAAGCGCCCATTTTGGCAGACCTCGTCACGGACACGGCTGAGAAGAGCAAACAAAGCGCTGCGATGGTCGTTAGTAAGCGTGAAGTCATGGTCTTCTCCTTTTGACTATTGAATTACTTTGCCGCGCCGGTGTTGGGCGGCGCAGACTTACGAAGCGTTTCTATCTGTTTAAGTATTTCTGCGATAGTAGCTTCGGTCGCTATTTTCCCTTTCTCGCGCGTGGCCAGCGTCGGGTCTCCCCACGATCCGGTCGGCGAATAGATTCCTTAAAGCTCTGATTGCGCGCACGAAAGTCCACGTAATCGGGATAAGACGAACCGCCGAAATCGCCGCTGCTGAAATCGCTGGTGAACACGGACGCCAGTTCGTGCGGCTTGTCCACCGGCAATGGGCGCAGGAACAACGCATTGACGACACTGAAAATCACGCCGTTTGCGCCAATGCCGAGTGCCAGCGTGACGACGGCAATCAACGTGAAGCCGGGTTGCTTCATCAACATTCGCACGCCGTAGCGCAGGTCTTGCAGTAGGGTTTGCATCATTTCTCCTCGTTCGTTGTGGGTAACTCTTCGCACAAATCCGTTTTACATATCCAAATGGTGTGCCAGCTTTCCCCGTGTGCGGAAACCACAGCGAGAATTCGCACTTGGCGGCAGAGAAGAAATTACGTGTGCGGCGCTGCTGTTCGCTGGTGGGATTGTCGTTTCCCAAAAACGAGCAATGTGAGTGGCCTTTTGACAATGCCTTGTTTCAAGGAGGGAGAGGCTATCGTCACTGGCTGTACGGCCTCAGCTTAACTCTGGATTTTTTCTACTTCGACGCGGTTATCGTGATAGGCGGCTCCGCCGCCCATGTCCGAACTTCGTTCGTCCACTGAGTTGCTGTTCCGCCATGATTTCCTCCTATTCAGTTCGGAGCGCAACCAGCGGATCAACTTTCGTCGCCCGCCGCGCCGGAATCCAGCAAGCCAGCAAGGCGATGAAAGCCAGTAACCCGCCAATGACCGCAAACGTCGCCGGATCGGTCGCGCTCACCCCGAACAACATACCCGCCATCAACTGCGTCAGCGCCAAAGCTGCCAGCAAACCAACCCCGATGCCGAGCAAGGCAGGCCGCATACTTTGCGCGATGACGAGGCGCAACACATCCGTCCGCTGCGCGCCCAGCGCCAGGCGGATGCCAATTTCCTGCGTGCGCTGCGTCACGGCATAAGCCACGACCGCATAAATACCCGCCGCCGCCAGCAACAACGCGATTGCGGCGAAGATGCCCAACAGCAAAAGATTGAAGCGGCGCGGCGCGATAACGGTGGCGAGCATTTGTTCCATCGTCCTCACGCTCGAAGCCGGAACGTCGCGATCAATGGCCTGTAATTCGCGCTTGACCGAAGCCGCCAGCGCCAGCGGTTCCGTCGCCGTGCGCAGCGCCCAATGCAGGTTGTTGCGCAGGAGTCCGACGTTATCGGCGTGCGCCTGAGCGAGCGGCAGGTAGATGTCGAAGGTCGGACTGTTTTCCAGTCCCATCTGTTTCACGTCGCCGACCACGCCGATGATTTCCAGCGGGCGCGGCCCCTGGTTGTTATCGCCGATGGTCAGATGTTCGCCCACGGGATTGCGGTCAGCGAAATAACGCTGCGCGATTTGCTGATTGATGAGCAGCACAGGCTTGGCCGCCGCCGCATCGCGTTCGCTGAATTCCCGCCCGGCAATGAGCGGAATTCCCAACGCGCGGAAATAACCCGGCGTGGCGATGCGATATTGTGCGCGCGGCGTCTGTTCGCGTGCGGCGGGCGGGCGTCCGGCGACGTTGAATTCTACGGAAGTGCCCCTCCCGCTCAGCGGCGGAATGTCCACCACGCCGAGCGCCTGTACGCCGGGCAGCGTTGCCAGCCGCTGTCCCGCCTGTTCAATAAACCGGGTGATCGCTGCGCCGTCGGGATAATTGTTGGGCGGCAAGGCCAATCGCACGAGCAGCACATTGCCCGCGTCAAAGCCCGGCTTGATCTCCTGCACTTTCTGAAAGCTCCTGATGAACAGCCCCGCGCCGATGAGCAACACCAGCGCCAGGGCGACTTCGGTGATGATCAACAAGCTCCGCAGCCGGTTGCCGGCGGCCCCCGTCCCTTTGCCGCCTTCTCTGAGTCCCCGGTTGAGATCAACAGCGGAGGTTTGCCACGCCGGGGCCAGGCCGAACAGCAAACCACAGAACAACGAAACAGCCAGCGTGAAGCCCAGCGCGCGCGCGTCAAGGCCGACCTCACGCGCGCGCGGCAAACTCGCCGGGCTGAGCGTCAGCAGCAGCTCGCCGCCCCAATACGCCAACACGGAACCGAGCGCCGCCCCGCTGAGCGCCAGCAACAGACTTTCCGTCAGCAGTTGCCGGATGAGCCGCGCGCGCGAAGCGCCGAGCGCCGCCCGCAAGGCCATCTCCCGGCGTCGCCCGGCAGCGCGCGCCAGCAGCAGGTTGGCGAGATTGGCGCAGGCGATCAACAACACCAGCGCGACCGCGCCGAATAAAACCCAGAGCGCGCGGCGGTAATCCCCTACGATGCCGTCGTGCAGCCTGACCACGCGCACCCCCAGCTTGCCGCCGTTCTCTTTCGGATATTGCTGACGCAACTCACTGGCGATGCCGTTCAATTCCGCGGCGGCCTGCGCGGGCGTGACATTGGGTTTCAGCCGCGCCAGCAAACGCAGAAAGCTGACCGAATTGCGTTCGTGGCGCAACGGGTCGGCTTCCGGCGCGAGCGGCACAGCCAATTCTGCATCCGCGTAAAAGGGAAAAAGAAAATCCGGCGGCAACACCCCGACGATTTCGTAACTGACGCCATTCATCAGCACGCGCTGGCCTATGGCATTTGAATCTGCGTTGAATCGTCGTTGCCAGAAACTGTGACTGAGCGCGACGACGTGTTGATTGCCGGGCCGATCGTCAGCGGGCAACAGCGTGCGGCCCAGCGCGGCCTTGACGCCGAGCAGTTGAAATGCATCCGCCGAAACGCGCGTGCCCTGCACCCGCTCCGGCTCGCCCGTCCCCGTCAGGTTGCCGCTCCAGTTGGCGAAAGCGGCAAGTGTCACACCGCGGCTCTGATCGCGGTAATCACAAAAATCCGGCACGGTAAACTGAAAACTGTTGCCCGCGCTGCGCACCGCCCAGACCTGCGCCAGTCGCTCCGGCTGCTCGAAGGGCAACTGGCGCAACAGGACGGCATTGACCAGACTGAAAATCGCCGTGTTCGCGCCAATCGCCAGCGCCAGCGTCAGCACTGCCGCCAACGTGAAGCCGGGCTGCTTCGACAGCATTCGCGCGCCGTAACGTAAATCCTGCAATGTTGTAATCAGCATCCGGCAATGTTAGCGCTTCTGCGCGGACGTTTTGCGCCAAATTCCCTGCGATTCCCGCCGAAAGCTCTACGCGCAGCTTGTCGGCGCAACCAATCGCATTGCATAGTTGCCGGAGCAATGGCGAACCAACCACACCAAGCAAGCACACAAGAACACCGCCTGTTGAAGCGGCGCATCGTCGTCGTGGTCGTGCCGCCGGTTGAGGAACTCGACCTGGTTGGCCCGGTGCAGGTGCTCAGCGCGGCCAACCGCCTGGCGGGAAAAAAGGTCTATTCCATCGAGATCGTCACCAGCGCGCAGGAACTGACCGTGGCAGGCGAGGGCGGCATCCTTTCATTTCTGGCGCAAGGCCGGCTGCCGGACGTAACGGGGAAAATAGATTCCGTGCTGCTGGTCTGCGGCGTCGCAACGCGCTTGCTGCGTGACCCGGCTTTATCGGCGTGGCTGAGAAACATTGCTCCTGCATCGCGCCGTTTGGGAGGTGTCTGCGTGGCATCGTTTCTGCTGGCCGAAGCTGGTTTGCTCGACGGCAAGCGCGCAACCACGCATTGGAAATTCGGGCGCGAGTTGGCGAAACGCTACCCGAAAGTGCGCGTGGAAACGGAGCCAATCTGGGTCAGGGACGGAAACATCTACACCTCGGCGGGCATCTCGGCGGGCATTGACCTCGCGCTCGCCTGGGTCGAGGACGATTGCGGCGGCGAGATTGCGCAAGCGGTGGCGCGCGAACTGGTCTTATTTCTCAGGCGGCACGGCGGCCAACAGCAACTCAGCGTCTCATTGGCGTCGCAAGCGTCCGAGATGAAAACGATTCAGGAGTTGCAAATCTGGCTGGCGGACAATCTGGGCCGCGCGCTCTCTGTGCAAACTCTGGCCGAACGCGCCGCCATGAGCGTTCGCAACTTCGAGCGCGTGTTCACGCGCGAAGTCGGGAGCGCTCCTTCACGCTACGTTGCGCAATTGCGTGTCGAGGCGGCGCGCCGCCAACTTGCACAAACCGGAAAAAGCCTTGAGCAGATCGCCGCGAGTTGCGGCTTCGGCAGCGCGGATTTGATGCGGCGCGCTTTTGTCCGCACGCTTGGCGTCACGCCAGCCCGCTATCGCAAATCAGTTTCCGGGTGACAGGTTGATAGAATCGAGACCGTCGAGGTTCACGCTAATTGTCACGTTGTTCATCACTCAGGTGGCGGACATACCCGGTTTCCATCTCCAACCAATGCCCGTCCAGCGCACGAAAGAACCCGATGCGAGCATAAGGGCCTTGAGGCTTTTCCTTTTGCACGGTTGGAGCGTTTTGGGCGATGACGAACGTAGAAAACACAAAGACGAGGACCCATGCCGAAGCCCTTCCAAGCCATCGATGTTTCATTTTTGTTCTACTCCGATGTTTCATTGTCGTTTTACTTCTACCGCCAAACTGAACGACCATCCTAACAGGGAAATCCAGGGAGTTTGCGACATATATCCGACGAAATTCGCCAAATTAGTCGAATCCCTCTGGTACAAGCCGGCGTTGTGACTCAGGCTCATCACCGCCAAGCGATGCGCCGCCAAGCCGGTTCATTGACCTTTGGATATTCCTGCGCGAGTTGCCGGCCAATCGCGGCGATTTCACTCTGCGCCGGCTGAAGCGTCACACCCGGCTTCAAACGCGCAACCGCATACGAACCGCCAAAGGCGCTGCCGCGATCCGCCATCCCGGACTTGGGCTCCAGAAAGAGTTCCGAGGGAACGTAAACGTCCGTCGCCTCAAAATACTCGAAGCCCGACGGCAGCACGCCAATCAACGTAAAGCCGGGCTGTTTCAGCAACATTCGCACGCCGTAGCGCAGGTCTTGCCAGAGGGTTTGCATAATTTTCCTCCTTATCGAATTGAATCAGTCGCACCGCAGCGCAATCATCGGATCCACCTTCGTCGCCCGCCGCGCGGGAAGCCAGCAAGCGAACAGCGCCACTCCGGCCAGGAACAACGACACGCCCAGATAAGCCAACGGATCCAGCGGGCTGACACCGAACAGCAATCGGGTGAAGAGACGCGAGACGGCTGCGGCGCCTACCACTCCCAAGACAACGCCGACCGCCACGGGGCGCAAACCTTGCTGAATCACGAGTCGCAGGACATCGCCTTTTTGTGCGCCGAGCGCCATGCGGATGCCAATCTCATGCGTCCGCCGACTCACGGCATAAGACATCACGCCGTAGAGACCGACCGCTGCCAGTAACAAGGCCAACAGCCCAACACCTCCGGCAGCCAATGCCGCCGCGCGTGGGGCTTGCGTATGGCGCTCCAACTCTTCGGTCAGCGTCGAAGTGCTAACACGCACTTGCGGATCAAGTTGCCGTACCGCTTCTCTGACGGGATTGACCAGCAACTGCGGAGCCGTTTCGGTGCGCAACAAAATATTCATGTCCAACTGATTCGTGAGTTTGAGCGGCTTGTAAAACGTGGGGCCATCTACTTCGGCTAGGCGAACGCTGCGAACATTTTTTACGACACCGATGACCTGCCAGGTTCGACCCGACAGGCGTTCCTCAAATTGTTTTCCGATGGGTTGTTCACCCGGCCAGCAACGTTCGGCCATCGCGGCGCTAATCAAGGCAACGGGCGCTTGTTCCTGTCTCTCCTGCTCAGTGAATGTGCGCCCTTGTAAAAGTGGAATCCCCAATGTCTCAAAAAACTTCGGCGACACAACATTGAAGTACGCGAATGTCTCCTGCCCGCTCTCGGCGGGAATAATTGTTCCGCCACTGTTGTTGGAAAGCGGCGAGACCAGCGACAGGCTGACCGATTGCACGCCCGGCAAGGCAGCCAATCGCTCGCGGAGTTGACGCTGGAAAGTAGCGGCCCTATTCGGGTCGGCGTTTTGTTGCCGCAGGTCCAAAAAGCCAACCAGCGTTTGTCGCGTCTCAAACCCGGGATCAAGCGTTTGCGCACGCTGCAACCCCCTGACCAGCAGCCCGGCAGTGATGAGCAACACGAGGCAGACGGCTACTTGCGCCACGATCAATCCGTCGCGCAGTCGCGAACGACTGAACCGTTGCCCAAACGCGGAACCTTCCTCCTTGAGCGCCGACGTGAGGTTCGGTTTCGTGGATTGCAACGCGGGCGCTGAGCCAAAGACCAGCCCTGTGATGACCGAGATCAACAGGGTATAAGTAAAGACGCGAATGTCAGGACTGACATCGAGGGTAAACAAGACTTGATTGAATCCGGTGGTCGCAATCAGCCCACGCACGGTCCAGTACGCCGCGAGTAAACCAACCGCCCCGCCCAACAAGGCAAGCAATACGCTTTCGGTCAGCAATTGCCGCACGAGTCGCCGGCGACTGGCTCCGAGCGCCAGACGCACGGCAAATTCTTTCTGGCGCGTAGTCGCGCGAGCCAGCGACAGATTGGCAACATTCGCGCACGCAATCAGCAGCACCAAACCAACCGCAGCCATAATCAACCCCCCGACCGCCATCACTCTGTCCCGCCGTTCGGGGTCGCTCAGAAAATTGCCGGACGTGACGAGAATTTGCGTCTTCCGACCGGGCGAGGCGAGGTCAAGTTGCCCGGCCACCACCGTCATCTCGGCTTGCGCTTGCGTTGACGAAATGCCCGGCTTCAACCGTCCAACGACCTCCAGCCAACTCAGATTCCGGTTGGAAAGATAATCGCTCCCTGGAAAGAGTTGCGCCTGCATCATCAGCGGCGCCCACAAATCGGGAGCCTGGAGTTCGGTTCCATGAAAATCGGGCGGCGCGATGCCGATCACGGTGAAGGGGTGACCATTCAGCCGCAGATTCTTTCCCACCAGATTCGGATCAGCGTTGAACTGTCGCTGCCAGTAACGATGGCTCAACACCACGACCGGCGCTGCGCCCGGCCTCCGGTCTTCTTCCGGCGCAAAGCCGCGCCCCGATGCCATCTGCACACCCAGCACCGAGAAATAGTTGCCTGCGACAATCATCACCCTGATTCCTTCCCCTTCCGCCCCCTCCACCGCAATCAACATCTTGCTGGAGTAATACGCCGTCAGCCCGGAGAACGATTGCGTGCTCTCGCGCTGGCTGATGAATTCGGGGTAAGAGAACATCTTGGTGGAACCGCTCACTTCACGAAAAGACTTTCCCAACTCATTGCGGTAGACCTTCACGACCTGCTCCGCATCTGTGACGGGCAATGATCGCAAGGCAACCGCATTGAACAGGGTGAACAGGGCTGTATTCACACCAATCCCCAGCGCGAGCGTTAACCCGGTTACTAACGTGAAGCCCGGATTCTTCCGCAACATCCGCAGGCCAAAGCATAAATCCTGCATCAATCGTTCAAGTGAAGCCCAGCCCCACATCTCGCGCGTGACTTCCTTCACCAAACCGACATTGCCAAACTCGCGCAAGGCATTGGCGCGCGCTTCGTCCGGCAATTCGCCGCGTGCGATGCGGTCGCGGATGGCTTCGTCCAGATGGTTGCGGATTTCGGCGTCGAGTTCGGCTTCGCGTTGTTGGCGCCAGAGTTTTTGGAACCAGAGGAATTTCATGTGTCACGCTCCTGTTCTGTCAGGCAACTGCAACCAGTGCCCAGTGAATGTCAGTGTCGCTATTGAGCGCGGCGCAAGGTCATTGCTTGATTCTCACTCGTAGCCTGATCGTGAGAACGAAGGATGGCTTCGTGATCGGCGACAAAGCTGACCCGGCCTTGGAAGAAAGAGTCATCTTCCCGCTTGACCTTGAAAGAAAGCGTTTGTCCATCAAAGACGGGGTCAAGCAGCGGCGCTTCGACCTTCCCTCTGATCTCTGCACTGTCGCCGTTGTTCACAACTTTGTAGAAGATCACTGTCCCTGCCGGTTTGCCTGATGGAGCTTGCAGGTGGAACTCTACGGCTGGCGCATTCGGAAAGTTACCTTTCCAAACACCGGCTAAAGACGCGGCGGTGCGCTGTTGCCTGGTTTGGGTATAGCCAACCGCGGCGATGGCAATCGCCAGTGTCAGCAGGAAAGCGGATAAGCGGAAATGTCTTTTCATCTCGAACTCCTTTGGTCATTGAATAGTGAATCGAAGTGATTGAAACGAAGAATAGCAGTATCAGTCGTGCCGCAGCGAAATCAGCGGATCAACCTTCGTCGCCCGCCGCGCAGGCACATAGCAAGCCAGCAATGCGACGACAGCCAGCAGCAGCGGTACGGCGACAAAGGTCAAGGGATCACGTACGCTGACGCCATACAACAAGCTGGACAGCCAGCGCGTAACCATGAAGGCCAGCGACAACCCGAAGACGGTTCCGAGCAGCGTTAAGCCCAGTCCTCGCCTGACGATCAACCACCGCACGTCGCGTGGCGCAGCGCCGAGCGCGATGCGGATGCCGACTTCGCGCGTTCGTTCGGTGACGGTGTACGACATCACGCCGTAAATGCCCGTCGCCGCCAGTATCAGACCGAGCAATCCAAATGCGGCCAACAACGCGGCGCATATCCGCATCGGCCAGAATTGCAAAGCGATGACTTCGTCCAGCGTGTTGACTTCTTGCAAAGGCAGGTTGGGATCAAGCGTCATGACTGCGCGGCGCACGTTGGCAATCAGTGCTTGCGGCACGCCCGTCGCGTGCAAGGCAACCGTCAGCCGCGCAGTGGGCTGTTGTGCGAGCGGGCGATAAGTGGTGAGTTGTGGTGGTTCGCCCAGCGCGTGCAGCGTGTCCTGCGCAACGCCGACAATTTCGCTGAACGGCGCGCTGAGCGGACCGAGGCGAAGGCGTTTGCCCAACGCGGATTCGTTCGGCCAGAACCGGTGCGCAAGCTGTTCGTTGATGATGACGACGGGTGCAGCATCGGCGGTGTCCTGCGCCGTGAATGCCCGTCCGTGCAACAAGGCTGTGCCTAGCGTCTCGAAATACCCCTCGCTGACCACTTGCGCCGTAGCGAACAGCGGTGGCGCGTCGGGCGGTTCTGTCCGCCCTTCGATAGCCAGCGGAGCGCCGAGCGACATCACGCCCATCGGCAGGAAATTGGCGGCGGTGACGGAATGCACACCGGGCAAAGCAGACAATCGTTCGATCACTTGACGCGCGAAATCCTGCTGGCGCGCATTGTCATACCCCTGATGTCCCAGCATTACCGTGAAGGTCAGCCGATTACGCGTTTGAAAGCCGGGATCGAGTTGTTGCGCTTGTAGCAGGCTGCGCAAAAACAATCCCGCGCCGACCAGCAGCAGCAACGAAATGGTCACCTGAACAACTACCAGCGCGTGACGCAAGTTGAGGCGGCGACCATGGGGCATTCCGGCTTCAGTCTTTAAGGCCTGCACGAGCTCAGGTTTGGACGCTTGCCACGCGGGCGCGAGACCAAACAACAGCGTCGTCACCAACGCCAGCCCCAGCGTGAATCCCAGCGCCGCCCAATCCAAGCGCAAGGCCACCTGAAAGCGCCACGACGCCGGCAACGGCGGCTTGAACGCCATCAGCAATTGATTGAGCCAGAAAGCAAACAACAATCCAACCAGTGCGCCCAATAGCGCCAGCAGGGCGCTTTCAGTCAGCAATTGCCGGAGCAAGCGCCAGCGACTCGCCCCTAGCGCCAAGCGCACAGCAATCTCTTTGCGGCGCGCCGTTGCGCGCGCCAGCAACAAATTGGCGACGTTCGTACAAGCCAGCAGTAGGACGATGCCAACCACGGCTGCCAATAGCGCCGTGCCCATTTGCGCCATTGAGCGGAAAAAAGGTGTGAAGACGCCTTGTGTGCCGATCAGCTTCAGCGATCGGTCCGCGGGCGGCTGATTGCCACGCGGCGGCTCGGCCTGCTCCAATTGCTGATTGATGAGTTCCAAGGCCGCTTGTGCTTGCGCTGCTGTGATGCCTGGCTTGAGTCGGCCAATCGCGGCGAATCGTTCATAGCGCCGATCATCAAACAGCCTTGCCCGATTCGGAAACACCTGCGCCGACATCATCGCGGGCAACCACAAACTGACGGTGAAAGGCGCGCTCGTTCCCGTGAAACCGGCAGGCGCGACACCGATGATGGTGAAGCGCTGATTGTTGAGCGTGATGTTGCGTCCGACAACGCTGGCAGCGCCATCCAACCGGCTTTGCCAAAAAGTATGACTGACAACTACGACCGGATGCGCGCCCGGCACACGATCCTCTTCCGGTTGAAACGTACGTCCCAGCACAGGTACAAGGCCCAGCGTCGAGAAATAATTGCCCGAGACTACTTCGCCCGTCAGCATTTCGCTACGTATCCCGTTGCCAAAACTGAGTTCAGCGATTTCACTCACGGCAAGTCCTGCGAGCACGTCATTGCGTTCACGCAGCGCCAGAAAATCCGGGTGCGAAAACGTATTGCCATTCAGCCCCGCGCCACGTATCACGGCCACCAATTGTTCCGCGTGCGGCGCCGGCAGCGGGCGCAACAAAACAGCGCTCACGACACTGAAAATCGCCGTGTTCGCGCCAATCCCGAGCGCCAGCGTGAGAATTGCAATCAACGAAAAGCCCGGATTCTTCCGCAACATCCGCAGTCCAAACCGCAAATCTTGTCCCAAGCGTTCGAGCGCAGCCCAGCCCCACGTCTCGCGCGTGACCTCTTTGACCAACCCCACATTGCCGAATTCGCGCAAGGCATTTGTGCGCGCCTCGTCCGGCGCTTCGCCGCGTGCGATGCGGTCGCGGATGGCTTCGTCGAGATGGCTGCGGATTTCGGCGTCAAGCTCTTCGTCTTTTCGTTGTCGCCAGAATTTCATGTCTCACGCTCCTTCCGGCGAATTGAGGATGCCCGCCATCGCCGCCGTCAGCCGCTCCCAGTTGGAGCGTTCCGCCGCCAATTGTTTCTTGCCGGC
>Ga0187893_10008096_pt1 | contig 16795 bp, 15 predicted proteins | sample MA1701074metaG_FD_139574 | JGI IMG/M metagenome (GOLD analysis project Ga0187893, IMG submission 139574) | White microbial mat communities from a basaltic lava cave in the Kipuka Kanohina Cave System on the Island of Hawaii, USA - MA170107-4 metaG ...
TATTGACTCTCGCATAAATAAGTAACATTCTTTTCCCGCATGAGCACCAAGATCAAGCGGGATATCACGGGCCTGGAGCGACGCCGACGCGAGGGGATGCGGCTGCTGGCCCAGGGCGTTTCTCAAGCCGAAGTGGCCCGGCGTTGCGGTGTCAGTCGCGTCAGCGCCTTGCGCTGGGAACGACAGCGCACCGTCGCCAAGGGGGCGGCGTGGAAACGCCGACCGCTGGGCCGTCGCCCCAAGCTGACCTCGCCCCAGAAGCAACAACTGGAGAACGCACTGCGGCAAGGCGCCCAGGCGCACGGCTTCCTCAATGACCTCTGGACCTTACCGCGCGTGGCCGCCTTGATTGAGCGCCAGAGCCAGGTGCGTCTGCATCCCGGCCATGTGTGGCGACTGTTGGGCCAGATGGGCTGGAGCCTCCAGCGTCCCGCAGGCAAGGCGGTGCAACGGGACGAAGCGGCGATTGCCCGGTGGAAGAAACACACTTGGCCAGCGTTAAAAAAAAGTCCCTGAAGGAGCGGCGCACCCTGGTATTTGTGGACGAAAGCGGGTTGTCGGAGCGTCCCAGCGTGGTGCGGACCTGGGCTCCCCGGGGTCAGACCCCGCAGTTGGTCTTCAGCCATGCTTGGGGCAAACTCTCGGTCATCGCGGGCATCACCTGGCGGGAGTTCTACTTTCGACTCTATCGTGGCAGCATCAAAAGCCGGCAGGCGGTGGAGTTTCTTGGCCATCTGCGCCGGCAGATCAAGGGCAGGCTGCTGGTGATCTGGGATGGTCTGGCGGTCCATCGCAGCCGAAAGGTTCGCGACTACGTGGAGCGCTCGGAGGGAGCCATCGTGCTGGCGCAACTGCCAGCCTACGCGCCTGAACTCAACCCCAGCGAATACATCTGGGGACATCTCAAGCAGCACGCCCTGGCCAACTTCTGCCCGACGGACCTGGCGCATTTGGGCCGAGAGGCGCGGCGGCAACTGCGGCGCACTCAGCGCCGAGGCACCTTGATCCGCGCCTTTTGGCACCAAGCTGAGCTTTCCTTGTGATCCAATGTTACTCATTTATGCGAGTCTCAATAGAAGAGTTGGTTGCTCGGTGCGCCAAGGAGATTCAATTCTGGGAATGGGTGCAGCAGGTAAGAACGGGTAATGATTTTCACGGATTCTTTCAGTATTTGACCCAAGGCCCTCGTGAGATTAGTTCAATCCTTCAATCACAGGATACACCACAACGAAAGCAGGAGCGTATCGCAGGCGCGTTTCAAATGTACTACTGTGGGAGGCAATCGATCCACTCGTCTCATCCGAAGGTTTCAACAATCCTTAAGTTAAAGGAACAGGATCCTGTCGCAGCCATGACAATGCTTGCGGTAAGCACTCCATTTTTTAATAAGCGACAACACCAGATTTCATTCACCGCAGATCGCTTTTCATCGATTGTCAGAGGCATTGTAGAGAATGCGCTTTTCGAGGCTGAATTAAAAGGTGCCGCTGAGAGCCAGTCCGAAGCTTTGGCAAAACTACGGCAAGAGTTTAAGGATCAGATTCATCATCAATCCGAACTTGTCAGAACTTTTGAAGCCTTGATTGCGACTAGCAAGACGACTTCCGAAGCAGCGGTAACAGAGCAGACCGAGAAACTTAAGACGTTCCACGAATCTTCGACCAATCAGTTTGGCGAACTCATCAACACTGCAAAGGGTGATCTTGAAGCCTACATTGAAAGCGTTAAGAAACGTTGGGCCCTGTCCGAATCTGTCAGCTATTGGGAAGAAAAGGAGAAATATCATAAAAAGCGCGCGTTCTGGTTTGGCATCGCATGGCCGTCTGTCGGCGTTGCCTTGGCATTTGGCGTTTTTGAATTGGCGTGGTGGCTGTCGGGGGGATTAAAACCCTTATCAGTGGTTCAAGGTGCTCCAGGGCAAGCTCAGCCGGCAGTTGCTCAACCGAATTACTGGCACGTCGCGGTCTTGGTAATATCGATTACGCTGTCGATTTGGTTCCTCCGAATTTTGGTCAGAGTGTTTCTAAGCCACTTGCATCGTCATTCCGATGCCCATGAGCGCATTACTCTGATTAAGACGTATCTTGCCTTGCTCCAAGAAGGAAAAGAGATCGTACCTGATGATCGAAAGATCATCATTCAGACGATTTTTCGCCCTTCTGCTTCGGGAATCGTTAAAGAAGACGCCGCGCCAGCGTCTCCTTGGGAGTTCCTGTCACGAAAGTCATGACCGCTTCACCAAGGCGGTGTATGCACCGGATTGCCTTCCTTCTCCTTCTCACTAACAGTGTCGTCCTTGCAGCTCCGGTTTCGACGGCCAGCAACAATTTCTCGATCACACTTTCGCCGCCGGTCGCATCGGATGCGCTGCTGGTGGACTCGCCGTTCGGTATCAACACCGCGTTTCGTCCTGACGCTCCAGATCTCGATGCGCGATTGGCGGCGATGCAGCAGGCCGGAATCAAATGGGGCCGGCAGGACTTCACCTGGCGACGCATTGAGAAGGCGAAGGGCGAATACGACTGGAGCGGTTACGATGCGCTGGTGGCGAAGTGTCGCGAGCGCGGTCTGCTGCTCTTTGGCAACCTGACTTACAATCCCGAGTTCCACGACCTGCGCACGGACGAAGGCGTGCGCGCGTATGCCGCGTTTGCGCAGGCGGCGGTGAAGCGTTACGCGGGCAAGGTGGATGACTGGCAGATTTGGAACGAGCCGAACCTCGGCCTGCTCAAGGGCGACGTGGACGTTTATGCGAAGCTGCTCGCCGCCGCCGGCCGGGCGATACACGAGGCGAATCCGAAGGCCAGGGTGCTCGCGATGAATATGGCGTTCTGCGACGTGCTCTGGGCCAGCAACGTGATGGCGCGCGTGCCTTACGACGCGTTCGATATCGTGTGCTTTCATCCCTACCGCAACCCGAACGCGCCCGAGGACAGATTCGACTGGTGGGTCACGGATCAATACATCAAGCGGTTCAATCCCAGCTACACCACCAACTATCCGCTCGCGCACATGAGTTTCCTCGAACAGACCGACGAGCTGATTGGCGCAATGAAGAGGTTCGGCGCGCTCAAGCCGCTTTGGGTCACGGAAATCTGTTTCAATAATCACATCCATCCTTACGGTATTCCTGAATTGCGCTCGGCGGATTTGCTGGTCCGCTTCTACGTCCAGGCCATCGCATCACGGAAGATCGAAAAGATTTTCTGGTGGACGCTGAAGGACGGCGGTGGGCAGCAGTTCGACGCGGCGGAAATGGTCGGCCTGATGCGCGCCGACCTCACGCCGAAATACAGCTTCTACGCGCACGGCGTCATGACGCGGCTGCTCGAAGGCAAGCGCTGGATACGAAACGACGCTTTCGGACCGGACGTGTTCGCCTGTATCTTCACCGACGACGCGAAGGGCGAGGACACCATCGTCGCATGGGCGAACAAACCTTACGCCTACGCGCGCATCAACAATACCGAAGCTGGGCTGACGCAATACGACGTGTTCGGCACCAAGCGCGTCGTGACCTACAACCGGCAGCGCACCGGCGCGAACCCGTTTCCGTTCGGCGAAAGTCCCATCTACATCGTTGGCCCGAAGGGATTGAGAGTGAACGTGCGTCCCGATCCAGGTTGGTAGGTCGGCCATTGAAGATGCTTTCCGAAACCAGGTATCTGAAGCATCGTTCGTCCACCGTTGAGACCAAACTCAAAGTTGGGGAAAGGAATCGTTCGCATGTTGACGGGGCTGGTCGTCTTTTACCTATTGCTCTGCGCTGGCGGTTGCGCGCTACAGCGGCGCTTGATCTATTTCCCGACAAAGCTCGACCCTCGCGTCGCCGAACAAATGGCAGCGAAGGAAGGCTTCCAACCGTGGCGCAACAAGGCCGGCAAGATCATCGGCTGGAGATTGCCGACGGACGGGCAGCCGACCGGCAGCGTCCTCGTCATTCACGGCAATGCGGGCTGCGCGCTGGATCGCGGTTATCTAGCCAGGCCGATTCACGTGGCAGGCGGGGGCGACGTGTATGTGCTCGAATATCCCGGTTACGGTGCGCGTTCTGGTTCGCCGGGCATGAAAAGCTTTCTGGCCGCAGGCGAGGAAGCGTTTGCCCTGCTGCCCACGCACCTTCCGATTCACATCGTGAGCGAATCCCTCGGTGCGGGCGTCGCGGCTCATCTGGCGAAACTGCATGGGACTCGCGTTTCTGGCCTGATGATGTTCGCTCCTTACAACAGCCTCGCGTCAGTTGGTCAGCGGCAAATGCCCTTCCTGCCAGTCTCGCTCCTTCTCCGGGATCGATTTAATCCCGCCGAATGGCTCAAGGACTATCGCGGTCCGGTGAGCATCCTGCTTGCGGGCACGGATGAAGTGATTCCATCAGACCTCGGCCGCAAACTGCATGACGGCTACTTGGGGCCGAAGCGGCTTCAGGTGATCGAAGGCGCCCGGCACAACGACATTGCAGAACAGCCGCCGGACTGGTGGAAAGAGGTCTTCACATTCTGGCAACAGAACATGAATGCCGCGTCTCGGTGAAGGAACCCTGCACCGAAAGGCATGGACGCCCAAACGTCGGACCGCGACCGGTCCTCGGTCGCAGCAGCTCGAAGCAGAGTAATTCGTCGCGAATTCCGAAGATTTTCGTCGCCGCAACGCGCTGCGAGCCGGGACGGCTCGCGGTCCGTCACTGTCCCCGGCCTTTGGACAACAGGCCCAATGATACCCCGTCAAGGAATCGTCTGACGGTACTTCAAGCTCAGACTAACCGGGCCTGGCGGGGCGAGGGTTTTTGCGAGGTAGGTGTGTGACTGGGATTTTAGAATACGTCCGTAGTCGCCGAAGCGGCCCAAGTCGGGTGGGGTCTTCTGCGATTCCAAGCCGCTGGAGACAACTTGCGTCTCGAATCCGCCGGGCACAGCCACCACCCATTCCAGCGTGCCGGCCGTTTGGAAAACTTCCGGCAAGGTGAGTTCCGCCGTGCCGACGAAGCCCAGACGCACCGGAGGATACGCGATGCGGAACGAGAGACGATGAACGGTTTGCCGTGCTTCGCGCGCCGGCAGGTTAATACGGCACACTTGATCTTCCACGATGGGCGAAGTGATTTCCGTGCCATTCACCGAAACAGAGATCAAACGCGCCTTCGCTGGCAGCCTGACGTGGAATTCCGGGAGTTGCGAGACGGGAAGGTCGAACTCGGCAAAATGCGTGCAACTGCCATCGGAATTGATGAGCGTCAGATTCTGCGCCCGCGTGATTCCGATTCCGTAGAAGTCCTTTGACGCGTCGGCCTGCCTGGCTGCCGCCAGTCCCATTTCTCCGCCCTGCTCGCTCCATTCCACGACAAGGGAATCCACTCCCGCCACTCCGATGTCATACGTCGTGGATTTTTCGCCCACAGTTTTCGCCCAAAGATTGCCCGTTACAGTTTCGAGATCGCCACGCGCCGATTCCAATCGCATGTTGCCGGACGGCCCGAGCGCGACCGGAATCTGCGCGCGCTTTCTGCCCTCGTGATTGACAATCGCCGCGCGATACGTGACGCGCAGGATTGCCGCCCCGGCACGCTGGGCAAAGAGGCCGAGTTGATTGGTCACAGCGACGAGGCGCGCGATGTCGGCATTGGGCGGCTCCATGCGGACTTCCTGCAGGTGCACTGGAACTGCGAATAACGGGACCGTCGTTTCGCCGGGTCGCAGAACTTGAAACGGAATTTGCGCCTCGATTCGAAAGTAATCGCCCTCCTGCCGCGCCTGGTATTGCGCCGGATCAAACGAAACCAGGCTGTTCGTCGTCTCGCGCTTCGCCTCGGATAATCTGGCTACGAGTTCGGCGGGCAAAGTGACTTGTAGTTCCGCTCCGTTCGCATTGAACAGGGGAACGAACAGCGCCAGCCACGCAACGGCTGTGGCCGCTCTTCGTTTCAGGGCGCGGTTCTGGAGATTGATCAGCACGGCAAGGGTTACAACACCCAGACAGAGCAGCACCATGCCACGGTTCCAGCCGGCGAACGCCGCCAGCGTCGGGAACACTTGATAAAGCGCGAGGATGAGAAGGCCGGCGATCAAGCCCAACGTGCTGCCGGTCAACCACCGCGCGTAGTTGGCCAGCAGTGCGCCGGGAACAGCAAAAGCGATGATAAGCGCCACCTTGAACGAGAAATTCGCGCTCAGATACAGAATCAACGGGAAGTAAAACGCGTAGCCTGCGGCAATGGTCAACATCTGGATCGCGGTCAGTTTCTGGCGGACGAGAATCATCGCCGACGTGGAGAGCAGGAACAGCAGGCAAATCAGCGGCCCCATCTCCAGCAGTCGCGAGAGGGAGGAGTGCAGGTTGCGGCTTTCCCCGATTTGCGCAGAGAAGAAATCCGGCGCGAGAAAGTCTTTGCGCTCCCACGTCACCGTTTCATCCGCAGTCCGTTTTGCGCCATCGCCGCTTTCCACTCGCATTGCCGCGATGTCCCTCCGACGCAGCGTGACGCGCAATTGTTTCACGTGATTGCCGCTCTTGTCGTTCACCCGGTAAGTGATGCCCTTCAGCGCCGCAACGTGATAGGACACCTCCATCGTCGCCGAACCATGCGCCTCCAAGGCACCGCTCCAGAGCCACGCATTCGTGGTGTTTTCCTGGACGCCGCCGGCCGACGACTGGAGGCGCAGTTCGCTCGCCAGGAGATTCTGGCCATCCTCATTCTGGCTGCGCGGATGAGGACACTTAAACAGCGCAAAGATCGGCTCTTCGAAGGTGTTCGTCAGAACGAAGCGCGCCCGAACCTGGCCCGACATGTCCATGATGGTCCGCAGTCCGCGATAATCACGCCGGCCCGTCATATCGAACTGAACATCCGAAGATTCCGGCTGCGAGAATTTGATGACCGAGACGTCGTCGCTCATTCTTCTCGTAACCACCTGCGGTGATTCCTGAACCAATTCGGCCCGGGTTACACGCATCGGCTGCCCGACAAACTCCGGACGCTCCTGCATCAGCAATTTAAGGCCGAAGAAACCGAGCGATATCGCCACCCAGCTCATCAGCCCCGCGGCCAGTGGCGGGCCTAGTGAAGTGGACTGAAGGCTTGGAGGTGTCGCGGTTGAGCCCACAGAGTCGGAGGCGTCGGTTGCATTCATATTGGATAGGCACGGTTCATCATTCAAATTGGGCAATTACTCCGACCTCGCTGTTCCCTCACAGGTCGAGGCTGTGGCACGGGTATGCGTTTTGGACAAAGTCCCATCGTTCTCGTTCAACGTGGACAGCGATGCCTGTCGTGCGTTGTTCTCGGCCTGCGATTGGGGAGCGACGGAACAGGTCAAGTGGGTGGCCGGAGCATCGCCCCGCAAGGAGGCTTTCCTGCATCGTCGTCCACGCCGTGCTCCATGGGAAATCCGGCGTGAACCAAAATATTTTCTGGAGATGGCCTTTACAATCCGTCAGAAATGGGAATCGGATGGAAACTTGGAAACGATGGATTCGCGGAATGGGATGGGCGGTGGCCTGCGGGTGCATGGCACTGTCCGCAGTCCCGTGCTTCGGTCAGGCCAAGGCGGTCGTCGCCGCGCCAGGTGCCTGGCCGCGCGGTGGCGTCTTCGCGTCGAACCTTCTCGTCACGGTCACGGGCGCAGTACCGAACATCCGCTTCACGGTGGATGGTTCGGAGCCGACGACGAATTCGCCGCTCTACGCCGCGCCGTTCTCAATCACAAACACGACTTTGCTCCAAGCCCGCGCCTTCACCACGAATGGCGAGCCGGGGGAACTCATCGCCGAAACCTACACGTTGCTGGAAACGAACCTCGTTGATTTCACGTCGAACCTGCCGTTGGTCATCATCAATTCCTTAGGCCGCGCCATCGTGCCGGGCACGAACACGCTGGCGAGTGTCCGGTTCATCAACACCGGGACGAACAATCGCGCCGCCATCACGGGCGCGGGCGACTTCGACGGGCGCGCGGCGTTCAAGGGGCGGGGCTACACGTCGCTGCGTTATCCGAAGCGGTCGTTTGGCTTCGAAACGCGCACGGCTTCGGGCGATTCGCTGGACGTGTCCGTTCTCGGCTTCCCGAAGGATTCAGACTGGATTCTTTACGCGCCCTATCCCGACAAGACGCTGATGCGCGACGTGCTGGCGTATGAATTGAGCAACAAGCTGGGTCACTACGCCAGCCGCACGCGGTTTGTCGAGGTGTTCGTCAACGACGGCACAGGCAAACTCAATCGCACCAACTACGCGGGCGTTTACGTCTTGGAGGAGAAGATCAAACGCGCGGGCCATCGCGTGGCTGTTCAAAAACTTTCGCCCGACGACAAGGCGGAGCCGGCCATCAGCGGCGGCTACATCTTCAAGAAGGATCATCTGGAGGAAGCCGGCGGCGAAGCGCCGGCCGAAGTGCCCGGGAAGAGCAGCCCCATTTCGGGCCGGTTCGGTTTTCCAACGGGACCGGGTGGCTTCCCGGCGGAACCGGCCTCCTTTGTGCCTGTGATGAGTGCGGCGTTCTCGAACGCGATTTCCGTCGTGACAAACTTTGTTGCCGTCACGGTGACCAACACCGTCGGCACCAACAGTGTCCTGGTGACCGTCTCCAACGTGCCCGCCGTGACCATCGTGGGCACGAACACCGTGGTCACTACCAACCTGGTGGCCATCACCAACACGCTGGTCGCCACGAACCTGGTCGTCACGACGAACACCGTCGTTGCCACCAACGTGGCCGTAACCATTACTCCTGTCCTGGTCACCAACGCCGTTATCGCCAGCCAGTCCGTCGCGGCGACGAACACGGTTGCGACCACCAACGCCGTGGATTCGGTCACCGCCGTCGTTACCACCACCGCCTCGATCACGACCACCACCACTTACCGGACAAATTTCGTTCCCGCGACGAACATGGTTTCGGCTACGAACATCACGTTCGCCACTAATCTCGTTGCCAAAACCAACGCGGTCATCAACACGAACGTCGCGGTTGCTTCGGTGCCGGTCGTCTCCACGAATTCCTTCATTGCCACCAACACGCATGTCTTCGGGCCTCCTCCACCGACACCTTATCTGGAACGGCTCGTCGCCACCGGGGAAGGTTTCGTCACCGGACGCACCAATGCCTTCTTTTTTACGGAACCCAAGGACTCGAAGATCACCCCTGAACAGCGTGCGTGGCTGGCCAATCATCTGAATCAGTTCGAGCAGGTGTTGCACGGCCCCGACTTCCGCAATCCAACGACCGGCTACGCAGCCTACCTCAACGTGGACTCGTTCATCGATCACCACCTGTTCGTCGAAGCCACCAAGAACATCGATGGCTTTCGCTTCAGCACCTTCTTCACGAAAGAGCGCGGCGGGAAGATCAAGATGGAGCCGATTTGGGACTGGAACCTTTCCTGGGGCAACGCCAAGGGCAAGCAGGGCGCGCTCCATGACCGCTGGTATTGGCCGCAACTCGACGACCGCCAGTACTCGTGGTTCCGCCGGCTGTTTGAAGATCCAGACTTCGCGCAGCACTATGAGGATCGCTGGGCGACATGGCGCACGAACGTCTTCGTTCCTGCCGCCCTCGTCGCGCGCGTTGACGAGATGACCGCGCAACTGAAGGAAGCCGCCGCGCGCAACTTCGAGCGCTGGCCCATTCTCGGGGACTCTGTCGGCCCGGAACCCTTCGCGGGCAAGACCTGGGAGGAAGACCTGGCTTATCTCAAGACCTGGATCACCAACCGCATCGTCTGGATGGACGCGCAATTCGTCGCAGCACCCAAGGCATCGATCCCGCCAGGCGTGGTCTCCGGATCGAACTCGGTCGTACTTACGGCCCCGGTCGGGAGAATCTATTTCACCACCGACGGCACTGATCCGCGCGCCAGCGGCGGCGCGGTTTCTCCCACGGCCAAAGCCTGGGAAGCTCCGCTGCCGTTGGCCTCTTCAGTGACGATCACATCGCGCGCTCACAAAGACAATCGATGGAGTTCGCCAGTTTCTTTTCGCTATCTGGTTCAACCGGTGTCCGGCAACGCCGGCGGATAAGCCACGCGATTTCCCGAGGGTCAGTCTCGTGACGGCGAACCAATGAGCCTGGCCAGCTTTCGAGCGGCCCGGTGCAGCGGATTGGGAATCGGCTCCGGGCCGTAGCGAAAGCCGCGTTTCAGCTTCCGTTTGTCCACGAAGTACAGGTTCTCCCGCTCGCCGCGCAGGGCGATTCGCTTTTCAGTGAAGCGGGCGAGCAGGTGTTCGGGCCAGAGCGTCGTGCTCCGTTCACCGTGGTAGGGGCCATGCTGAAAGTAACGCCCGGCCGGGATCGGAGGTCGGGCGACCCTGGCGCGTCCGTCTGCGGTCTTGAGCAGGCGGCAGTCATGAATCCAATGCCCGGTGATCGTGTTGACGGCCGGGTACGGCGAGGGATTGCCCCATAGGACAAATTTCTTCGGGCCATTTGAATTTGAGAACCAGGGAAAAATGGTGCGCATGAAGCAGACGAAGCGGGCGAACGCATCACGGTCGTAATCGCGGTTGCGGAAAAGCGTGACCGGCTCGCGGCGCTGCTCGCGCACGAAGCGGCGGAACTCGGCGGCAAAGCGCGGGTCGGTAAAGTGTTCGATGGCCTCGCTGAAATCGTTGAACAGGAGCCAGCCGCCATTGTAATGGACGCCGCCGTGAAGGTAAAGGATGCCAGGCGGCATTGGCGCGGGCTGTCCGGCGGGATGTTTCGCGCTGGCGGCGGCCAGACAGACCTGCTTGCGAAGGTGGTCCCCGGTTTTTTCTATGATGATGTCGTCGGGATCCGGCTCGTGAGGGCCGGCGGGCCAGTTTTTGTGTGGCGGCGTGCGAAAGAGGACGTTCGAGTTCCAGATCTTTCGGCCCGTGGCCGGATCGAGGCCGGTGCAGAAAGGATGCGATTCGTCGATCAGGCCGCCGGGCATGGGGCGAAGCCAGATGATATCGAGCACGTTCAGGATGCCCCAAGTGTTGTGGACCGTGAGTTGGAGCCAGGTCTTCGGCACTGAAGCATAATAGCGAAGGCGGCTGAAGGCAGTCATACGCCGGGATTCTGTTGGAGCGGAGCTGTGTGCGGAACGCCAGCCGTAGCCGGTTGGGCAGACTGTTCGTGCTGCGGATGGTGCTTCGGACACAGCCGTGCTCCGCGCGAACGCAGACGGCCCGCCAGTTCGGTGGCGAGGATTACCGCATCTTCACGGATGCCGCGGATGAAGCGGCTTCGAAAATCGCGGAGGTGATCGAGGCCAAGGAAGAACAGGCCTGGCGCGTCCCCGCTCTCGAAGCCGCACAAGGCGGGCTGGCCGTTCCGTTCATCAAGCAAAAGTCCGAGCGAGGCAAGATGGGCAAGTGCTGGTCGGAAACCGGTGGCATAGAGCACGAGATCGGGTTCAAGCGAGCGGTCGTCGGTGAAAATCACCCGCCGATTCTCGAAGCGGGAGATGTCAGGAAAAATCGTGACGTGCCCGCTTTCGATGAGCCGACGCGCGCGTCCGCCGGGCATCCGCACTTCGACGCCACGCGCGGCGCGGCCCTGGAACCGAAGCTTCAATCGTTCGAGCATGGGATGGATGCGGAAGAAAATCCACCAGCCAATCGGGCCGGAGCCGAACTGGACCGGCCCACGGCAGGAAAGCGCCACTTCGAAGCCGGCATCCACCAATTCGACCATCGCCTGTCCGGCGGAAAGGCGCTTGCCGACGATCAGCACCCGTCCTCCACTCTTGCCGATGACCTTGCGGAGTCGCTCCGCGTCGCGATAGGTGGCGAAGTGGAATTGCGGCAGCGAAGAATCGCGCGCGCCAGGGAAGGAGGGCATGAAAGGGTTGGCAAAGCAGCCGGTAGCATTCACCAGCAGTGACGTGCTAAAGGTGCCGGCGTTCGTGCGAACGGCAAAACGCTCGTCATCTTCATTTCGGCGCATAACGCTTTGCACCTCGGCGTTGGTCCGTACTGAAAGGTGAGCGAGCCGCGCGTATTCTTGCAGAACGGAACAGTAGTCGGCGCGAGGCATCTCGTGATTCGGTGGGAAGCGGCGCGGATCAGAGCCGGGCAACCAGTTCGCTTTCCATGGGCTGACCAGTTTGAGGTGCCTGGGCATCTGATCCCACGAATGCGCGACGACAGGACCTCTTTCCAGCAGCAACGATTCGACCCCGCGCTGTTTTAACTCAAACGCCAGCGCGAGTCCGGCAGGGCCGGCGCCGATGATGAGCACCTCTGAAGTCGGGAGTTGAGGACGACCGGGCATGAGCGGGTCGGTTATCAATCCGGGTTATACGGGTCGAAGCTTTGGGCGTGGTGGCAACCCGAGGAAACGGCGACTGAAGTTGTGACCACCACCGCCAGAGCCATTAAACGCCTCTTCATATGCACTTTCGTATAAGCGACAATTCCAGCCCTGCCTGGTGGGGTTGTCAGCAAGGTAGCAATTGGGGCGCGGATGTCATGTCAATTCTGCCGGTTGCTTGTGGCGCGCTGACGGTTTTCAAAGACTGCTTGGAATGCCAGGCCGGATGGATATGGTTCCGGCATGAAGCGTCATTCGCCGCCCGTTCGTTTAATTCTTCCGCTGGGTCTCTTCACCCTCGCTGTCCTTGCTGCTGTCGGTTGCAAAGATTCTGGCCACGCGACGAGTGGCGCCAGTCTGATCACTCTCACCGAAGCCAATTTTCAGACGGAAGTGTTATCATCTGCCCAGCCGGTGTTGGTGGATTTCTGGGCGACGTGGTGCGGTCCGTGCAAAAGGATCGCGCCGGTTGTTGCCGAACTGGCCGGGGAATACCAGGGCCGCGCCAAGGTGGCCAAACTTGATGTGGACACCGCGCCCACCCTGGCGCAGAAGTACGGCATCCAATCCATTCCCGCCCTCCTGTTCTTCAAGGACGGCAAGGTTATTGACCAATGCGTGGGCGTCGTCAGCAAGGGCGAGCTTCAGGGAAAGCTGGATAAGCTCCTGCCGGTCAAAGGAAACACATCTGCACGCTGATTAACTCCTGATTCTTCTTTTCCGGCCGCCGGATTGTGTTATTGTTCCGGGCGCTGGACAGACGTTGAAAGCACTGATCGAAACATCCCGCCGGGCACCGGAGCGAGTCTTCCTCATCGGCCTCGAATTCAAATCCCGATCGACCTGGGATCTCCAGGATTCGCTCACTGAACTCGAAGAGTTGGCGTCCACCGCCGGCGGCAAAGTCATTGGCAACGGCACCCAGAAACTCGATACGCCGGTGGCTGGGACGTTTATCGGCAGCGGAAAGGCGGACGAGTTTGCCACCCAATGCCGCCGGAACAACGTGGACACCGTCATCTTCGACGATGAACTTTCCCCCGCCCAGAGCCGCAATCTCGAACAAGTCTTCGAGTGCAAGGTGCTTGACCGCACGGCGCTCATTCTGGACATCTTCGCCCAGCGCGCCCGCACGCGCGAAGGCAAGCTTCAGGTTGAACTGGCGCAGCTTCAACATCTGCTCCCACGCCTGACGCGTTTCTGGGGCCACTTGTCGCGGCAAAAGGGCGGCATCGGTATGCGAGGTGACGGCGAAACGCAGTTGGAAACCGACCGCCGCCGCGTGCAAGACCGCATCGCGCGGATCAGCCGCGAACTGGAGGAAGTCCGCCAGCATCGCCAGACCCAGCGGGCCGGACGCCAACGCAATCTCTGGCCGCTGGCCTCCATCGTCGGTTACACCAACGCCGGCAAATCGACGCTCCTGAACCAACTCACCGGCGCGGCCACGCTCGCCGAAGACATGATGTTTGCGACGCTCGATCCCACGACGCGCCGCCTGCGACTTCCGACAAATCAAAACGTGTTGCTGACCGACACGGTGGGTTTCATCCGCAAATTGCCGCATCGTCTCGTGGAAGCCTTCAAGGCCACGCTCGAAGAAGTGGTGCAGGCCGAACTGCTGCTGCACGTCGTGGACTTGAGCCATCCTCAAGCCGACGAACAAATCCTGGCGGTCAACGCAGTGCTTGAAGAAATCGGCGCCACCGGCAAGCCGACGCTGATGGTCTTCAACAAAATCGACCGGTTTGAGAGCCGCGATTTGCTGAATCAATATCTTGAGCGCTTTCCGGGCGCCGTCGGCATTTCCGCCAGAACCGGCGAGGGCGTGAGCGAACTGATGGTCGAGCTTGGAGCGATGCTTCGGCCCGTGCGTGAGTTTTTCGACCTCAGCATCCCGCACGAAGCCTCGGCCGTCGTCGCCCGCCTGCACACTGTCGCGCAAGTCGTGGAGCGGGATTACAGTGGTGACAACGCCCGCTTCAAAGCCCGTATCCCGCCGCACCTGCGCTCGGAGTTCGCGCCCTACGTCGTGTCGGAGCCGAACGGCAAAAGCGCGAATGGCTTGACCGAATAGTCCAACGCAGACGTCTGGGGTTGGGTTTCGTCCCTTCCTGACGGCTTGCCTTTAGATTGGGAATTTGCGATCTCCCTTCTCGCCGCATGATCGCCAACGTTCGCATCCACGACCTGCCCGCGCAGGATCGACCTCGCGAACGGCTGGCGACGCATGGCGCGGACAGGCTTTCCAACGCCGAACTGATCGCCATCCTGCTGCGCACCGGCATGAAGGGCATGTCCGCCATTCACATCGCCGAACAGTTGCTCCGGCAATCTGGTTCGCTGGAAAATCTGGCGCGTGCTCCGCTCGAGGAGTTGCGCAAGATCAAAGGTGTCGGACGCGACAAGGCGGTCACACTCAAGGCTGCGTTCACCCTCGCGCGCAAGATGGCTGAAGAGTTACGCCACGAATCGCCGTTGCTGGACACGCCGGAGCGTATCGCTGAGTTGCTGCGCGAAGACCATCGCCACGCCAGCGCGGAGACGTTCCAGGTCGTGCTGCTCAACACGCGCCGGCGCCTGATCAAGATTGAAACTCTTTCGCAAGGGACACTCGACACCATTCTAGTGCATCCTCGCGACGTCTTCCGCTCCGCCATAACGGCCAACGCTGCTGCGGTCGTCATCGTTCACAATCATCCCAGCGGCGATCCCTCGCCTTCCGAGGCCGACATCAAGGTAACGCGCGACCTCATCCGCGCCGGGCAGTTACTCAAGATCGAAGTTATTGATCACGTCATCCTCGGTCGCGCCACGTCCGAGCGGCCCAAGGAATACGCATCGCTGCGGGAGTTGGGTTACTTCCACCAATAGCACGCGGTTGCCATCACGCTGTTGCCTGCATACAAACCTAGCCTCGGACGGTGTCTGTTCCGGTGAATGGGTGACGATGCATCCACGGGCGCGTCTGCCGATCCGGTTGAGCTGCCGCCTGCGATGGCAATCCCGAACAGAAGGATCGGATTAGACGGTTCGGACTGGTTCGGCTTTTGGGCGGCAACAGCCCTTACTCTCGTTGTCTATCTTTACACTCTTGCCCCAGATGTGACGCTGGGCTTCCTCTTCCGGAACTCCGTAATCTTCGAAAAACTCCGTGGCACACAAAAGCTTCATCGCTTCACGTTGGATGACGACGAAGTAAACCCGTTCCACAGCATCTTCGAGCAGTTCAGACCGACGCGTGATTTGCTCGTTATCCGGAGACGCCTATGCAATGGCGCGGTCGAAGGCTTTCAGGGCCTCAAGGGAATCGACCATTTTTCTGCATGCTGCGAAATAGGCCGCGGCTGTCTCTTGCTGGATTTCAACCGCCAGCGGATTATCTGTGTCATCTAAGGGCATCAGTTGGGGCCAAGCTCAACGACCCGGCCCACGGGACGCTTCGATTGCAACCAGCGCGCGATAGCCGGGCGCTGCAGTGCATGGAGGTGTCACCTTTCATTTAGGCCGTGGCCAAGCTGCATGGACGTGACCGTCATGCTTAGGGTTGCCGGGGCCGAGAACCTCAGTAGCGCCCAGAGCCTTGCATTTCATCATAAAGCCGATCACAAATTTGTTTTTCGCAGAAACAGCTTCGCCATTAATGGTGGTGACATCCATTGCGACCCCAGCGTAGTGGCGCGATCCCTTACTGTGTGAGCCTCCTGCAATCTCGACAACATGAAATCGATACGTCCTTGCAAGCTCTAACATTGATTCCATCAGTGCCGCGCTGATCCCGGTATCTCCGCATGGCGCGTTCTCATAGCAACTGCGTTGGGCTTGCATTAGGAACACACTGCTGAAGGCGTTATCCCGCGCAGTGGCGGCGTCCTTCACTCCAGATAAGTGTGCGTCTCCAAGAGTTATGTTTGGGTGAACGAGGATCTGAATTGCAAGGGCGGATCGTTTGGTCCGTGAAGTAATGTCGTCGATAAAGCTAGTAGTGGGCATATCGGAATCCGTGTTAAGTAGTGTCTGCAACGCAGATAGTGCCGTATCTATCGGGTTCGCTGCAGTTCATAGTCAAGGGCGACCATGAATTACCCGCGCTGCTCGTTTCGAGATCTGCCACTCTCGCTTCAAAAGGAAGCCCCACTTGCGAACTCCAGTGCTCTGCCGGATAGCCGCGTCAAACTCCTGATTAACTTCGCGTCGGATCCGCTCTCTGATTGCAGAGTGCATCGCATACAACTCGGGTGATGGCTTCGCGAACAATGCTGCGACGAGCCCGACAAGAATCAGCACGCCAAGAAATGGAAACAGGTAGTCGTCCATATGCGTAGGGAGTCGCAGATAGTGTTTCTTTTCTATCTAATGGTTTTGTACCTGACCTGCGCAATTCCATCAACAACCTTTGGTAGGGGCCCCTGAATCCTTAGCCAGCGTTTGGAGTGTTCTGAAAACGCATGTTCAAATCGAGGAAATCTCCGAACGGGAGATTTGCAGGGCCTGTAGTGGATCCTGGAGGGATCGCCAAGGCGCTGCAA
>Ga0187893_10008098_pt1 | contig 16793 bp, 18 predicted proteins | sample MA1701074metaG_FD_139574 | JGI IMG/M metagenome (GOLD analysis project Ga0187893, IMG submission 139574) | White microbial mat communities from a basaltic lava cave in the Kipuka Kanohina Cave System on the Island of Hawaii, USA - MA170107-4 metaG ...
GGCGGCGGCCATCGCGGGGGCGGTCCCCGATGGGAGGCGCTCGGCACGCGCGTCGTCGACTTCGGCGCCGACAAGGACACGATCCACGCGGGACTTCAGGGCCGGTTCGTCGCGATCGCGTTCGAGATCGACAGCGGCAACGTCGACATGTACAACATCCGCGTCAACTTCGGCGACGACAGCCACTTCTCGCCGACCACGCGGGTGGAATTCAAGCAGGGTTCGCGCAGCCGCGTCATCGACCTGCCGGGCGACGCGCGGATCATCAAGTCGATCGAATTCTGGTACAGGAGCGAGCTCCGGCGCGGGCGCGGCACGATCACCGCGTTCGGAAGACATCCGTAACTCGACGCGTCCCGTGGTGTTGAAGTAGACGGAGCGGCGACCGGAGGATTCTATGCGCGCGCTCATCGTTTTCGCGCTCCTGCTCCAGCAGCAGGAGAAACCCAGGCCCGACGTCGCCAACGAGAAGTACGGCGACCACGAACGCCACGTCTTCGATCTCTGGAAGGCGAAGTCGGACACACCGACGCCGCTGGTCATTTTCATCCACGGCGGCGGCTTCCGGGCGGGCAGCAAGGAGCAGCTCAACGGGAATCTCCTCCGGCGCTGCCTCGAGAAGGGCGTCTCCGTCGCGTCGATCAACTACCGGCTCACGAACGTCGCGCCTTTTCCCGCGCCGATGCACGACGGCGCGCGCGCGGTGCAGTACATGCGCTCGAAGGCGAAGGAGTGGAACCTCGACCCGGACCGGTTCGCGGCCACGGGCGGCTCGGCGGGCGCGGGCATCTCGCTCTGGCTCGCGTTCCACGACGACCTCGCCGACCCGAAGAGCGAGGACCCGGTCGCGCGCATGTCCACGCGCCTCGCCTGCGCGTTCGTGTCGAACGGACAGACGTCGTACGACCGGCGGTTCATCCGCGACAGGATCGGCGGCAAGGCGCACGAGCATGCGGCGCTCCCGCCCTTCTGGGGGCTCAAGCCCGAGGAGTTCGAGACCGAGAAGGCGTACAAGATCTACGAGGAGTGCTCGCCGATCCACCACCTGACGAAGGACGACGTGCCGGTTTACCTCTCGTACGGCGGCAACGACAAGCCGAGCGACAAGCCCGGCGCGGGCATCCATAGCGAGAAGTTCGGCATGGTCCTCCAGGAGGAGATGAAGAAGCTCGGCCTCGAGTGTGAGGTCGTCGTCGGCCGCGGCGGGCCGGACGCGGAAGTCGACTGGCTGCTGAAGCATCTGAAGAAATAGGGAGCCGCGTATATTGGGCGTATGCGGCGCCTGTTCGCCCCGGTCGACATCGCGTCGCTCGCCGTTTTCCGCGTCGCGTTCGGCGCGCTGCTCCTGATCGAGGTCCTCCGCTACTTCGCGCACGGATGGATCGCGTCGAAGTTCATCGAGCCCGCGTTCCACTTCACCTACTACGGCTTCGACTGGGTCCGTCCGTGGCCCGGCGCGGGCATGTACGTCCACTTCGCGGCGCTCGGCCTCCTCGCCGCGTGCGTCATGCTCGGCTTCGCCTATCGCGCGGCCGCGGCGCTCCTCTTCGCGGGATGGACGTACGTTTTCCTCCTGGATCAGGCGGAGTACCTCAACCACTTCTACCTCATCTCGCTCTTCTGCCTGCTGCTCGTCTTCGTGCCGTCGCATCGAGCGCTCTCGCTCGACGCCCGCCTGCGACCGTCGATCGCCTCCGACGACGTCCCCGCGTGGGCGCTCGGGGCGATGCGCGCGCAGATGGCGATCGTCTACGTCGGCGCGGCGCTCGCGAAGGTCAGCGTGGACTGGCTCATCGAGGGGCAGCCCATGCGACTCTGGCTCGCCGACATCGAGAACGTCGCGCTGGCGCGGCAAAAGTGGGTCGCCGTCGCGCTGAGCTGGGGCGGATTCCTGCTCGACCTGCTGGTCGTGCCCGGCCTGCTCTGGAGGCGCACGCGCGCCGTCGCGTTCGTGCTCGCGCTCGGCTTCCACCTCGCGAACTCCGTCCTCTTCCGCATCGGCATCTTCCCGTGGATGGCGATCGCCGCGACGACGCTCTTCCTCGAGCCCGACTGGCCGCGGCGCGCGTGGCGCTGGGCGCGCGCCGGCGAGCCGAAGCCGCGCGAGCCCGCGCTCCCGCGCGGGACGGTCATCCTGCTCTCCGCCTGGCTCGCGTTCCAGGTGCTCGTGCCGCTGCGTCACTGGCTCTACCCGGGCCCGGTCGACTGGACGGAGGAGGGGCACCGCTTCTCGTGGCACATGATGCTCCGCGAGAAGCGCGGGACGGCCGCGTTCCACGTCACCGATCCGGCGACCGGCCGCACGGAGGTCGTCCGCCCCGCCGAGCACCTGACGCAGCGGCAGGCAGCGAAGATGGTCGCGCGCCCGGACATGATCCTCCAGTTCGCGCACCACCTCGCGCGACGGCGCGCGCCCGCCCGGGTCGAGGTCCGCGCGCACGTCTACGTCGCGTTCAACGGCCGCCGCGAGCAGCCGCTCGTGAACCCGCACGCCGATCTGGCCGCGGTGCGGCGCTCGCTCCGCCCCGCGTGGTGGATCATGCCGCTCAAGGAGAACCCATGACCCGGCTCCGCGGACCGCTCACGACCGCCGACGTCGACGGCCAGCTCGACCACGTCATGGGCTGGATCAACGATCCCGAGGTGACGAAGAACCTCGCGCGGTTCGACCACGCGATCACCCGCGACGAGGAGCGCGCGTTCCTGGCGAAGCTCTTCGCCTCGCCGAACGACCGCGTGTTCGCGATCGAGACGGACGACGGCCGCTACGTCGGGCAGATCGGCATCCACCAGATCTACTGGCCCGCGAAGCACGGCCGGCTCGGCATCGTCATCGGCAACAAGTCCGAGTGGGGCCGCGGCCACGCGAAGCGCGCGAACGAGCTGCTGCTGCCGGTCGCCTTCGAGGAGCTCGGCCTCAACAAGCTCTGGGCGATCCTCTATCCGACGAACGCGCGCATGCGCCACATCTGCCAGAGCCTCGGCTTCGTGCAGGAGGGCGTGCTCCTCGACGAGTACTTCCACCAGGAGCGGTTCCACGACATGGTGCGGATGTGCCTGCTGAAGCGCATGTGGCTTCAGCGGCGCGCGCTACACGATCAGCCGCCGACGGCGTCTATGAAGTCGTGAACCGTCCTCTTGATGCGGCTTCCCCGCCGCATGACAATCTCGCCGTGCCTCCCGAGTTCCTCGTGGTGACGCGGCCGCCCCTCTCCGAGACGGCGGCTCCGCGCGCGTCCCGGCTGCTCGGCCTGCCCGCCTACGAGACGCGGTTGTTCCTCCGCCATCCGCTCCCCGCCATCCTGCAGGTGGCCGACACGCGCGCCAGGGCCGACGACCTCGCCCGCACATGCGTCGGCGCCGGGGTGGACGTCGAAACGGTCGCGGTGACGGACTTGACCTCGCTCCCGCCTCCCGGCTTCGTCCGGGCCGTCGGGCTCGGCGATGAGGTTCTCTCGTTCAGCGACGGCGAGGGTCGCGTCGATCTCCGCTGGAGCGACCTCCGTGCGCTCATCGTGATCGAGTACGATGTGCGCTGGATCGCCCCGGTCGGGTACGACTTCGTCCACCATCACGGAGGCGCGGTCACGGAGAGCCGGCAGGCGGCCGAACTGGTCGCCGTCGTCGGCGGCGCGACGCGGCGTCTCCGGCTGGCCCCTTTCGGCCTGGACTACGCCGGTCTCGGCCCGCTCAAGAAGCCGGGCGTCCTGGAAAACTGGATCACGCTCCTGGCGGAGATCCGACGCCGCGCGCCCGCGCTGCTCTTCGACGACGCCATGGCGAAGTCGCGGCCTCGCGACACGCTCGTCGACGGTCGCGACCTGGAGTCGCACTTCGCGGGCGCGGGCGACGTCACGCGCGCGATCGTCTGCGGCTGCGGCGAGTTCTATCTCGGCCTGCGGGCGCACCAGGCGATCGCCGGGACGTGGCCGACCCGGCACGAATCGGTGCCGCCGGAGCCGCCGCGGCCGACGGGACCGCCATCCACGCCTCCGTCCCTCCAGACGGAAGAGACCTTCCGTCCGGGGGCGACGCTCGGCCCCTACGCCCTCTGGAGCGTGCTCTGCATCGTCGCCTGCGTCTTCGCGTACGACTTCCTCCCCGCCGGGACCGCGACGCGTCCGCTGGTCGTGGCACTGGCCGTGCTGTTCGGCCCCGTCGCGTTCCTGGCGCAACTGGCGCGCTGGACGCTGGGCGGAGTGACCGTCGATCCCCGCTCCGGCCTGAGGCTGTCCGCCGGACGCCTCATCCCCTGGAGCGAGATGGCGGGCGTCGACGAGGCGGGCGTGCGGTTCGTGTTCGACAGCGCGCCGGCGCGCGGACTGATGGAAGTCATCCGGACGGTCGGGGAGCGCACGACGTCGCGCACCGCGGTCCTGCATCTGTTCGCGATCGCGGTCCTCGGCCTCGTCATGCTCGCCTTGTGGCTCGTCGGGGCCGTGCTCGTGCCCGTCATGCTCCTGCTGTCGCCGTTTCAGCACCGCGTCGAAGTGCGTCTGAAGTCGGGCCGCCGCATCGCGTGGCGCGACCTCATCGGCGAGGCGCGGTTCGTGCGGCGGGTCCGGAACGTGCTGCGCGATCGCGCGTAAGCTCGAAACGGAACAGGTACCGGTCCGCGCGAAGCACGTTCTCGGTGAACTCGCGCACGCGTCCCTTCGCGTCGAACGCCTCGCGCGCGATCGATACGACGGGCAGCGGCCGCGACACGCCGAGCAGGCGCCGCTCGCCGGCCGTCGCCATCCGCGCCTCGAGGAGCTCGCGCGACGTCGCCAGCCGCTCGCCGCGCGACTCGAGCAGCCGGTAGAGCGAGCGCGTGAGGTCCGCGTCGCGGACGAGCGGCCACGCCGCCTCGGGCAGGAACGTGTTCTCGATGCAGATGCGCCGCCCGTCGGCCGTGCGCACGCGGACGAGCTCGACGACCCGTCGCTCCCGCAGCCGCGCGCACACGCGCGCGTTCCGCACCAGTCGCCGCCGCACGAGCACGCCGCCCGGCCGCATCCGCGCGGCGCGGATGTCCTCCGTGAAGCTCGTCAGCCGCCGTACGTCGCGGAAGATGCGTTTTTCGCCGATCCTGCGTCCCACGGATCGGTTATTCTCTCACCTCTCGTGATCGAAGCAGAGCATCTTTCGAAGACGTTCACCGTCCACAAGAAGGACCCCGGACTCCTCGGCTCGATCAGGTCGCTCTTCAGGCGCGAGCGCATCGACAAGCACGCCGTGCGCGACGTGTCGTTCCGCGTGGACGAGGGCGAGATCGTCGGCCTCGTCGGCGCCAACGGCGCGGGGAAGACGACGCTCGTCAAGATGCTCGCGGGGATCATCCACCCGACGTCCGGCGACGCGAAGGTCCTGGGCTTCCGCCCGTGGGAGCGGTCGAACGAACTGCGAAGGCAGATCGCGCTCATCATGGGGCAGAAGGCGCAGCTCTGGTGGGACCTCCCCGCCGAGGACTGCTTCCTGCTCCTCAAGGAGATCTACCGCATCCCCGACGACCGCTACCGCGCGAACCTCGACTATCTCGCGAAGGTGCTGGAGCTCAAGGACCAGCTCAACATCCAGATCCGGCGGTTGTCGCTCGGCGAGCGGATGAAGATGGAGCTCATCGCGGCGCTCCTGCACGGCCCGCGCGTCGTCTACCTCGACGAGCCGACCATCGGCCTCGATCTCACGGCGCAGCGCGCGATCCGCGACTTCATCCTCCGCTACCGCGAGGAGCACCACCCCGCGATGATCCTGACGAGCCACTACATGGAGGATATCGAGCGCCTCTGCAAGCGGATCATCATCATCCGCGAGGGCGAGATCGTCTTCGACGGCGGGCTCCAGCAGGTCGTCGAGAAGTACGCCGACCACAAAGTCGTGACGGCGCACCTGCACAAGAACGGGCAGGCACCGCCGCAGGCCGCGGACGTCGCGCCCCTCGGACAGGTCGACACGTGCAACGACCTCATGATCAAGCTGCGCGTGCCGCGCGGCAGGGTCGCCGAGGCGGCCGCCGAGCTCCTGAAACGCTATCCGGTCGCGGACCTCGCGATCGAAGAGGTGGACGTCGGGACCATCATCGAGAGCATCCAGCGGGCGAAGGCGTCGCTGACATGAGCCCGCGCCTCCTCTGGAGCATCGCCTCCGTCGAGGCGCGCAAGCGCATGAGCTACCGCCTCGACTTCTGGATCCACGCGCTCGTCGGCCTCTCCGTGCAGCTCGGCGTCGCGTACCTCATCACGCTGGCGCTCTACCGGGAGTCCGGCGCGTCCTCGATCGCCGGCTTCACGCTGCGCGAGATGATGGCGTACTACGTGCTCGTCGTCGTGATCGCGCGCGTCGTCACCGCGACGGAGATGGACCACTCGGTGTCGCAGGACATCTACGAGGGCGCGCTCTCGCGCTACCTCCTCTACCCGACGTCGTACCCCGCCGTGAAGTACGCCCAGCAGATCGGCGCCATGGCGCCCGCGCTCGTCCAGTGCGTGATCTTCATCGCGTGGATGCCGTTCGTCCTCGGCGTGCCGGCCGGGATCTCCGCCGGGGGCATCGCGATGGGCGCCGCCTCCGTCGTCGTCGCGAGCCTCCTCCAGTTCATGATGATCCTGCCGATCCAGGCCGTCTCCTTCTGGGCGGACAACGTCTGGAGCCTGATGGTCGCGTACCGGATCGTCTCGCGCATCCTCGGCGGCATGATGATCCCGCTCGCGCTCTTCCCCGGGTGGCTGCGCGACGCGCTCCCGTGGTCGCCGTTCCCGTACCTCTTCGCGATGCCGGTCGACGCCGTGCTCGGCCGCGTGAGCGCGCTCCAGTGGGCGCAGGGGACGGGAATCGCGCTGGCCTGGTGCGCCGCGCTCGCCGTCGTGACGGCCGTCGTCTGGCGCCGCGGCGACCTTCAGTACACGGGGGTGGGGCAATGATCCGCTACCTGCGGCTCTACGCGCATTTCGTGCGCTTCAGCTTCAGCCGCGCGATGGAGTTCCGCCTCGACTTCACGTTCCGCATCGGCATGGACATGCTCTGGTACCTCGTCAACTGGTCGTTCTTCTGGATCCTGTTCAAGCACACGCCGCTGCTCGGCGGGTGGACGTACGACCAGATGGTCGTGTTCGTCGGCGGCGTCTTCGTCGCGGACGCGATCCAGATGACCGTCTTCGCGAACAACATGTGGTGGCTGCCGGTGGCCATCAACAAGGGGGACATCGACTACCACCTCGTCCGCCCCGTGTCGTCCCTCTTCTTCCTCTCGCTGCGCGAGTTCGCGGCGAACTCCTTCATCAACCTCATCATGGCGGCCGGCATCCTCGTCTGGGCGCTCGCGCGCTACCCGTCGCCGTTCGGCGCGGCGGCCGTCGCCACCTACCTCGCGCTCCTCCTCGTCGGCGTCGTGCTCCACTACTCGATGCAGATGTGGTTCCTCATCCCGACCTTCTGGATGCACACGTCGAGCGGGCTGCGTGAGATCTTCTGGTCGGTCGACCAGTTCTCGTCGCGCCCGCACGGCATCTACATCGGATGGGTACGGCGGCTCCTCACGTCGCTCCTCCCGTGCGCGCTCATCGTGTCGTTCCCGACAAAGGCCCTTCTGGAAGGCGCCACGCCCGGTCTGCTCGCGCACCTCCTCGGCGTGACCGCCGCCGCGTTCGGGCTCACCCTCCTCCTCTGGAAGTTGGGACTTCGCGCCTACGCTTCCGCCTCCTCGTAGTACAATCGGAAAGGCGCATGGCGGAACAGGACGACGTCTACATCGGACGCAGCCTGCTCCAGTCCGGCCGCATCTCGCGCGACGACCTCCTCGAGTCGCTCTTCGACATGGCCAACGAGCGCCGGCAGGCGAAGGGCGCGGCGCGACCGCTCGGCGTGCTCCTGGCCGCGCGCGGCCGGATCAGCCGCAAGGAGATCAACGACCTCCTCGCGGGTCGCGTCGCCTCGACGGACGAAACGCGCCTGCAGCAGTCGACGGACCTCGCGCTCGGCGAAATCCTCGTCGCCTCCGGCGCTGCGACGCCCGACCAGGTGCAGGAGGTCCTGCTCGCGCAGGAGCGCAACGGCACCGGACGCCGGCTCGGCGAGCTGCTCATCGACCGCGGCTACTGCACGGCGGCGCAGATCCAGCGCGCGCTCCAGTACCACGACAAGACCATCTACGTCTGCCGCAAGTGCCGCGCGCAGTTCAACCTCGTCGGCGCCGTGCCCGGACACGTCTACTGCTGCGAGGACTGCGGCGCCGGGCTCGACGTCGCCACCGGAGGTTCCGTCGCCGCCACCGACACCGGCAAGCGCCCGGCCGCCGCCGGCACGTCGGCGCCCGCGGACCGTCCCGCCGCTCCCCCGCCCGCCCCGGTGCCGTCGCTCGCGCCCGACGCGCAGGCGCACGTCGACCGCGCGATCTACCTCTTCCTCAAGCAGAAGATGGCCGTGCGGCGCGAGACGCTCAAGGAGGCGGAGCGCTTCCAGATCGAGCTGAGCCGCTACGACCTCTGGGTGCCGATCGCCGACATCCTCTCGCGCTTCGGCGGGCTCACGTGGCTGCAGGCGGAGCAGATCCGCAAGACCGACTTCCGCTCGATCGTCGATTCGCAGGCGTGGAAGCACCAGGAGGTCCCCGGCTACAAGGTCGTCGGACGGATCGCCTCGGGCGGGTTCGCGACGATCTTCGCCGCCGAGCCGATCTTCGGCGGCCAGCGCGTCGCGCTCAAGGTCCTCCACGCCGACCGCGCGCGCAACCCGGCCTACGTCGCCCGCTTCCGCCACGAAGCCGCGCTCCTCTCGCGCCTCCACCACCCGGGCATCGTCCGCGTGTTCGACTTCAGCGAGCACGGCGAGCTCTACTGCCTGACCATGGAGCTCGTCGAGGGCGACTCCCTGGACCGCATCGTATGCGAGGGCAAGGGGATGAACGTGCTCCGCGCGCTCGACGTGACGCGGCAGGTGGCCGACGCGCTGCGGTACATGCAGATCGAGGGGTACATCCACCGCGACGTGAAGCCGGAGAACATCCTCGTCGCGCCCGACGGCAAGGCCAAACTCTGCGACCTCGGCTTCGCGACGGAGATCCGCCCGGGCGCGGGCGGCCGATCGGCCACCACGGTCGGCACCGAGGCGTTCATGAGCCCGGAGCAGGCGCGCGGCGAGACGGACCTCAAGGTCGGCACCGACATCTACGCGCTCGGCCAGACGCTCTTCTTCATGCTGACGGCGCACGCGCGCACGGGAGGCCGCAGCTCGGCCGAGCTCCTCACCGAGCGCCTCGCGGGCGCGATGGGCGAGCCCGACTACACGATGATGCGCGCGCCCGAGCCGGTCGTCGCGCTCACGCGCCGCATGCTCCACCCGGACCGCGAGCAGCGATACCCCGCGTACCCGGACCTGCTCAAGGCGATCGACGAATGCGGCGTTTCCCTCAAGCCGGCGTGATTGACGTTCGCCTCGCCGGACGGCGCGCGCCTGGCCGTGTCCGCCGTCGAGGGCGACGTGTCGCTCGTCGACGTCGCAACGGGCCGCGTGCTCGCGACCCTCAGGGGCGACGGGCACACGCGCACGTCGCTGACCTGGGTGAGCGGCGGCACGTGCATCCTGGTCGGCGGTCCCGGCGAGACGGCCGCCTGGCGCGTCGAGTCGAACACCGTGACCCGGACTTCCCTCGTCCACGGCTCGCGTACGTACATGGCGGCGCTGTCGCCGGTCTCACGTCGGATCGCATTCCTCACGGGCCGGTCGACGGTCGAGGTCTGGGGCCGGTGAACGTCCGAGCCAGCAGGATCACCGTCACCGCCAGCGCCACGATGAGCGGAACCCGCAGCCCGCGCACGTAGTCGTACCGGAGCGCCGCACCGATCGCGCCCATCGACGCCACGGGCAGCGACGCGTAGAGCAGCCGCCCGCTCCACGGCTCCGGCGCGACGGCCGCCAGCACGATCGCCGCGAACGCCGCGTGGAAGACCACGAACCCGGCGACGCCCTTCGCAAGCGCCGCGGACGGCGACCATCCGAACCGCCAGCCCCAGACGAGCGCCACGTGCGCGACGAGCACCGCGGCCAGTCCGACCGTGAGCGCTCGCTTCGGCCTTCCTCGCGCATGCAGCACCACATCCGCGCACAGCAGCACGTACGCGACGTACGCGAGCCCGAACGTGAGCGTGCTCACGCGCGGCGCGTCAGATACCAGAAAAGGACTCCCGCGGCGATCAGGGGCGCCGCGACAATCCACTTCACCCACGCCGCCGACGCGTCCGTCGATGTGTCGAGGACCGCCTTCGACGGGGAGTTCGGATCGACGTGTACCCGCACGGGCGCGCCCGGCAGGTGCGCGCTCACCCACTCCATCACCTTCCGCCGATCGGTGTTCTCCCTCCAGGGGTCGGCGCCTCCGTCCATGTCGTTGAGCGCGAACCGCACGCTCTCGTAGCGCGTGCCGTCGACCTCGTACGCGTACGTGACCTCCGGTCGGTGCCTGTCGCCGTGCGTCGCGACGCGCGAATGCACGACGCGCCCCTCGACGACCGGCCAGGAGCGCACGGACCGGAGCCCCACCAGGGTCACGATGCCGGAGACGACCATGAATCCGCCGAGCCCCAGGAAGACGAGCGGCGCCAGGCGCAACATCGCGATCACCGCGCGCGGCGGGCGGTCCCCCATGGCGTGATTCAATCGTGCGCCGCGAGAACGCGCAACACGTTCTCGCCGAGCGCGCCGCGGATCTCCTCCTCACTCCACCCGCGACGCTGGAGCATCGCCGTCACCGCCGGCAGCCGCGTCACGTCCTCGAGCCCGCGCACCGGCTCGACGGCCCCGTCGTAGTCGCTTCCGAGTGCGAGGTGCCGCGCACCCACGAGCCGCCGCACGTGCTCGAAATGCGGCGCCAGCATCTCGACGCCGCCCTTCCGCGGGCCGAGATACCGCCAGGCATAGATGATCCCCATCGCGCCGCCCGTCGCCGCGACCGCGCGCACCTGCTCGTCGTCGACGTTGCGCCAGAGCGGAAACGCGCCGGAGATGCCCGTGTGACTCACGATCACCGGCCGCGACGACAGCCGGCACGCGTCGAGGAACGCCCGGCGGCCGACATGGGCGAGATCGACGATCATTCCCAGGCGGTTCATCTCGCGCACCACCTGGCGACCGAAATCGGTGAGCGGCGCCTCCGCGCTCGCGCCCACGCCGCCGGACGTCGCCGTGATGTCGTTCGTGGAGAAGTGCGCCAGCCCGAGGTACCGCACGCCCGCCTCGTGGAACCGCCGGAGGATGTCGAGCGACCCCTCGATGTTGTGCCCGCCCTCGATCCCCATGAACGCGGCGAGCTTGCCATCGCGCTTCGCGCGGCGCACGTCGTCCGCCGTGCGCGCCCAGACGAGACCGTGCGCCTTGACCGACCGTCGCAGGATGTCGATCTGCCGGAAGCACGCGTCCGCGCATCCGCGACGCGGGAACGGGAATGTCACGAGCCCGAAGAACTGCCCCGTCACGCCGCCCGCGCGGAGCCGCGGGAAGTCGGTGTGGAAGAACCCGGCGCGGCCGAGGATCCCGGGCGAGTGCCGCGCACCCAGGTCGTATCCGACCGCGCGGGCGGCGATCAGCGGATCCGCGTGGAGATCGACGACGATCGACTCCTCGTGGAGCCCCACTACTGCCTGTGCTCGCACATCGCGAACTTCAGCCCGTCTACGGCCTTCCCCTCGAGGTCGTACACCTGCATCGCCACGCTCTTCTCCTCCGCGGTGCAGAGAATGTAGTGGTGGATCTTCCGGTACAGGTCCCCCTCGCCCGCGAGCTTCTCCTCGAGGTCGTACAGCGGCGCGCCGCCGCCGCCCGTGATCACGTACATCACGCCGTCGCGTCGCGTCGCGTAGAACATGTGGTCGTGACCGCAGATCGCGCCGCAGAACCTCAGCTTCGTGAGCGTCCCGTGCACGCGCTCCGCCACCTTCTCCGCGTCCTTCGTGCGCGTCGTCACCAGCGTGAACGGCGGCTCGTGGAAGACCGCCACCTTGTGCGCGGCCTTCGACGCCGGCACCGCCTCCTCCAGCCACTTGATCTGCGGCGTCATCGACGAGTTCGTGTCGATGAAGAAGAAATGCACGTTGCCGAGCCGCTTGTCGTAGTACGCCCTGTTCTTCTCCAGCTTGAACTCCGTCTCGAACGTTCCCGCCTTGCCGCGGTCGTGGTTCCCCTTCGCGCTCCACAGGGGCATTTTCTCGCGGAGTTCCTTCGTGATCTCGCGCCACATCTCCCAGTCCTTCTCGCTGTTCCCGCTGTACACGAGATCGCCCGACTGGATTGCGAACTTCGCGTCCGTCGTGACGAGAAGCTGGCAGATCTTGCGGTGGACGTCGTGGCCGCTCCGGCAGTCGCCGTACGCCGCGAACGTGAACGGCGGCTTGAGGTCGGCGTCCTGGGGGGCCAAGAGCAACAGGAGCCCGAGCGCGTATCTCATGCGGCACAGGATACCCGAATTCCGGCCACAACGACCCCCGTCGCGCTTTACGTAGACATGATCCTCATCGCGATGCTCCTGCTGCAGACCCCCCTGCCGGTCACCGTCGAGGGCGACGGCCTCGCGGCGAAACTCGGCGACGGCCTCGCGAAGGACCCGCGCGTCGTGCTCGTCGAGGACTTCGAAGCCGGCGACCTCAAGCAGTGGAGCGAGAACACCGGCAAGCCCCAGTTCGCCGACGACGCGCACGGCGGGAAGAAGTCGATCAAGTTCACCGCGACGCTCGGCGAGAACACCGGAGGGCATCTCTGGAAGATGCTGAAACCCGGCTACGACCGCCTCCACTTCCGCTACTACGTGAAGTTCCCGAAGGACCACGAGTACATCCACCACTTCACGCACCTCTGCGGATACAACCCCGCGACCGCGTGGCCGCAGGGCGGCGCGGGCGAGCTCCCGGCGGGCGACAAGCGCTTCTCCACGGGCCTCGAGCCGTGGGGCCACTGGGGGCGCGAGCCCATGCCCGGCGCGTGGGGCTTCTACACGTACTGGTGCGAGATGAAGAAGTCGCCCGACGGCAAGTACTGGGGCAACGGCTTCCATCCCGAGAAGCCCGTGCGCGTCGAGCGCGACCGCTGGATCTGCTGCGAGTTCATGATCGCCTGCAACACCGTCGGCAAGGCGGACGGCGAGCAGGCGTTCTGGATCGACGGCAAGTGCGCGGGCCGCTGGGGCGGCTTCCGCTGGCGCACCGATGCCGCGCTCAACGTCAACGGCGTGTGGCTCCTCTACTACATCACCGACGGCGCGGCGAAACAGAACCGCGTGAAGGAGCCGAAGAAGGAGAACTCGATCTTCTTCGACGACGTCGTCGTCGCGACCGAGTACATCGGGCCCCACAAGTAACTTGCCGGCCGACCCCTTGCATCGCCGCCCGCGATCGCGATAATCGCGCGCATGAACGCGCTCCTCCTGGTCCTGGTCATTCGACCCCCGCACGGGGGCGGTCCGCCGGACTAGGCGACGCGCACACGGGCCACGACGACCCGCCCCCGAGCACGGGGCGGGTTTTTTTGTTTTCCGGAGATCGACATGAAGACGTGGATGGACGGACGATGGATCGACGACGCGCGCGTGCCCGCGCTCTCGCACGCGCTCCACTACGGCACAGGCGTTTTCGAAGGCATCCGCGCGTACGGCGGGCGGATCTTCCGGCTCGACGCCCACATGCAGCGGTTCGCCGCCGGGGCGGAGGCGCTCGGGCTGCGCGTCGATCTCGACGCGATCGCGCGGGCGTGCGTCGAGTGCGCCGAGGGCGACGTGTACGTGCGGCCGATCGCGCTCTTCGGCGCGGGCGGACTCGGGCTCGACGTCCACCGCAATGACGCGCACGCGATCGTCATGGCGCTCCCATGGTCGTCGCACCTCGCGCCCACGGTCCGCGCGACGGTCTCACCGCGCCGCCGGCAGGCCGCCCAGTTCAAGCTGACGGGAGCGTACGTCAACTGCGTGCTCGCGAAGCGCGAGGCCGCCGCGCGCGGATTCGACGAGGCGATCTTCGTCGACGAGATCGGGCGCGTCGTCGAGGCGACCGGCGAGAACGTGTTCGCGGTCGTCCGCGGCTCGCTCGTCGCCGCGCGACACCCCGACGCGCTCCCCGGCATCACGCGCACGGCCGTCATGGAGCTGACCGGGGCGCGCGAGCGCTTTCTCACGATCGAGGAGCTGCGCGCCGCCGACGAGATCTTCCTCACCGGCACGAGCGCGGAGGTGACTCCAGTCGTCCAGCTCGACGGCCGCCCCTTCCCCGTCGGCCCCGTCACGCGAAACGCCCAGCGGCGCTACGCCGAGCGGGTGCGCGCATGAGGAGCCGCGAGATCACCGACGGCCGCGACCGCGCGCCGCACCGCAGCCTCCTGCGCGCCGCGGGCATGACCGACGCCGACTTCGGCAAGCCGATCGTCGGCATCTGCAACTCGTTCGTCGAGATCATCCCCGGCCACCGCCACCTCGACGAGCTCGGCCGGCTCGCGAAGGCCGCCGTGCGCGAGGCGGGCGGCGTGCCGTTCGAGTTCAACACGATCGGCGTCGACGACGGCATCGCGATGGGCCACGTCGGCATGTCGTACTCGCTGCCGAGCCGCGAGCTCATCGCCGACTGCGTGGAGACGATGGCGGAGGCGCACCGCCTCGACGCGCTCGTCTGCATCCCGAACTGCGACAAGATCGTGCCAGGCATGCTCATGGGCGCGCTGCGCGTCGACATCCCGACGATCTTCGTCTCAGGCGGCCCCATGGCGACCGGCGAGTCCGGCGGCGTGCGCCTCTCGCTCGCCTCCGTCTTCGAAGCGGTCGGCCGGGCGAGCGACCGCGAGCTGCGCGACATCGAGGCGCGCGCGTGTCCGTCGTGCGGCTCGTGCAGCGGCCTCTTCACGGCGAACTCGATGAACTGCCTGCTCGAGGCGCTCGGGCTCGCGCTTCCCGGCAACGGGACCGCGCCCGCGACGTCGCTCGAGCGACGCGATCTCGTGCGGCGCGCCGGAACCGCGATCGTCAGTCTCTCGAAGCGCCCGCGCGAAATCGCCACGCGCGCGGCCTTCCTCAACGCGATCGCGCTCGACATGGCGCTCGGGTGTTCGACCAACACGGTGCTGCACCTCCTCGCCGCGGCGCGCGAGGCGAACGTGCCGCTCTCGCTCGACGACTTCGACGCGATGAGCCGTCGCGTGCCCACGCTCTGCACGCTCAACCCGGCCGGCCCGCACTTCATGGACGACTTCGCGCGCGCGGGCGGCGTGGCCGCGGTGCTCGGCGAGCTCAAGCGACGCGACCTCGTGACCGGAGACGTGCCGACCGCCGGCGTGCGCGACACGGCCGTCATCCGGCCCGTGCGCCCCGAGGGCGGCATCGCCGTGCTTCGAGGCTCGCTCGCCCCGCGCGGCGCCGTGGTGAAGGCGTCCGCCGTCCGGCCGGAGATGCTCCGCCATCGTGGACCCGCGCGCGTCTTCGACGAGGAGTCGTCCGCCATCGCGGCCATCCGCTCGACGGTGCGGCCCGGCGACGTCGTCGTCATCCGCCGAGTCGGTCCCCGCGGCGCACCCGGCATGCCGGAGATGCTGATGCCGACGTCCGCGCTCGTGGCGAGCGGGCTCGCCGACTCCGTCGCGCTCGTCACCGACGGCCGCTTCTCCGGCGCCACGCGCGGCGCGGCGATCGGCCACGTCGCGCCCGAGGACGGGCCGATCAGCGGCGTGCGCGACGGCGACACGATCACGATCGACATTCCCGCGCGCCGGCTCGACGTCGAGCCGGTCCGCGACGGGTCACCGTGCGAACCCCGCGTGCGCTCGCGCTGGCTCGACCGCTACGCGCGCGCCGTGGGACAGGCGGATGAAGGAGCGACGCTATGAAACTCTGGTACGACAAGGACGTCGAGGCCGCGCCGCGCCGCGTGGCCGTGGTCGGCTACGGCAGCCAGGGCCGCGCGCACGCGCTCAACCTGCGCGACAGCGGCTGGGACGTGCGGGTGGCGCTGCGGGAGGGCCAGTCGGCGGACAAGGCGCGCTCCGACGCGCTCACGGTCGTCCCGCTCGACCGCGCGCGCGAAGCGGACGTCGTCGCGATGCTCGTTCCCGACCTCCAGCAGCCGGCGGTCTTCGAGCAGCTCCGGCTCACCAACGAGACCGTCGTATTCGCGCACGGCTTCTGCATCCATCACGGGCTCATCGCGCCGAAGGGCAAGGTCGCGCTCGTCGCGCCGAAGGGTCCGGGCAAGCTGGTGCGCGACACGTACGTCGACGGCCGCGGCGTGCCCTGTCTGGTCGCGGGCGCGCTCGATGTCGCGCTCCCCTACGCGAAGGCGATCGGCGGCACGCGCGCGGGCGTCCTCGAGACGACGTTCAAGGAGGAGACGGAGACCGACCTCTTCGGCGAGCAGGCCGTGCTCTGCGGCGGCGTCACGGAGCTCGTGGTCGCGGGCTTCGAGACGCTCGTCGGCGCGGGCTACCCGCCGGAGCTCGCCTACTTCGAGTGCATGCACGAGCTGAAGCTCATCGTCGAACTGCTCCACGAGGGCGGGCTCGCGCGCATGCACGAGTTCGTCTCCGAGACGGCGCGCTACGGCGATCTCACGCGCGGGCGACGCGTCGTCGACGAGCGCGTCCGCGAGTCGATGCGCACGATCCTGCGCGAGGTGCAGGACGGCACGTTCGGACGCGAGTGGATCGGCGAAGTGCGAGAGGGCATGCCGCGGTTCCGCGAGCTGATGCGCGCGGACCTCGACCACCCGATCGAGCGCGTGGGGCGCGAGCTCCGCGCGTTGATGACGTGCTAGGCGCGCAGCTGGTCGTGGAGGCGATCCGCCGCGAGGGCGTGCGGA
>Ga0187893_10008100_pt1 | contig 16793 bp, 15 predicted proteins | sample MA1701074metaG_FD_139574 | JGI IMG/M metagenome (GOLD analysis project Ga0187893, IMG submission 139574) | White microbial mat communities from a basaltic lava cave in the Kipuka Kanohina Cave System on the Island of Hawaii, USA - MA170107-4 metaG ...
CCCCCTGGGTCGACCTCGCCGGACGCGGGCTTCCATCGGAGGCGGCGCTCATCTGGCCGGGTGTCCTTCCTTACAACTGGAAGGGCATTTTCGGCCAGTACGTCGCGATTGACCCGCTCGCATTGATTCTGAGCAACGCCGTGTACGTGAAGTTGACGCTCCCCGACCCGCCGCCGATCGAGGCGTTGCGCCCGCGACTCATCCAGACGATGCGCAGCATGTCGCGGGCCGAGCGGCGACGCACGCTCGCCCATGTAGAAGGATGGAGCGGGTGGCTCACCTCGCTGGCTCGTGAGGTCCGCCGCATCATGGACAGCCTCGAGAAAGAAAAGGGAGGCGAGTTCAGTCCTCCCACACAGGAATAATCACGAGCGTTCAACGAAAAACTTATGGCCTGGACTCAACTCCTCTTATTCCTGGGCTGCCCAAGCCGCGGGCTCATTCTACGATGAACCCCACAACCTCATGACATTCCCCGCTCCTGTCCCGGAAATCCCCGCGGCCAACGTCGACAAAGCCGCAGCCTACTATGTCAACATGCTGGGCTTCACCATCGATTGGGGGGACGACCAAGGCGGAATTGCAGGCATCTCAAGGGGGAATTGCAGACTGTTTATCACCAATCGCTCCTTCCGAGAGTCCCACGGCAACATAGGCCCTATCCTTTTCTGGCTCAATCTCGACAGCAAGGCTGAGGTGGACGATCTTTTCGCACAGTGGAAGGCCGCGCAAGCGAAGATCGTTTCCGAGCCCGAGGACAAACCGTGGAAGCTGCGCGAGTTTATGGCCGCCGATCTTGATGGCAACCTCATTCGTGTCTTTTATGATTTCCGGGGCGACATCTAAGAGAACCACACATCGCGCAAAATCGGCCAGCGTTTACCGGCGCTTTTGCGGCTTCCTTCCGGACGTCTCCTGGATGACGGGCTATGCGGACAGGGCAGCAGCCGGCCAGTGCACGTGGACGCACGCCGCCGCCGGCGTGGTCGGATGAGGGTGGCCGGCGATCCGGGAACAAGCGTTCCGTCCTGGCGCATTCAGGCTTGCGAAACCACCGGCAGTTGTGCCGCATCCCAGGCGGCGAGGCCGCCGGCCATCTCGATCAAATGTGTGATCCCGTATTGATGCAGGATGCTGGCGGCGATCGAAGAGCGGTAGCCGCCCGCGCAATGGACGGCAATGCGACGGTCGCGGGGGATTTCGGCGATGCGGTCCTGCAAATGGTTGAGCGGAATATTCAAGCTCCCCTCAATATGCTTCGTAGTCCACTCGCGCGGATTCCTGACATCGAGCAACAGCGGAGGATCCACGCTCGCCAGCTCCTCAGCTACCATCGGGGCACTGATGCGCTCGGTCGGCCACACTAAGTCCGCTCGGTCGGCGAGCGCTTCCATGCCTCCCTTGAGATATCCTTTGACGTGATCGAAACCGATACGGCCCAACCGCAGCGCGGCTTCCTGCTCCCGCCCCGGCTCGGCGATGATCACGATGGGGCTGGCGCGGTCCAGTACTGTCCCCGCCCAGGTGGCGTATTGGCCTCCGAGTCCGATGTTGATGCTGCCCGCCAGGTGACCTTTGGCATACTCGGCGGGGTCGCGGACGTCCAGAACTTGAGCGCCCGCATCGCCCAAGCGGAGCACTTCGGCGAGCTCGATGGGTAGAAGAACCTGTTCGAGATTCTTGTCCAGCGTGACGCGCTCGCGAGTATTGAGGATGGCATCGTATGTAAAGTAATCCGGAGCGTCGGGCTGGTCGGCTGTGACGAGGCGAATGAATTCCTCCTTCGACATCGGCTGTAGGGCGTAATTCAAACGCCGTTGATCTCCAAGGGATGAGACTGTATCGGAGGAAAGCTGCTTCCCACAGAGGGAGCCCGCGCCATGGGCTGGATAAACCAACGTCTCGTCGGGAAGCGGCAGCAGTTTGTTGTGAAGTGAGTCAAATAGGTGCGAGCCGAGGTCCTGGGCGGTCCACCCCAGTGAAGCCCGGAGATCAGGGCGGCCGACGTCCCCGATGAACAGCGTATCGCCCGTGAGGACGGCGCACGGTTTTGCCGGGTCGTTCTGGAGATCGAAAACCAGGATCGAGATGGACTCGATGGTGTGGCCGGGGGTTTCAAGGACTTGCAGGCGTAGTCCCGGGAAGTCGAGGGCATCGCCATCCTTCATCGGTACGAACGCGTATTCGGCCTGAGCGCGAGCGCCGAGATGGATGGTTGCACCGCAACGGTCGCGCAATTCCAGGTGGCCGGCGACGAAGTCAGCGTGGAAGTGGGTAAGAAAGACGTGGCGGATCTGGAGGCCAAAGGTCTCGGCGTCGTCCAGATACTGCTTAATGTCTCGCTGGGGGTCGACGATGATGGCGGTCGCACTGGCTTCGTCTCCGAGAAAATAAGAAGCGTGGGCCAGGCAGCCTAAGTAATACTGTTTCAGAATCATGAGAGTCTTGCCATGGCCCGAACAATGTGAAAGTCGCGGCCTCAGGAATCCGTACAGCGAGGTTGCAGCCAACGCGCTGCCCGATGGCGACTATCATTACCGTAACACCTTACCCGGAAGCGCGACCAGCGGTCCCGGACACACCCCGGCGATGGATGCGAATTGACACGGCCGGCTACCCCGATCTTCGGCGCCGCCAGAAATACGGAACTTCCCTGCCCCTGTCTTCGTACCGCCTTCCAAGGAGACCAACATGCTGGACGTGTCTCAAGAAGCCGGCCGTCCGATGGTGAAAGCCCTTTTCGTAGCCAGCGGATTGCTGTCCGTGGTTTCGTTCTACACGACGCAGCAGGGCATGGCCCTCTACCTGTCGCCGTGGTTTTCGGTGCTGGCGAGCCTGGGAATCCAGACCGCACTCCTGATCGTGGCCTGGATGATCGGGTTCAGCCGCGGGCGTCGCGCGCTGCTGATTTCGGTCTACGTGATCACTGCCGTGGTGTCGATCGCGTTTTCCTACGTCAGTCTGTACACCTGGTTCAGCGCGCGTGAAAGGCCCGCCGAGCTCCAGCGTAAGCTTTACGACGCGCTTACGTCGATCGCGGCCGGCGCCGAAGAGAAGCTCACGGCCGCGGCCGCCGAAGGCAGCCGCCACGTGCTGGCGCTGGAAGAGATGACCGCGGCCGAGAGAACGCACGGGTACATTTCCCGCGCGCGCGACGCCGACCCGTATCTCGACCAGGTGCGCGAGGCCGTGGCGCGCGAAGGGCAGAGCTACGCCCGCGATTACCGCGAAGGAACGGGCGCGGGCGTCCGCTACACCGCCTTCGAGCGCTACGCGAAGCTGGCGCGGCAATCGCAGTCGCAAATGGAGGAGGCGCGGCGCGCGATCGCGACGTTCCGCACCGGTCTGAAGCCGGACCAACCCACCGGGCAGCAGCTCCGCCAGTTTCACGCCGTTTACGACGCGGTGCCGTGGGCCGTCGTCGAGCAGACGCTGCACCAGGGCAAGCTGGAACGCGCCGTGCCGCCGGATTACTCGCTCTACGCCGATCAGCAGGCGACGGGCCAGGAGGAGCTCTTGCGAGGATTCCAGGAGCTGATCACCGCGCCCGGCTCGCGGCACGTTTTCGCGTTCGCGCTGGCGGCGTTCATCGATGTCATCGTCTTCCTGCTCGCGTATGCCTCTGGCCCATACTTCTTCGGGTCCCCCGAGCAGCGGTGGGCGACCGCGTGCGCCACGCTGGACTCGGCCGATCGCCAGGTGTTCGTTTGCGGACTGCTGAGAAAGATGACCCCGGGCCCGCAAGGTCTCGCCAGGCTCGACGCCGCCGCGCTCACGCCCGGTGAGCGCCAGTTCTGCCTGCTGCTCGCCTCGAATGGCCTGGCCGCGGCGCGCAGTGAGGAGGGAACGCTCTACTATGTGATCGACGCTGCAGTCCACGAGCGGCTGGCCGAGGAGTTGTCAGCGCCGGGGTTGAATGTGCGCGCCTCGACGCCGGCAGATGCGAGGGCATAAAGCTCGTTGAGAATTCTGCCCACGTCAACGAAATCTCCAGCGTGTTGCGGAAATCGCTCAGCTCCTGCTCACATTCTGGATGAACTGCGACTATGCTGTGATGATCTCGCCGGACTTGACTATTGTCACCGGCGATACGGGCCGCAGCGGAATGGATATCGAATACCGCGCGTGACGGCGCTCGCCGGTGCGAACCAGGGCGCCTTTCGTCACCATGTCCGCAAGATCGCGCGTCGTTGTCGCGGGCGATGCTCCCGTAATGGTGGCGTAGTTGCCCGCGCTCAGGCCGCCCTCAAAGCCCTCGGGGCCTTCGCGCAGCATGCGCAGCAGTGCTTTCTCCTGACGCTTATTCAATTGGAAGCGCAGCCGGTCCAGCAGCTTGGTCTTGTCGATTAGGAAATCGATCCTAGCCTCGGTGCGCATCTGTGCTTCAAGAACGATGCCGGCAAACCATGAGAGCCACCGTGTAATTTCGTTGCTCTTGTTCGCCGTTTCGAGCGCTTCGTAGTAGACCTTGCGCCTGATCAATATCGTGGAGGCCAAAGCTGTCAACGTGGGATGGCCCAACGACTGGGCGAGCGCCTTCTCAGAGATAGCTCGGCCAATTCTTCCGTTGCCGTCCCCGAAAGGATGGATAGTCTCGAAATACAGGTGCGCGACCCCCGCCCTTGTCAAAGCTGGCAAGGGCTCCGGTCCCGACGGCGCGGTGGCGTTAAACCATTTGACAAACCGCACCATCTCGTCCGGCACCCGAGAGGACGGCGGCGCCTCGAAATGCACTTTGGGCGCATGCGCCGGGCCGGAAACGATCTGCATTGGCTCTGTGTCGGTGCGATAGCGGCCGACATTGATGAGGTCCGTACGCCCCTTGACCACCATGCGATGCCACCCAAACAGGACGTCGTCGGAAAGCGGCGCGGCGGACGAGCGATACAGGTCGACCATTATCTCCGCGATGCCTTGCTCCGCTGGCCGCACGCGGCGATTGTCGGCGTCCAGTCCAAGCTGCTTCCTGATTGAGGACTGCACGCTAGCCCTATCGAGAATCTCGCCCTCGATTTCCGAGGACGTGACCGCCTCGGCGCTGATTGCTTCTATGGTCACTTGCTCCTGATCGGCCGATCCTAGATGCTTGACTGTCCCGGCGAATACTCCTGCCCCGAGCAGGAAGCGCTCCTCGGCCTTCCGCAAGTGTTTGTGATTCCACGTGAAGTTTGGCCAGTCGACTCTCTGCCAGTTCCAGATCATGAGCGATAGTGCTTTTTCTATCGCTCATAATAGCATGCAATATGATCGATAGAGAAGAGGAGCCATCCCCGTTGTCGTCAGATCCATCGAGCGGCTGGCCGAGGCGTTGTCAGCGCCGGGGTTGAATGTGCGCGCCTCGACGCCGGCAGACGCCAGGGCGTGATAGAATCCGGCCATGAACACTCGCAGAACCTTCCTGGTAAGCGCCGGTGGCGCGACGATGAGCGTCATGACGGGCAAAGCCGCGCCCGGCGACCGCATCCGCGTCGCGATTCTCGGAGTCAACGGCCGCGGCAAGGACCACATCCGCGGTCTCCTGCCTCAGGCCGATGCCGAGATCGTCGCGCTGTGCGATCCCGATCACCAGGTGCTCGGACAGCAGGCCGCCGAACTCGAAAAGCGCACCGGCAAGCCGCTGAGGCGCGAGCAGGACCTGCGCCGCATTTTCGACAGCAAGGATATCGACGCCGTCACCATCGCCACGCCGAATCACTGGCACTCGCTGGCGACGATCTGGGCCTGCCAGGCCGGCAAAGACGTGTACGTGGAGAAGCCCGGCTCGCACGGCATCTGGGAAGGCCGCAAGATGGTGGAGGCGGCCCACAAGTACAACCGCATCGTGCAGCACGGCGTGCAGTTGCGGAGTTCGGAGGCGCTGCGTGAGGCCGTCGATCTGCTCAACAAAGGCGTGATCGGTAAGGTCTACATGTCGAGAGGCCTGGTGTTCCGCTGGCGCCCGTCAATCGGCAAGAAGGGCACCGAAGCGAAGCCCGCGAACCTGGACTGGAACGTGTGGCAGGGTCCTGCGCAGGAACGCGACTTCACTCGCCGGCTGGTTCATTACAACTGGCACTGGCACTGGGACTACGGCAACGGCGACGTCGGCAACCAGGGCATTCACGAGACCGACATGTGCATGTGGGGACTTGGCCTCGACAAGCTGCCCTCGAAGGTCACCTCCATGGGCGGCAAGTTCCTGTTCGATGACGACAAGGAGACTCCCGAAGTTCTCACTTCGATCTACCATTACCCGGCCGAGAGCAAGCTGATTCAGTTCGAAGTCCGGCCGTGGTGCACCAATCGAGAGGATGGAGTCGATGTCGGCAACATCTTCTACGGCTCGGACGGCTACATGGTGATTCGAAACTATGACGCCTACGAAGTGTTCCTCGGCCAGAAGCGCGAGAAAGGGCCGGCCCGGCGCGCGGGCGGTGACCATTACGCGAATTTCCTGAAGGCAGTGCGCAGCCGCAAGATGTCAGATCAGCACGGGCCTGTGGAAACGGCGCATCTGTCCTCTGCGCTGGCTCACCTGGGGAACATTTCTTATCGACTCGGCCGGCAGCTCGACTTCGACCCGGTGAAGGAGCGCTTCAACGGCGACGAGCAGGCCAACGCGATGCTGAAGCGGAAGTACCGGCAGCCCTTCGTCGTACCGGAAAAGGTCTAGCCCGCTCGACTTACTTCGACAGCACCAGCCGCCCGAACGCCTCCGGAACGTGGTGCGACCGCTTGCCGGTCGGCTGCCAGGCCGTCGAAACCCGCTGCGGCGGCCTGCCGGAGAACCGATAAAAGTTTATGCGGATTTCGTTGCCCTCGCGAGGGGGCCGTTCGTCGAGAGTGGCGAACGGAATCTTCAGCTCCGCGTACCAGATCTTCCTGTCCGGACTAATGCGCGCCCTGTGCGTGAAGCCGGAGTTCCAGAGCCATTGCTTGTCCGCGTTCAGTGCGCCGCTGTTGATATCCAGATCGATCCATTCGCCTTGCGGAGAGACTTGATATTCGCGGTAACGCTTGATGTTCTCGAAATCGGCGCCGGCGAAGATTTCGACGACATCCCACTCCCACAGCTTCATCGTTTCCTCGGTTGTCGTCGGATTGGGTTTGAGGTAGAGATCCGTGTACGGGCAGATGAACAGGAAGTAGAGGTGCTTGTCAGTCCACCGCGACCGGATTTCGTAACGATTGGCCGGCGTGGGCTCGCCGAGCGGATTGTTCTCGGCGAAGACGCCTTTGACGTTTCTCCACGGCGTCGTGTCAGGGTCGGCCGAGAGCGCGAATTCCGAGTCCGAGCGAATACTGGCGATGCGGCCGGGACCGTCTGCGATCAGGACCGGCGCGATGGCGAGGAGTGCGGCGAGTAGCTTCATAAGTCAATCTCACTATATCGCGCTCGACAGCCGGCAGTCGCTACGCCGCCGTCCAGCCGGCGTCGATCGTCATGATGCTGCCGTTGACGAACTCGGCCTCCTTCGAGCACAGGTACAGCGCCATCGCGGCGATCTCGTCGGGCCGGCCCATGCGCCCGATCGGCTGCCGCGCGTGCAGCTCGGCGCGCATCTTCTCTTTCTCGTGCTTGTGGTATTTCTCCAGGTACGCCTCGACGAAGGGTGAATCGACCGTCGCCGGGCAGATGCAGTTCACGCGGATCTGCGTCGGGTAGTCGATGGCGAGCTGCCTGGTCAGCGCGATGACCGCGCCTTTCGTTGCGCAGTAGGCGAAACGTCGCTTGACGCCAATCAGACCCGCCACCGAGCCGATGTTGACGATCGTGCCCCGCGCGGCGGTCAACAGCGGCATCGCCGCGCGCGTGACGAGGAACATGCCTTCCACGTTGACTCGCATCAGGCGTTGAAAATCGTCCAGCGTGGTCTCCTCGATCGATCCCACAAGTCCGATGCCGGCGTTGTTCACCAGGATGTCCAGGTGCGGTGTCGCCGCCATCAGGTGCGCCACCGCCGTCTCGTCGGTGATATCGCAGACTTCGGCGCGCGATCCTGCAAGTTCCGTACTCAGTCGCGCCGCGCGGTCCGCGTCGACATCGACGATGATGACCTTTGCGCCGGCCCCGGTGAACTGGCGGCAGGTTGCCTCGCCGATGCCGCTGGCGCCGCCGGTGATCATCGCCGTGAGGCCGTCTAGACGGAAGGGAGCACTCATGCTCAGTACATTGTATCGGGGCGCATCGGAGGCGCCAGCCTACCGCTGGATGCGCGCCGAGCCGCCTTTGGCGAGCGCGCGCACCTGCTCGACCGTCGCCATGGTGGTGTCGCCCGGAAACGTCGTGAGCAGTGCGCCGTGCGCCCAGCCGAGTTTGAGCGCCTCCTCCGGCGATTCGCCGGTCATGATCCCGTAGAAGAATCCGCTGGCGAAGCCGTCGCCGCCGCCGACACGATCGAGAATATCCAGATCGCAGGTCGGCGCGACGTGCGACTTTCCGTCGATCCACGCCACCGCGCCCCAGCAGTGGCGATTGGTCGAGTACACGTCCCTGAGCGTCGTGGCCACGATGCGGACGTTCGGATGCATCTCGACGACGCGGTCGATCATCGCGAAGAACGCACTCGGGTCCAGCTTCGACTTCGCCGTCACCTCCGGCCCCGCGATGCCGAGTCCCTTTTGAAGATCCTCTTCGTTTCCCACCAGCACATCCACGTGGCGAACGATCCGCGCGATCGTCGCCACGGCGCGGTCCGCGCCCCCGGAGATGCTCCACAGCTTCTCCCGGAAATTGAGATCGAACGACGTCACCGCGCCGGCTGCCTTGGCCGCCTGCATGCCCTCGATGATCACCTCGGCCGTGGTCTGCGAGAGCGCAGCGAAAATCCCGCCGCTATGAAACCAGCGCACGCCGCCGGCGAAGATCGTGTCCCAGTCGAAATCGCCGGGCTTCAGGAGGCCGGCTGCCTCATTGGACCGGTTGTAGAACACGACGGGCCCGCGTACGCCGACCCCTCGATCGCTGTAGACGGTGGCCATGTTCGGCCCGCGTACGCCGTCGTGCTTGAAGCGCTTGTAGAACGGCCGGACGCCCATCGCGCGCACGCGCTCGGCGATCAGGTCGCCGATAGGATAGTCCACCATGGCGGTGGCGATCCCGGTCTGCATGCGAAAGCAGTCGGCGAGGTTGGCCGCGCAGTTGAATTCGCCGCCGCTGACGTGGATGGTGCACTCGCTCGCCTTGCGGAACGGAATCATACCGGGATCGAGGCGGTGCACCAGCGCGCCGAGCGAAAGAAAATCCAGGGCGCCGTCCGGGCGCAGGTTCAGACCATAGTTCATGCGTTGTAAGTCCCGGACGAAACACGGCCGCCGCGGCCCGTCCAGTTGGTGTGGAAGAACTGGCCGCGCGGCTTGTCGATTCGCTCGTAGGTGTGGGCACCGAAGTAATCGCGCTGGGCCTGGAGCAGGTTCGCCGGCAGACGCGCGGTTCGATAGCCGTCGAAGAAGGAGAGCGCCGTCGAGATCGCCGGTGTGGGCACGCCGTGTTCGACGGCCAGCGCCACGGCGTGGCGCCAGGCGGCCTGGTAGTCGTTGATGGTTTTGGCGAAAAAGTCGTCCAGGAGCAGGTTGGCGAGCTGCGGATTCTTGTCGAAGGCCTCCTTGATCTTGCCGAGGAAGCGGCTCCGAATGATGCAGCCGCCGCGCCACATCAGCGCGATGCCGCCGAAATTCAGATTCCACCCCTGATCCTTGGCGGCTTCGCGCAGCAGCATGTAGCCTTGCGCGTAGGAGATGATCTTGGAGCAGTAAAGCGCGCGACGCACGTTTTCGATCGCGCCCTTGCGATCCTGAGCGGCTGCCGGCTGGGGACCCGACAAGACGCCGGAGGCGCGCACACGCTCGTCCTTCATGGCAGAGAGGCAGCGCGAGTACACGGCCTCGCCGATCAGCGTGACTGGCACGCCGAGATCGAGAGAGCTCACGCCGGTCCACTTTCCGGTGCCTTTCTGGCCCGCGGTGTCGAGGATCTTGTCGACAAGCGGCGCGCCGTCCTCGTCCTTCTTGGTAAAGATACCGGCGGTGATCTCGATCAGGTAGCTGTCGAGCTCGCCGCGATTCCAATCGGCGAAGACCTCGTGCAGCTCGCCGGCGGACAGGCCGAGCGCGGTCTTCAACAGGTGATAGGCCTCGCATATGAGCTGCATGTCGCCATACTCGATGCCGTTGTGCACCATCTTCACGTAGTGGCCGGCGCCGGTCTCACCCACCCAGTCGCAACACGGCGTGCCATCTTCGACCTTGGCGGCGATGGATTGAAAGATCTCTTTGACGTGAGGCCACGCCGCCGTACTGCCCCCGGGCATGATGGACGGGCCGTGGCGGGCGCCCTCCTCGCCGCCGGAGACGCCGGTCCCGATAAACAGCATCCCCTTTTCTTCGAGCGCTTTCGTGCGGCGGTTGGAATCCAGGAAGTGCGAGTTCCCTCCATCGATGATGATGTCGCCCCGCTCCAGGTGCGGCAGCAGAGCGTCGATCATCTGGTCCACGGTGTCGCCGGCCTTGACCATCATCATGACGCGGCGCGGCTTCTTGAGCGCCTGGGCCAGATCGGCGAGGGAATGTGTGCCGGTGACCCGTGTTCCCTGGGCCTCGTGCGCCAGGAAGTCATCGACCTTCGAAGTCGTTCGGTTGTAGACGGCCACGCCGTAGCCGTGGTCGTTCATGTTAAGAACCAGGTTCTGGCCCATCACCGCGAGCCCGATCAGCCCGATGTCACAGCTTGCATTCTGCATAGAGTCTCCTGTAGGACGACTTTTTATTGTACGCCTGAGAAAACGCATGGCCGGCACACCCGTCGCGCGGGCGTTGGGCCGTCCGGTCAAGGCGCCGTCAATCCGGTCAGGCGCTCTTGCGGCGGCGTGTGGGACCCGGCTGCGACCCGGCGGGCTTGCGCCTTGATGTTTGCGCTTTGCGCAGCAATCCACGCACGGCGCGCACCATCAGTCCGACTTCACTGGATCCTTTCTGGATCACGAAGTCGGCCCCGGTATTCTGTGCGGTGAGCCCGAGCGAATCAACAAAACCGGACACGATCACGATGGGAGCGTGAGGCAGTTTCTTGCGGAGCTTCTGGATGAGGTCGACGCCATACACGCCAGAGGCTCTGTAATCGGTAACGATGAGATCGTATCCGCCTTCAGCAACCAGCTCGAAGGCTTCCTGCGATGTCGCGGCGGCACTAGTGCGATAACCCATCTCGTCGAGGACCGTCTTGCGGGCGAGACGGCCCATTCTGTGCTCTTCGATGAGAAGGATTTTCTTCGGAGGTGTCTTCCTAATGGGCGGTTTGTACATGACGATCGGAGGGAAAAATAACAGAGATGAAACGCCTCTGTCAATGCGTTTCTATCAAACTGCAAACAGGCCAGATCGAGCGCTTGACTTTAAGAGGACTACTCCACCTCGCGAGGGGCGGTGTAGCCCGTCTTCGCGAGGACAGAGTACTTGACCGGTTTCTTCTTTTCGTCGAGCACTTTCAGCGGCTGGTTGCTCTCCGGATCGACGAGATCGATCTTGATCTTGCGGAACTTGCCGTCGCGCACCTGGTTCGAGGGCGAGTACGTGAGCGTGTACTGATTGCGCAGCGCTTCGGCGATGGCGCGGAAGATTCCGGGAAACTCGCCGTAAAACCTGGGGAAAAAGGCCTGGCCGCCGGTCTCCTTGGTGAAAGTACGGAGCTGGTTGTCGGCCTGCAAAAAGTCGAGGCGGCTGATCGCATCCAGGTAGCCGTAGGAATCCAGAAGCTCGCGATAGGCCTGCATCAGCCCGATCGCATAGATCGGCACGCCGGCGGTTTGGAGCGCGCGGCGGGTCTTGTCGAACGTAAGCTTGCTGAACGTGTCGATGCCCGACGAAATTAGCAGGATCGCCTTGCGGCCCTCGATCTCCGACATTCGGTCGGCCGTGTCCACCACCGCGTCGTAGAGGTTCGCTTCCGAATAAGCGGCGATGCGCAGGCGGCGCATGGCATCGAAGGCGGCGCGCTTGTCCGTGGAGAAGTCGGACAGAATCTCGGGACGCATGTCGTAGGCGACGATGGCGATGTAATCTTCCGGCTTGAGCGTTTCGAGGAACCCGTAAGCGGCCGTGAGCGTCTGCTGCCACGGCTCGCCCCAGTAGTACTGGAACCGGTTGCTGAACTCGATCACCATGCAGATAGTCATCGGGGCTTCGCCAAGCTGGAAGCCGGCGACCTTTTGCGGCACGTTGTCCTCGAGAACGCGGAAATATTCTTTATTGATGTTGGGGATGAACCGGCCGCGATTATCCAGAACGGACACGTCGACGGTCACGGTGTTAACGTCGGCGCGGAAAGTGGGCACCCCTTCGGGCAGTTTCCCTTCGGCGCCCTTTTTGCCGAACGTGGAGGGAAGCTTCGGCTGGTCGGCCTCCGCCGGTGCGTCTTTCTTGCGCGGACGCGCAACTGTCTCCGAACCGGGGGGTTTGGGGCCCTGTTGCGCCACGGCAAAGCCGAGCGCGAGAATGACGCCAAGAAGCGGGTAAGCGCCAAGCAGCGGGTAAGCTATGATACGTTTCACCGTTCGCCCTCTACTGCGACTATATCACTGAACTCGTTTTTGGCGTGCTCGCCGTTACCACTCCGAGTAGGGCGTGCCTTCCAGGCTCTCTTTGTCCGAGCCGCTATGCACGTTGTAGATGCCCGGCTCGGTCTGGTTTACGCTGGTCACCGCGTCCTCGATGACGGTCTTCCACGACGTGTTGTTGCCCGTCATCGGATCGACGGGCACCTGCCGGAGATAACCCTCGGTCACCAGGTCCTGGAGAGTTTGCGGCGCCTTCTGCTTGTCGTAGGTGTATTCGTCAATCACTATGCGCAAAGAGAAGAGATTGTTGCGAAGAATGCTCTCTTTGGTCCGGATGATCGACTTCTGGTAGAGCGGCACGGCGATGCCCACCAGGATCGAGATGATCGTCATCACGATGATGATCTCGACGAGCGTGTAGCCCAGGCGGCGCGTGGAGCGGGCCTTCCAGCCGGCGCCGGTCATTCGCCCGGCATGACAGGCCAGCGGGCCCGTGCTACCACTCCGAGTACGGTGTGCCATCCGACGCCTTTTCCGTACTTTTGCTGTAGACGGCGAACACGTTCTGCCCGCCCCAGCTCATCGACTTCGGTTCATCCTGAACGCTGCGCATCCCCCACTCGGCCTTTCCCGTCATAGGATCGCGCGGAACTCGCCGCAGAAAACGAATCTTGCGGTCGACCGTCCCCGACATTTTCACGCCTTCCACCAGCACTTCCAGCGTCTCAGGGTATCCTTCGGTGCCCATCTTCTGCGGTCCGAGCTGGTTGGTGTCGGCGAGGTCCTTATAACGGTCGATGGCCGTGTGAATCTCCCGCAGCGCGAAGCGCAGCTCCTTCTCCTTCTCACGCCGAACCTTGCCGCGCGCCAGCGGAACGGACATCGTCGTCAGCAGAAGCATGATCGTGAATGCGACGATCAGCTCCACCAGCGTCAAACCGCGACGCCCTTTCCTTCGCATTCCTATCGCACCTCTACGTTGAGCGACGGCGCCGACGACGACAGCGGCTGCATCTTCGAGTTCTGCAAGCTGGCCTCGGTCAGCGTCACCTGCGTGCTGCCCCGGGCCACGGTCTGGAACACAAGGGTCACCAGCGTACCGGCGCCGCTGACGCCGGAAGAACCCGGCAGCCGGCTGTGCATAACGATCGCCTCGCCGGCATCGTTGCGGATGTTGCGGGTGAAGATCGGCTGCTGGCCGTCGGCCGAGAGCATGGCGCCGCGAAGCACTTCGTTCAGCCGAAGAAACTTGGGGTCGAACTTTACCCGGAGCGGAGCGCTGAAGAGATCCGGGGCTCCTTCGACCTGGATCGAGACGTTGACCGTCATCCCGAGGCTCGTCTCGACGGCCACGGGCGCGAAGAACATGCGCAATCCTGGCGCCGGCTCGGGTTTGGCCTCGGGCTTTGGTTCTTCCGGTTTCGGCGCTTCCGGTTTCGGCGCCTCCGGTTTGGGCGGCTCGGCGGGCTTGGGCGCCTCCGGCGCCGCCGGCTTGGGCGCCGCGACGGGCGGGAGCTCGGCCGGCGCATCGCGCTTCGGTGCGAAGTTCAGCTTGATCGTCTGGTCCACGCCGGTCGCCACGCCGCGGAGGTTGATTTCGGTGAGATCCTGCCCCCGCACGATGTGCGGTACGAGCGCGATCAAGAGTTCGGATTGGCTTTTTTCGACATTCTCGCTGGAGAACAGCCGCCGCAGCCCGGGGATCTGCGAGAGGCCAGGAATGCCGCTCAGCGTCTTCGTGTCCTGGTCCTGGTAGAGGCCGCCGAGCAGGCTGACCTCGCCCTCCCGCAGTCTGACCGCATGGCTCAGCTTGCGCTGGCCGATGACCGGCTGCGACAAACCGCCGACGTCGATGCGGTCGCGCACGTTGGAGATGTCGATGTCCACCTGCATCGAGACTTCCTCTGAGCCGTGGATTTTCGGCGTGACATCGACGTTCACGCCGACGTCGGCGAACTGGAACTGCGTACTCACGAGCGGGCTCAGGCCCACCGTTCCCACGCCGGGCTGGAAGCTGCCGGTGGCATACGGAAACCGGTCGCCGATTTTCAGCGAGGACTTTACCCCGTCGGCGGCGCGCAACTGCGGCGCCTGAAGGACCCGAGTGCCGCGATCGCTCATCAGGGCTTGAAACAGCGCGCTCGGGAGAGTCACAGAGAAGTCGCGCCAGTCGATCTTGCCGATGTTGGAGAGCGGTACAGCGGTGCTTGCCGGGGCGGCGGTGTCAGACCCGGAGGGCGTCGTGATGTCCGAGCCCGGGGTGAATCCTACCGGCAGTCGCAGACCCGTCGTTCCACCCGATTGAAGAGCGGCCGCCAAGTCGCGCGTACGGGACCGGTTGGCCTCCATCACGATCACGTCGACGACGACCTCCGCCCTCGGCTTGTCCAGATCGTTGAAGAGCTTTTCGGCGAGAGCGACGGCGTCGGCCGAGCCTCGCACGATGATGGCGTTCTGTGCGCTGTACACGAACACGTTGCGGAGATTGGTGACTCCCCGCACCGCTGTCGAGATTTCGTTCACCTCGGTCGGCAGCGTGACATTGCTCAGATAGAAAACCTTCACCACCCAGTCTTCGTAATCGCGCCGCTTGGTGACGTTCTCGTTGGTAACGAAAATCGTGTTCTGCGAAAGGGGCTTCCAGAACGACTTGGTCAGCACGGAGAGGTGCTCCAGCGCTTCCTCGAGCGTCGTGTTGGTGAGATCGATCGAATAGTTGGTGCGGCCTGCGGTCTGGTACTCCGGGTCCCAGATGACGTTGATGCCGGTGAGCTTGCCGAGCGTCTCGAACAGAATACGGACGGGCTGGTTGGTCATGCGCAGGCTCTGCACCTGGCGCGAGATCGGCTTCAGCTCCGGAAGCGGCTGAATCGCGGCGACGCGATCCTCCACTTCCTTGCGCGCAGCCTGCTGCGGCGTCAGCCCCCGCTCCTCCGGCGTCGAGGGCGCCGTCTTGCGGCGCTCGCGTTCGATCATGGCGCGCGTGCGGCGAATCTCCTGCACGGCAATCGTCGAGGCGGGATCGACGGCGTAGCCTTTGAGAAACGCTTCCAGCGCCTCCTCGAGTTTGCCCTCCTCGCGCAACGCCTGGCCGCGATCGACGTGCCTCATGCCGGCCTGGAAGCGCACGCGGCGCACGGACATCTGGTAGGCGGCGTCGCTCGGATCCTCTGCCCACGCCTTCTCGAAGAGCTCGAGCGCCTGGTCGTATTCCTGTTTCAGCTCGTGGACTCGTCCCTCGGCGAGCAGCTTGTCGCCCTTCCGGGTGCGGGCCGCCAAGCCGCCGGATAGCGCGATGATCGCCACCAGCGCCGCTAAACGATTGAACCCACGCATGTTAGTATGTGTACTGACTGTACTGACAACGTTAGACCGCACCGCAAGACTGCGGTCCCACTTCGATTGACGCCGGTCCGCGCCTCATCGTGGAATAGACTTCGTGGAGCCAGCCCTGAAAATTCTGTGCGACAACCGCCGCGCGCGGCACGACTACCACTTGTCCGAGCGATTCGAGGCGGGCATGGTGCTCATGGGGACGGAAGTCAAAGCGGCGCGCGCCGGCCGGATTCAGCTCGTCGACGCCTTCGCGGACCTTAAGGGGGAGGAGTTGTGGCTGTTCAACGCGCACATCAGCCATTACACGTTCGGCAACCGCTACAATCATGAACCGGTGCGCCCGCGAAAGCTCCTGCTGCACCGGGAAGAGATTCGCAAGCTGTCGGTGAAGATCCGCGAGCGCGGCTTCACGCTGGTGCCGACAAAGCTATACCTGAAAAACGGCGTCATCAAGTGCGAGATCGCGCTGGCGAAGGGCAAGAAGCTCCACGACAAAAGGGAGGCGGAGCGGAAGCGGGAAAAGGACGCCGAGGCCCGCGCCGCTCTCCGCAGATCGCGATGACGCCTGCCGCTCGAAGGCAACGCGCTGCTGCCGATCCTCAAACGCCGGGCGCGCGGACGTGAAGGCGTTTGAGAACGGACGGACCCGGCGGAGATCGAGGCGGAGGTGCGGAAGGTCAAGAAGGATTCTAACGGCAAGTGGGCGCAGGGGAGGTGAGTCATGCGGCGAATCACTTGGTTCCTCGCTGCCCCGGCGTGTTAATGCTCATACAAGGAGGATCGATGGAAATACACCTCGTTAATGGTCCTGTTGCGCGGATCGACACCGGCGCAGTGATCATTGCCGGCCGCGAAGGCGAGCCGCCGGCCACCGGCGCCGCCTGCGACGAATGGATACGCGGCGTCTACGCCTCGGGCGAGTTCAAA
>Ga0187893_10008101_pt1 | contig 16791 bp, 11 predicted proteins | sample MA1701074metaG_FD_139574 | JGI IMG/M metagenome (GOLD analysis project Ga0187893, IMG submission 139574) | White microbial mat communities from a basaltic lava cave in the Kipuka Kanohina Cave System on the Island of Hawaii, USA - MA170107-4 metaG ...
AATCACGTAGGGAGTACCAACTGACTGATGATCTGGTCATTCTCGCCTGCGATTGGATCGCGCGTTATCTCAAGGGCGGGGACAAGGTCTTCGCCTTTCACACGATCAACTGGCGTTCACAGGCCTTGGCGCAAACGATCCGCTCGGATAAGACCACCGCCTCGGCTGATGATCATTTGCTGCACGCTTTCACCGCCACAGCCTGCGGGCACAACCCCGGCTGATCAAACAATGCGAGTACGAGATCAATGAACCCGTGCGGGACTTACTGCCGGAATACAAACGTCGCGCACGCAGGATCGATATTCTGAAGAGAATTTGAAAACCGTTCCTGAACACCCCGACTTCCAAACTTGACACTCTTTCAGTGAAATTTGGAGGATTCGGGCAGAGGGTGCGAAGTGGCTGGGATGCCTGTCAAATGGGCATCCCAGCGATTTTCGCCACCGAAGAATCATTCATAGTCCACGATGTCGTGAGCCACGTCTCAATTAAGAATCAGTCCACGATGTCGTGAGACCTGACACATAGTTCTTATCCTTTCAGGTGAATGATTTCTGGCGCGTCGCCATACAAACGCGAGACCCATTCCGCGCGGCGTTCCAGCACGGCGCGCTGATTGACGTAACCCTTATCCGTGATTTCGCCCGCGTCAATCTGCGGCGGTTCAGCGAGCAACAAAGCGCGCGTTGCGTAAGTCGAACTGCCGCCGCCTTGCGCCTGCAACCGTTGCAACCCTGCACGCACAGCTTCACGCACACGCGCATCCGCAAGCAATGCGTCAGCAGCAATGTTTTCATCGCACAGGCTGCGACAGGCTGCCGCATTCGGAAAAATCAAAAAGCCGATCTCGTCGCGGTCGTGCCCGGCAATGACGATGTCCTGCGCGATGGGCGCGAGGGCTTCAATGGCTTTGACGCGCAACGCGCCGGTGTGAACCCACGTGCCGCTCGTGAGCTTGAACTCTTCGGCCAGCCGTCCGGCGAATTCAATGCCCTGCGCCGGATCGTCAGCATCCGCAAAACGTCCCGCGTCGCCGATGCGATAAAAGCCTTCATCATCAAACGCCGCCGCCGTCAGTTCCGCGCGCCGCCAGTAACCCGGTGTAACATTCGGCCCGCGCACGCGCAATTCGTATTTATCGGAATTCGGCAGCGGAACCATCTTGAGTTCGTTGCCCGGCGTCGGCAGCCCGATCACGCTCGAACGCAACGGCGTGAAATGCACCAGCGTCACCTGCGGCGCGGTTTCAGTCGCGCCCCAGCCTGAAGTCATACGCACGCGCCGCCCCGTGGCCAACACCGAAACGCGCTCCAGCCGCTCCCACAAATGCGCGGGCAACGCGGCGCCGGCGTACTGGATGACTTTCAGTCTTGAGAAGAAGTTGTCGCGCAACGCGGCGTCGCTTTCCAGGTAAGGCAACAGGGCTTCATAGCTGCGCGGCACGCCGTAATAAAGCGTCGGCGCGATTTCGCGCAAATTGCGCACGGTCCTGTCGATCAGGCCGAGCGCGGGTTTGCCGTCGTCAAGGTAAAGCGTTCCGCCGTTCACCAACGCCACGCCAAAGTTGTTGTTGCCGCCCGCGGTGTGATTCCACGGCAGCCAGTCCACCAGCACAGGCGGCTCTTTCTGCAAAAACAGCCACGCCTGCCGCAAGGTCTGCTGATTGGAACAGAGCATGCGCTGCGTATTGATGACCGCCTTCGGTTCGCCGGTCGAACCGGAAGTCAGCAGAAACTTGGCAATCGTGTCAGGCGTGACGGCGGCGAAAGCTCGATTGACTTGCTCGTTGCTTTCACCGGCGAGCAACGAAGCGAAAGTTTGCGACGAACGTTCAACCGCCGCGCCGTTTTGCGCCACGACCAGCTCAAAGTCGTAATCGCGCAATGCTGCCAACGCCGCGGCATATCGCGCGGCATCGTCCACAAAGACCAGTCCCGGCGTGAGCAGCGCGAACACGGCGCGCAGCTTTTGATAGTCGCGCGACATCAAGGAATACGACGCCGAAATCGGCGCGTAAGGGATGCCCGCGTGCATTGCAGCCAGCGCGAGCAGCGCGTGTTCGGTGGAATTTTCTGAAAGAATGGCAATCGGTCGTTCAGCCGAAAAGTAACGTGGCAACAAGGCCGAAGCCAGCGCGCGCGCCCGCCGGCGCGCCTGCGCAAAGGTCAACGCGCGCCAGGTTTCGCCGTCGCGCTGCGCCAGAAAGATTTGGTCGGGGCGTTCATGCGCCCAGTGTTCCAGATACTCGCCGAGGCAGCGCTGGTAAGGAGCGAGCGCTTCGGGCGAGCGCAAAATCAATACGCCGTCGCCGCGCCGCTCGACCTCGACGCGCGCAGGCAGAAAATTGACGGGAACGAATTCTGTCACGAAGATCCAGCCCCAGATTTTACGCGCGGTTTCCGCTCACCTCATTTCGCTTCCGGTTCAATCCATAGCCGCGAAGCGCCGCAACATCCGCCCGGCATCGGGCGTCAGGCCTGTGAAGAGACGGAATGCCTCGGCCGCCTGGAACACCGCCATCCCGCCGCCGTTCATAGTGCGGCAACCGATCCCACGCGCATGGCGCAACAGCTCGGTCTCCAACGGGAAGTAAATAAGCTCGGCCACCCAGTGATTCGGTTGCAACAACGACGGAGGCAACGGCGTGCCCGGATGATTCGCCATCCCGATCGGCGTCGCCTGAACCACGCCGTCCGCCGTTTGCATGGTCTCGGCGAGATCGGCGACAGCGGTTGCGCCTGCGCGCTCAGCCAACGCGGCGGCGCGCGCAAAGTCAGTGTCGTAAATCGCCAGCCGCTCGATGCCCAGTTGCCGTGCGGCGGCGGCGATCGCTGACCCCGCCCCTCCCGCGCCGAGCAGGACGACGTCGCGCGTTGGCGCGTCCGGCAATTCGCGCCGGAAGCTCGCGGCAAAGCCCGGCGCGTCGGTGTTATAGCCGATGCGCTTGCCGCGTTTGAACATGACGGTGTTGACCGCACCGATGGCAGCGGCTTCCTGGGATAATTCATCAAGCAAAGGAATGACGGCCTGCTTGCACGGATGCGTGATGTTCAATCCGGCGAAGCCTTGTTGCTGCGCTTCCACAAGCAAACGCGGCAAGGCTTCGACGCCTGCATTCAATGGATCGAGATCGAAGAGCCGGTAAGAATAATCAAGTCCCAGCGCGCGCGCTTCCTGCTCGTGCAGGCGCGGCATGCGCGAAGCCTGAATGCCCGCGCCAATCAAGCCGACCCGCACCGATTTGTGAGCGTTGTTTTCCATTTCAATGAGCTTGATGGCAGTAATTGCAGGCATTGCTGGCGTTGGTTTCGCGGTGGCAATTCATGCAGCTTTCCATCGTCAGCGGTTTCTCTTTCCACAGCGCATCGCGTTCAGCCACCGCGCCGTGACAACGGTCGCACTTCGCCCCCGCCTCAAGATGCGCGCGATGCGAGAACCACACCCAATCGGGCAATTGATAAACGCGCGCCCACGGCACGGCTTCTTTGTTTTGGTGAAAGGCCGCGAGCTTTTTGATTGCCGGTTTGTCGGCGGCGGTGTCTTCGTGACAAGCCATGCATTTGGCCGTGGCGGGAAACGTCATCTGCTCGCCAGGTTCGGGATTCGTGTGGCAGCCCTGACATTTCAGCCCTTGCGCGACGTGACTCTTGTGGCTGAACGGCAGCGGCTGTTTGGGCGGTTCCGGTGTCTGCGGCGATTGAGCCAGGGATCCGATGACAATGATGCCAACCAGTACCGCGATTTTAATGAAGTTGTGCGATTGACGAATCATTGCTTTGCAGCCAGGGGCAACGGTTTGGTTTCGCCTTCGCTCATGCCGAGCGACCATTTAATCGCCTCGAAATACATTTGTTGAATCTGTGGGTTGTCCCAGAATTCCGCCGCGTGACCCAGCGTCGAATAAAACACGCGGCCTTTGCCGTACATCTTCGACCAGGCGACTGGGAAATCGCCGTCGGTGCGATGCACGCGCGGATTTTTCATGTCCAGCTTGCTGGCTTCTACATCCAGATGCGCCAGTACACGCAGCTTGTCGCGCGAAAAATCCTTGTGCTGATAGTGTTCGTCTTTGATGACGGAAACCTTGGGGAAATGCTTCATCGCGGGAAAGAGCGGATCGTCTATCACGACCGCGCCATCCACTACACCCCACGGATGTTCGTCAAAACGTGCGCCGATCATTTCGCCGAATTCCGGCCACGAGAAAAATGCCGTTGTTGCCGTATGCGCGGCGACAAAGCCTTTGCCGTCTTCCTTGATGAACGCCATCAAGTCGGCCTTTTGTTGGTCGGTTAATTCGATTTCGCGCACGCCGTAAAAGAAAATCGCGTCGAACCAGTTGAGATTCTTGTTGGTCGTCGGTCGCGTGTTGCCCGGCATCGTGACCGGCTGTTTGGTGATGAGTTGCGAATCGGTGCGAATGTACATGTCATACGCGCCCGACTCGCGCCCCAGCCGCTCCATCGTCACCAACGCGCGCGTGACCGAATCGTGCTGGACGCCGAAGCGTTGATCGCCCCAGGCCAGCGCCTGCTTGCGCGTCGGGCGTACTTGCGGCGGGCGACCTGGCGGCGGGCCTTGTTGTTGAGGCGGTCGTTGCGTCGCTTGCGTGAACGGCAAGATACAGAGCGCCGCGAGCATAATCAATACACATCGCTTCATTTCTTCGCTCCTTCTTTCGCCGCTTTTTCTTCGCGCACGATTTCGACCAATGCGCGTAAGCCTGCGGTGTACGACCGCCAGCCCAGGCCCATAATCGAAGCCCGTACCGCTGGCGTGATGATCGAACCCTGATGAATCGCGTCGCGCGTGCCGAGGTTGGAAATATGTGCTTCAATCACGGGAAACGGCATCGCTTTGATGGCGTCGTGCAGGGCTACGCTGTGAAAGCTCAAGCCTGCCGGATTGATGACCGCGCCCTGCGCTTCGTCAATGTATTTGTGGAACGTGTCCACGATGACGCCTTCGTGATTGGATTGCACGATGAGGAGTTCGACGCTGAGTTCGGCAGCGAGCTTGTTCAGTTGCTCGTTGATCTGCGGCAGCGTTGTCACTCCGTAGATATTGGGTTCGCGGCGTCCGAGTAAATTCAAGTTGGGGCCGTGAACGACGAGGATTTTGAGTCGTGTTGATTGTGCGCCTTGCGCACTCGATGAAATGCCAGTCGTGAGCAATGGCATCAACACCAAAAGAGATATAAGGATTTTTATTCTGTTCATAGGAGTCTTATAAAAGCAAAACGATCGGAAAAGAAAATGTGGGAAAGGAAAATGATTTAGCTGGTTATCTTTTATTTTCCTTTCCCACATTTTCCTTTCCGATGATTTTATGGCAACGCAAACGCAATCACCGTATCCGCGCTCGAAGGGTCAGCAATAAATCCGCCACCCGTCGCGGTGATGACAACGTATTGCTTGCCGTCTCTGCCGCGATAAGTGATCGGTGCAGAGTGTGCGCCCGCGTCAATTTTCGTCACCCACAATTCTTTGCCGGTTTTTGAATCAAACGCGCGGAAGCGGCTGTCATCCGTCGCGCCGATAAACACCAGGCCCGTCGCCATCGCCAGCGAGCCGCCCAAATTCGGTCTGCCGGTTTTCTGCTTGTCTTCGGGCAAGCCTTCGGTGATGCCCAGCGCCGATTGCCAAACGATTTCGCCCGTATTCACGTTGACCGCGAACAAGCGCCCCCACGGCGGTTGCTGACAAGGCCAGCGAATTTCCGGCTGCCAGAAACGCGCCACCGGCCCCAACGGACTCGTGCGCGACCACGGCGTACGCGCGCCTTCGGGATTTTTGACCATCTGTCCAATCGCGCCCAGATCGTGCGTGTTGATGAACAGATAACCCAGTCGCGGGTCATACGACATCGGATTCCAGTTGCCGCCGCCCAACGTACCGGGAAAGACAACGGAAGGTTTTGTCATGTATGCCGTGTATGGTCCCTGATTTTGCATCCCGCCGTCACGATCAAACAACGCTTCGCAATATTTCCGATGTTCGGGCGTGAGGTTCGCCATCTCTGCGCGTTTGAAACTGTCGCGCGCCAGCGTAGCGGGCTTCAGCGGAAAGGGTTGCGTAGGCCAGGTCGCTTCGCCCGGCACATCGGATTGGGGAATCGGTCTTTCTTCGACGCCATAAATCGGCTTGCCGTCGCGGCGGTCTAGCAGGAACAGCAAACCCATCTTCGTCATCACCGCTACGGCGGGAATCGTCCTGCCCTGCCGCTTCACATCGAACAATGTCGGCGGCGTGCATAAATCGTAATCCCACAAATCGTGATGCACGGGTTGGAAGTGCCACTTGAGCTTGCCCGTGTTGGCATCCAATGCGACCAGCGAACTGCCGTAAAGATTCGCGCCTTTACGGTCGCCGCCGTAATAGTCATAAGTCGGCGAACCGAGCGGCAGAAAGACGAGGCCGCGCGCGGTGTCTACGGTCATCATGCTCCAGACGTTCGCGCCGGAGCGGTGTTCCCAGCTTTTGCCTTCCCAGGTTTCGTGCCCCGGCTCGCCTGGACGCGGTACCGTGTGAAACGTCCAGACCAGCTTGCCCGTGCGCCCATCCCACGCGCGCACGTCGCCTGATGAACCGAGCATCGGCGATTCCTGCGTATGCGCGCCGGTGATAACCAGATGCTTGTACATAATCGGCGGCGAAGACAGGCCGAACGGAGCATCGGTGAATCCATTCATCACACCGTCTTTCATGTCTACGATACCCGCCTTGCCGAACTCAGCGCAGGGTTGCCCCGTCTTCGCATCCAACGCAATCAGGTCGCCGTTCGACGCGCCGAAAAACAAACGTGGCGCAGTCTGTTTATCTCCCGCCCAGTATTCCAGCCCGCGCGTCGCCGCTTCGCCGCGTTTGATTTCGTAAGCCCAGAGTTCCTTACCCGTTTCGGGTTCGAGCGCGACTACGCGGCGATAGGCGGTGGTCAGGTACATCACGCCGTTGACGACCAGCGGCACGGCCTGCGATTCGGGATTGCGGCGGCGCCTCCCGCGCGGCGGAGCGCCGGGCGGCGGTTGTCGCGGCGCCCCTTCGGCAGAAGCCGTCAGCGGAGCGTAATTCTCCGGTCTCTGATGATATGTCCACGCGCGCGTGAGCTTCGTGACGTTGGTCGGATTGATCTGCGTCAACGTCGAATACCGTTGACCGCCTGCGTCATTGCCAAACGTAGGCCAGTCAGTCGCCGTTTTTTTCTGACCTTGCACCGAAGGCAACAGCAACATTCCGATAGCGAAAGTGAATGCAAAAAATAACAGGTTACGCCGCCGATTCTTTGCCCCGAAGGGCCTGCGGAGATTAGCCGGTGGTGGAACCACCGGAATAGCAGCGTCGGAAAATCGCGCCCTGAAGGGGCGCAGGATGAGGCGAGGCGTAATGAAATCACGAGTCTCGTCTGCCGCCCCTGCCGGGGTTGGGGAATATGGTTGCGCGCAGTTCCGGTGGTTCCAGCACCGGCTAATTTCCGCTCGCGCCTCCGGCGCAGAAAACCTGCGCTTGCCTGCTTTATCTGGCCTGAAAAAATGCCTACGTTTCATTTTGCTTTCCCTCCCAAAATCGCATCAATAAATTCCAGCGTTTTCTGCAATGCTTGATTCGTCGCGGCGTGCGTAGCTTCCGGCGTTTTGCCGATGAAGCTGTGGTCTACGTCGGGAATGATGAGCAACTCGGATTTGACGCCTTTGGCTTTGAGCGCGTCGTACATGATTTGCGATTGCTTGACGTTTACGACGCGATCTACCGAGCCGTGAATGAGCAGCATCGGCGGATCGTTGGCGTCAATGAAATGCACGGCGCTCGCGTTGTGACGCGCTTCGCATTCTTCGCCCGGCTTGCACCCCAGAAATGTAGCATCAGCGCCGGGCGGACGATTGGCCGCGTTGGCGTTCGGAGCGGCGGGCGGCGGCCCCATTTGCGCGAAATCAAAGATGCCGTACCAAATCACCGCGCCGCTCACACAATCCGATTCCTCAGGCGCTTTCGTCGCGCCATTGCCAGCCGGTTGCGGCGGCGCGAGTCTGGCTTCTCCGCACGAGACGGCGGCGAGTCCCGCGAGTTGTCCGCCCGCCGAACTGCCCCAGATGACGACGCGGTTTTTATCAATGCCGTATTTCGCCGCCTGCGAGCGCAACCAGCGCAAGGCGGTTTTCGTGTCGTGTTCCGCGGCGGGGAATTTCGCTTCGCCGCTCAGGCGATAACGAATCGAAGCGACCACATACCCTTTCTGGGCTAACCCCACAAACACGCCGGGGAAATCTTCAATCGGCCCGGCATTGCGCGGGCGATCCGCCGCCCAGCCTCCGCCCGCGACGTACACGACCAGCGGCCTTGCGCCCGTGCGCGCTCCCGGCGGCAAATACAAATCAAGTTTCAGTTGCCGATAGCCGGGAATGATCGAATAGGTCAGGTCAGGCAAGCCGATGACGCCGCCCGCGAATTTCACTTCGGGTTGCGGGTAGCGTTCTTCCATCACAGCTTCTTTTGCGGTGGCGACCTGCGCAAAGGCCGTTGCGTGGTTGAGCAGGAACAACACGCACAGCGGTACGAATAGAAAGGAAAAGAATTTTTGTCGCATAAGATGAGTGAATATCTACCTGACGCCCCTGATGATCGCCCAGCACAAAATTGCAATCGCGTGTATCGTCACGACGAAAGCCCATCATTTCGAGCGCCTGCCCCAGCGCCTGCGGTTTGCTGGTCGCATACTCGATGTACTCGATGCCGTCCAAACCCAGCGGATTGGAGGCATCGGCGATGGCTTCACGGTTGGCAATCATGTGCAATCAGGACGAGAAGAAAGAATACAGAACAGACGGAATTAACGGAACAAACGGGGGCTCTTTTCTGACTCTTTCCGTCTGTTCTGTTATTTCCATTTGTTCCGTATTCTCCTCTTTGGTTCTAAAACACGTACTTCAGCGCGAACTGCATAATGCGCGGGTCTTGCGCGGTCAGGATTCTGCCGAAGTTGGCGTTGTTGAGCGCCACGACCGGAGCGTTGGCGTTCAGCCGATTGGGGACGTTGAAGGTTTCCCAGCGGAATTGCACTGTCTGGCCTTCGCGGATGTTGAAGGTGCGCGAGAGTCCGGCGTCAATTTGCAGGCTGGAAGGATTGAGAATCGAAAACGGACTCAGCGCGCTCAGCGCGCCTGTGGCGGGGGCGGCAAAGGCAGCACGGTTGAGATAAGCATCCACAGTGCGTGAAGCGTAAGGATCAGCCAGCACCTGCACGGCGCGCTGGCCACCGACGCCGGTCAACGCATTGTCCGCGCCCGTTGTCACCGTAGAGCGATTGCCCGTTTGCCGCCGCACGATGCCTGACAGTTGCCAGCCCGTGATAAGCAGACTGGCGGCGCGATTCGAGAATTTCGGAGTACGCGCGACGAACGAAAGATTGACGACGTGCCGCCGGTCGGAATCGCAATGCCCGCGGTCGGCGCGGCGATTGTTCGGATTGACATAGGTCGGGCCGGTGATTTCGGTCGTCGCCGGATCGCTGATGCAATGCGAGAACGTCCAGTTCGCCAGCACGCTGAAATTACCCGACAGGCGGCGTTGCGCCGACAACAGCATGCCGTTGTAACTGGCCGTGCCGCCGTCATCGATCTGTCCGATGGTCCCGTAAAACTGCCCGTTCGCGGCGTTCTGCAAATTCAGCGCGCGCCGCGCATTCGTGTTGCCGAGCGTCGCTCCGGCGCCGAACACCGCCGGATTCACTTCGCGCCCCGTCCACAAGTGAATGGATTGGTTGCCGAGATAAGTCCCCGCAAACAGCCATTCGCCGATCTGTCGTTGCATGCTCAGATTCCACTGTTGCAAATACATCGGCTTGATGCGCAGCGGCGCGTTGACGTAAACGCCCGCCAGCGGGAAGAAGCTGTCCGCCGAGATATTCGCCAGCGCCGGAAACGGATTGCCGCCGGGATAAGTTTGATATGGATTGGCGAATCCGCCCGCCGGATTCGCCAGTGTGATCTGCGCGCCCCACGGCGGATTGTTCGCAAAGCGCGTGTTGAAGAACAGATGCGGTGTGTCGAAGAAAATGCCGTATGATGCGCGCACCGTCATCTTGCCGTTGCCCTGCGGATCCCAGATCACACCCAGGCGCGGCGCGAATTGTTTCAGGTTGTTGAACGTCGTCGCCTTGCCCGGATAGCCCGCATCGCCGGGGAAGATCAAACCCGCCGGAGCATTTTTATAAACCGCGCTCTTCGCGCCCGACGCAAACCGCGCCGGATCGAAGTGGCTCACCCAGCCGAAGGGATGTTCCATTTGCAGAAACGGCTCCCAGCGCACACCGCCATTCAACGTCAGGCGCGAACTCAGCTTCCAGGTATCCTGCACATAAACGCCAATGTAATTCTGCCGCTGGTTATCAAACACCGGATTGCCTTGCAGGAAGCCGCCGCTCAGGATGCCCGCCATGAAATCAGCCAACGGCAAACCGGTGATTTGTCCGTTGAACGTGAACTGCCCATTCGTCGGGCGATTGTTCGAGGTGTTGATGTTCGAGTGGATGAAATTCACGCCGAACGCGATCTGATGCGCGCCGCGAATCAAATCCACGTCTTCGGCGATCTGGAAATTCGTCGAGTTGAAATAACCCGGATTGGTCGCGCCCGCGCCGATGGCGAAACCGTTGCCCGTCACCGTCACGCCCGTGAAGCCTGCGAGCGGGCTGAACACCTGAATGCCCAAATCCGCGGGTGAGAAATAGGCGTCAACCACCCGATTGTTGCGCGTGCGATTGACGGTCGCATGCGTGGAGAAAATCGTATTCGGGCTGAACAGATAGGTGTCGCCCAGCACGAAGGAATGCGCGCGATTGAACTGGCCCACACGGCTCATCGCCAGCACGTTCTTGCCGTCGAAGGGATTCGGGCTGGCGTAATCGGCGAAGAAATAGCGGCCATAAAACGAATGCTTTTCGTGGAACGTGTAATCCATCTTACCGATGGCCTGATGCTCGTCGTTGTTCGCCAGAATGCCGTATTGCAACCTGCCGCACGAGTCGGCCGGCGTGGGCACGAATTGCAAAAACTTGAGCGCGGGCTGGCTGATGCGCGCGGCGTCGAGCCGGTTGTTGACGAAAGGCGCGGCCAGCGTGCGCGCCGCGCCGCCGTTGCAGGCCGCCGACGCGAAGGCCGTGAAATCGCCCGCGCGCATCGCCGCCGTCGGCGCGAAGCTGATCGTGGTCGGCGGATTCGATTTCTCGATCTTGCCCTGATAGCCGCCGAAGAAAAACAGCTTGTTCTCCTTGACGGGGCCGCCCAGCACGCCGCCGTACTGATTGCGCTTCAAGCTGTCGCGCTGCGTGGCGAAAAAGTTGCGCGCATTGAACGCATAATTGCGCACGAACCAGAACGCATCGCCGCGCAGTTGATTGCCGCCCGTTTTGGTGACGACGTTGACCGCCGATGCCGCGTGATGTCCGTACCGCGCGGGCAGGGCGCTGGTCTCGACCTTGAATTCCTGCAACGCGTCGGGGAACGGCATCGGCAGGTTCAGGTTATTGAACGGGTCGTTATGTGTGCCGCCGTCCATCACGTATGTCATCCCGTTCGCCAATCCACCCGCCACCGCAATCGTCACGGTTGGATAGTTCTTGTTCGTATTCAAATCCTGCGGCGGCGCAGAGTTCGCCAGTCCTGACAGAAAAATCAGTTCCGTAGCGACGCGGCCATTCAATGGCAATTCGACGACGCGCGCCTGGTCAATGACCTGACCGACGCCGTTGCTGATGGTTTCGACAGCGGCGACGACAGCGGTGACATTTACTTGTTCAGTCACCGCGCCGACTTCGAGCGAGACGTTGATTTCAGGATTCGTATTCACCTGCAACACGATGCCCGCTTGCACGAACGATTTGAAACCTTCCTTGGTCACCTTCAGTTGATACGGCCCGACCGGCAGGTTGGGAATCGTATAACTGCCGTCCTCGCCGCTGACCGCCGTGCGCGCCAGGCCGGTGTCTGTTTGCGTGATGGTGACTTGCGCGCCGGCTACGACATTGTTGCTGCCGTCTTGAATCGTGCCGGATACCTGCGAACCGGCGGTGGCCTGGGCGAAGCCGTTGAGGCACAGCAAGGCTACAAAAGCCGCGCTGCCCAAAAGCGAAAGAGTCTGTCTGAGCATAAGGCTTACTCCCGTAACTGGAATGGATGTGTGACGGCTGCCTTTTTGCCGCCGCCCGTTAAGCAGTGCCCTTCTCTGGTTATGAATCTTGTGGTGGTGGGTTGGATTTCTGTCAGTTTCTGAATCCCAGCATTCTGAAATATCAGTTATCCGGTTGGGAAGAGGCTAGAAAGATTTGATCTTTTTTTAGGACGATTTTGCTGTCCGGCGATATTCGCGCGGCGCTTTGCCGAAGCGTTCCTTGAAGCGCTTGTCGAAATAGCTCTGGTCGCAGAAGCCTACGAGATTGGAAATTTCGGCGATGCTCAACGTCTGGTCGCGCAACAACTGGCGGGCTTTGCCGACGCGCAACTGCGTGAGGTAATCCACGAAGGTCATCCCCGTCGCCTGTTTGAAAAAGCGTGTGAAGTGCGACTGGCTCATCCCGACCATCGCCGCCGCTCGTGGCGCGCTGAGTTTGGCCCCGTAGTTGTGATTGAGATACTCCATCAGCGCGCCCAGCCGCTGCGCTTGCTCGCGGCGGCGCAGGTATTCAGCCTGCGCCATTTCCGAAGCCCCAAAATGCCGCGAGAGCAAATAGAGCATATCTGACAGATACGCCTTGCACCCGATGCGCGAATATTGATCCGCTGGCGTGTCGAAATAACAGCGCAACAATTTATCCAATGCTTCATGAACGGCGCTCGCAGCGGGTTCTTCCGCGCGCAGAATCGGCGGCGTGTGTTCAGCCAAACCGTAAAACGGCATCAGGTAGGCGTAATCGCATACCGCCGAACCGAGATTGTAAAAAAGCTCCGCGCGAAAATAGATGACGACGGCGCGGCTGTGCGGCGGCGTGAAATCATACGCGCCGTGCAATTTCAGATTGTCCACGATCAACACGTCGCCGCCTTTGAAATCAATCCGCCGCTCCCCCATCTGAAAGCGGCCCGCGCCGCTGACTGGACAGAACAATTCCAGCCGGTTGTGCCATGTCAACTGTTCGCCCGGACGCAGCGTCTCATACGAAAACGCTTTGATGGCAAAGGGAAACTCAGGATCGAGCGGCAAATGATGATGGCGAAAATCGTCCACGAGGTGGTCAATAGCATAAGGCTCAAACCGCAGCCCGTGCGCGAAACCAGTCTCGTTGTTTCTCTTCGCTTTCATAACAAGGTCAGGCCAGCCCAAACAAACGCATCGCGTTTTCCTTGAGGATCAGCGGACGCACATCTTCTTTGATGGCGATTTTCTCGAAGTCGGCCAGCCAGCGATCCGGCGCGATGAGCGGATAATCCGAGCCGAACAGCACTTTATGTTTCAGCAACGTGTTCGCATATTGCACCAGCGTCGGCGAAAAGTACTTCGGCGACCAGCCCGACAGATCAATGTACACCTGCGGCTTGTGCAAACAGATCGAGATGGCTTCGTCCTGCCACGGGAACGACGGATGCGCCATGATGATCGGCATGTCGGGGAAGTCCACAGCGACATCGTCAATGTCCATCGGGTTGCCGTATTTCAAGCGCACGCCGCCGCCGCCGGGCATCCCTGTGCCGATGCCGCTGTGGCCGGTGTGAAAAATCACCGGCAGCCTGGCTTCATTGATGACTTCGTAAAACGGGTAGACGCTCTTGTCGTTCGGATGAAACTGTTGCAACGGCGGATGCAGCTTGAAGCCGCGAATGCCGCCCGCCGCAATCAGCCGTTTCGCTTCGACCACAGCTTCCGCGCCGCGCGTCGGGTCTACGCTGGCGAAGGCGAACATGATGTCGCTGTTTTCCGCTGCAAACGCCGCAATCTCGCCGTTGGGAATCGGCGGACGACCAGTGAGCCGTTCATCCACCGTAAAGACGACGCAGCCGATTTTGCGCTCGCGGTAATAGGCCGCGAGTTCGTGGCGATTGCGGCCTACACCGGATTTGCCGAAGTATTTCTGCGCAGCGGCATTGGCTTCGTTGTCTTCGATTTCGGTTTCGAGATGGACGTGTACGTCAATGGCGATTAAGTCGTTGGTGTTCATTTTTGGTTTCATTTCTCCTTTTCCCAGGCGGCGAAGGTTCCGCCCGATTCCGCCAGTTGTTTGAGCAGCGGCGCAGGCTCCCACCACGCGCCGTGTTCGGCGTGGAATTCGCACACGCAGTCGTACACTTTTTTCGCGCCCACCGTATCGGCATACCACATCGGTCCGCCACGCCAGGCGGGAAAGCCGTACCCATTGAGATAAACAAGATCAATGTCGCTTGCGCGCAGAGCGAAGCCTTCTTCCAGAATCTTTGCGCCTTCGTTGATGAGCGCGTAAACACAGCGTTCGACGATTTCCTGGGTCGTAATTTCCCGGCGCGTGATGCCTGCTTCATTGACTGTGCTTTCAATCAATGCCACGACTTCGGGATCAGGGTTCGCGCGACGGTTTTCGTCGTATTTGTACCAGCCCGCGCCCGTCTTTTGTCCGTAGCGCCCAAGCGCATACAACTTATCAACGACGAGCGGCTGACGGCGTCCGGCGGGTTCGTTGCGCGCGTTTTCCTGCCGCACTTTGACGCCGACATCAATGCCCGCCATATCATCTACGGCGAGTAACCCCATTGCCATGCCAAAATCCGTCAATGCTTTGTCCACCGCTTCGACCGCCGCGCCTTCTTCGACCAGAAAGTAAGCTTCGCGCATATATTGGAAAAACATGCGATTGCCGACAAAGCCATGACAATTGCCGACGAGCACGCCAATCTTTTTCATCAGCTTCGCCAGCGCAAACGCGGTCACAATCGCTTCATCGCTCGTCGAATGCCCGCGCACAATTTCGAGCAAGCGCATCACATTTGCCGGGCTGAAAAAGTGTAGTCCGATCACAGATGAAGGGCGCGAAGTTGTCGCGGCGATTTCATCCAGGTTGAGCGATGACGTGTTGCTGGCCAGCAATGCGCCCGGCTTCGCCCGTTTGCCCAACTCGGCAAAGATTTCTTTCTTCAGCGCCAGGTTTTCAAACACGGCTTCGATGATGACATCGGCATTATCAAAGCCGTCATAGCTCAACGTTGGCGTAATCAATGCCAAACGTTGTTGCATCGCCTCTTCGGTCAAACGACCTTTCTTCACCGTGTTGCTGTAATTTTTCGAGATCGTAGCGATGCCGCGATCCAGCGCTTCCTGTGTGGTTTCCTTCAGCAACACCGGCACGCCCGCATTGGCGAAGTTCATCGCGATGCCGCCGCCCATTGTGCCCGCGCCGATGATCGCGGCTTGTTTGATTTCGATGGGTTTGGCGTCGGGCGACAGTCCTGGAATTTTGGCGACTTCGCGTTCGGCAAAGAACACGCGCATCAACGCTCGAGCCTGATCGGAGAATAAGCATTGCCGGAACAATTCGCGTTCGCGCCGGCAGCCTTCGTCAAAGGGCAATTGGGTTGCGGCTTCGACCGCATCAATCGCGGCGAATGGCGCGCTCAAACCGCGTGCGGTCTTTTTCGCTTTCTCGCGCGCAGCGGCAATGATAGCTGCGTTCGTCGCCTCATCGCCGAGCTTGTCGTTGCGTTCGCGCGTCTTGGGATGAGTCGCGCCGGATTCAATCTTTGCGCGCAAAAACGCAGTCGCGCCTGTCAGTAAATCACCTTCGATCAGTTTATCCACAATGCCCGCGGTCAGCGCATCCGCCGCTTTGACCGGGGCGCCGGAAACGCACATTTCCACGGCTCGCTCGACGCCCGCCAGTCGCGGCAAGCGTTGCGTGCCTGCTGCCCCAGGAATGATGCCGAGTTTGACTTCGGGCTGTCCGACTTGCGCGGCTTTGTCGGCTACGCGATAGGCGCAGGCCATAGCGATTTCCAAACCGCCACCGAACGCTGAACCGTGCAAGGCGGCGACAACGGGTTTCGGCGAATCTTCGAGCGCAAGCAACAACGGCAACAAACTGTCCTCTGCTTTTTCGCCGCGCACGACTTTGCCAAATTCTTTTATATCGGCTCCGGCGATGAAGGTGCGCCCGCCGCCGATCAGCACGATGCCTTTGATGGCTTCATCGGCCTTCGCTTGTGCGACGCCTGCGGCAATGCCTTCGGGCACGCCGGGGCTGAGCGCATTTACAGGTGGGTTGTTAATTGTGATAACGGCGATGCCGCCGTCAATTGTATAAGGCGCCAGTTCGTTCATTTGTAATTTGTCCTTATTCAAAATTGGTCAATTTTGCTTCTCATTGTTGAACCTCCTGAAGATTCCTCGCGTCTAGTGGATCGAACAGCGGCAAAGCCCAGGCAATATATTACGAACCGCCCCGGATTGGAAGTGCAGTATATTTCAGATAATGCGGCTGCCGGATTGACAAGACGGCATTGCGCAATATACTTCGCGCTATGATGAATCAGAACGCTCGCACAGCCTTGCTGGGTGGCATCGGCGCGCGGGTTCGCGCGCTGCGCCAGCGACACAACCTCGCAGTCCGGGAGCTGGCCGCCCGCGCCCGCCTCTCTCCTCGTTTCATCAATCAGCTCGAAGCCGGCGAAGGCAACATCTCCATCGCACGGCTCGATGCCGTCGCCGCAGCCCTGGGCTGCGCCTTGCCGGAACTGCTGCCGCCGCGCGAACGCGATCATTCTTTGCGCTCGCGCGTTTGGCGGATGCTGAATGAATGTTCCGACGCCGATTGGCAGGCCTTGCTGGCGTGGCTCGAAAA
>Ga0187893_10008102_pt1 | contig 16790 bp, 19 predicted proteins | sample MA1701074metaG_FD_139574 | JGI IMG/M metagenome (GOLD analysis project Ga0187893, IMG submission 139574) | White microbial mat communities from a basaltic lava cave in the Kipuka Kanohina Cave System on the Island of Hawaii, USA - MA170107-4 metaG ...
CTATTCCATGTACGTAGTCTTTTTCGTCATGTCCGCCGCCCTCCGACACTTAACCCCTTGATCGATAAGTCACCCCACGACCGCAGCGACTCCAAAATGTACGCGGAACTGTCAAAGTCGGGTGGTGCGCAGGTGCAGTATGTAGCAGCGAAAAAGACCGTTCGCATCACCCACGAGGGAACGGTGGCTATCTTGTCGCTCGATGAGCACGGTGCACGGAAGACCTGGCTCTTGACGGGGTGGGAAGAAGGGAAGCCCGACGCGCGCAGGAAGGTTGGTACTCACACTACGGCTACGCAGCCCGGCCCTACGCTTAGTCGTGCCGATCTGGGTGCGGGCTTCTTAGCCACTATAAATGCACCCCGGCGGCCCCGTCAATGGCGACGAAAACCTCCTCTTTTATGGCGCAATAGCGCGGATAAATTTACGGTGGTCGAATTTGTGTTGAGAGGCGGCAAGTATCGGTTAAGGGCGGCCTAAACGTTCATATCAGGCCAGTTTGAACGGAAGTGGTCAGAGGCTGTCCGGCGCTGGGGCGGGACTCCCAGGGTACTGGCGCGAACCGACGAATCGGTTAGCTCCTCCAGGCCCTCACCGCGTCTCACGACACGGGTCAACCGGATAGCCAGGGTGACACAATAGAGCCTGTCAGCGACCCCGTCAAAGGTCTACGCAGACTGGAGAGAATGAGGACACCCCGGTGGCACGATGGAAGTTTACGGTCCCACCAGGTCCTACGCCCGCCAGCCCTACGCGTTTTCGGAGGGGGAGGGAGCGGAGCGTGGGGACACTATAAATGCGCCCAGCGGCCCCGTCAAACGCGACGAAGGCCAGAGGTAATCTAGACGCCACATCGTCACGTCACGCGCGCTCGGTCTAGGGATCTAAGGCAGGCGGGGGGCAAATAAAAAAACCTTTGGCCCAACAAACGCCGCCGCGCGCCGTCACTTTGTGACAATCCGCGGCACAACAATGATAGACACCACATTATAACATCTTGATCTTACATGACTCTGCTATGGCATGCACCTTGATTTCAAAGTCGGAGGCGCGTAGCGGTTCAGGAATCCGGGGAGGACGGCACATGCCACGACGGAACGAGACAAGACGAAACAAGCGGCCGGTCGAGCAGTATGACCACAAGGGCAAGAAGCGGCTGAATAATCCGCCCATCGGATTGGTGGACGCCAGCACCGACGCAATGGAGGGCCGTAAGCGCTACGCCTACGATCCGCACCTGGACCCGCAACTGGTCTGGGCGGGCAAGGCGGAGCGCGCGAGCTTCGAGACGCCGACCCTCTCTCTGCACGTCCACGAGCGCATCGATCCCCGCGGCATCGTCGAGGCCGTCCGCAGGAAGAACGGCTCCAACTACGAGCAGCTATCGCTCTTCGCCGCGCGCGAGCAAAACCCGCCGCTGCGCGAGGCCATCGACTTCTATAAGCACGCGCACAACTGGAGCAACCGCCTCATAGCCGGCGACAGCCTGTTGGTGATGAATTCGCTCATCGAAAAGGAGGGCCTGGCCGGGCAGGTGCAGATGATCTACATCGATCCCCCGTACGGCATCAAGTATGGCTCCAACTTCCAGCCGTTCGTTAACAAGCGCGACGTGAAGGACGGCAAGGACGAGGATCTGACGGCAGAGCCCGAGATGGTGAAGGCGTTCCGCGACACCTAGGAACTCGGCATCCATTCCTACCTGTCCTATCTCCGCGACCGGCTGCTGCTGGCGCGCGAACTCCTCCACGAGTCCGGCTCCGTCTTCGTGCAAATCTCCGACGAAAACGTGCATCACGTGCGGGAGCTTCTGGATAATGTGTTCACGCCCAAGTGCCATGTCGTAGACATTCTTGTGAAGAAGAAAGGCTCGCAGAAGAGCAGCCTGATTGACCCGGTGAACGACTATCTGCTCTGGTATTCCAAATCGCCTCGCCAAGCAGGCGGTGTGAAGTTTCGGACGCTCTACCAGCGGCGGGAGATTGATTCGGAAACTCTGTCGGAGTTCAGGCAAGTCCAGTTCGGTGATGGTCGAGAGTTTCCGATTTCGGTAACACCAACGCCGGATGGCCAACTATTCGACTACCGGCTGAGTCCACGGCGGCTGTTCCAAGACTACCCCGACACGAAGCTGTTTCGGGCAAACCCTCTGACCAGCGGTGGTCTCCGAAAAAACCAAAGCCTGCCGTTCAAATTCCAAGGGAAGACTTTTCACCCGGGAGCCAACGCCTGCTGGAAAACTACCGTCACGACAGAAGACGGCTCGATGCCAGGAATGGACAGGTTGGCAAAGAATGGTCGGCTCATTTCGGGCGACGCTCAGTTGAGTTTCAAGAGGTTCCTCGACGACTTCGGCTACCTACAGCTTTCCAACTGGTGGGACGGCCTAGGTGGGGCTTCCGATCCGCTTTACGTCGTTCAGACGAACACGGAGATTGTTAAACGCTGCCTCCTGATGACTACTGACCCCGGCGATCTGGTGCTGGACATCACCTGCGGCAGCGGCACCACGGCCTACGTCGCCGAGCAGTGGGGCCGCCGCTGGATCACCTGCGATACCTCCCGCGTCGCCGCCACGCTGGCCAAGCAGCGCTTGATGACCGCCGTGTTCGACTACTACCGGCTCGCCCACGAGCAGGAAGGCGTCGGTAGCGGCTTCGTGTACAAGACCGTGCCGCACGTCACCCTCAAGAGCATCGCCAACAACGAACCACCGAGTCAAGAAACCCTCTACGACCAACCACTGATCGACAACACCAAGACGCGGGTCACCGGCCCGTTCACCGTCGAGGCCGTCCCTGCCCCGATGGTGAAGTCGCCGGAGGAACTCGCGACCGACGACACGGCAGCGCCCGCCGATGGATCCGTCTCCCGTTGTGGCGAAACGCTGCGGCAGGACGAGTGGCGAGCCGAACTGCTGCGCGCCGGCATCCGCGCCAAGGGCAAACAGATGATCCACTTCTCTCGCGTCGAGCCGCTGTCGGGCACGCGCTGGCTGCATGCCGAGGCAGAAACGAAAGAGGACGCACCGCAACGTGTCGTCGTCTCCTTCGGCCCCGAGCACGCGCCTCTGGAACAACGGCAAGTCGAAGCGGCGTTGAAGGAAGCGCACCGGCTAGTGCCCAAACCCCCAATCGTGGTCTTCGCCGCTTTCCAGTTCGACCCGGAGGCGGCCAAGGACATCGATGAGATCCACTGGCCGGGCGTGACCGTGCTCAAGGCCCAAATGAACGCCGATCTGTTCACGGAGGATCTCAAGAAGAAACGCAGCAGCAACGAAAGCTTCTTGCTCATCGGCCAGCCGGACGTGGCGGTTCGCAAGGTAAAGCACAAGAAGGGACAGGTGGTAGAACTGTGGGAGGTCGAGGTCAAGGGCTTTGACTACTACAATCCGCGCAGCGGCCAGATCGAATCCGGCGGCGCCGAGAAGATCGCCTGTGGATGCTGGACACCGACTACGACGGCCGCAGCCTCTACCCACGGCAGGTGTTCTTCCCGATGGCCGGGGAGAAGGAAGGCTGGGCCAGGCTCGCGCGGAACCTGAAAGCCGAGATCGACGAGACGCTCATCAAGGCTTACCGAGGCACAGTGTCCCTGCCTTTCCCTGCCCGCAAGCACCGGCGCGCGGGCGTGAAGATCGTCGATGACCGCGGCATCGAGAGCCTGAAGCTCATCGATCTGCCGTAGCGAGGTGAACGCGGCATGCCGGCCGGGATCACCCATCTCATCATCAACTCGGCGTATCAGGAGCCGGCGCAGCACTGGCAATACCACCCCGAGACGCAGACGTTCTCCCTCGAACCGGGTCGCCGACCGGCTGGGTACGTGATCGCATCGGACAGATCGCATTCGTTCGACGACCCCGGCCGCCTCATCCCCATCGATCTGGTCAACCAGATCCGGTCGCGGGTGCAGGCGTGGCGGGAAGCGAGCTACCCCGGCACGACCGGGATCACCAAACGGCTGCTTGAGCACTGGAATGACCCGGAGCAGCGAGATGACCGGTTCTTCTTCTGCCAGCTCGAAGCCATCGAAACCCTGATCTGGCTCACCGAAGCGCCACCATCGGAGGGGGTAGGGATCGCCATCCCTTCCGACGGCGGGGCGTTCCAGCGGCTGTGCTGCAAGATGGCGACCGGTTCCGGCAAGACCCTGGTCATGTCGATGCTGATCGCTTGGCAGATCCTGAACAAGGTCACCTACCCCCAGGACACTCGGTACGCCAAGAACATCTTAATCGTCGCCCCTGGATTAACCGTCAAGAGCCGCCTTCAAATTCTTATCCCGGCCGGCCACGACAACTACTACGAGCACTTCAATATCGTGCCACCGGGATTGCGGGAGCAGCTTCGCCAGGGCAAGGTCATGGTTCGCAACTGGCACGCGCTCAATTGGGACTCGGAGCAGAAGATCCGTAAGAAGAAGGGCGTCGATAAGCGCGGGGCGAAATCCGATGAGGCTTATGTCCGCGACGTGCTCGGGGAGATGGCCGGGAGCCGCAACATCGTCGTGATCAACGACGAGGCCCACCATGCCTGGCGGGTGCCGGCGGAGTCCAAGGTCAGGGGCGTCAAGAAGGAAGACATCGAGGAAGCGACGAAGTGGATCGGGGGGTTGGATCGCATCCACAAGGCGCGCGGGATCCTCACCTGCTTCGACTTCTCCGCCACCCCATTCGCACCAAGCGGCAAGCAGAGCCACGAGGAAGCGCTGTTCGGGTGGATCGTGAGCGACTTCGGACTGAACGATGCCATCGAAGCCGGGCTGGTCAAGACGCCGCGCGTGGTCGTCCGGGATGACGGCATGCCGGATGTGAGGACTTACAAGCCCAAGCTCTACCACATTTATCAACACGTCAGCGCTGACCTCAGCCGCAAAGGCGCCCCGGAACACGAGCCGCTGCCCGACCTTGTCATGAACGCTTACCTGCTGCTGGGCAAGGACTGGCTCGTTGCGCGGGAGAACTGGCGGGAGTCCGGGCACACGGTACCGCCGGTCATGATCACGGTGGCGAACGGCACTGAGACGGCGGCACGGGTGAAGTATTCCTTCGACAAAAAGAAAATCCTGATCGATGAACTGTGCGCCCCGGAACGGACACTGCACATCGATTCCAAGGTTCTCGAACTGGCCGAAGCGCGGGAGGAAGAGACCGGCAGCCAGACGGAGAATGTGTCGGAGAGTGAAGAGAACGGCGAAAAGAAGCGGAAGCTGACCAAGGCCGAACAGGCGGAGTTGTTGCGGCTTACGGTGGATACCGTGGGCCGGGCGGGTCAGCCCGGCGAGCAGATCCAGAATGTGATCTCGGTTAGCATGCTCTCGGAAGGCTGGGACGCCAAGACCGTGACCCACATCATGGGGCTGCGCGCCTTCTCAAGCCAGCTCCTCTGCGAGCAGGTAATTGGGCGTGGCCTGCGCCGAACTTCCTACACTGACTTCGACGATAAAGGACTATTCAAGCCCGAGTATGTCAACATTTTCGGTGTCCCGTTCACCTTCCTGCCGCACGAGGGCAACGAAAATGGCCCGCCGCCCCCGCCCAAATACAAGATTAGGATCGAGCCGGAGAAGGCCAAGGAGTCGTTTGCCATCAGTTGGCCGAACGTCATTCGCATTGACCACGTTTACCGTCCGCGGCTTGAACTGGATTGGGAGACGGTGCCGGAATTGACGCTGAACGCGGCGGACAACATAGAGAACGCGGAGATGGCGGCCATCGTCGCGGGCAGGCCGCACCTGGCGGTGATGTCGGACATCGACCTTCAGGCGCTGGCAGAGCGGTTCCGCCTACAGCGGATCACCTTCGAGGTGGCGCGGGATGTGTTCGAGCAGTTGCAACCTGCTTGGAAAGGTGGAAAGGATAACCTCATTGCCCAAGTGATCCGGCTGGTCGAACGGTTCATCGCTTCGCGCGCGCTACAAATCAACCCGCCATTGTTCTATGAAGATGAGTTGAAACGCCGCGTCATGCTGATTGTCAATATGCGTCGCATCGTGCGGCATGTGTTCGAGCAGATCCGATTTGCGAATACCGAGACGCTGGCCTTGGTGTTCGACGGCAACAAACCGATCCGCTCGACCGGGAACATGCCGCCGTGGTACACCGACAAGCCGTGCGTGCGGGCGGACAGGTCACATATCAATTTCTGCGTGGCGGACTCCACCTGGGAAGCCAAGGCGGCTTACGACCTCGACCACAGCTCCGCGGTGGAGGCATGGGTCAAAAACGACCATCTCGGCTTCGAGGTGATCTACATCTTCGAGGGCATCATCTACAAGTACCGGCCCGATCTGCTGATCCGGTTGGCAAACGGGACTTATCTGCTGCTTGAGATCAAGGGCGAAGAAACTGCGAAGGACCAAACGAAGCGGCGATACCTGGCCGAGTGGGTAGATGCCGTGAATACCGACGGGCGATTCGGGCACTGGCAATCTGCCACTTGCCGTGATCCTTCCCGCTTGCCCGAGATCATCTCGGATGCGCTCATCTAGTTTCTTTCGTCTGTGTCGGTGTGCTGCGAAAGGCCCCGTAGAGAACTGGCAGCTGGCATTCGCCCGTATCACTTCAACGACCCCGCCGCCCGCTCCAGCGCCGCGCGCAGCTCGTCCACCTGGTCCGGGCGCAGGGTGATCCCCCTTTTCGTTGCCACCTTCTCCGGCTTGTTGGTGAGTTCGGTGTAGGTGCGAATATCCAGGTATCGATGGCCTTTGAATTCCTGCCATGAAACCCGAATCTCGTCAATGGAGTTCTTCGAGATGACGGCAATCGGATCAGGTTCGCTCATTGGGTTCTCTCCGGTGTTCGCTATAGCTCTATATATACCTTTTTACCTCGCGCGCGCGTAATGGTCGCCAAACTGCAAGCTCCCATTACCGGTCATTTAGGAATTCCCTTACCGGTAATTTCGGATCAACCAGGTGACAATCTGGCTCCCGGTGGCATCGGGTGGCGTTAGGCGGTGTAGTCGCTCAACGGCTTCCTTCGGCAGCGTCAGTTCGACACGCTGGTAGCCTGCGTTTCGTTGGCGGGCGCGGTAGCGCCTGACGTTTTCCGCCCCACGCGCGCGCGTTGCTTTCCCCTGCTTTCGGTGCTCAGCCGCGAGGGTCGTCGGTTTCATCATCGTTACTGTCCAGGTAGGGTACGTAATCTGCCATCTGCACCAGCGCCTCCTTCGCCGCTTCCTCCTCGCGACGCAGCGCGTACAGCTCTTCCTCGTCGATGTGCTGCTCTATCGCTTCCCGCACCAAGGCCCGAAGGTGATCGGGATGTAGGGCATCGAGGTCCACAGAGGGGGTATCTTTACCGAAGAGTTCAAAAAACGCCTTGCAGCGCGGATCGGCCTTCTTCGTCCGTCGGGTAGGCAGGTTCCATGCTTTAACCTGGTCGTGGTTAATAGCCAGCCGCACAAACTTAACCGGCGCTCCGAAGTTGATAAGCTTTTGCCGCAGGCTATCGGCCATCTGCCAGCCAGGAGGATCGAAGTCCCCGACATAGTAGACGTAACACTCCTTCCCGGAGTCCCGCATGGACTCGGCCGCAGAGTAGGCAAAGGTTTCACTGGAATAACCGCGGGCCACCATTAAGGGAACATCGTATTCGCTGGTAACAGGCATCAACGCCCCGGCCAGCGCATCCTTTTCGCACCACACCTCGACATAGGCTCTCGAGCGTACCCAAAGGTCCTGCCGATAAAACCTCGCCGAGCGCTCCAAGAAATCTGAGAGGTTGGTGTAGGTGAGAGGTTGGTGTAGGTGTTCGGCTTGCGCATCCATCTTGTGTTGTCAGATATCCAGTCGTAATGGATCAGCCCCTCCCGGCGCATCGCGAGTAACTGACGCTGCACCCTACGGTAGCCTGTTTCCTCCTTTTCGACTGCTCCGGCCACGCTGCACCGATAGAACATTTGCCTGACTGTGACAGGCTTTCCCGTGTGCTCAAATTCCCGAAGGATCGCGGCTCTGAGGCTCTGTGTTTTTGCCGTAATACCGTGTCGGGGTATTTTGGTACTAGTCCAATCTCCTCACGATCACGAATGGCGGGAAACACATCGCGCTCAGTCTTGGCTTGCGAAACACCGTTGATCAGCGCGAGCACCTGCGCCCGCTCTTCTTCCGCCCACGTCGCTAGCTGCTCATCGGTGTCTGTGAGCGGTAAGCGTTCCAGATCCCCCTCCGTTAGCTTCTCGACGTCGTCGAACAACCATTCCAGATACTGCGCTGCCGATTCATAGCCTCCCGCCCGCAGTTGCGCCACTCGATAGCGCGTGCCGATCTCACTCATCGGCTACATTCCCGCGCCTCCAGCCGCTCGGCAAACTGCCGCGGCTGCCTCGGATCGGCCATCACGACCGCGGCAGGTTGCCCGCAGTAGAAGGGATCATTCGCTCGGTCCATCGCGAGCAGTTCGTCAGTGCGGCAGCCGTGCGCCAAGGCGCACGCTTTGATCTTCTCGTAGTTCACTGTGCCGCCAGCCACCTCGCCATGCTCTCGGCGGCGCAGCGCAGGTACGCGACGGAAACACGCCCCGCCTCGATATCGACCAGGTCCTCAGGGGTGAGGCTTGCGCGGAAGACCTTCGGGTCGATCACGCCATCGCAGGCTTCCCGGATGCCTTTTGACACTTTTGTCAGTTCCCCGGTAGGGGTATGTGAATTTCCCGCGGGTTAGTAGCAGAGACGGAGTTATCCACATTTGAAATTTGTATATCCTCTCCACCGGCACTGACAAAACTGACAGAAGTCCCCTCTACACCCCTTTTGGCAGTTTTGTCAGTTCCTTTTGCTAGGGATGGTAAATTTGAATTGTGTATAACTTCGTTGCGCAGCCTATGCAGATACTTCATGACCCCGCCCTCGGGTTGAGCCGATACCAGGTCCGCAGTCGCCCTCCGGTTCGCTCATCCTCGGCACGCAGATAATCAAACTCCAGCAACACCTCGGCCGCGCTCTTGGCTTGGTCGTGGTTGGCTAACCCACTCCACTGCGGCCGATACACGTCGCGCAGCGTGAACCGCTCGCCCAGCTCACCGGCTAAGAGCTTTTTTAGCAGCGCTTTAGCCCCTGGGATGTCGGACGTGATGACGGGCGAGTACACCCGCCGCGCGTGCGACTCTAGGTAATCGCTCCAGCCGCAGGCGCGCTGTAGGGACAATAGACCGACCCGGGCCGCCCCCCACGTCGGCCAGGTGGATCAGCAGTCCAAGGCTAGGGACTAAGCTTCGGTATTTAGCGAGGTGCGATTCGAGGGCCTCGGGCAGTTCTCCGGTGCGTAGCCGAGCTTCGAGCTCGGCCCGCCACTCCACGAACAGCCCTTGCGCTTCGGATTCGCATCGCAGATAGGGAATATTGGTGTCATCGCGCTCACCCCCTACATCCACCAGCGAATCCAAGCGTGCAAACACCTCGTAGGCGCGCTCTTTGGCGTCGCGGTTTGGCCATCGGTCTACATTGCGCCATTCTCCGTTTGGATCCGGCCATACGAGCAATTGGAAGCGTTGTATCAACCCGTCATCTGCCGCCCCGCCGCGGGCAACTCCCCGCAGGTAGTCACCGAGCGGTCCAGGCTGAATACCACCCAGGATCGAGATACAGCACGCTTCAATATCGACGGTTCCGCGGCCTATGCGGTCGTACGTGAACCGCCCGGTACCGTTCCAGCTCTCAAGGTAGAACGCCCGCCCCGCTTCCTGTCCCTCGCGCTCCAACGAGCGTAGAAATCCGGTTAGCTCATCTCTGAATACCAAGACGCCATTCGGGTTTGCGCTCAGGATCTCCCCCATCTTCTCGATGGAGCTGTCGTTGACGACATAGCGGCGCCGTTGTGGCTCTTCGTTGCTCTCGACCGCCTCGCGCGCCAGGTGATCAACCTCACCCCCCTTCTTTAATCGTTTTCGGATTTCCTCGGCCGTGACCTTTGCTCGCTCTTTGGCGATGATCTCATCGGCCTGCCACGTCTTAACGGCCTCTTCATATCTTTCCTTGGCCGCCATCTCCAGCCGATCCAGGGGCCGCTTCACTTCCAACAAAGGCGGGGTCTTCAGAATTCCGGGTCGCCCGATCACACCTCCCCACAGGTTGGGTACCACACTCCAGTCATCACGCGACTTCGGTTTTATGCCCACTCTCCGGCCAACAACAGCAGCAAGCGCCACCATCGCGCCTACGGCAGGGAAGTCCGGCGCACACTGGATGCGATCCGAGATATCCTCAATCCACGGGCGAAACGCCTCGGGCAATAACTTGGGCTCGAACGACTCGACGGCGGGTAGTCCACTCGGCAGCGGCACAGGCTCGGGCCAGGATTCGGGCGGTGGGGGCTCAACCGTAAAGTTTTGCTCCGTTGCCTCGTCCTTCTCCCCCTCGGGCAGAACATGATCGTATGACGCGCGCATTAGGCTGCCCTCCTCACAGGTCGATACCGGATGAATCTCGGGACAGGGCTGGTCACGTCGCGTACTACCAGCACGCGTACCGCACCCGCCCAAATAAGGTGTTTGGCTAGACTCTGCTCTGTCCCGAAAGCCAGATCGCCGGTATCGAAGACGACAGCATAAAAATCACGCACAACCCCAAAGTCGTAGTCCTCAGGATCGCAATCGATGGGAAAACAAATGAAGGCGCGTGCCCCGTAGCGCTCGTGCGCCCACCGCATCGCAAGCTCCCAGGCGCCGCTCCCGGCGGCAACGTGGATAGTCCCGCCAGCGGGCCGCCAGCCGGTGGCCAGCCGCGCGACCAATCGAATCCCATAGGGTGGGGGTCGACCGCTCATCGCTCCTCCCCCATCATCCGCGTGATCCGCTCGGCGCGCAGCCATCTACTGATCATCCCTAGACCCTCTCATCTCGGTATTCGCTCGTGGAGCGGTAGAGGCGTCTGCCGGTTGTTCTGCCGCTAGCTTTTCTAGCAGTTCCCGGATCGCCTCGACAGGGTACGCGCTAGTGCGCGGCCCGAGCTGGACAGGCTTCGGGTACTTGCCCATCCGCACGCCCTCGTACAACGCCGACCGCGATATAGGAAGCAGTGGCGGTATGGGTGGGTCCGCGTGGGGGTTACCGATGATTTGGCGGAGTCGTAAAAAACCTGTTTCAGGTAATTGGTGCACGTTCCGAGTCCTCAATGGCCAAACGTGCACTAATCAAACACCATCACCCCCCCTTGCGGTCAACCTTGCGGTTCTGTGTACGGGAAATCGCTGCGGATTCAGCTAGATAGAAACGCCTCGCGTTTTACCCTTGCGATTCTCCTTGCCGTTCCAGAATCTTCCTCCCTCTCTGACAAATTTCAGAGAAGTACTGGCGAGTTATTTTTTCCGCCGATCGCTCATGGGCGCGCATCAACGCCCCGCGCTTACCGCGGAATCGAGCTTCGCGTTCATACTCCTTGAAGCACCTGACAGCGCGCTCATCCGGTGTTTCGTTAGGCTTTTTGGGAATCGCTACAGCATATTCGAACGCCGCGGGCAACCTAAAGTCAGTGGAAACCTTTACATCACCGCTGTCGTCGAACTTCGTGGACTTATAGCCGCCTTGGATCAAAATTACCCAGCTCTTTGCCCACTCCACGAACTCATAAGGCGTACATGGCAGCCGCAGCCGTGACGCCTCGATGTCCTCGGTCATCTCCTTCACTCCCCGCACTGACACGGTAGCCAACTCAAACTCAGTCAGCGCTAGTAACGAAATCTCTTGCTCCGAGACGACAAAGTACCCAACCTTGCCCGGCCGTATCTGGCCGTTTGTGATCCCAATTATGTCTGCTAGACTCAACGATTCCTGATCCGCGTAGGCGGCGATTTCGGCATCGGATAGAGGTGGAAAATCCGCATCGAGGCTGCCTTGGCCGGATTTGTTTGCCATGATGACGCCCTCTCTAGCGTTGTCTCAGCGGTGAGAGAGTGCCGCCTCTTCGGGACACCAGCGATAACGTAATTATGCCACCAGGCCAGCCCACTAAATACGAAGGCGATGCGACGCTGCGCAAGGTACGCGAGTATCTGGACTCGTGCGTCGATACGATTGAGGTTGTCGGTGTATCCGAGCGTTTATGGGGCACAACCGAGGCATAGCTGACGGTACTTCTGACGGTATCTAAAGAAAGTCACATTGGTAAATATTCGTATCAACAACTAGTTAGGTCACCTATTCGAGTGAGGCCCCGCACCATAAATTAGCCGGATGACGAAAGCTCGCTTTCCGCCGATCTACGAAGCCCACTTGGGCCGGGCCGAGCGCCGCCATTGCACCGGCACGCCGATCTTGGGCGAATTCAAATCTACCAGCACGTTGGGAATGCGTAGGGCAGGTTTGAAGCGCCCTCGACCGAGGTTGCATCTATGCCGTCTTTTACCATTACCAGCATCGGTTCGAACGGCGTGCCAGCGAGAATGGATTGACCAACGATGCGGCGATGCCACGTGCTCAGATCCCAGCTTGCATCCAGTCAAGCTTGTCGCGCTTGGACCTCGAAGCCGCCCTCGGAGACTACTGCTTTTTGTATGCGCTCTGTTTTACTCGAAACAGCGCCGAAATGTCTTCGTCTCCGCGTCCCTGTTGCATCAAGCGTTCGTAATCCTTGATCGTCATTTCGGTCACGGGAAGAGAAGCGGCATTTTTGGCCATCTCGCGGCAGATGCTGAGATCTTTGTGATGCAGGCTGACTCTGAACCCGGGAGAAAATCGCCCCTCCAGCATGTTCTTGGCCCGATGTTCTAGAAACCAATTGGCGGCGGCGCCCCTGCCGACCACATCGAGGACCTTGTCCATGGGCAGGCCCATGGCCTCGCCAAATGCCAACGCTTCGGTTACCGCCTGATTGATCCCGGCCGCCATGATCTGATTGACCGCCTTGGTAGCCTGGCCACTGCCGCTGGGACCCATGTGGACGATGTGCCGGGCGATGGCAGCCAAAACCGGCTGGGCTCGCTCTAAGGCCCCTGCATTGCCGCCGACCATCATCGCGAGAGTCCCCTGGCGCGCGCCTTCCACCCCACCGGAGACCGGGCAGTCGAGGAATTCAACGCCCCGCGCGCCGAGTTGGGCGGCGAGCTCGCGCGCCGTGGCGGCGTTGATGGTGGAGGTATCCGCGACGATGGTCCCCGCCGCTAATCCCGGCCGCATAGCCGATACGGCTTGCTTCACATCGACATCCCTTGACACGCAAGTGACAATCAGCTCGCAACACCGAGCCAATTCCTCGGGCGAACCGGCAACGCGGATCCCCTCCTGGCCCGCAAAGGGCTCAGCGCCGCTTGGCGTGCGATTCCAGACGACGGCCAGAAATCCCTGCCGTTGTAAATTCCAGGCCATGCCGGCCCCCATGGCTCCCAGCCCTATGCCACCTGTTTTCATGGTGGTTCGCGGTTATTTCATTTTGTGGGTACTTCGATAAATTGCTTCCGTGCAATTTATCGAATCGCAAAGCAAAAAGCGTGGTTTTTGCTTTGCTCCATTGGTCAATCACTTAACGCGATCGACCAATGTCCTCACGTCCCTGTGAGGGCGGGCACTCCGAATTAATCGAAGTGCCCTTGTGCCTAAAATGCTCCGCAATGACCTGCGCCACGCAACAGGTCAAGCGCTTGGCCGTGGGGATGTGTAAGAACTCATTGGGGCCGTGGGCATTGGACTGCGGCCCGAGGACGCCGGTAATGAGAAACTGCGCCTCCGGAAAGCGCTCGCCCAGCATGGCCATGAACGGGATGGTACCTCCTTCGCCCATGCAAACCGCCGGCTGTCCAAAATAGGTACGCGAGGCACTGTCCATAGAGGCCGCCAACCAGGGTTCGAATTCCGGCGCATCCCAACCGCTGCAGGTCCAGTCCGGCGCGAACTTCACCCGCGCGCCATAGGGCGGATCTTGTTCTAACAGTTGCTTTAAGGCTGCTGAGGCCGCATTGGCGTCGCAGTTCGGCGGCAGGCGCAGTGACAATCTCGCCTCTGTGCTCGGCCGTAAAACGTTGCCTGCATCCGCTGGCGCCGGCGCACCGCCTATGCCGATGATGGAAAGCGCTGGGCGCCAAGTGCGGTTCAATATCGACTCGGTGAGCTCGCGGCTCACCGGCCCGGCGCCGTCGACGAAAGGGAACTTGGCAAACACCCCGTCGCCTAGCACCTGGGCCGCCGCCTTAGCCTGCTGCAGGCGCGCCTCGGGGATCGCAACCCGGAACATCGGCGGGTGGATTTCCCCTGTGGCTTCGTCTTCGAGGCGGCTCAAGAGCCGCCGCAGGATGCGAAAGCTGGACGCCACCACGCCGCTGGCGTCACCCGAGTGCACTCCCTCATTCAAGATTTCCACCCTCAAGCGTCCACCGACCAGCCCGCGGAGCGATGTGGTGCACCACAGTCGCTCGTAGTTACCGCAACCGGAGTCCAGGCAAATGACCAAGCTGGGTCTACCGATGCGCTCGGCGAGCGCCTCGATGTGAAAGGGCAGATCGAAGCTTCCGCTCTCCTCACAGGCTTCGATGAGGACCACACAGCGGGCGTAGGGGACCTTAAGCCGCACCAGAGCCGCGATCGCCGTGAGCGATGCAAACATGGCGTAGCCATCATCCGCCGCCCCGCGCCCGTACAGCCTGTCCCCTTCCCTCACCGGCTCCCAGGGATGCAGTCCTTCACGCCAGCCTGTCGTCTCCGGCTGTTTATCGAGATGTCCATAGAGCAGCACACAGCCCTCGAGATCCCCGCTTCCGGGGATCTCCATCAACAGCAGCGGCGTGCGTTCGGGCAGCCGTTTAATCTCGACCTTAAGCCCCGGGATCGGTTGTTTGCGCGCCCAGCCTTCAAACTGCGCCACGGCGCGATCCATGTGCCCGTGGATTTGCCATTCTGAGTCAAAGGCAGGAGATTTATTGGGGATGCGGATGTACGCCGTGAGCTCCGGGATGACCTCTTGGTCCCAGACTCGCTCTACGTAGCGGATGATCTCAGCACGGCCCATAAACCGATTCTAATCAAAAATCCCGCAAGGCACACGTTGACTGGAGCAGAAGCCCGAGCGTATGAGATCTGCCTGTCGGAACGTGATTTCCGTGATTTCAGAGTGCTGCCAACGCGCTTTTTCACTCTCGAGCGCTTCGGAGGGTTTGAGCGAGCGCGGGTCCGCCGGCGAGGTGTGGTAGCCCTCGTCGTCTCGCTGATCGCACTTTCGCCGCCGCGCCTGTACACGGCTTAGGAGTTATCTTATAGTTCTTCTCTCTCCGCATGCTTTGGTAGCGGTGTCTTATATCTTCGATTCTCATGCAAATGAACCCCCTCGCGGTTAACAGATCCCAGGCACAACCAGCGCCGCCTTGGCCGCGCGAAGAATTCGAGCGCCGTCTGCGGGCGAAAGAGAAGTACTACCATATCCATCATCCGTTTCACCAGTTGATGAACGACGGCAAACTGAGCCAGGCGGCGATTCAGGGCTGGGTAGGGAATCGGTTCTATTATCAGCTCAGCATTCCACTCAAAGATGCGGCTATCCTAGCCAATTGCCGCGAGCGCGAGGTGCGCCGGCAATGGATACAGCGCATCATCGACCACGACGGCACCACGGAGGAGGAAGGAGGCATAGAAGCTTGGCTTCGGCTCGGAGAAGCGGTTGGCCTCACGCGCCAGGCGCTTTGGTCTGAAAAGTTGGTGCTGCCCGGGGTGCGCTTCGCGGTCGACGCCTATGTCAATTTCGCCCGGCGAGCCACCTGGCAAGAAGCCGCCTGTTCTTCCCTGACCGAGCTGTTCGCGCCCAAAATTCATCAGCGGCGACTAGAAAACTGGCCGCGGCACTATCCATGGATAAGACGGGAAGGCTACCACTATTTTCGCAAACGCCTGAGCGAGGCGGGGCGCGATGTCGAGCATGGCCTGGAAATCACCTTGGCGCATTTTAACACCCACGCGATGCAGGAACGCGCCTTGGACACATTGCAGTTCAAGCTGGATGTCTTGTGGTCTATGCTGGATGCGATGTGGATGGCCTATATCGAAAATCGCCCGCCGTATCATTGCATAGAGTGAAATGGACGATTACCCTTTTCGCGACCAGGATGCGATACCGCAGATCGCCTCAACCCACCGTTTTCAGTGGGAAGAAGCGCAAGATTGTTACGTGATCCTCTACCCCGAAGGCATGGTCCAATTGAACGGAAGTGCGGCCGAGATCCTCAAACGTTGTAACGGTGAGATATCGGTCGCCGAGCTGATCCGTGATCTCAACGATCAGTTTCCCGACGCCGACGTTGCGGCCGATGCGTTTCGTTTTCTCCAAGTGGCGCACGAAAATGGCTGGATCTGTGCGAAAAAATCTCCCTAAACCGCTCTGGCTCTTAGCCGAGCTTACCTATAAGTGTCCCCTGCAGTGCGCCTACTGCTCCAACCCGGCCGATTTTGCCCAATACAAGGACGAACTGAGCACTGAGGACTGGCTCAGGGTGTTGCGCGAGGCGCGGGCCATGGGTGCGACCCAGCTTGGCTTATCCGGCGGGGAGCCCTTGGCTCGCCGGGATCTCGAAACCCTGATCGCGCAAGCCCGTCGCTTGGGTTTTTACACCAACCTCATCACTTCCGGCGTGGGAATGGATGAAGCGCGCGTGCGGGGCTTCCGCGAGGCGGGCTTGGACCACATCCAGTTGAGCTTCCAGGCCGCTACCCCAGAGCTGAACGATTACATCGCGGGCACTAGAGCCTTTCAGCACAAGCTGGAAATGGCGCACGCGGTGAAGAAACTCGGCTTCCCCATGGTGTTGTGTTTTGTGCTGCACCGGGAAAACGAAGACCAGATCGAGCACATGCTGGAGCTTGCGATCCAGTTAGA
>Ga0187893_10008103_pt1 | contig 16788 bp, 16 predicted proteins | sample MA1701074metaG_FD_139574 | JGI IMG/M metagenome (GOLD analysis project Ga0187893, IMG submission 139574) | White microbial mat communities from a basaltic lava cave in the Kipuka Kanohina Cave System on the Island of Hawaii, USA - MA170107-4 metaG ...
TAATTATGACGAATGCTGCTTACCGCACCGGGCAAAAAGTTACGTTTGATGATAAAACGCAGGAAGTAATGGCGGGTGGAAAGCCCTTTAAATATTGAACAACCTGCTTATAACTATAAAAATTTTTCAGGTGGTTTCTTTAGAATACGGCAAATATTTTATACTTTATAAGTGTTTCTGTATTTAAGGAAACCTTCTTATGAATAAAATATTTATAGCCGCCTGCATTTTTATTTTACTCCCTGTTTTAGTTAATGCCCAAAATAATGCAGCAACCCAGCAGCAGGTTGACAGCGCCGTTGAAAAAATAACGGGGGAGCAATATGTACGCATACCAAATAAAGATTTTGACACGCTGCTTGAAAATAAGATTGATGAAAAAGTTAGCTCCAAGGTATTTTTTTGGGTTGGGTTGCTCGTTGGTACCATAAGTTTTATCCTTGTACTGCTGAACTATTATGTTGTAAACAAGCAAAAGGAACAAATACAGGAGTATGTAAAAAAAGAATTAAGCGAAACCCAGAAAGAGCTGCAAAAACAAATGCAGCATGAATTTCAAAAATATTTTGAAGCAGTTGATAAAAGACTGAATGATTTAATGAGCATATTTAGTCTTGTATGGAGAGAGTGCGCTTATAATTTAATTGACAGAACAAAGAACAACAAGAATATTATTACCGCGGAAGAGGCTGAGAGTTTCAATGCATTGCTTGATAACAAAACATTTATATTGAAAGATGAGTCAGTAGCAAGGGTAATTGATTCTTATGTAAGATGTATATATTATTCTACAAGGGCTTTTACCGATCATGAGCGTTTTTCAAAAATGCATGAACTAATAACCGTATATGGGCAAAAAATTAAACTGTTGCCGGAAACCTATGCCTCTGCCGCAATCGCTTTCCAGGACAGGTATGAGCAGTTTAACCAGGCTGAAGACAGGATTAAATGTATTGAATGCTGCGAAGAGTCTATTAAAAAGCAGCCTGATTACGGAACATCCTATGCGGTAAAAATTGAAGTATATATGATTGATTTTTTGAGGGCTTTCGACCCCGCGGAACAAAATACCGCAAAAGGAAATGTATTGCGTATGCTAAAGATAATCGAGAACAGTTCTTCTACTTATTTGCTGCCGGAACTTACAGACCGTTTAAAAAATGACAGAAAAGGTTTTTTGAAAAAATATATAGATGAACTCGAAAATCAATTTAAACCTGAACTTACAAAACTGAATATTGTATTATAGTTTTTGAGAAGCAATTGAATGGGAAATTAAACTTGTGGCAATCTTTGAATTGCAGACCCCGGAGAAGAAAGCCAGTGTTGCGTCGCATTCTCTTTTGCAGAAGAGGTTTTTCCTTGAGCTTTGTCAGGTTTGTTTTTCATTCATTGCAAATGTAAAAATACAAACGCAATGCAGGATTAGATTTAAAACGGGTTCCAATCATTAGATGATAAAATATCGTTTAATCAAATACCGGAAAAAAAACAGACCGGTCAGCTTTCAGAGGGCAAGCATTACGCATAAGCGTAATGAGAAATGAAATGCGACGCAACAAAGACTTCGGATTAAAGATACAAATATCAAAACACACAACCTGCAATTTTTTTTCGTAATTAATTATGTTAAGTGAAGCGTACAGGACAAAGAAAAAGCCTTTGCACCGCAAAGGCTTTTTCTTTAAATTAAACTTGCTCTTAGATAAACCTGTTAATAATGTTTTCAAACAATTCCTGCTTACCGCTTCTTACCGCCGGCTCTCCATTTTCAATTGCATATTGTTTCAAATCTTCAAGTGATAATTTGCCTGTTTCAAATTCAGCGCCTTTGCCAGCATCGTAAGAAGCATAACGCTCTTTGCGCAGTTTGGTATAAGCGCCATGCTGCAATATATTTTCAGCAGTTATCAATGCCCTTGCAAATGTATCCATGCCGCCAATATGCGCATAGAACAAGTCTTCCGCATCGGTAGAATTTCTCCTGATCTTTGCATCGAAATTAATGCCGCCACCAGCAAAACCACCAGCCTGTAAAATGATCAGCATTGCTTCCGTCAATTCATTTACATCATTAGGAAACTGGTCCGTGTCCCAGCCATTCTGGTAATCGCCGCGGTTGGCATCAATAGAACCCAGCATACCCGCATCTGCGGCAACCTGCAGTTCATGCGTAAATGTATGACCGGCCAATGTTGCGTGGTTTACTTCTATATTCAGTTTAAAATCTTTTAGCAAATCATACTGACGTAAGAAGCTAATCACCGTTGCACTGTCGTAATCGTATTGATGCTTGGTTGGCTCGCATGGTTTTGGTTCTATAAAGAATGTGCCTTCAAAACCATTGGCCCTTGCATAATCTTTTGCTTTGTGTAAGAACATGGCCAGGTGTTCCTGCTCACGTTTCATGTTGGTGTTGAGTAAACTCATATAGCCTTCACGGCCACCCCAGAATACATAGTTCTCTCCACCCAATGCAATGGTTGCATCCATAGCAAATTTTACCTGTGCACCGCCATGCGCCAGTACATGAAAATCAGGGTTGGTTGCAGCACCATTCATATATCTTTTATGAGAAAATAAATTGGCTGTGCCCCATAATAATTTTACACCGGTGGCAGCTTGTTTTTGTTTTGCATATTCCGTTAATGCCAGCAAACGTTTTTCATTGTCTGCAACATCATTGGTATAATCCACTACATCCACATCATGAAAACAATAGTATGGCAAATTCATTTTAGTAATGAATTCAAATGCCGCGTCCATTTTATCTTTCGCTTTTGCCACCGCATCACTCTTTTCATTCCACGGATGCAGGTGTGTTGGCCCGCCAAAAGGATCACTGCCATCGCCGCAGAACGAGTGCCAGTAGGCGCATGCAAAACGCAAATACTCTTTCATCGTTTTACCCGCTACCACTTTGTTTTCATCATACCAGCGAAATGCCAATGGATTATCAGATGCAAGGCCTTCATATTTTATTTGCCCAATGCCTTTAAAAAACTCTTTGTCACCAATTAGAACTGACATAATTTAAAGTTTGCCCCAACCCTGAAGGGAGTTGAGTTATGTTATAGAATAATTATTGTGTACTTAACTTTTGTGCTACTATCATCGTCTGTTGTGTCACTCACTTGTACGTTCGGATTATCTGTCGACAGTCGACGGTCAACAGTCGACCGAAGAACAAAGCGTACAAGAGTGCGACGCAACAGAAGCCAAATGCTTATTCGAAAGTTTGGCTCATCATTTTCTTACAATTCCTTCATCAAATATCCTTTCCACTTTTGATAATGCTCTTCATAAACATTTTTTCCGTCCGGCTCTATCGTTTGCAAACGCTGCATATTGGTGAATGCTTCTTTTGCATTGCTGAAAATTTTCGCACCAATACCTGCGCCCAAAGCCGCACCCACACTGCCATCGCAGTTGTATAACTCTACAGGTGTATTGGTAACATTTACAAAAGCGTCTGTAAAAACACTGCTTAAAAACATATTGGCCTTGCCTGCACGAATAACTGAGGGATACATTTTATTCTCACGCATAATATCAAGACCATAGCGAAATGCAAATGCAATACCTTCCTGTCCTGCTCTGTACAAGTGTGCAGCAGTATGTTTATTCAGATCTATGTTGTGCAAGTGTGTGCCAACAATCTTATTATTCAGCATACGTTCTGCGCCATTGCCAAATGGAATAATACAGAGATCATCACTTCCTGCAGTGAGTTTTGATGCAGCATCATTCAATGCAGCATAAGAGGTTTGAGTTCCTGCAATATTTTTGACCCATTTATTTAAAATGCCTGTGCCGTTGATGCAAAGCAAAATACCAATGCGTGTTTGATCAGCAGTATAATTTACATGTGCAAAACTGTTTACACGTGATTGTTGATCGTATGCCAACTGATCGCTTACACCATATATAACACCGGAAGTGCCTGCGGTTGCAGCCACTTCGCCGGGTTCCAAAACATTTAAAGAAAGTGCATTATTGGGCTGGTCCCCTGCTTTATAACTTACAGGAATGCCGGGTTTTAATTGTAAGAGGTTAGCAACGGCTTCTGAAATATATCCATGTTCACTAAAAACATCTTTGATGGTTGGGATAATGCTTTCATTAAAATCAAAGAAATGCATTACATCTTTTGAAAGACTGTTCTCTTTAAAATCCCAAAAGATTCCTTCTGATAATGAGGAAATGCTTGTGGTAATATTTCCTGTAAGCAGCATAGCGATATAGTCGCCGGGCAACATAATCTTATCTATGCGTTCATAAATCAAAGGTTCATTTTCTTTTACCCAGGCCAGTTTTGCTGCGGTAAAATTTCCAGGCGAGTTTAATAAATGTGCCAAACATTTTTCTTCACCAATAGCTTTGAAGGCTGCATCGCCATAAGGAACGGCACGGCTGTCGCACCAGATAATGGAATCTCTTAATAACTGCTGATTTTCATCAACCGTTACCAAACCATGCATCTGGTAAGCAATTCCAATCGCGGCAATATCTTTTGGATCATAAGTTTTTGTTGCATGTGCTTTTACCAATGCCTGAAGAAAAAATTGCCACCAGCTATTTGGCGATTGTTCAGCCCAGCCACTTTTATGTGCAATAATCTCCGCTTCCGTTTCCGGATAATTAGCAGACGCAACACATTGCTGCGTTTGTGCATCTACTATTGAAACTTTTATTGAGGAGGTTCCGACATCTATACCGAGTAATAACATATAGCTTTGTTTAGCAATCTTTGAAACACTAAGGTATTTGATATGCGCTAAACAGCATTAAACTTTATTGTTGATTACTAAAACTATTTTAATACTATATTTTATAAATCTATAGATTTGTGCTTAATATAGTTCAGGAATGAAGCCGATTGTAGAAAAACTCACGCTGAGCGAGGATACTTCTTTTCTTGCATGCACTTACCGCACACCATTATTTGAAGTGCCCTGGCACCAGCATACAGAGTATGAACTCATCATGTTTAAAGAGGGTGAAGGCAGCAGTTTTATTGGCAATTATGTGGGCGAATTTAAAACCGCTGATATTTTTTTCCTGGGTTCTAACCTGCCGCACACTTTTCAGAAAGCGCATAAAGACCTTATCACCAGTGCATTGGTAATACAGTTCAGGGATGATTTTTGGGGAAAGGATTTTTTGCAATTACCGGAAAGCAGGCATATCAAACATTTGCTCGAAATATCTTACCAGGGATTAAAAATTACCGGCGACTGCAAACAACAGCTTGCACCTTTTATAGAAGAGCTGGAATTTGCTGAAGGCTTTGAACGCATTATACTTTTATGCGAGTGCCTGCAGATGATTATGCACAGTAAGGAATATGAAACTGTTTCGACGCAGGAAGTAAAAGCCTATAACACCAAACATAAAGAGCGCATTGATAAAATATACCAGTACACCATTGACTATTTCCAGGAACCTGTTTCTCTCGATAAAGTGGCTGCACATGCGGGCATGAGTGTTCCTGCTTTTTGCAATTATTTCAAAAAAAGCACCAAGAAAACTTACATAGATTTTTTAAATGAAGTGCGCATTGGCTATGCCTGCAAACAATTAATAGATACGCAAAAAACAGTAGAAGAAATATGCTACGAAAGCGGGTTTAATACACTGGCTAATTTTAATAAACAATTTTTGAAGGTGAAGCATCTAACGCCTTCGCGGTACAGAAAAGATTTTATGCAGCGGTTATAAAAAAGTAAAAAATCAAAAATCAAAAGTAAAAAAGATTGAGTAATGAATTGGGGGATTTAATGGGCCCGGCTGCAGTACTGCTATTTAGCTTTTGTTGCGTATTCACTAACCCGGGTTAGGCTTGTACGTTGAATCGGGCACACTTATACTGCAGCAATTCTCTTCAGCAATGTGCAACAATAAATTATAGCCGAAGTTGCTGATGTGCATCATGCTTAGTAAAGATTTAAAGATGATGTGGAAGATATAAGGCTTATTAAGGTTATGCAGCACCGTCCTTCTCCTCAAGGAGAAGGATAAGAGGATGAGGTTGACGAATAAAGTTCCGAATGTGCAAGACATGCCTTCACTAAAGTTCCGGCAGTTGAAGAGTGCGACGCAACAGCCGATGCTACAAAGAACTGCAGCCGGGTTCCATAAAAATTTTCTTTACTGCCTGTAGTTAAGGGCATTTGCTCCCCTCTCCACAAGTGGAGAGGGGAAGGGGGTGAGGAAAATTTTGTAATAATCTTATAGCTATAATCCCTATTTTCATGGCTCATTATTTAAAGGCATTATGAAGAAATCCATCCTGTTATTACTGGTAATCGCGGCATTTATCTCAAACTTATCTGCACAGATCAATATTAATATCATTCAAAACATAAAGGCCCGCAATATCACCAGTCTCGATGGCAAATGGCATTATATAGTTGACCCGTTTAACACAGGCGAATGGGGAAAGTTTCATTTTAATAAGATACAGGATGTACCGGATGAATTGCTGGAATACGATTTTTCCACTGCAACTGCATTAAATGTGCCCGGTGACTGGAACTCGCAGAAAAATGAACTGCAATACTATGAAGGCATTGTTTGGTACCAGCGTGATTTTTTTGTGCACCCGCAACCGGGCAAACGTTATTTTCTCAATTTCGGCGCGGTAAATTATAAAGCGGAAGTGTATTTGAATGGCAGGCTGCTCGGCAATCATGAAGGAGGCTTTACACCATTTCAGTTTGAAATATCTGATAAGATTCTTGACGGCGATAATTTTATCGTTATAAAAACAGACAATACACGCTATGCGGAAAATGTGCCTGCAGAAAACTTTGACTGGTGGAATTATGGCGGTATTACAAGAGATGTGGTGCTGGCAGAAATGAATGAAACTTATATTAACGATTACAGCCTGCAGCTTACAAAAGATATGAAAAACATTACCGGTTATGTGCAACTGAAGGGCACACAACTGGCGCAGGAAGTTACGGTGCAGATAATGGAAGCCAACCTTCAGATAAAAATTCCCACCAATGCAAATGGCCGTGCAACATTTATTTTTCCTATAAAAAATGTTGAGTACTGGACACCGGAAAAACCACAACTTTACACGATAAAAATTTTATCCAATACAGATACCGCAACAGATAAGATGGGTTTCCGCACCATCGAAACAAAAGGAAAAGACATTTTGCTCAATGGTAAATCCATTTTCTTAAGAGGCGTTTGTTTGCATGAAGAAAATCCTTTGATACCGGGCAGGCCACGCAGCAAAAGCGATTTGAAAATGCTGCTCTCCTGGGCCAAAGAACTTAATTGTAATTATGTGCGTTTATCGCATTATCCGCACAACGAATATATGAGCCGGCTGGCAGATGAGATGGGCTTGCTGCTGTGGGAAGAAGTGCCTGTGTACTGGAGCATAGACTGGGAAAACAGTATAACGTATGAAAACGCAAAACAACAATTATCAGAACTTATTTACCGCGATAAGAACAGGGCAAGTGTGATCATCTGGTCAATCGGAAATGAAACACCCAACACAGATGCAAGGTATAAGTTCATGGGCGACCTTGCCGATCATGTGCGCCGCATGGATACCACAAGGCTTGTGTCTGCGGCATTGCTTGGTTACATAGACAGCACCAAAACATTTCGCCTCAATGACAGTCTTGGCAATAAGCTCGACCTGATCTGTTTTAATGAATACATTGGCTGGTATATTGAAAATCCTGCCGCCATTCCGCAATACAGTTTTGCCATTGATGCAAACAAACCCGTTATCATCAGTGAATTTGGCGCAGAGGCACTCGGTGGTTTTTATGCAGATACCGCCACGCGTTTTTCAGAAGAAATGCAGGAACTTTTTTATAAGAACCAGTTGAAACTTATTGCAGGCATTCCTGCATTACGCGGCACTTCTCCGTGGATACTTGCAGATTTCCGATCACCCAAACGCCTCAATCCTGTATACCAGGAAGGCTGGAACCGCAAGGGCCTCATAACAGAAACCGGCAAAAAGAAGAAAGCATTTTTTGTTGTAAAGGCATTTAATGATGCCATGGAAAAGAAATATAAGAAATAGTTTTTGGGGCCGGGCTTTCCTGCTGCTATATACCATCGTTGCGTCGCACACATGTACGTTCGGTTTTTTATGCAGCAATTTTGTGTAGCCTTATTACCCGTTTATACACGTTTAAAAACGAAAGTTGAAAGTTGTATTGCCGCAATAAGTTTGTATTGATAATCCATAATTATTTATAGATTTATAGCAGCAATACAAATGTTAGCGGCAACATTATGGTGACACTCCCCAAGATATTAACAACCCTTTTCTTAACGACCTTCATAAGTTGTAAATCGCACGACTATACGCCATTAATTCCAAAAGATACAACAAACGAGAATGAAAAGAAAAACACACTATTTGTTTTTGTTGGCGAAAAATTGGACTTTACAGAACTTCCTTATGAAAAAGGCTCGATGGATGGCAGCTTTAAAGCAAAATATAAAATACTTCAAAGAGTTTATGGTAATTATCCAAGTGACACAATTGAATTTGTTGCTTATGACCACTATGGCATACCTGCTTTTTCAAAATATAAAAACGTTTTGCTTTTCGTTTCTGAATATAAAGGCAAATATTATCACGAGAAGTATCAATACAATGATGTGTATAAAACCAAAGATGGACGTTGGGCAGGCAGTTATGCAGAATACGATTATGGGCATTCTTATAACAAAAACACCACCGTAAAGCCAGAGAAAATTGAATTCGCAGAAGAAGTATCTTACCCTACTAAAATAAAAGACAGCGATGGAAAAGAAATAGAACTTTCTTACCCAGAGCCATACTTTAAAATAGCTGGAGACAAAGCAATTGCTGTCTATGGGAACTACATTGAAGATTTATTCAAGCTAAAAAAGGAAGGAGTATTAACTGCAAGAGAACTGTTTGGCAACAAAGATGCAAATGAATCTGAGATTGGAATTCAGGATGTCGAATTAGCTGATGTTAAACAACCATACGATAAAGATGATTTAAAATTTATTGCATTTTGGAAGCCTTTAGCAGAAGCAATAAAAAAATCTGATATTAAAAAATTTAAAAAAATATCGCTTGACAGTTTATGGATTTGTGATTCAATATTAACCGTTAATAGATTTACGAAGAAATGTTTTAATGAAATATTTGACAGAGAATTGATTTCACATTTTGGTGACAGTTCAAATATTAGATACACATGGACAGAGGCAGATACATCAGGCATTCTACCGTGTGCCAAAATAAGAATTATTAAGGTTGACAGAGTATATAGATTTCGTCAAGTTGAGATAAGCAAACCTTTATACAAAGAAAATCCATGGACAGTTTATCTTGACTTTATTGAGACAAAAAAAGGATACAAGTTTTATGGCTGCGGTTATTATGGGGAGAGACAATGCTGCCGCTAACAAAAGTATTTGCAATAGCAGGGCTTGACGGAAGAACAATCGGCAGCAAATCTTTAATCAGCTACAGTTCGGGCGTGACGTTAATAATTAAGCGACAAATGTTATCTTCAACAATAAAACATTAATCAACTTCGGTACGGGCGTGACGGAACACAGAATATCCTGCCATCGCAAATACCGATTCGTTAACTGCTACTTTAAAGCCGCTACCAGTCAAACAAACTATTTTATCTTAACAACAACCTTACCTTTTGCACGACCTGTTTCTACATACGCCATAGCTTCATTGGTTTGCTCGAATGGAAACACTTTATCCATAACAGGTTTTATAATACCAGACTCTATTAGTTTTGTAATTTGACTTAATTGTTCGCCTTCTGCTCTCATAAAAAGAAAAGAAAAGTTTACACCAAGACGTTTTGCTTTTTTCCTGATCCCGGCACTCAAAAATTTCAATAGTATTTTCAAGAACCCATTCGCATTAATTGCCTGCCCAAATTCAGGGTCGGGCGGACCAGAAATAGAAATAACTTTTCCGCCAGGCTTTAATACTTTCAATGATTTTTCCAATGTCTTTGCATCCTGGCTGTTCAACACTACATCATAATCTTTTAGTATTGTTTCAAAATCATCTTTCTTGTAATCAATTATAATATCTGCACCGAGACTTTTTACTAAATCAATATTTGCCGTACTTGTTGTAGTAGCCACAGTAGCACCCAAATATTTCGCTAACTGAATTGCAAATGTACCTACGCCACCAGAGCCTGCCTGGATAAAAACTTTTTGTCCTTTCTTCAGATTCGCTTTTTCAACAAGTGCCTGCCATGCCGTTAAACCAACCAATGGAATAGAAGCGGCTTCTTCCATAGAAATATTTTTTGGCTTTAGTGTAACATCATTTTCATTCATAGAAATTAATTCTGCAAAAGTCCCAATCCGATAGTCTGCAGGTCTTGCATAAACCGCATCGCCAACTTTGAATTTGCTAACTTTTGAACCTACTTGCGTTACAACTCCTGCCACATCATGACCTAACGTAAAAGGTGGCTTGTATGGCAGAATAAGTTTAAACTCTCCATTTCTTATTTTGGAATCAAGCAGGTTTACACCTGCTGCGTAAACCTGCACCAACACTTCATTTTCTTTCAAAGAAGGTGCAGCAATTTCAGTTAGTTGCAATTTTTCTTTTTTACCATAGCGTTTTACTACGAATGCTTTCATTTCCCAATTTTTATTTTTTGATTTATTATTTATTTTTCTAAAAATGTCAAAGCACTTTTTACAAATTCTTCATGATACTGAAAAATTCCACCATGCCCTGCATCTTTATAAATGATGATTTCTGAATTAGCAATACGCTTACTTAAATCAGTAGTATTACTACTCGGCACCATCCTGTCATTATCACCATTTGCTACTAATACGGGTTGTTTGATTGCAGATAGATCTTGTGGTGCCTGCAAGCCCCAGGCATGAATAGCTTTCAGTTGCCTATTGAAATTGCCAACACTCATCTTTTCATCACGATTTTCTTTGCGTTCTTTCAAACGGTCTAAAAACTCTTTCGCTGATTTCTTGCCATTTTCATTTCTATTAAAAAACAAAAAAGTCTTGGCATCTTTAAAACTAAATAAGCCTCTCATAATATCTAAGTAAGTAATCTTCGTAACATTTTTTATTCCTCCCCCACCGGCAGGACCAGTACCGGTTATGATAGCTTTACGAACAAGCTGTGGTTCCTGTAGTAGTATTTCCTGCGAAATAAAACCGCCCAGGGAAAAGCCAACCAGATCAACTTTTTCATAGCCTAACGCATGAATAAATGCGCTTGAGTCTCTTGCCATTTAGCAATGGTTTTTGGCGTTTTGCCTTTGGTAGCACCTACACCACGATTATCAAAACAAATTACCTGGCGTTCTGCAGCAATGCCATCCATAATCCTGGGGTCGCAGTTATCCATTGTAGCGGCTAGTGGTTAAGAAATATTACCGGTACACCGGCGTTATTTTCACCGAGTCTGCGGTAATAAAAATCAGTTCCACCTACATTGATGGATTGTGTGCTTACGTACTGATAAGTAATAGTTGTGGCAGATTTCAATTTAGAATCTGTAACCGCATTTTGCGCAAAAGAAGTAAGCACTTTTGCAAGTGACAGAAACGATACTAACGACACTTTTTTCATTTTAAATAAGTTTTATTGTTTGATGTGAATTCGGGATAAGCGTATTTAATTTTATGATCCCGGCTATTGTTTTACATGGCAACATCGTTGCGTCGCACTCTTGTACTAATGGTAATTCTGTTCAGCATGGTAAGGTCACGAAGAACACAAGGAACCACAAAGAACACAAAGGTTTCTTTGTGTTCTTTGTGCAAGGCTTAGTGCACTTTGTGTCCAACCTTCACTGCACCCGCGGTTAGACGGCTTCGAGCCGTCAGACCGCTATCTTCTTCATTTGCCTGTGTACCGTGTTGCTGCATGTGGGATTGTGAATGAGCAATACGAAGCAATTGTTTCATGTCCGCAGCTCAATAAATGAACTGAACGATGAAAGGATTGCGACGCAACGATGCTTAACCAGGGAACAAAAGCCGGTAACCAAATTTGTTTTCTGCTTCTTGCCGAACGCACACTAATTTATTTTGCAGCATTTACACCTTTTAAAACAGAGTTTTCAAAAACGTTATACGCAAAGCGTTGCAGCGTAAGAATCATTGATGCACCCTTACCAACCGGGTAGCTGTATTTAGGTTTTTCTTCTTTTACAATTTTCAACACCGTATTTATAACAGGTTCCGGCCCGGGTGCATTTTGAAACTGAGTTTTTGTATAAGAAGTAATCTTTTGACGGAATACATCATAATCTTTAATATCCCCTTTTACATTGGTTGCACTATTGCCAATATTGGTTTTGAAACCTGAGGGTTCAACCATGCTTACCTTAATGTTGAATTGACTTAATTCCAGTCGCAGGGCTTTGAAGTATCCTTCCAAAGCATGTTTTGAAGCTGCGTAATAAGCGACATTCGGGAGACTAACCAACCCGAGCAAAGAACCTACAGTAATTATTTTGCCTTGCTTTTGTTTTCTGAAATAAGGCAACAATGCATTTGTAAGTTTAACAGTGCCCCAGAAATTGGTTTCAAATTGTTGTTTACCTATTTCAACAGAAGTTTCTTCTGCAAGTCCGGTCACTAAATAACCCGCATTATTTATCAGCACATCAAGTTGTTTTATTTCACTGAAGAGTTCTTCAGCAAAAGATTCAATTGAATCATCATCGGCAATATCCAACGCCAATAATTTAAACGGCAGTTTTGCCTGGTATTTTTCCGGGTTACGGCTTGTGCCAATTACATGGTAGCCACTTTGGTGGAGCTTGTTGGCAATAAGCAGTCCAAAGCCTGAAGAAGCGCCGGTTATTAAAATTGTTTGTTTCATTTCTTGTTGTTTTGTAATTTTACTTGCAATTTGCAAGTGCAAATATATAAACTACTTTCAATTTGCAAGTAATTTTTAAAAATATTTTTTATGAACAAAACAAAGAAGAGATCAGATTGTCCTGTCAGCAGCTCACTTGATATATGGGGAGATAAGTGGTCATTGTTGATTATCAGGGACCTGATGTTTGCAAAAGAGTGCACTTATGGTGATTTGTTAAAATCACCGGAGGGAATAGCCACCAATATTTTGGCTTCAAGATTACAGGCACTTGAAGAAAACAAGATCATTGAAAAATTGGATCACCCCGATAGCAAAGCAAAAGTGTTGTACCGATTAACCAAAAAGGGAATTGACTTGCTTCCTGTAATGATTGAAATAAACTTATGGGCTGAAAAATATTTTCCCATACCGGCAGACAGAAAAGCAATGTTGAAAGAGGTGAAAAAAGATAAGGACGGATTTATTAAAACAATGTCGAAAGAATTGTCGAAATAAGGTGATTAGATGATTTATAATTAAACCCGGGGAATAAGAAGCTGAATAAATAAATATTAAAGCAACTGCTATACTGCGCAAGGGACAAACCTGCCTGCCGGCAGGCAGGTTTGTGACATCTGTGATTTTGTTCAGCAATGTATAAAGTTGAAGAGTGCGACCTGCCTGCCGGCAGGCAGGCGCAAGAGGCGATGCCATGAAAATATGTTGCTGGGCTCAAAAAATAATTCACAATTTTATCCTTTGCGTACTATAACAGTGACTTGGCTATATGGCGGGGGCGACGAATATGTTCTCAGATTCTTGTCTGACAAACAGCAGTTCGACATTCAGCCGATAATATAACCTGAACAAATCCCGCCGCACATTTTGGCACATTTGCAAAGCACACAAAGCCGGCACACAAAAGCAAACCTTACAAAGAGCTAAAAATGCTAACGCACAACCCGCCCACCCCGGCTGACGAATATCTATTATCATTTGTTCAACACTTCGGCAATATATCTTTACTCGTAACCTAAGCCCACCCATCACCCACCAAATACATTAGTGGCATTTTGGCTTGATTTTCTTACTGAAATGACAAACATGACATTGACTTTTGGCTATATTTTCATCAATGAACAACACAGGCTCAATTTTCATTTTTACAAAAGACAGACCTGCAACACTTATTAGAACGCTTGCTTCAATTCAAACCGTTTCTTATTCGAAATATGTAATTGATGACTCCGTTAGCAAAGTACCTTCCAGTTCGCAACCATCGTAGCTTTTGAATTTAATAGTCATTTCTTTAGAAGCTGTTTGAGTTAATTGAAATTTTTAGATTATGAAACCCCCGCCTGCGTGAACGCAGTTCGGGCAGGGAAGATGCCATGAAAAAATGTTGCACAAGTGAGTGACATAACGAAGATCCCACAAAGTACAAAAGCTCACTACATAAAATAAAAATAAATAACTCAAACAGCTTCTTAATGTTTTAAAATTATTTTTTACCGCCCAAATGCTACACTTAATCCAAGCAAGAGAAGCGAACTAAGAACAATTCCGCCTACCCATTTTTCAGCATCATCACTCTTGCGTTGGTTATGACAAGCAGTATTTGTAAATGTTTGGCAGTTGTAAGCTATTGGTTTGTAGCTTTCGCCTCTCAACATTTCATTCAATCCAATTTCAACAACCTTTAACGGGCTGTTTGAACATTTATCGTTGTAGATATAAAGCGGCTTATCCTTTTTGAATTCATTTTCTGAAACAATATGTGCCTTACCATAATGATAATGATTGTGCAGAAAGTAACCAACGCCATAAGCATTCACACCAAGAAAAATCCCTGGATGTTTCACTTGCGATACAGTACCAATCTTGTAGCGGAAATAAACTTTGCCGCTATTTTCGTTAAAGTAAATTGTAAAAATGCTTCCATCGTTTTTTACAATCTCAACTCTGTTGTTGTATAAGTAGAAATTTCTCATTTACCGAAATTTTTAAAAGTTTTTGCTAAATCTTGAAATGATTTATTAATATCTCTTATTGATTTTTTAGCAGAGCCGTTGTTATCAGTCAATTTTATTCCTTGACCGCAGTTGCATTTTACTGTTACTTCATCTGCAACTTGTTTAAAGATACTGTAATTGCCCTTTTACATTCTGGGCAATTAATGCTTACTGTTTGTTTACTTATGTCTATCATGACTTAATGTGTTATCCTCTTGGAGGGAAGTTATCGTTTCCATGTGAAGCCTTATCTCTAATCTGACCGTTTGGTCTATGAATAACCAATTCAGATTTTTGATTGATTGCAATGTCTCTTGCAATTTTAATTGCTTTCGTTTGTGTATCCACAATTTTGGTAGCCCTTTCATTTTTTTCGCCTTTCACAGCCCATTGGTTCCCGTGAGGCACAACATGTTGATTTTTCTTACTCATAATATTTACGATTTTAATTTTTTAATAAGTTTTTCAATCTCTTCTTTTGGCAAACTATCATTTACGATTTTTAATTTTTCAAACAACTCAATCCCTTTTACTGCACTCAATAATTTTGCATCTACCAAAACCATCACAACCCAAATACTCCCGTGAACTTCCAGTCCGTTTTCTTCTGCTTCATATCTTAAACTTTTATCACCAGTCAGCAACGGACATTTCAACTGTAATGCTTTCCACAAAACAGATTTATCCGCAATCCTTCGCAGTGTTCTTTTTGTTTTCAGGTTTACCACTTCTTCAATTTCATCAGCAGAAAAATTAAACACTGTAAGTTGCTTTGACCGAATGAAGTTTTGAATTTGCTCCGCTTGTTCCAAACGCAATATTTCATTCACAACAAAATCTGTTGTACATATTTCAAAGTCCAACCCAAAAAATTCGGGAAGAGCTTCTATGTTCATCAAATCAAAGAACACATTTGTATCGGTGATAAAAAGTTTCATACTAACTGCTGCAATTGTTTACGGAATTCACCAACCGTTTTACCTGAAAAAAATGCAGCTTCGTTAACTGAAATAATTTCTTTTGACAAGCCGAGATAAATTAATCGTTCAAGACGAACAGGTTTCTCCCGGCTCATATACCTTCCAGGCTCATTCAGATGCAACTTTCTTTCCTTGTATCCAACATTAAATCTTCTATAAATAAAACTGGTAATGATACCAAGATGCAAAGCCCTTGCAAAAACAGCAGGAAAAGAAATTCCCCACCTTTCCTTAATCAACAACAATTCGTTTTGATAAAAATGGAACCGGTCTTTGCTCAATTCCTTTTTTGCCATATCCGCAGGGTACAGAACAGCACAAGCAAAAGTGTGACACAGATTTTCTTCTTGTTTTTCTGTTAAATCGGCGGAGAACTTTAAAGCATGGTGAGCCAATTCATGCAAAGCAGTAAATCTTTTCCTTACAACATCCTCGCCTTGTTTGACAGCTTTTTTCAGGACAATTATTTTTTTTTCATCAACATCTGCTTTCATTCCGTCAAAACCATCGGGAGCATCCAACTCAATTACTTTATAACCTTTATCCTCTAACATTTCAACCACATCAGGAATCGGGTCATAACCAAGCGACCAAACTTCTCTTAATTTCTTTGCAGCAGTTTCAGCATCGTCAGCAGTTTCAATTACTTTATCATAAGTAAAATATTCTGACTTCTCATTTGGATTAATCAAGTGTTCCAATTCCAAATACCGCTCACAATTTTCCTTTGCTTTTTCTTCTACCGATAACTGTTCAGTTTTTGAAATCTTAGAAGAATATTTTCGGTAGCTGATGTTTTTAAGTTCTACATGTACAGTTGGTATTGAATAGAAATAATCCACAGGCACATTCAGCACATTCGACAAAGCAATTAACACCTGACTATCAGGTTTCATTTTACCTTGTTCGTATTTATGCAATGCCTGACGAGA
>Ga0187893_10008104_pt1 | contig 16787 bp, 12 predicted proteins | sample MA1701074metaG_FD_139574 | JGI IMG/M metagenome (GOLD analysis project Ga0187893, IMG submission 139574) | White microbial mat communities from a basaltic lava cave in the Kipuka Kanohina Cave System on the Island of Hawaii, USA - MA170107-4 metaG ...
CCCGACCAGAACGTCCACGGCCCCAGATCCTTGATGAGCTGCGCCTTGAAATCCGCACCGAAGCCGGGCGTCCACGAGCCGCGTCCCCAATCCATGCGTGACGCCCCGCCCTGAATGCCGTATCCGCGCAGAAAATCCGGATGCTTGGATTTCACGTTGCGGAAGCGCGGCACGTAAATGCCGTTAGGCCTACTACCGTACGTCTTCTTGTCCATGTGCTTCGTGAACGTCGCATTCGCCCCCGCAGCGAAGCAGTGATCCATTACGTTGCGTCCCAACTGACCGCTTCCGTTCGCCATCCCATTGGGAAAGCGCGTCGACTGCGAGTTGAGCATGATGCGCGCCGACTCCAGTGCGCCGGCGCAAACGAACACGACGCGGGCGCGTACTTCCATCGCTTCCATGGTCTCCGCGTCGATGAAGCGCACGCCGGCCGCGCGGCGCCGCTTGTCGTCGTACAGCACGGAGTGCACGACGCTGTGCGGCCGCAGCGTTAGGCGTCCCGTCGCCTCGGCCGCAGGCAGCGTGCTATTGATGGACGAGAAGTATGAGCGCGTAATGCAGCCGCGCTCGCACGGTCCGCAGTAGTGGCACGCCGCGCGCCCATTGTGATTCTGCGTGAGGATGGCGACGCGTCCGATCGTCACCATGCGCTCGCCAGGCCATTTCGCCGCCACCGCCTCGCGCAGGTCTCGCTCGATGCAGTTCATCTCCATTGGCGGCAGAAACTGGCCATCGGGAAGCTGCGGCAATCCTTCGGCCTGCCCGCTTATGCCTATGAACTTCTCCACGTAGTCATACCAGGGAGCGATGTCCTTGTAGCGGATCGGCCAGTCGACGCCATGTCCATCCCGCGCGTTGGCCTCGAAGTCGAGATCGCTCCAGCGGTATACCTGCCGCCCCCACATGATCGACTTGCCACCGACTTGACGACCCCTGATCCAGTCGAATGGTTTCTCGTTAGGTGTGGTGTAGGGATTGTCGCGGTCGTTCACGAAGAACTTGCTGGACCATTCGTCGCAGGCGTAGCACTTGCGCTGCGTGGGCTGATCGCGCTCGAGCGCCTTCCTGTCGCCGTAGCCGCGAAACGGCATTTCCCAGGCGCGCACGTGCTCCACGTAATCGGTCTTGGGATCGATCGGACGCCCAGCCTCTAGTACGATCGTGTCCAGTCCGCGCTCGCACAGCTCCTTGGCGGCCCAGCCCCCCGTCATGCCGGAGCCGACGACGACCGCGTCGTAGTCGCGCCGCGGCTGGCGATTGCTGCCTAAACGGGAACGCATCCGTCATACCTCCCTGGCAAGCGCTTGAGTTGCAGCACGTTTTCGACGATGGGCTTGGACGTGAAGTAGCCGTACACCGTTAGGTCCTTGATCCGGCCATACGCATCAGCCGCGCCGGCAGGCTCGCGCTGCCGAGCCGTGTCCCACTCGCCGATCAACGTGTTCTGTTGATCAATCGTTAGGTTCGCGAAATCCCCGCCGAAGCGGAGAGTCGCGGCAGCGTCGATCGCCGTGAGTCCCTTTTCGAGGCGTGTGCGCTCTTCGTCCGTCATCCAATGGTGGATGATGACCTCGATAAATGCCGGCACGCCAACCGCAATCGCGCCCGGTGTGTCGCTTTCGGGGAGAATGCGCTCGGATAAGGCCGCGATGAGCGCTGGCTGGCCAGTAGGCTGCAGAGGCACCGCGTTGCGATGGATTTCCTCGCCGAGCGCGAGCAGCCGCTGTGGCGCTAGCGCGCTGAGCGCCTCGAGCGTCACCGCGCCACCGATGACCTGCAAAAGATCTCTGCGATTCATTGTCACCGCCCTGTTACGAGATCGATCGAGCCTAACGTCACGAGATCCCAGTACGACGCCCATCCACCAGCCGCTTGCCGAGCCGCGAAATCATTCAGCCGCTGCATCAGTTGCGTGCTGAGCGACGCTCCGTTATCCCGCGCCAGCGGGTGCGGCGTTCCAAAGTTCCGGCCAAAGTACGACCGAATCAACACCGAGCGCGCGCTACGTGGCAATCCCGCCGTGTTCTCGGCGAACTGCGTGAAAGTGCCATCGCGCCAGAGGTACTGTTCCACGTTCGACACGTACAGCGCTGATACGTCCAGCCCGAGCGCGGCCGCGTCGCGGCCGATGGCCCCCAGCGCGTGGCGCCCCGCGAGGTCGCCGACAACTGGAACGACGAGGCCACGCGTCTCCAGATCCTTGAGGAAGCGCCAATCGTCCTCGCTGGCGAGATAACTCGCGCGCTTTCCGGTGAGGTCGCGCTCGAGGATCAGCTCTCGCAGGGTCGGATAGCCGGCACGAGCAGGACGCCCAAGGCTCGTGAACCGCAGGTCGAGGCGCTCGTTCTGAAAGGCGCTGTGGAAGCGTTCCAGCGTAGTCCGATCGCGCGCGTCCAGCGGCACGCCGTAGGATGCAACACGCGCCAGCATGGCGGCACGATCGGCCCGCGCCTGTTCCTCGTTAGGTTTCGTCGAATCCAATAGCGCGACGATGTCTTCGATGCGGCGGCCGGTCCAGCGCTCCGAATCGGAAGGCGGCGTATAGCCTAACCAGAAACAAAGGTACTCCAGCCGATTGCGTGCGCGTTCGAAGAGCGCCTTGAACATCAGGTGCTGCAGCAGATTGTCGCGGCGAATGTCGATGAGGTACGCGATGCGCGGCCGGATCGCCGCCATGTACGAGAAGTTTTGATCTGGACCAACGCCTATGTACGCTCCACCCCTGACCTTCAGAGCGCGCAGGGCTCCGACTGGATGCAGGTACGAAGACTCATTGGAGATGAGGTTGTCGGAATCGAAGTAGCCGGCAGGCTCGGAAAGTCGAGCGACGCGCGAGCCGAACGCGGTGTCCGCCCGTTCGCTGCCAATGAGACCGACGGCGCCAACACGCTGGCCGGACGCGGGCGACGGCCACGCGAGCGCCCCGGCCGCGAGCGCCGCGATGACGAACCTAACGAGGATTCTCAACACTCCCCTCCGGGCGCTCAAGCGCTGCTGCACATTAGAGACCCGTACCGACGCGTGGCAACAGCAAGAAGCCTGCAAAAACGCGCGGCTAGGATAAGCTTTCTCTGGTGGCTGATACTCACAGTGCAGTGCCGGGAGTTCGCACGGACCTGCCAGCTCGCGCGGTTTACAGCGAAGCGGCAGGCGTGAGTCGAGTCATTCCACGCGCCGTTGCCGTTCCGACGTCGACAGACGAGGTCATTGCCGTCGTTGAATGGGCGCGTGACCAGAGAATGCCAATCGTGCCGCGTGGTTCGGGGAGTGGTATGGCGGGCGGGGCCGTGGGCGACGGCATCATCGTAGACCTCAGCCGTCTGCGCCAACTCCACTTGGACCATGCCGCACGATTGGCTGAAGTGGGCGCTGGCGTGACGCGCTCCATGTTAGACGCTGCGGCGCGTCGAGCTGGGCTCTGGTTTCCCGTCGATCCGTCGAGTGGAGCGTTCTGCACGCTTGGCGGAATGGCCGCGACGAACGCCGCCGGCCCCCGCTCCCTCAAGCACGGCTCCATGCGCGCGTGGGTCGAGTGGGTTGCGTGCGTCTTCGCCGATGGAACGCCGGCGGTTGTTAGGCGCGGCCAACCGCCTCTCCAGAGGAGGGTGCCGGCAGCGCTCGCTCGCTACGAGTCTCGCAAGTCGTCGCTGCGCGAAGAGGCCGCGCGGCTCAAGCTGCCGGCAGTCCGGAAAGACTCGTCGGGGTACGGATGGCGCGAGTTCGCACGGAGCGGCGAGCTTGTCGATCTAATCGTCGGCAGCGAAGGGACGCTGGCTCTCATCACGGGGCTCAGGTTGCGCCTGAGCGTTGTGCCTAACGCGACGGCGACCATCCTCGCCGCCTTCCCCAGCCTCGAGGGAGCGGTAGCCGGCGCCGCCGCGGCGCGCGCAGTCGGCGCGGCCGCCTGCGAGCTGCTGGACCGCACGTTTCTCGAGGTCGCCGGCAGCGAACGCCGGCTGCCCGTCGCCGGCGACAGCGACGCCGTCTTGCTCATCGAGCTGGACGCGCCTAACGACGTCGAGGCCGCAGCCGCAGCCCAAGCGTTAGGCTCGGCGTTGGTGGCCAGCAGCGTCATCCTCGGCGTCGACAGCGAGAGCGCCGATGAGCTCTGGTCCCTGCGCCATGCTGTCAGCCCGATCTTGAGTCGCTTGCCGGCGACGACCCAATCGATGCAGTTCATCGAAGACTGCGCCGTCCCGCCCGATTCGCTCCCCGCATTCGTGCGCGGCGTGCGCGCCGCCCTCGATCGCCATGGACGACGCGGCGTCATTTTCGGTCACGCCGGCGACGCGCACGTGCACGTCAATCCGCTGATCGACATCACGCAGGCGAATTGGCGCGAGACTGTCGAGTTGTTGCTCGATGAGGTTGTCGATCTCACTGTGCGGCTCGGCGGTACGTTGAGCGGCGAGCATGGCGACGGACGCCTGCGCGCGCCGCTGCTACATCGCACGCGCGACCCCGCGGAGCTCGATCTCGCCGCGTCACTCAAAGCGATCTTCGATCCCGATGGGCTGATGAACCCAGGAGTGAAAATCCCGATGGCCGGGCAGCGGCCTTTGGAAGACATCAAGTACGATCCGAATTTGCCGCCACTACCAACCGCTGCTCGCCGCGCACTCGATCGCGTGGCGACTGAACGCGCGTATGACCAAGCCCGGCTGGAGTTGCTCGACGAAGCCGGCTAGTGGGGTTCCAGCTCGCCAGGGTCCAGACGCTTGAAGAGATTGTTCATCGACTCCGCTAGCGTCGGATGCGCGAAAATGCCGTCTCGCAGCGCAGTGTAAGGGAGGTTGCCCAGCATCGCGACCTGAATCAGGCTGGCGATTTCGCCGCCTTCAATTCCCAGTACCGCCGCGCCCAGAATGTGCTCCGTGGCAGAATCGACGACCGCCTTCATGAAGCCTCTAGTTTCATCGACCTCGGTGGCCCGGGCGACTTTGGCCATAGGCAGCCGCGCGATTCGCACGTCGTATCCGGCTTTACGCGCCTCGCGCTCGGTCATGCCGATGCGCCCGAGCTGCGGGTCGACATAAATGGTATACGGAATGACGCGCCCCGCGATCGTGGCGTTGCCACCATCCAGTAGGTTCGTGCGCAGGACGCGAAAGTCATCGTAGGAGACGTGCGTCAATTGCGGCTCCCCGGTGACATCGCCTAACGCGTACACGCCGGGCGCGCTCGTCTCGAGCCGCTCGTTCACTCTGACGAACCCGCGATCGTCCACGCCGACGGCGGCCGCGGCGAGGTTGAGTGCTTCCGTGTTCGGGACGCGACCCGTTGCCACCAGGAGGTGCGAGCCTGACAGCGTCTCGAGGACGCCGTCGGCATCGCTGTAGTCAAGCGTTAGGCGGCCACATTCCGCCAGCGCGACGCGCATGCCCTTCGCGCCGAGAATGATACGGATTCCATCGGCACCTAGGATCCTCGCGATCTCAGCGGCGACATCCTCATCTTCGCGCGGCATCAGCTGCGAGCCGCGCTGGATCACGCAGACCCGGCTTCCAAAGCGACGAAACATCTGCGCGAACTCGACGCCGATCGATCCACCACCAAGCACGAGTAAATGCTCCGGCACAGCGTCCAATTCCATGATCGATGTCGAATCCAGAAACGGCGTGCGCTCGAGCCCTTGCAGTAACGGCACGGACGGACGCGTTCCGGTGTCGATCACGATGAGCTGCGCGGTTAACGTCTCGCGCGTTCCGTTCGTCCCGGTTACCTCGATCGCGTGCGGGCCGGTGAACCGGGCAACCCCGTACTTCAAGCGCACCCCCGCGCGTTCGAAGGACTCAGCGCTCGCCGTTCGGAACTTCTCGACGACACGTTGCTTACGCCCGCGAACGCGAGCGAGATCAACGGCCACCGTGCCGACGCGAACGCCGAAGTCCTCGCTGCGACGAGCGAGATATGCGACACGTGCGCTCGCCACCATCGTCTTGGTGGGCGTGCATCCCACGTTGATGCACGTGCCGCCGACATGTTCGCGCTCGATCAACGCGACTCGGCGCCCAGCTTTCGCGAATGCGCTGGCGAGTGGGCCGCCTCCCTGTCCCGAGCCGATCACTATCAAGTCGTGCGTCATCGTTTGTGTCGAGGGTGTTGCGACGTCCGTCTAATAATGACAGCGCGCAAATGCGAATTCTTGGCAACAGGTAGCTGACAGAAACATCGCAACGGCACTAGGTTGCGCGCGCCGTTGGACCATTGACCTTTGACCTCGGTCTTGGAATGATCTTCACCGAACCACGGATCTCTGTCTTAGCACGTCCCTCATTCTCCGAACCTGAGCATCTCAAGGTCACCTGGTTAGGCGAGAGCACCGACGGTGAACGTCTCGCGGAGTACGCCGGTCGCTTGTGCTACATGAGCCAAAGGAATCCGGCGAATCGGTCCACGCGCGAGTATCTGGAGAATATCAAGAAGCAGCAACACGGCAGCGTCCTGGAGCACGCGAACTACTCGCTTCTTATCGAAGGTGTCAGTCGCTCGCTGACGCATGAGCTGGTGCGCCATCGCGCTGGTTTCGCTTACTCACAGCTGAGCCAGCGTTACGTGGATGAGTCGGACGCCGCCTTCGTCATGCCGCCGGCAATTCAGGGCGATGAAGCGCTCGAGTCCGCCTGGCGTACGCAGATGGAATCGGCGCTCTCAACGTATGGCGCACTCGTCGCGCAGCTCGTCGCGAGGTACGAATGGATCGCCGACAAGGTTCATCGTCGAAAAATGGCCCGTGAAGCCGCGCGGGCTGTCCTTCCGAATTCGACGGAGACCAAGATCGTCGTCACGGGGAATGTGCGAGCTTGGCGCACAATGCTCGAACTGCGCTGCAGCGAAGGCGCCGAGCTCGAGATTCGACGCATGGGAGTCGCGGTCCTGCGCATCCTTAAAAGCGAAGCCGCTTCCTTCTTCTCCGACTTCGAGATCTACACAGCCGAAGACAAGCGCGAAGCCGCGAGAGTGTCGTACCACAAGGTTTAGCAGAACGCCACAGGCGACAGGCCAAAGGTCAAAGAGAAACCCTTAACGCCCGCTCTGGCCTGTGGCCTCAAGGGGAACAGATCTCTCCCGCTCAGTGTTTCAGTCACCCAGCTTGCGCGTCGTACGGGTGATCGGCAGGCTGCGAACGGGCTGATCGAGGAGCTGGCCAATGCACCTTTTCGTCGGTTGGCGTTCCCGTAGCGGCGGGTCTCTTGTTGCAGAGCTCTTGTTAGCCTTCTTGATGTCCGTCGCGTGCACACCAAGAACGGGGATGGCGCCGTCGTCCTCGACGAGCGAAGCCATCACGCGGGTCGAGATCACGAAGCCGCAAGCACTCAATGCGTACGACGCGACCCGGATCCTGCGGCCGACCATGCTGCGCGAGCGGGGAAAGGTGACGATACGCGGCAATGACATCCGTGAGCCGCTCGTTTACGTCGACAACCAGCGCATGGGAGGGATCAACTTCCTGCGCGATATTTCGGTTACAGAGATCTTTGAAATTCGCTATCACACGGCCGCGCAGGCGCAGATCAGATGGGGCAATGGCCACCCGCAGGGAGTCATCCAGGTGGTCACTGCACGCACGCCTGGTTCTTAATCCAGGTCACGTTAGGCAGAGCGCGGCCCTTGTCGCGCTCGTTGGTTTTCTTGTCGCCTGCGGTGACGACCCCTCGGGCCCCGGGGGACGCGATCGGCGCGTAGTTACGTTCGGCGTCGTCCCCGCTACGGCGTGGATGCCCGCAGGCAAGTCGCTCGACATGACGGCGCTCGCGCTCGACAGCGCCGGACGCAGCGTCAACGGCATCGCGGTCTCCTGGTCGTCGAACAATTCCGCTGTCGCCTCCGTGACCCAGGCAGGGCGCGTGACTGCCGTTGCTGCGGGCGAGGCCCGCATCAGCGCTGCGGGCGCGGGCCTCTCGGCGACGTCGCAAGTCCGCGTCGTAGCAAACAGTCCCGCCGCAGTGACGTTCTCCATTGAGCAGCAGGGCATCACGGATGTCTCCTTGTTAGGCGCGTGGAGCGATTCCACAACCGGGCTTTCGTTCGCGGTCGGTCAGAACGGCGTCATCCTTCGCTCCGCGACGGGCGCGGCACCGTGGACGATCGTTGCGACCGGAACCATCGAGGGCCTAACGGGCGTTTGGGGCGCAAACGCATCGCTCGCGTTCGCCGTCGGAACTGGCGGCGTCGTGCTGCGCTGGGACGGCTCGAGCTGGAGTCGGATGACGAGTCCCACGACGGCGACGCTGCTCGAGGTTTGGGGACGCTCCGCGACCGAGGTCTACGTCACCGGTGTCGACGGGACCGTCTACCGGTGGGATGGCACACGCTGGATCAACATGAGTCCCGGTAGAAGCTGGGAGCTCTGGGGAGTCTGGGCAACATCGCCTAACGATGTCTTTGTCGTCGGCAACAACGGCGTCATCGCTCGCTACGACGGCACTTCATGGACGCAGCAGGCAGCGCCGAGCGCCGATCCAGTGTTCGGCATCTGGGGCACGTCCGAGCGAGACCTTTGGGTTGTTGGCATTAACGGACTCGTGTGGCATTACGACGGCGTCTCCTGGAAAAGCGTCCCTTCAGGAACAGGAAAGCATCTCTTCGGCGTTTGGGGAACGAGCACAAACGACGTGTATGCCGTCGGGAACCGCGGTACGATCATCCGCTACGACGGCGTCTCGTGGAAGAGCGTGCCGAATCCGCGAACGGGCGAGAATCTGCGCGCAGTCGCGGGACGCTCCCCCTCGAGTGTGATCGTCGCCGGTTGGGACGGAACCGTTGCGTTGGGTGCGCGAGATACATGGTCCGTCGAGATCACAGGGCCCGCGCTGATCGCGACATGGGCGGCGAGCGACGGCTCGGTGTTCGCGAGCGGCGACGCGGGGACGATCATGCGCCGCGAAGGGAATACGTGGCGGCGAATGGAGGTCCCGCCTGCGCATCCGCTGTACGGCATCTATGGAAGCACGGCGTCGCGCATCGTAGCTGTGGGCGATACGGGCACGATCCTGCGCTACGACGGCTCTCAATGGTCGTTCGTGCCGAGCCCGCGGAATGTGCTGCTGCGATCCATTTGGTTCGCGGGCCCGGACCTCGGATTCGTCGTGGGCGAGTTCGGGACGATTCTCGCGGCGACGGCGAGCGGCTTCGGTCTCATGTCCAGCCCAACGCAGGTGTTCTACAGACACGTGTGGGGCCTCGCGCCTAACGACGTGTACGCCGTCGGCGACTCCGGCACGGTGATCCGCTTCGACGGCGGCTCCTGGCGTACGATGCCAACGCCGACGCGGCAACTCCTGCGCGGCGTCTGGGGTACAGCGCCTAACGACGTCGTGGCAGTGGGCGACAGCGGGACAATCGTGCGCTACGACGGCGTGCGCTGGTACGAGATGCGCTCACCGACCAACAAGATGCTACGCGCGGTCTTGGGCAGCGGCCCGACTGATATGTACGCCGTCGGCGAAGAAGGCGTGCTTCTGCATTTCGACGGAGTGGAGTGGGTAATTCTCCCGACTCCAACCGATCGCCTGCTGCTTCAGCTCGTGTTGGAGCGGACGACGAATGCGATCTACGTCGTGGGGACGGGGACGGTGATACTCCGAGGCGTTAGGGGATAGGGGTAGGGGTAGGGATAGGAAGTGCCTCGTTAGGTGCCTACCCTATCCCTACCCTACGTCTCAGGCTTCTTCTTCCTCTTCCTTCTTATGCTTCGCATACTCGTCGATGACCTTATGCGCGGCTTCCGGCGGCATCTGCTCGTACTTGTGGAACTTGCGAGAGTAGCCTCCGCGCCCGTGCGTCATCGAGTTGAGCTCCGTCGCGTATAAGTGTAGCTCCGCCTGCGGGACGAGTGCGCGCACAGTCGAGCCGTTTCCATCCTCCGAGGAGTCTGTTCCGAGAATGCTTCCGCGCCGCGACGAGATGTTGCCCATCACGTCGCCGAGGTATTGGTCAGGCGTTGTGATGCGCACTTCGTCGATCGGCTCGAGCAGTATCGGCTTGCATTTCGGTGCCACCTGCCTGAACGCTTGGATGCCGGCGAGCTTGAACGACATTTCATTCGAATCCACTGAGTGATACGAGCCGTCGAACAGCTCGACTTCGAAATCGACAAGCGGACAGCCGGCCAAGATCCCGCGTAATGACGCCTCCTGAATCCCTTTGTCGACAGCAGGGATGAACTTCGATGGGATGGAGCCGCCGACGATTTCATCCTTGAACTCGTAGCCAGTGCCGCGCGGCCTCGGCTTCATCCGGATCCAGCAGTCGCCGAACTGACCACGCCCACCGGTCTGCTTCTTGTGCCTTCCCTGACCTTCTCCCTTTCCAAGGATTGTCTCGCGATAGGCGACCTTTGGTCGCGAAAGCTCCACGCTCACGCCGAACTTTCGCTTGAGCCGCGACATCGCGATCTCGACGTGACGCTCGCCGACACCTGAGATGAGCGTCTCGTGCGTTTCCGCGTTGTACTGTGTCTCGAACGTTGGATCCTCGTCATGCAAGCGATGCAGACCCGTCTGCAGCTTCTCCTCATCGTGGCGCGCGGCCGCGCGAACGGCGAACGACACTACGGGCTCAGGAAAGCTTATCTGCGGTAGCCTGACCGGAAGGTCCTTTGTCGACAGCGTGTCGTTCGTGTGCGTGTTGCGCAGCTTCGCCACGCAGCCGATGTCTCCCGCATGCAGCATCGGCACCTCGATGCGCTCCTTGCCTAACGGGACAGACAGGTGATTGACCTTTTCCAGGCCGTCGCGCGTGGCGTTGAAGACCTCCTGCCCGTTGCCGATGATGCCCTGGAAGATGCGGAAGAAACTCACGTCTCCGATGTGCGGTTCGGCGTACGTCTTGAAGACGTGTGCGACGAACGGCTTGTCATCAAGCGCGTGAATCTCCAGAGTCGTCCCGCCGACGGCTCCCTTGAACGCGTGGATCTCTTCCATCTCGTATGCCGAGGGCATGAGCTGCACGATTTCAGTCAATAGCGCGCCGATTCCATAAGTCAGCTCAGCCGAGACGCAGAAGAGCGGGAACAAGTCGCCACGCTTCATCGCTTCTTTCATTCCATGTATGGCTTCGTCTCGGCCGATCTCCTCGCCCTCTAGGTAGCGCTCGAGTAGCGAGTCGTCCGTCGCGGAGATGGCTTCGATCAGCTCATTGTAGTAGCGATCGAAGGTCGCCTGCTCTTCCGCCGGAATCTCGGCTTCGCTGTATTCGCCGGTCTTTGTGCCGTGCTTGTAGATGTACGCTTTCTTGGCGAACAGATTCATAATCCCCTTGAAGCCAGCTCCGGCGCCGATCGGCACCTCGACGGGAATCACCTTGCTCGTTAGGCGCGACTTGATCTGCTGATAGATGCGATCGAAGTTCGCGTGCTCCTTGTCCATGAGCGTGGCGACGAACAGCACGGGGTCGCGCCGCTTCACCGCCGCGCGGAACATTTTTTCAGTGCCGACTTCGACGCCACTGTTCGCGCTGACGCAGAGCAACACTCCATCCGCGGCTTCCAGTCCGGCGATCGCTTCGCCGTGGAAGTCGAGATAACCTGGCGCGTCGATGAGATTGATCTTGGAGTCCATCCACTCGGCATATGCGACGCCGAGGTTGATGGAGTAGCCCCGCTCGACTTCCTCAGGGGCGTAGTCGGTGAGCGTCGTACCGTCTTTGATGTGCCCGTGTCGTTTACTGGTTCCGGCCACGAAGGCGAGGGCGTCGACGAGGGTCGTCTTGCCGCTCGCTCCGTGGCCCACTACAGCCACGTTTCTGATATCCGCGCTGCGATAGTTTTTCATGACAGCAGGTCTGAGGTCAGAGGTCAGAGGTCAGAGGTCAGAGCGACCTCCAACATCCGAGCTATCGCCTGAAACGCATCTTCGTCAAGGCCAACCCACAGAATCGTCTCGCTCTGATCTGTATGCCGCAGTGACGCACGTATTCATCCTCTCCCCCGCGCGCCTCGACGGACAGCGCGCCAAAGTGCTGCTGAGCCCGAGAGCACGCTTTCCTCTTGCGCTCGCGATCCGCAAGACGGGCGGGGCACCGCTTGGCGAAGTGTTCAGTTTTTTGAGTGGACTGTATTTCCGTGGCAAGCTTGCCTACGCCCACGCGTTCGCCAATCCGCCGCGGCGAGTCCCACCGTCGTTGATCATCACGACGCATCGAGGTCTGTGGTCCCCTGAAGAACGCGTCTCTCGCGCGGACTTGGAGTCGTTTTCCCGGGTCGACCTTTCCATGGCGGATGAGCGATTCCGTGGACCTTTGCGTGACGACGCCGAGGCTCTGCGTAAGCGCCTCGACGCGGACGCGCGAGTTGTGCTGTTGGGAAGCATCGCGACTGGGAAGTACGTCGACCCGCTCCTGGAGGTGTTCGGCGATCGTCTCGTGTTCCCCAGCGAGTTCGTCGGCCGCGGAGATATGAGCCGCGGCGGGCTACTCTTGCGCTGCGCCCGAGACGGCCGCGAACTGGAGTACATATCTGTCGGCGGCGCTGTCAGGCACGGAGCGCGCCCGCCCAAGCTCATGCCAGTGCGTGATTGGCGCAGGATCACAGGGTTCAGACCCCTTTGATAGTCTGCCAAAACCTGGGCAGCGGCGTGCTGTCGAATCCACGAACCTTCCAGAGTTGGGATGCGCCGGCCCTGCCTCAATGGGCCCCGCGCGTCTTCAGTCCTCCGACTTCGCTTTCGTGTAAATAAGGTCGTAGGTCACCTGCCACGTGGCTCCGTTGTCCGTCGTGCGCTCGGAAAACTGGCGCACACTTCCATCAGGGCGCGGGAAAAACGTTAGGCGCACGCGTATTCGATTCGCGGAAGGACGCGGCGCCGGTGTGTCTCCCTCGAACACCATGTTCCCATCGCGCAGCTCGCCGGCGTACTCGTGCAGCCCGCCGGAATTGTCCACCCACTTCTGAAACCACTTGTCGCGTGTACGATCATAGATGTTGAAGCTCTGCCCGGTTGATCCTGGCGCCGTCCACGATTCGAGGACGACACAGCCGTCGTGAATCTTGGTGATCACGTTGCGCGCTGGTGGTGAAGCCGGCGCCGCGCTCGGCCGCACGTCCCAGGTCCCAAGCCAGAAGTCGAACTCGCGATACCGTGCGTCGTACATGCACGGTCGCGCCACGCGATCGAGATCCGTCTGGAATTGCGCGAAACGCGCGTCACCCTTGAGCTTCGCCATGTCTGGATCGCTATCGAGCGACACCGGAGCGACGCCGAGGCCAGCCGTCGTCGCACGTCGCAACTGCTGGAACGCGCTGTCGATCGCGCCTTGCGCCGCGTGAGTCTGCGCCAGCCGAAATGCGACCTGCGCCGCCGGCGTGCCGAGGCTTTCCGCGGTCACAAGGTGCGAACGAGCCTCGTTATGCTTTCGTAGTCCAATCAGCGCGACGCCTAGCCGAAAGTGCGGCTGCGCAACGCGCGGATTCTCCCGAATCAATGCTTGATATGCGGCAGCCGCTTTGGGCCAGTCTTGCGCGGTGAACGCGTCGTTGGCGAGTCGCTGCGCCTCGGACATTGCCCCCTGAGCAAGAGATGCGAGTGGAGGGATGACTAGCGTCATTGCGACAAAGAACCGCAGCATGTGAGCTCCTTAGCGTCGTTTTGCAGCAAAGAGCGAGTTGCTCGCAGCATGCGCTATCAGAAGATTGCTCGTGCCGGTCCCTGACTTGACATCGTCCGTAGCGTGATGCGTCCACTCGATCGTGTGATTTATAAAGGAGCCGTCGCACAGGTCGGATCCTTCTCGTGTGCTGTCAACGATCCGCGCTTTCATGACAGCGGTCCGACCGAAAACCACCTCGTCGTCTTTCCACGAAGCGGTGTGTGGATCCGTCACGCGGGCTCGCGCGCATTCGTCGCCGACCCACACATCGTCACGATTTACAACCGCGGCCAGGAGTACACTCGCGGCTCGCTCTCATCAGAGGGCGATCGCTGCGATTGGTTCGCCGTGGCTCCGGAAGTCGCGCTGGAGATCGCACGCGGATTCGACACGCGCGCCGGCGATTCTCCTGAGCGACCATTCGCGCGTGAGTTCGCCGTATGCACAGCGAGCCTCTACTTGCGGCAGCGCAGGCTTTACCTGTGCTTGCGTCGCGGCGACGTTGATGCGCTCGAGGCTGAAGAGCGGATCATTCGCCTCGTAGCCGACGTGATTGCGAGTGCGCACGGCACTCGGCGCTGGAGGAAGACACCTAACGAAACACGCGAAGCGCACCGCGACCTGGTCGAACGCGCACGAGCACAGATCGTCTCGCAAATCGCGCGTCACGATTCCGTGTCGTCACTCGCGTCGCGACTGGGCACGTCGCCGTTTCACCTCTGTCGCGTCTTCCGCGCCGGGACGGGGATGACGCTTCACGAGTATCGGCTCGAGCTCAGACTGCGCATGCTGCTGGAACGCCTGGCTGAACCGCATGCGCAGCTCAGTCGCATCGCGATGGAGCTCGGCTTCTCGAGCCATAGCCACCTGACGGGGACCTTGCGACTGAGAGCGGGCACGACGCCAAGCGCGCTGCGCCACGCGCTCGAAACAAGTGACGCAACAGCCTAACGACGTTCGTTGCGAACCACGCAGTGCGTCACTGCATAACGCAGTCAACATCTATTCGTGTCTGATTGCCTCTATCGGTGACAGCCTCGCTGCGCGCAGCGCAGGATACATCCCAAACGCGATGCCAACCACGACCGCCGCGCCGACGGCGACAACACGGTCCCCCACGTGAACGCCGCGTAAATCGTCGCACGGGTTTTGCGCCCGCATGATCGCCGTGACGCTGAACGCTCCCGCCAGGCCTAACGCGACACCGAGTAAGCTCCCGGACCCTGTGATCGTGACCGACTCGGCCAGAAACTGAAGGAGGACGTCGCGCAGACGCGCCCCGTGGCTTTGCGGATCCCGATTTCGCGTGTCCGCTCGGCCACCGATGCCAGCAGCACATTCATGATTCCGACTCCACCCAGTCATGACCAATCAAACCCGCGTTTTGGCTGACGATTTGTCCACGGACGGCTTCGTCCCCGAAGAACGCGCCGGCGATGGCAATGACCACAGCCAGCACAGGAGCGAGGGCAAATAGTGTGTAGTAAGCGATTGCGGCCCCGTGACGAGAGGCGCTATCGGCAAACCACGACTGTATCGCCTTCCAGAAGAGTTGTACGAAGACCCGTGGTGACACGCGGACTCTTCACTGCTCGGGTGGCAATCGCTAGTGCAAGCTCAGCGCCAGAGTTTGCATGCTAGCGGCCTGGACCAGAGACTACCTGACGCTGTGATCGAGTCTGGCGGCCCGCAGATTCAGCGTTAGGCACGACTGATAAAGGCCTAACGAGCGCATCGGCCACGGCAGATCAAGGGCTTTCATCACGCACGAGCGGTTAGTGAAGCAGATTGCCTTGCTTGACTCGACGCGTTATGCGGAGCACGTTAGCAAAATCGTCCAAGGGATTCTGCTCGAGCACGACGAAACTCGCTTCGAAACCGTCGCGTAGCACGGCGATTTTGCGCGCTGGAAATATCAGCGCTGGCGTCGTTTCACTCCACAGCTTGAGCAGCTCGAGATTCGACCACACGGCGAGGTCGCTGAGATACAGCGCTTCGCTGCGCGACGTCGCGCCGTAGTTGTCGCTGCCGATCGCGATCGAGACACCCGCCGCCTTCAACGTGCGCAGATTGGCGGCATTGATCGCGTTCCGTCGTACCTGCGACGGCGTGCGCCCAGGCGCATTCGCGCGCTGTCCAAACGCGAGTGTTGTGACCACGCTGGTGCGGTGTCGCGCAGCTTCCATAGCATCGGCTTCGCTCAACAAATATTGCGCCGAGTCGCCCGAGCCTAACCAGCCGTAGCCAGGCATGTGCATGATGGCATCGACGCCGCTCGCGACGGCCGTACGAAAGTCGGCCACGTTCTCGATGTGCGCGCCCACACGCAGACCAGCTTCGTGCGCACGCCTAACAATCTCCGGCACGAGCGTGGGGTCCAGACCCTTCATACCCCGCACCGTCGAATCGTCTTTGCGTTTCGCATACTCGTTCGAGTACAGCAGATAGATCTTGATGAAGTCCGGTTTCCCAGCCACGATCGCCGGCCATTTCGCGTCCAGCGCCGCGCGATCATCGATCGTGTGGTAGAACGCCCCTTCGGCATCCTCGAGCGTCCAGGACCCGCGACCGATGTTGCGCTGCACTAGGTCGTGCGGATGCCCACCGCTGACGTTGAGTCCTCCGTTGGCAAAGATCACGTCTACCGCGTTAGGCTTGTTCACCTTGTCGGCCACCGCGGCAGACGACCGCGGCAGCGAATTGGGATTCATCACGTAGAAGATTCCTTCGGCGATGTAGCGGGCGAGCGTCGCGTCAGTACGGGACGATCCTTCGATGTTGTGGTTGTGCGCTTCGCCGAACGGCGGGACAACGAAGCCTCCAGCCAGATCGATTGTTGTGTCCACCGTGGCAGGTCGGCGCGACTGAAACACACCGTTCTCCGCGTACATCACGCGCGCGTCAAAGTCGCGGCCATTGAACCAGCGCCCGCGTGTAAACTCGATCGCCGACTGCGCGCCCGCGGCAGTAGAGCTGAGCATCAACAGCGTTAGCGCATAACGCATTGCAGACCCCGTTTATCAGCGTGCAGGCAGTTCGGCAAGTCACTGGAACCGTCGTTAAAAGAGCGCGACAAATCGGGATAGGGAGTAGGGGAGAGTAGACTCCCCTACTTCCCTCCCACACCACCGGACATGCGGGTCCGCATCCGGCGGTTCAGAGAGTTGAGGTTAGTGAGCAAGTCGCGGCACTCCGAG
>Ga0187893_10008105_pt1 | contig 16787 bp, 13 predicted proteins | sample MA1701074metaG_FD_139574 | JGI IMG/M metagenome (GOLD analysis project Ga0187893, IMG submission 139574) | White microbial mat communities from a basaltic lava cave in the Kipuka Kanohina Cave System on the Island of Hawaii, USA - MA170107-4 metaG ...
AGAAAGATCGTTTGGCGGTAGGGAATGTCACCGGCGCGATAGTCTTTCAGGGTACAATTCCGGTCTCGATCGGGCTCCTGGGCACGGACTGGACGCTGGCATCTACGGCATTGATCACCATGGTGCTCGCTGTGGCCGCGGCCACCTTCTTATTGGTGCAGGCTGCGTGGGGCGGTCTCTGGCGGCCCTGGTTGCTGAGCGGGAGTGCCCTCCTTTACATAGGGTATGTGGTGTACCTATATGGTTGGTGATCAGGCGAGAGGGTTTGTCTGGTCTTTCTGGTTTGTTTCGTTGGTGAGCTTTCAACGGGGAGCAAATCAATGAAGCCCCAAATAGACAAACCAAAAAAACAAAACAAACCAGAAAAACCCGAGCGAGCGACCCGTCCGCTACTAGGTATCACGATGGGCGACCCGGCCGGGATCGGTCCCGAGGTGATTGCGAAGGCCTTGGCTGGAGCTAAGGTGCAACGACTCTGCCGTCCGCTGGTCATCGGCTCGTTTTCGGTTATGCAGCAGGCGGTCAAGAGCCTGAAACTCAAGATGAACGTGATTCGAGTGGAGGGTCACGAGGCGGTGTCTGCACGGGGGAATCATCTCGCCGTGCTGGACCCGCTCGATCATCCCCTTGGGCGGTTCCCGCGTGGAGTCGCGGCGCCTGAAACTGGAGCGGCGTCAGTGCTGTTCATCAAGAAAGCCGTGGAGCTTGCGCAGCTTGGTTGTATCGACGGCATCGTCACCGCGCCGATCAACAAAGAAGCGATCAACATGGCCGGCTGTCATTTCCCCGGCCATACGGAATTGCTGGCAGACCTGACCGAGACACAGGAATCCGGCATGATGATTATCGGCGGACCGCTCCGAATCATGTTTGTGACGACCCATGTCGCGATCAAAGAATTGCCGTCACTCCTCACCCAGGCCAAGATCGAAAAAGCCATCAGACTGGCTCATCAGGCGTTGAGGGATCTGTTCGGAATTAAGAAACCGAGAGTCGGCGTTGCCGCGTTGAACCCTCATGCTGGAGAACATGGACTGTTTGGGGATGAAGAGGCGCGGGTCATTCTCCCGGCGGCTCGTGCGGCGCAGGCCCAGGGCATTCGTGCCAGCGATCCCTTGCCGGCTGATACGCTGTTTGGCAAGGCGGCGAGGGGTGATTACGACGGTGTTGTGGCCCTATACCACGATCAGGGGTTAATTCCCTTAAAGTTTGTTGCGTTCGGCACCTGCGTGAACCTGACGGTGGGGCTGCCGATTATTCGCACTTCGGTCGATCACGGGACAGCGTTTGATATTGTAGGGAAGGGTATCGCAGACCCTGGCAGTCTAGTCGAGGCGATCACGCTGGCCGCCAAGCTAGCCAAGAGGCGGTGATGGGTTTGTCTGGTTTGTTTGGTTGACCGAAACTTCAACGAGGCAAACCAAATAAACAAAACAAACCAGACAGACCAGACAAACCAGATAGACCAGAAAAGCAGGAGAATATTGATGACCAACCAATCGGGCGCAGCCGGTAACATGCTTCAGAAGCAGCTGAAGGAATTGGACCAGATTTTCCAAGAGACCATGGAGACGCTCAACACCATCTCCGGAGCCGAACGAGTGGCAAAATGGAAAGCCAGGACGAGTGCGCTCATCACCGAGTCCCTGGGCCAGAAAGAAGGGCAGAAGTTTGCCGCCCTGCAGCCGGGGCCCTCTTTTACCAACGACTTGGTGGAAGAGTTTACCGATCTCATCGGCTATTTCCGAACCCCGCTGGCCGATCTGGCGAAACAATTGGCGCAGGCAGCGCCTCGTTCCTCTGGTGGGGATTGACTGGTGTCGATCCCTGATCTCCCTCCGCCGAACAAACGGCTCGGCCAAAACTTTCTGATTGATCCCAACATTGTGCGCAAAATCGTCGCATTGGCGGAACTGGGACCCAGCGACCACGTGTTGGAAATCGGTCCAGGCCGCGGCATCCTGACAGAGGCGTTGTGCCGCGCGGCTGGTCGTGTGACGGCGGTCGAGGTGGACCCACGGCTCCATGCCTATCTTGAAACCAGGCAGGCGGAACTTCCGAATGTGGAGTTGGTCTGTGGGGACGCGCTGGCCTATCCGATTGAGAGTCTGCCGATGGGTACGGTTGTCGTGGCGAATCTGCCCTATTATATTTCAACTCCGTTGCTCTTTCGATTGCTCGACCAGTGTGGCCGGCTTCCCCGCATGGTGCTCATGCTGCAGGCCGAAGTGGCCGATCGATTGGTGGCAAAGCCAGGTGGGTCGGACTATGGCGTCCCCTCCGTGATGGCGCAGTACGCAGCCAACATCACCAAATCGTTTCGTGTCTCAGCCCAGTGTTTCCGCCCCAGACCGGAGGTGGCCTCGGCGGTGCTGCTGCTGCGCACGAAAGAACGCACGAAGCTCAGCCGGCAGAAAGAAGTCGCATTTCGCACGCTCGTAAAGGCGGCCTTTGCGCATCGAAGAAAAACGCTCGTCAATTCTCTGCGAGACGAAGGGTATGAACTTCATTCTGTTGCCGAGACATTGCAGCGATTGGATATTGTTCCGACTCGCCGGGCAGAGACGTTGTCGGTTGATGACTTCCTCCGACTCGTTCTTGCGCTCGGTTGACGAGGTGGGAGAGTGTTATGTGGCTTGTTTAGGCCGCATTATTCATGAAGGTTCGTCGCGAAAGTGTGCAGACGCGAAGCGAGACGGGCACTCGGAGCCCGGGGACTGGATTTGCCGTCTGCAGCAGTGCCTGTCCCGCTCCTCCACTTTCCCTCCATCGTCTTTAGGAGGTGATCTGGATTGTCCCTCGCTGCGCGCGTCGAGGGAGCACAGTTTCATCGTGCGGCCTCCGCGAGCAAGGGGGATGATCCAGACTACCTCCGCCTCCACTCGTTTGAAATGACCGATTCCCTGTGCTAGCATCGCGATCATGGCTGTCACCACTTCGGCCAAGCGAGGCGAGGCCCGCGGCGCCGCTTCCCCCTCCTCACACATCAAACGAGAAGTGATCGGAGTCGTCCTGATCGCGTTGGCGCTATTGACGCTTCTCAGCATGGTGTCCTTTGTACCGGGGGAACTCAAGGGTGGGACAGCTGCGACGCCTCCGCCCAGAAACCTCATCGGTGCGGTCGGAGCGTTCTTCGCGTCTACCTTATTCTGGTTGATCGGCGGGGCTGCCTACTTGTTTCCCATTCTCCTCGGTCTCATGGGTGTCCGCTGTTTCACTCAGAGTGACCTGTCGATCCGTCTGCGGAACGCCGGTGCCTCGCTGGCGTCATTGCTGTTTCTCAGCGGCTTTTTTCACCTCGAAATCACGGCGGTGCCGACCGTTTCAAGCGGCTTCATTTATCGAGGCATGGCGGGAGGCCTCTTCGGGCAAATGTTGGCCGAAAGCTTACGAGCCTATTTTGCGAGTACCGGCGCCCACATTCTCATCATAGCGGGACTACTGGTCTCGCTCCTCTTCACGGCGCCCATCTCTCTGTCGGAGATTGCTCAGCGGCTTCCTGGTTGGGGGAATTGGATGTTTAACAAGGTGCGTGCGTCGATCCCGGAACGGCCGGTTGACGAATCCGATTCTGAATCCCCGCGGAAAGCCAAACAGAAATCGTCGAAATCCATCCGTGCGGTGATTGAGGAGGCGCTTCCTGAGGCGGCCGCGGAGCAGGAATTGGATTGGCCGGTCATTCAGCCATCAGGACGACCGACTCCCGAACCGGCTGAGCCGATTGAATCCGAGTCGGAGCAGCAAGTTGTAGCCGCCCAAGCGAAGACGGGCGACTATATCTTGCCGGATCCTGCCTTGCTCTTGAGCGAACCTTCAGGCCCCCTAGGGCGTGTCACGGAGGAAGAAATCAAGGCGCAATCCGATGTGCTGACCCGTGCCCTGCTAAGTTTTGGCATCGCAGGGAAGGTGACGGAAGTTCGTCCTGGACCAGTCGTGACGATGTACGAATTCGAGCCGGTGCCGGGGACCAAAGTCGCGCGCATTGTGAACCTTGCCGATGATCTGGCGTTGGCGCTGAAGGCGATCAGTCTCCGGATCGTCGCGCCGATTCCGGGAAAATCTGTGGTAGGGATTGAGGTGCCGAACCTCTATCGCGAGACGGTGTCGATGAAGGAAGTGATGACGAGCGAAGCGTTTTCACGCGCCAGATCGAAGCTCAGCTTGGCCTTGGGGAAGGACATTTTCGGAGCCCCCGTGATCGCCGATTTGAAAACGATGCCACACTTGCTCGTAGCCGGTGCCACAGGGGCAGGCAAGAGCCTCAGTCTCAATACGATGATCCTGAGCCTGCTGTTTTCGGCTCGACCCGATGAGGTTAAGCTACTCCTGATCGACCCCAAGATGCTCGAATTTCAAACGTACGACGGCATTCCTCACCTTTTACGGCCGGTCATCACCGATCCCAAGTCGGCGGCGCGGGGGCTCAGCTGGGTCGTGGCTGAAATGGAGCGGCGCTACAAATTGCTTGCTGAGGCAGGGGTTCGAAACATCGATGCCTATAATCGAAAGGTTGCCGGCGCGCAGGGTGTGCTGGAGGCGGAATCGGCGGCCAAGTTGGACCAGCCGGAATTGCCCATTCAGTTTATGTCTGAAGAGGAGCGACTCTCTGCCGGAGAGACAGCGATTCCGGATGGCAGCCCCGGATCATTCTTGCCGCCGCCGACTCCACCTGAACCCTTGCCCTATATCGTTGTGATGATTGATGAATTGGCGGATTTGATGATGGTGGCGCCGAGGGAAGTGGAAGACAAGATTGCGCGCTTGGCGCAGATGGCTCGCGCATCAGGCATTCATCTCGTGCTGGCGACGCAGCGTCCGTCGGTCGATGTGTTGACCGGTTTGATCAAGGCGAACTTCCCGGCCCGCATTGCGTTTCAAGTATCGTCGAAGACCGATTCACGCACCATTCTGGATGCGAACGGTGCGGAAGCGCTTCTTGGTCGTGGGGACATGCTTTATCTGGCTTCGGGAACCGGACGTATCATGCGGCTGCACGGGTCGTTTGTGTCGGATGACGACGTCCGCCGCGTGGTCGAGTTCGTGAAGGATCAAGCCAGGCCCGCCTACAATCAGGAGTTGCTGATAGCGTTGAAACAGGAAGGGGCGAAAGAGGAAGAGTCGCTGGGCGAAGTATACGAGCAGGCTAAAGAGTTGGTCCTGTCTACAGGTCAAGCTTCTGCATCGCTGATTCAGCGCCGGCTGCGGGTGGGTTATCCTCGGGCGGCTCGGATGATCGAGCAAATGGAGGCAGATGGCCTCGTGGGCGCGGCTGGCCGAGATGGACGGAGAGAGGTGGTTGGGCGTCGTGGGCCGGTGGGAGGAGAGGAGGCGTGAAGGGGATGGAGCCTGATGATCTCCTGTGCTCGCGCAACGCGATGCCTGAGAAGGATGGAGCGGGAGCGGCCAGGTGCCCTTCTTGCTCGCAGAACGCACACGGTGAAACTGTGCTCGTTCGATGCGCGCAATTGCAGTAACCCTCCGACCCACCTCGCAATTGGTATGATGAAGAAATTGAACTGGACATGTATTGTAGGAGGTGTGAGAGGGTATGAGGTGGCTAAGGCGCTCTCCGTGCTCGCGCAACGCGCGGCCTCCGAAGGCCCTCGTTGGACGCGCGCAGCAGAGAGCACCTCAGCCACCCTATCTTGTCTGGTGAGGGTGGGGCTTGCATTCGTTTGTATGTGGGTTCTCTTACCAGTGCCGTTCCTCGGCGCTGAAGAGAGTGATGAGAAGGCGTTGAGTGAAGTGCGGGAGGTGGTCAAGCAGCTTCAGGCTCGGTATGAAAGGACGAAAGACCTCCAGGCGGACTTTATGCAGAAGACCATGATCGAGGGGTTCGAGCGGCCGATCACGTCCTCGGGGAAGGTCTATATCAAGAAGCCTGGCCGGTTACGGTGGAATTATCTCGACCCTTCGGTCGAGGACATCCATGTCAATCGGGATGATATCAAAGTGTATGTGCCGGAGCATAACCAAGTGTTGGTTGGGAAGCTTACACAAATGGCGGCCTCCAAGGCCCCGCTGGAACTCTTGCTGGGGGCGGCCAAATTGGATGAGTCGTTCGACATTGAACCGACGCCGGGGAAGGGACGTGGCGTGGGAGGAATCCGGCTACTCACCCTCCTGCCTAAGTCGCATGAAGGTGATGCGGGGAGGTCATTGCAACGGATTGTGCTCGAAGTGTTTCCCAAGACCTACTTTATTCGAACGATCTCTCTCTACGAATTCAGCGGCAATGTCGCGAGTTTTGAGTTTTCGTCTCTCCAATCCAACGTCGGTCTCGGCGACTCGCTCTTCGATCTGAAGTTGCCGGCCGGTGTGGAAGTGGTGAAGGCTCCAGTCCTCAGTACTCCACAGTGAATGTGATGGGAAACGGTTCGAGAATGCACCCTAACAGGTCGAGGTCAAGGTTGAGCGAAGAAAAGGTGACTGTATGAATCAGTCGATGGTCGGTTCCCTCGTTGAAGCGGTCGATGAAGCAGTCAAGCGGTTGGACCTCGATCGAGTCTCACGGGAGTATTGGGACCAGAACGAGTTCCTGTTTGTTCCACAGTTTCTCCCTCGGTCAGTAGTTGAGGAGCACCTCGTTCCTCAGGCGCAAGGGGTGAAGAGCGAGCTGAATCGCAACTACATTCCCGGCCACAAAAAGGGCGGGAGCGTGAGCTACTACACTGTGATCGAGAAAGCCCCGCGCTTTCTCGATCTGTATCGATCCGGGGCCTTCATCGAATTCTTGAGCCGTCTGGTGCAGACCAAGCTCAGTCTATGCCCTGAGAACGACCCCCATTCCTGTGCGCTCTACTACTATACGGAGCCGGGGGACCATATCGGGTTTCACTATGACACGTCTTACTACAAGGGGGCCCGCTATACCATTCTGATGGGACTCGTTGATAAGTCTACGCAATGCAAACTGGTCTGCGAGTTGTTTAAGGATGATCCTGTGAAAGCCCCTCAGCATCTTGAGCTGATCACACAACCAGGCGATCTCGTCATCTTCAACGGAGATAAGCTTTGGCATGCGGTGACTCCACTTGGCGAGGGGGAAGAACGGATAGCCTTAACGATGGAATACGTCACTAACCCGGACATGGGAACCTTCAAGCGGCTCTATTCCAACCTCAAAGATTCCATTGCCTACTTCGGCCTCCGTTCGGTCTTCAAACAAGCTCTGACAGGTTCCCATCGACCTCGCTCTTAGAAGCCTGTTATGTTCATTAGGTCTGTTTTGTTTGCCTGGTCTATCTAGATTAATTGGTTTATTTGGTTTGTCTTGTTTATTTTGTTGAACCGGACCAACTCGATGAACTAGACAAACCAGATGAACCAAAAATCAGACAAACCAAATGAACCAAATAAACTAGACAGGCTGGCTGATTGTGAATCGCCTCTACCAGCATAACGCAGTTGTGCTGTTCGCCCTGTGCCAGGCCCTGGTTTTTCCTCTTGTCCCGGTCCCGGCGGCGGCTGAGCAACCGGATGCCGCGCAGCGTCACTACGAGCGAGGCACTGTGCTGCTGCGAAAAGGTGACCTTGCTGCGGCATCCGAGGCTGCCAGGAAAGCCATCGAGTTGAATCCCTCCTCAGCTGAAGCGCACCATTTGCTCGGCATGATTAATTTCAAAGAGAAGAAACCGGATCAGGCAGTCGATGCCTTCACCCATGCGCTCAAGCTGAAGCCGGCCTATCCCGATGCCTTGAACGATCTGGGGGAGGTCTATCGGATTCAAGGAAAGTCGGCTGAAGCGGAGCAGGCTTTCAGGAGGGCGATTGAGAGCGATCCGCGCCATGCCGATTCGTATCTCCACTTAGCTAAGCTGTACGAGCAACGTCGTGATTTCGCCGCGGCTATCCAGACCTATCAAGCCTTGTTGGCTGCCCATCCGAGCCACCGTGACGGCATGTACAATCTCGCATTGCTGTATGAAGAGCAGGGAGACGGTCATGGGGCGCGAGAGACCTTGGGCCGACTGCTCAAGCTCGATCCGAAATATGCCGATGGCTGGTACCTCGCCGGGCGGATGGCTGAGGAAAACAACGATCTCGTGGAAGCCGCCTACTCGTATAAACAGGCCATCGCGGCGAAGCCCGCGTTAGTGGACGCACACTATAACCTGGCGTTTATTCATCGGAGCCAAGAACGGCCCGTGGAGGCGGAGCGGGAATTTCTGGAGGTCTTGCGGTACCGCCCGGAGTATGCAGAAGCGCATATGAACCTGGGTGTGATCTACACTGGACTGAATAGACTTGATGAGGCGGAGCAGTCTTACGAGCGAGCAGTCTCGCTGAAACCGGACTATGCTGAGGCGCACTACAACTTGGGTGTTTTCTATGAGTTGCATCGGAAAGACCTGTCGAAAGCACTGGCCCAATATCACCAGTACCTCAACCTCGGTGGGCGCGATGATCGTGTCGAGCGGATCGTCGGGATGTCGGGACGATAAACGGGCGCGACGGGCGCGACTTGCGCGACAGGTAACCGCACAAAGAGCATGTTGTCAATTCTTGGACTTGTCCCGCCTTTCTCGCGAGTCCCGCTAGTCTCGCTTACCAATAATAATACGGCCACGGGCGCCAATAGGGGCTCCAGTAAGGCCCCCAATAGGGACCTGACCCCATACCCATATATGGGCGGATACGGGGGGCCATGTCTTCCGATGAGGCCCACACTTGCACACGTTTGATGTCGATGACGGGATAGGTATAGTCCGTTTCGTCCAATGGTAGTGTGATGGAGCCGGAGACCTCGCCGGTCACAGTGATTTTGGTTCCAGGCGGGACGATCGCAGGGTCGAAGAATTCTCGGTAGATGGCGATGAAGCGGCCCTGTGATTGGGTCAAGTCGTATCCGGGACGCGTTGATTGATCGAGCGGCAACTGTAAGATCTCGATCCTCGTGCCGTCTTTCTGTCGTCGGGCCGTCAACACTTTGCCGCCGAAGACCACCGATTCACCTTTAAAGGAGTCCGGTGCTGCCTTGACTTGGAGGAAGGTGAGGGCTTTTGTCTGTGCGTCCGAGCCGTCCCCTGTCTCATGCGTCGAGGCACAGCCTGCGAGCGTGACGAACAAGGCCACTGCGGAGAGCAGCGTACGTGCCAACATGGCCACAGTATAACAAAGAGTGAAGAGTAAGTTCGCGGCACATTCGATATAATGAGCGATCGGCGTTGATCCAAGAAAGGAGTTGATATGGTAAACAGACAGTGTGCGCAATGGGTCTCGGCGGTCTGTGCGGTTGTATGGAGCGTCGTCGTCTTATGGAGCTCACCGGCCACCGCCTTGCCCCTCGAGTTGAAGGGCAAGTTCGAAGTCCTGAAAGATGAAGTGTCCACGCATACGCCCGGCAAGGTGAAGTTGATTGAGTTCGCCGACTTCTACTGCCCACATTGTCACCACTTCGAAGAAACGGGAGTGCCACTGCTTGTGAAAGAGTTCGGCAACAAGATCGAGGTAACGATGGTGGGGTTCCCGGTGATTTCCGGGAAGCTGCCGACCCCGTTCGATATGTACGAGCAGGCGAAGATGATGGGAAAGGGGAATGAAATGAAAGCCGTCCTCTTTCGTACCATCCATAAAGATAAGATCACAGGAATGCTGGATCGCTCGCTGCGGGAAACCCTGATCAAGGAAGTCGGACTCGATCCGAAAGTTTTTGAAGAAGGAATGGCCAGCGGGAAACCAGCCAAGATATTCGAAGAGGGGCGCAAGTGGGGCGAGCGCATCAAAGTTCAGTATACCCCGACCGTGCTCATCGACGGGAATATTAAGGCGGAGAGTATCGACCCGGAGAATCTCAAGTTGATCATCCAGAGCATTCTGGATGCAGATAAGAAGAAGTGATCAGTGATGAGTGATCGGTGATGTGTGGGGAGCAAGGAGTGATCGCCGAGGTTTCTCCACGGATCACTCATCACCCATCACCATTCACGGAGTTATGATGGCGATCGATCCAATCTGCGGGATGACGGTCGATCCGGCTACGGCAGCCGGAAGTCACGACCATCGAGGCCAACGCTATTACTTTTGCGGCCTGTCCTGCCTGGAACGATTCAAGGCCGATCCGGAGCTGGCGTTGCAACCACAGCTGGTAAGTTCCGATAAGCCGACCACAAAAAGACCCCTTCCGATGATGCAGGCTGCCCAGGCTGTGACGGGGGCTGCGGCTATCGATCCCGTGTGCGGGATGACGGTGCAGCCGGCCACGGCAGCCGGTTCCTATGCGTATCAAGGGAAGACCTACTACTTCTGTGCGACGAGTTGCCTCACCAAGTTTCGCGCTGAACCGATTCACTATCTGACTCCTCCTGAGCAGAGCATTCTTCGCGTCATGCCGGTTCAATCCGGTGGAGTGGTTGAGTACATCTGTCCGATGGACCCGGAGGTGATTGAGACCAAACCAGGGGCTTGCCGGATTTGTGGGATGGCTCTTGAACCCAAAGTCGTCTCGCTCGGAGATGAGCGGAATCCCGAGCTCGAGGACATGACCAGGCGGTTTTGGATCTGTCTCGGGCCCTCCCTCTTGGTCATGCTCTTGGCCATGGCCGATATGATTCCCGGCTGGTCACTTCCGCAGGCCTTCACCGGTTCGACGAAGAACTGGGTGCAATGGCTGCTGGCGACGCCGGTGGTGCTCTGGGGCGGCTGGCCGTTTTTCCAGCGAGGGTGGACCTCGGTGGTGAACCGGGCTCCCAACATGTTCACGCTCATTGGCATGGGAACGGGAGCGGCCTATGGCTACAGCACTGTTGCCACCGTCGCGCCGACGCTGCTTCCCAGTTCATTCCGACTGCATGATGGCTCGATCGCGGTCTATTTCGAGGCTGCGGCCATAATTACGGTGCTCGTCCTGCTTGGCCAGGTCCTTGAGTTGAAGGCTCGAAGTCAGACGAGCTCAGCGATTCGTTCCTTGCTCCGGCTTGCGCCAAAGACAGCCAGGCTGATCAAGCCGGACGGACAGGAAGAAGATGTACCGCTCGAGCATATTCAAGTGGGCCATCGACTGCGCGTCAGGCCAGGAGAGCGAGTGCCGGTCGACGGGATGGTCAAAGAAGGTACGACTGCTGTGGATGAATCCATGATCACCGGGGAATCAATCCCGGTTGAAAAAGCAGTTGGGGTACGGGTGACTGGGGGGACCATCAACGGCACAGGCGGGATTGTGATGGTCGCTGAACGAGTCGGGCGAGACACGATGCTTGCTCGGATCGTGGAGATGGTCAGTGAGGCGCAACGGAGTCGAGCGCCGATCCAGCGTCTCGCCGATGTGACCTCGGCGTATTTTGTCCCGCTGGTTGTGGCTGCCGCTCTTATCACGGCAGTGGCCTGGGCGATGTGGGGCCCAGAGCCGAAGTTGGCCTATGCGCTGGTCAACGCCGTGGCGGTTCTGATTATTGCTTGTCCCTGCGCGTTGGGATTGGCGACGCCGATGTCGATCATGATTGGGACCGGTCGTGGAGCGACGGCTGGTGTCTTGGTGAAGAAGGCTGAAGCGTTGGAGGTGTTCGGCAAGGTGAATACGCTCGTGATTGATAAGACCGGGACCCTCACGGAGGGCAAACCGAAACTGCTGTCGGTGCTGGTTGTGTCACGCTGGTCCGAGGTCGATCTGTTGCACCTTGCCGCGAGTCTTGAACGGAGCAGCGAACATCCGCTGGCTGCAGCGGTGGTGGCGGGTGCGGAAGGGCGAGGGATCGCGTGCGCCCCGGTTGAGCAGTTTCGTTCAGTGACGGGGAAGGGTGTGACCGGGACGGTCACTGGTCGTCGCGTCGCCATCGGGACGACTGCGTTCTTGCGAAACGACGTCGGGGTATCCGGCCAGAGCCTTACGCAGTTGGACGAAGAAGCGGCCTCGCTTCGTCGGGAAGGGCAGACGATCTTGTTTGTCGCCATCGATGAGCAAGCTGCCGGCATACTTGGCGTGGCAGATCCGATCAAAGCCTCTACTCGTGATGCGGTGCAGGAGCTCAAGGCCGAAGGTATTCGCTTAGTCATGGTGACGGGGGATCATCGGGATACGGCCGAGGCGGTGGCCCGGCTACTCGGCATTGAGGAGGTCATGGCTGATATTTTGCCGGACCAAAAGGGACAGATCATTGCCCGTCTCAAGTCGCAAGGCCGTGTGGTCGCGATGGCCGGCGACGGCGTTAATGATGCCCCGGCCCTTGCATTGGCCGATGTCGGGATCGCCATGGGAACCGGGGCAGACACGGCCATTGAGAGCGCGGGGATTACGCTGGTGAAAGGGGATCTGCGCGGGCTGCTCCGTGCGCGGAGGTTGAGTCAAGCCACGATGCGGAATATTCGGCAAAATCTCTTGTTTGCCTTTCTCTATAACGTGATCGGGGTGCCGATCGCGGCCGGCGTGCTCTATCCGGTCTGGGGGGTTTTATTGAGCCCCATGATCGCCAGTGCCGCCATGACCTTCAGTTCTGTGTCCGTCATCTCCAATGCCCTCCGCTTGCGTCATGTGGAATTGTAAGTGCGGCTCCGTTGCACGCATGCTAGGCTACTGCGGGTGCTGAAAAAGTCCGTTAGCACGGAGAAGGCCGAGGTTCAGGCTAAGGTCGAGGCAAAGATGAAGAACGTCATGGACTTCGTTCAATCTTGACCTAACCTACCTCAGAAGCTGCGGCCGCGCTTGGGACAAGGCGCATCTCGAGTAATCGATTGCGAAGCAATCGGTGGGCCGGGTGGGTGGAAAACATTCGCCAGGGTTGGGCGGGTGAGAAGGGCGGCCTTTTTGAGCATTCGCTGGAGACAAGCGGGTTCTTTGGGGTCTGTGAAACATTTGCATTAATGTGGTGCCGTTTTTCAGAAAGGACCGTGGCGTGTTTCGACCCAATGTGATATTGCGAATCTTGATTGGGCTCTGTGTGGGAAGTTCGATCATCGGTGGAACAGCTCTAGCCGAGAGTCGTGCGGTTCCTGTAGCGGGCGGGGGTGAACTTCAGGCGCAGGTCAAGGCGACCGCGACCAAAGTGATCCCCGCTGTCGTAAGCATTGCCTCGACGGTGATGGTGCGAGATCAAGCATTCAGTGACGAAGCGCTGCCGTTCGGACTGTTCAAGGATGTCCCGTCGCGGCGTCAATATGGACAGGGTTCCGGCGTCATTGTGTCGTCGGATGGCTACATTATGACGAACAACCATGTCATTGCTGATGCGGTCGATGTGGAAGTGATTCTCGCCGACCGGCGGCAATACAAAGGACGCGTGGTGGCCACCGATCCGAAGACCGACGTGGCCGTGGTGAAAATTCAGGCGAGCAATCTGCCGACGGTGACGTGGGGAGATTCAAGCGCGCTTGCCGTCGGCGAATTTGTGCTTGCGATCGGGAACCCGCTTGGTTTGAGTCGCAGTGTGACGTTTGGCATTGTCAGTGCCGTCGGTCGCGCCGATGTCGGTGTTGCCGACTTCGAAGATTTCATTCAAACCGATGCCCCCATCAATCCAGGCAACTCCGGCGGGGCCTTGGTAACCATCAATGGAGAATTGGTGGGGATCAATACCGCCATCGCCAGTCCTACAGGCGGGAGCGTCGGCGTGGGCTTCGCCATTCCGAGTAATATGGCGAGGGCCGCCATGCAGAGCTTGCTCAAGACCGGTCATGTTGTCCGTGGATTCCTCGGCGCCTCGACACAAGATGTCTCGCCCCTGTTAGGCAAGGTCTTTCGTCTCCCCGATGTGAAAGGCGCGATCGTGACCGACGTGCATGCGAAAGGGTCCGCCGAGAAAGCAGGGCTCAAGCGCGGCGATGTGGTCGTGCGATTCGACGGCCGCGACGTGATGGACAGCGGACATCTTCGGAACCTCGTGGCCGCGTCTGCAATCGGGAGTAAGCACCGGCTGGATCTCATACGAGAGAGTAAGCCGTACCAGACTGAATTGGTTGTGCAGGAGGCGCCGCGTGAACGGACCAAAAAGAACCAAGCCGCATCGGCCTCAGCCGCCACGGCTCATCCTCTCGCCGGCGTCGTCTTCGACGATGTGACCCCGCCGTTGGCTCGGCAGATGGATCTGTCTGTCACCAGCGGGGTGGTGGTGACCGACATTGAAGAAGGCAGTCTGGCCGAATCCTCCGGTCTCCAGCCGGGCGACGTGGTGTTGGAACTCAATCGTCAGCCTATTCCCAACTTCGACGTGTTTCAGCGACTGGCCGATCCGATCAAGCCATCCGATCTTGCGCTCCTGCTGGTCAATCGGCAGGGGAATGCCCTCTACATTCCGATTCAAGGCGAGTAGGAGTAGAGAGGCAGTGAGCGCGGGTGTCTCGTGTGCTGGCGCAACGCGCGGCCTCAGAAGTGTGGGATGGGCAGCCTGGTCGTCCTCCTGCTCGCGGAACGCGCACGCTCGGAAGGTGCTCGTTCGACGCGCCCATTCGAGGATCGACCAGGCTACCCTGTGAAGAGAGAAACGAGCGAGGTCGGAGGAAGGGGTTCAGGAATATTCATACCTTGATGAGCGAAGTGAAGGACAGTCCGGCAACTCCCTTAAAAGGGAAAGTGTGACGTAGACGTAGTAGAGAAGGAACCAAAAGGTCTTCGGTGGATGCCCTCAGGCCGAGTTACTCCGCGCCCACATTCTATTGAAAATATAGATTCCAGCCGAGTGTTTCCTTGTTTGATTGTGGCCACAGTGTATTGATTTGCGCCACGCTGAGTGCTACGTTTCATGAAAACGTGCTACTGCGAGGCGGCAATGAGGAAGCTTATTCGATTCGGCGTATCGTTGGACCATCATCTGCTTGATGATTTCGATCTGCACATCAAGAAGCGCAAGTATACGAACCGTTCGGAGGCGTTACGGGATCTGATCCGGGACAACCTGGTCGGGCAGGAGTGGGACGACGATAAAGAGACGGTCGGGACGATCACGTTTGTGTATGACCATCATGTGCGCGACCTGACAAGAAAACTGATCCATATCCAGCACAATTTTCAAGGCCACATCATGGCCGGTATGCATGTCCATCTCGACCATGACCATTGTCTTGAGGTCTTGGTGGTGAAAGGTAAAGGGACTGAGATCAGAAAGGTGGCGGACGCTCTGGTATCGGTCAAGGGTGTGAAGCATGGCAAACTCACCATGACAACGACCGGTAAGGGTCTGGTGTAGGCGGTGCGCTTGTGTGTCATCGACGAGCGGGGCGGAGGTCTTGGGAAGCGGTTGATTCAGGGTTTGCTGGTTCATGTTGGCGAGTCGCACGAGATTATCGCGCTCGGCACGAATGAAGCGGCAACCAAGGCGATGAAACAAGCGGGGGCGAGTCAGAGTGGGACTGGGGAGCAGCGCATCAAGCAGACGGTCCCCACGGTAGACGTCATCCTCGCGTCGCTCAACCTGGTGCTGCCGGGGGCCATGTTAGGAGAGGTGACTCCCGTCATCGCCCACGCCATTCTGGGCGCACCAGGGCGCAAACTGTTGCTGCCGCTCAATCGTGCCAGGGTGGAGGTTGTGGGAGCCGAAGCTCTCACGCTCGAGAATTTGATCGGCCGTACCATGCGTCGAGTCCAGGTGCTCCTCCAATCGTCCGCGCTCGACTGAGATCGTCAAGTTATCCTGCAATCATGAACAGCCAGGCCACGAGGGTCTGCGCCAGCCGATGAGTGGCTGTCGAAAGATCACCGTGGGCGTCTCATCCACCCACGCATAGAAAGTGGGATGTGACAATGCGACGTCTTGCGCTATTTCTGGCCACCGTGATGGCGTTGTTGACCATTATTGAGTCTGCACGGGCCCATGATCCGGATAAGGATATCCTGGAAGTTCCGGAAGTCACGGTGATTGGCGAACGACCGGTCGCGGCCTCCTCCCAGCAGTTCATCCCCGACAAAGAATATCTGCTCCAACCGCAAGGACGTCCGGCGCAGGTGCTGCGCCTGATTCCTGGGTTCATTGCAGTCGAGCACTCGGGTGGCGCAGGCAAGGCCGATCAATATTTTCTGCGTGGCTTCGATGCCGACCACGGTACCGATGTGGCCTTTTTCTCCGACGGAATGCCGATCAACTTTCGAACCCACGCCCACGGCCAAGGATACACCGACCTGAATTTTATTATTCCCGAAACGATCGAAGGGCTCGACGTCTACAAAGGGGCCTATCTTCCTGAATATGGCGACTTTGCCACGGCAGGGGCGGTGAATTTCAGGACGCGACAGGTGGCTCAAGAAGGGGTCGTTCAGGCGGCGGGGGGGCAGTTTGATACTCAGCGATATATGCTTATGTTCTCTCCACCCAAGGATAGGGTGCGTACCTTGTTTGCCGCTGAGGGCTATTACACGAACGGCCCGTTTCAGAATGACAACCGCTATTTTCGGACCAATCTATTGGGGAAGATGACGACCAATCTATCCGGTCGCGATGAACTCAGTCTCACGGCAACCTTTCACAAGGCGCAGTGGAACGCCTCGGGCGAGATTCCTCTTCGAGCAGTGCAGGACGGCTCGCTCGACCGGTTTGGCGCCATTGATCCCTCGGAAGGGGGCAAGACGCTCCGCAGCACCGCCAAGCTGAATTACCATTACGACACGACTTCGGGCGGTCAGTATTTTGCCAACGTGTATGGGCAGTACTACCGGCTTGACCTGTTCACGAATTTTACGTTCTTTCTCAACGACCCTGTCAATGGCGACGGTATTCAGCAATCCGATCGCCGCGTGATATACGGCGGCGATCTGGGATACAAGCAGCAGGGCGAAGTGCTTGGCGTACCGAGCATCGGGACGGTCGGGTTTCAAACCAGAGTCGACAACATCCACGCAAGACTCGGGACCCAAACGACGAGAATGC
>Ga0187893_10008106_pt1 | contig 16786 bp, 13 predicted proteins | sample MA1701074metaG_FD_139574 | JGI IMG/M metagenome (GOLD analysis project Ga0187893, IMG submission 139574) | White microbial mat communities from a basaltic lava cave in the Kipuka Kanohina Cave System on the Island of Hawaii, USA - MA170107-4 metaG ...
AGTTATGCACAAAATGATTTTGTGCGTGTGATTTTCAGAGTCCCTTCAACTATTTGGGGTTGCGCAACAGCTACTGGTGTTAGCGGCTGGCTTACTTATTTTTAATATTATTCTCACTTGCATAACTCAATAAAGCTACTCCACAATCAAATGGCTTACATCCCACAAGTTTCAACTCTAACTTATTGTGCAAAGGATTAAAAGTTTGTTGTTCATTACCAATTGCAGCAGGGTTTACAAGTAAGTAAGCTTCGTCAATCAAATCATGTTGAATTAACGATGTAACAAATGAATCACCACCATAAACAAGAATGTCTTTACCCTTTTGGTTTTTCAAATCTTTTATTGCCTCTGCTATGTCTCCATTCAAAATGGTTGTGTTATTCCACTTGCTAATCTTGAGTGTATTTGAGAAAATTATATTTGGAATTTGAGCAAAGCATTTTCCGAGTTCATGTTCACCGTCATTTGGGTTATTTGCTACTTCTGTCCAATAGGGAATGAAACCTTCTCCTGTTTTTCTCCCGTGTAATAGGCAGTCAACATTTTTTAGATTTTCTATGCTGAAATTAGACATCCCTTTGTCCCACCTATTATCAAGTGCAATGTTCATTTGCAATTTTAATTTTCGCATTGTTATAATTTATTTGTTGTGCTTACTCTATTAGGTTTTCAGCATTCCCGTTTATTTATAGTTTGTCAAGGTTAATTTCTTGCGGTCAGTTTCAAGCTTGCACTGTCGTCAAAGCTTGCCGCTAACACCCGGCTATGGGCAATACCCAATTTAAATATCTTCAAAACTACCCTATTCTTAGAGAAATCTGATGCTGAGTGCTCCCTACTTCCAAAAAAATACTCCTGCTGATGGGCACCGGAGTTTATTCACTGCGCAATGAATTTACAGGATTACTCGTGGCTGCCCGCAATGCCTGCGTACTCACAATGATCAACGCCAACACAAAGGCTATTACGCCTGCAGAGAGTAAAACCCACCACGAAACTTCAACGCGATATGGGTAACGTTCCAGGAATCCATTCAGGAACCACCAACCAAGCGGGGCCGAGATCACAAATGCGAAAAGCACAAGCTTTGAAAAATCTTTTGAGATCAATAACACAATACTGGTCACCGTTGCACCCAACACTTTTCGAATGCCCACTTCTTTGGTGCGTTGTTCGGCAGTGAAGGCGGCAAGACCTAAAAGACCCAAACAGGTAATCACAATGGCAAGGCCTGCAAAGATGGCCGCCAACCTGCTGATGAGGTTGATGGTAGCGAATTTCTTTTCGAAATCTGCATCTACAAACCGGTACTCAAATGGGTAATTCGGATTATGCTTCTTAAACACTTGCTCAATTTTAGCAATGGCCCCTTTTATATCCGGAGTTTGATTCAAACGAACGGTAATGGTACTACTCCAGCCGGGACTGAATATCAAAGTCATGGGCTCTACAGGTGTGTAGGGAGAGGCCATCACAATATTGGGTACCACACCAATGATGGTAAGCTCCTGTTCATTAAACGTGAGTTTCTGTCCGAGTGGTTCTTTCATACCCATAAAGTCGACAGCTGCCTGATTGACGATCACCGCTGATGAATCACTTTTAAAGTCAGGGGAAAAGTCGCGGCCCTCAATCATCTTGATGCCCATGGTTTCAGTATAATCATACTCGGTAGCAATTGTACTGAATGCAACGCGTTGATCAGGCATGCCCGCCCATTTAACTTCGTTGTTGGAAAAAATGGAAGTAATAGGGCTGTTGCTCTTACAAGCTGATTTCACAACACCTGTTTGCACCAGTGCATCGCGTACTGTTTGGAAATTATCTTCCAGTTCGTTGTTGGTCCAGATTTGAATGAGGTTCTCACGATCGTAACCAACCTCACGATTTTTTACGTGCATGATTTGTTGGTAGATAATGAGCGTACCGATGATCAGGAAAATAGAAAAGCCAAACTGTAATGTTACCAATACCTGGCGAGGTGTGCTCGCACCTTTTCCGATCTTGATTTTTCCTTTCAATACTTTCACAGGCTGGAACGAGGAAAGATAGAATGCCGGGTAGCTGCCTGAAACAATTCCAAGAATAAGTACCAGCGAGAACGCGACTCCCCACACAAGAGGATTACTGTAATCGACATCAATGGTTTTATTCACCAACTGGTTGTAGCCCGGCAAGGCAACTTCCACCAATACAATGGCTAATAGAAAGGCGATGAATGTTACGAGTACAGATTCACCAAGAAACTGAATAATTAATTCTTTTCTCCTTGAACCAACGCTCTTGCGAATGCCCACTTCTCGTGCACGACTTTCGCTGCGTGCGGTGGCCAGGTTCATGAAATTAATGCAGGCAATAATCAATACGAACACTGCAATGGCGGTAAACAATTGAACGTAGTCTATCAGCCCTCCGGTATTTATTCCATTTTCGAAATTTGAGTACAACCTCCACTTGCTCATCGGATGAAGGAAAAGCGCAGCGGTCGGGGCTTTTTCATTATTTTCTTTGATCAGATCTTTTATGCTGGCATTTACTTCTTCTTCTGTAGCACCCGGTTGAAGCTGCACATACATTTGAAAGGAGTTGTTGTCCCAGTTGTCTTTTGATCGTTTTACCCACGGTTGTGTCGACTCGTAAAAGGAGAATGGCAATACGTAGTCTAAGGTTACAAAGGATTGTTTGGGTACGTCTTTAATTACTCCGGTAACTTTTAATTCCTGGTTATTATCAATTTTAATAAGCTTGTTGATGGGATCCTGCGTATCGAAGAACGCGCGTGCCGTTGATTCTGTAATAACAATGGAATTTGGTTCAGACAAGGCAGTAGCCGGGTTCCCTTTCACCATGTTGAAGCTGAATATTTTGAAGAAATCTTCCGATGCACTCAGTCCGTATTTGTTTAATCGTTTATCTCCCACCTGCAGCATGTTGCCTTCGCCCCAGTTGGTCATTACAATACTTTTAATCTGGCTCGACTTGCTCATGATAGCATCCTTCATTGGATACGGCATAGCGTTTCCGGTGCCGATGCCTTGCGCCCACTGCTGACTTTGATACAGCTTGTAGATGCTATTATAGTTTTCGTGAAAACGGTCGTACGAATATTCATCAACAACCCAAAGCAGAATGAGAATGCTTGAGGCAAGCCCAATGGCAAGTCCGCCAATGTTAATAAATGAGTAAGCCGGATTTTTAACCAGGCTTCTAAAGGCGATTTTAAAGTAGTTTCGTAACATAGTTCTTGTCAACCTGAAATGAATTAATGGGACATCAGTTCCAATATCAGTGCCAGCAAAGAAACATCGATTTTAAGTTAAAATACGGCTTAACACTGTTCTATAGCGGCCAGTATTGAACGTATGCGTCCGGATTCGGATGGCTTGAGCAATGAAGTTACGGGTTTTCTCTTTCCCGTTTAATTTTCACTTTCGCGGCCGGACCAACCTGTATAGGTGCTTTTTCAAGTTCCAGGTTGGCGGCCTCAAGACCATAGTGAGCTTCCGTGGAGAGGCTGAATTTTTTAAGGATTCTGTAACCCTGAATAATTAAGCGATCGAAGTTTGAGATTTCACTGTCGGCCGATGCCCACGATTGGATAATGATGTATTTGAAATCGGCTGTCATGCTGTATTTATGCAGCGCAGGATACGGACTGATCAAATCAATCTCGGCATTGTCAGCCATTTCATGGATGATTTTGTTGAACAAAAGATTCATACGGTGATCGGCTTTGAATCCAAGTTTAATACGCACAAAGAAACACTTCTTGGGAATAATGGTGTCAACGGAATACTTGCTTGTGAACGGTGTATCTACTGTATCCACATGCAAGAACCAGTATACATCGGCACGCTTCGGTCGTTTTCGGAAGATCGAGTAAATGATATTGGAATCGATATACTTTTTACTATCAGCCACAGCCAGGAACACCAGGTTGGTGGCTTCTTTCGGGATAGAACTATCGGCCTGCAGGTCGCGAATCATATCCTCATAATGTTTCAAGTCCACAAATTCGGTATGGCGTGTTCGAAGTGAACGCGCACGAACCTGAACAAACAGGATGATGAAAAAGAATACTGCCATTAAAAATGTAAACCAGCCTCCGTGCGGAAACTTATTGAGGTTTGATACGAGGAACATCGCTTCAACTGAGAAGAAAACAACTCCGATAATAATGGTTCGTATCGTTGAATGTTTAGCTGTATAAAAATAGAAGACCAAGAGTAAGGTTGTCATCAGCATGTTGATGGTAATCGCTAACCCGTACGCGCCTTCCATCGATGACGATTCGCGGAAAAGCAATACGACCAGAATGGAACCGGCTAGTAATATCCAGTTAACGGACGGAATGTAAATCTGCCCGCGCAGTTGCGTTGGGTATCGAACACGCACCATTGGCCAAAGCTTCAACTTCATCGCTTCGTTTACGAGTGTGAAGGTTCCGGAAATCAATGCCTGGCTGGCGATGATAGCCGCTAAGGTGGCAATCGCAATTCCAAAGATCAGGAACTCCTGAGGGATGATGGCATAAAAAGGTATTTGATCTCCAATAGGTTGTCCTTCCAAACTCATCAACCAGGCTGCCTGTCCGAAGTAGTTGAGAAGCAAGCAAACAATCACCACGGACCAACCGACCCGTATGTTTTCTTTTCCGCAATGTCCTAAATCAGAATACAGGGCTTCTGCACCTGTAGTGCACAGGAACACCGCGCCCAAAATCCAAAACCCTCCCGGATGTTTGTATAGCAATTGAACCGCATACATGGGGTTCAAAGCTTCTAACACCATTGGATTTTTGATTATCTGGAATGTACCCAGTGCGCCAATTACCACAAACCACACCGTCATGATAGGGCCAAATGTTTTTCCCACTACGTTGCTTCCAAATTGTTGAAACAAAAACATCGCGACCATGATGGCGATCACAATCTGAACAGTAGGGATATCCGGGTTCAGGATGCGTAAACCTTCGATGGCAGATGAAACACTGATAGCCGGTGTTAAAAAACCATCCGCGATAAGCGAGGCACATCCAATGATGGCAGGATAGATTACCCACTTAACTTTATATCTTCTTACCAGTGCATACAAAGCGAAAATACCACCTTCGCCTTTGTTATCGGCATTTAATGCCAGGTACACATATTTTATTGTAGTGATCAGGATCAGCGTCCAGAAAATACAGGACAGCCCGCCATAGATCAATTCCTTGCTGATAGTTTCTGCCTGAACAATGGCCTTGAACACGTACGAAGGTGACGTGCCGATATCTCCGTAAATAATACCTAGGGAAACTAAAACGCCAGCAGTGGAGAGCGGGTTACTGTGTTTTTGTGATTCAAGAGCCATTCTTAGTATTAATGTAGCTAAATAATCTAATTAATTCGTTGGGTCGGAATCAATTGACGATGATCGTCTTTGAAAACGGGCGCTAAGTTACTGGTGTTTATGACACTGCAAAAAGGAAATTGATTGATTCTATTGGCCGGTCACCGACCGATGCAGCCATTGGTCACCTGCCGTGAAAATATCTTGACAGATCGTCCGTTTACCACCAAACGTTGTTCAAACAACTTTATTAAACCAATTAAACTAAACAACTATGTTGAAAAGATTCATTTTTATGTTGTCTATCGCGGGTGTTCTGGCAGGGTGTAACCAACGTGAGAAAGTGCGATTGACTGCGCAGGTTGATTCCCTTCGCAATGAGTTAGTGGCGAGCCAAGAGGCTGCACAGACTTTGCTGGAGATTGGAACCTTGCTCGATTCTGTGGATGCAAGCCGTCAGTTGTTACGCACCCATATGGTGGAGGGCACCAGTTATGATGAGTACATCTCACGCATGTATGACATTAACGATTATGTAAAGGAAACACAAAATAAAATCCGTTCACTGGAGAGAGCCGCAAAAAAATCAAAGTCTACTGCCTCTTCGTACGCAACTACTATCAAGAAGTTAAAAAATGATCTAACGGTGACCAGTAAAGAAATCGTGGCGCTACAGGAATTAGTTAACACGTATCGGGGCCAGAATGAAATGCTTGCTCAAACGGTTGGATTGAGAGATAGTGAAATTGCGGAGAAAACAGAAATGATAAAAGTAAAGGAGCAAGCGTTGATCACCATCGAAGATCAGGTAAAACAATTAATGATGCAGGCGAAAGTAAGCGAAGCAGACACATATTTTATACATGCTCAGGCAGTGGAGGAGACGGCCAACCGGACAAAATTTGCTCCGCGCAAAAAGAAGCGTACCCAACAAGAAGCATTGGAACTCTATAAAATGGCCTTGTTTTTAGGCAAGGAGGAAGCTCAGCCTAAAATTGCAGCATTGGAAAAGAAACTTTAACGCCTAAAACCATTGGCAGTAAAGCTCCCGATCAAACCCGGGGGCTTTATTTATTTATTTTCTACGGTAAATTATTCTGAAAAGTGCGATCTTACTATTGGAAATGCACGTATTTTTGTTCTGCTCAAAACCGCCCGATATGTTCAAGAAATTATTGCTGGTATCCGTTGTTGCAGCATGGATGGCAAGCTGCAATACAGAAGAGAAAGCGCAACTTCAGTCAAAGGTAGATTCGCTTACCGTTGAATTGGAAACATCGCAACGTATGGCGCAAACATTACAGGATGTGGGTGTTCTCATGGACTCCATCGATGCAAACCGGCAACTTCTTCGCGTGAATATGGTTGAAGGCACCACCTACGATGACTACACGTCACGAATGAAAGATTTGAATAATTATGTGAGAGAGACTGAAGAAAAAATAGATGATCTTGAAAAGCAATTAAAGAAATCTAAAAGCAATGCAAATGCCTTTGCCGCCACCATCAAGAAATTAAAAGCAGAACTGGTCAGTAAATCAGATGAAATAATTGCCTTGCAGGAAAAAGTAGAAATGCAACGCAACGAAAACCAAAACCTGAGCCAAACCATTAAACTTCAGGAAGACGAACTTTCACAGAAGGAAGAGCAGATAAAAGCAAAGGAGGAGGAACTAGCGTTGATTGAAGCGCGCATACAAGAGTTGATGATTAGTTCTAAGGTGAGTGAAGCTGACGCCTACTTCATGCGTGCTCAGGCTGTTGAAGAAACGGCTAACCGAACAAAGTTGGCCCCTAAGAAGAAAAAGGCTTCTTATCAGGAAGCTATAGAACTTTATAAGAAAGCGCTTTCGTTAGGAAAAAAAGAAGCCCAGGCTAAGATTACCGCACTTGAAAAAAAGATATAGAGTTTTTTCATCTAATCGTTTTGCGAAAATAGTAACATCTGAAAAAGGTTCCTCAATCCTGGTTATTTCAGTAATCCCAAGAGTTCTTTTATCTTTGCCTGCTTAATGCAAGCCCCACACCATGGCATTTGATGTTATTTTAACAATTTTCCTCGTTTTATTAAATGGTTTTTTTGTTGCAGCAGAGTTTGCCATTGTAAAAGTACGTTCTTCCCAAATTGCACTGGAAGAAGGAAGTTTCTCCAGAAAGACAGCGCTCAGTATTATTAATAACCTCGATGGCTATTTAGCGGCCACACAATTGGGTATCACACTCGCGAGTTTGGGCTTGGGTTGGGTAGGAGAAGATGTGATGTCGCGTATAATCCTGAATGCCATGGATGGTTTAGGATATGAGATGAGCGAAACCGTGTCTCACGCAATTGCTTTACCGCTGGCATTCTTCTTTCTTACCGTTATGCATATTGTGTTTGGCGAACTGGCTCCCAAGTCTCTGGCAATTCGTTATCCCACCTCAACCACACTAAAGTTATCAATTCCGTTACAGATTTTTTATGTTGTATTCAGGCCTTTCATTTGGTTGTTGAATGGTATGGCCAATACCTTTTTAAGAATATTTGGTATTAAGCCAATCAGTGAGCAGGAGATTCACTCAGAAGATGAGCTAAAACTGATCATTGCCGAAAGTGAAGAAGGTGGGGCGATAGAGCCTTCGGAACGTGAGTTAATCCAAAATGTTTTTGATTTCGATGACCGTGTTGTTCGCCAGGTGATGGTACCAAGAATGAGAATAAGCGCTGTTAAATCGGATGTGACAATACGAGAGGCAATGGATATTGTATTGCGCGAGGGGTATTCCCGCTACCCCGTGTATGAGCATTCGTTGGATGAAATCATTGGAATAGTATTCGCAAAAGATATTGTAAGAGCATATGTGGATGAACAAAGTCACAAATCGCTCAGGGATGTGATGCGCTCTGTTCAGTACGTTCCGGAAACAAAACCGATTGATTCCCTGCTACGGGAGTTCCAACGGAAGAAAATACAGATGGCGATTGTGGTAAGTGAGTTTGGAGGTACGATTGGTTTAGTAACCCTGGAGGATATTCTCGAAGAATTGGTAGGTGATATTCAGGATGAGCACGATCATGAAACTCAAATTGTAACTACGGTTGATAAACTGGTGTATCAGGTTGTGGCGCAATCGCCCCTGCATGATATTAATAAGCAACTAAAAATTCCTTTCCCTGAGTCGGATGAGTATGAAACCCTTGCCGGATTGATCACTCACCACAGAACCTCATTAAAAGAAGGAGATGAGTTTACGTTGTTCAAATACAAGATTAAAGTCCTGAAGATTTTTAAGACAATTCCGGAAATGGTAGAAATACGGCTACAAGACGATGCCGATAATACCTAAAACCATTTTCTTCGCTTGAAGAAGTAGAGCATACCCGCTACCACGGCAGCCATCGCAACAAGTACAGCCGGATACCCATACTGCCATCGCAGCTCGGGCATGATATCGAAGTTCATCCCGTAAATACCGGCAATAAATGAAAGCGGAATGAAGATGGTTGTAATAATGGTGAGAAGTTTCATAACCTCATTCATCTTGGTATTCATCGTGTTGATATGAATATCCATTAAGCTCGAGGTAAGATCTTTGTAGGTATCCAGTGAATCAATAAGATGCACCGTGTGGTCGTATATGTCGGAAAAGTAGCGTTGATTATCCTCTTCAACGAAACTTGATTCACCCTTTACCAGTTTACTTAATGCTTCCCGCAACGGATACACAGCCTTACGTAAAAAGATAAGTTCTTTTTTTATAGACTGTATCTTGTGAAATGCTCTTTCGGTAGAATTGGAGTGAATATTATCTTCAATTTCTTCAATCTGATTACCGATGTTATCCAGCACCACATAATAGTTGTCAATAATAATGTCAATCAATCTGTATAAGAGGTAGTCGCTTTTCTTCTTGCGAACCCGGCCCTGGTCCAACCGAATTCGCTCCCGAAACGGATCAAACAAGTCTCCGGCTTTTTCCTGGAAAGAAATCAAATAATTGGTGCCCAAAACAAAACTAATTTGTTCGTATTCAATTTTATCACCTTCAATACTGTACAACATTTTAAGCGTGAAGTATAAATAGTCTTCGTATTCTTCAGCCTTTGGCCGTTGGTCGTTTAAAATATCGTCCAGTACAAGTGAATGAAAGCAAAAATGAGCTTGTAATTTTTCAATGATACTTAAATTACTTAACCCGTCCAGGTTAATCCAGTTAATCCGGTCAGGCTTTAGTTTAGGTAACAACTCATCTACTGAACTCTGATCAATCCTGTCGTATTGTTCCTGGTTGTATGATATTAACTCCAGGATTACCTGGTAGGATGGAAAAAGCTCGTCCGATTTTTTTTTTCTCATGCAGGATTGGATGGAAATTCTTTCATGTATACGGTGCGATACGGTATTTCAATATTTTCCTTGTCAAATTTTTGCTTGATTGATTTTAATAAATCGCATTTCAGAATAAAGCCGGCTGTGGGATCTTTCGCCCACACGTATGCCCTTACTTGTTGCCCCGATTCTGTCAGACTCAGGAGCCTGACGGCCACCTGAGGTTCGCCATTTTTCTTTTCTTCCTCCGTCCGGTTATCCCTGCATTCGGGATGTTTCATTGCTTCTTCCTGCATGATCTGCATGGCCTTATCAACATTTGAATTGAATGAAATGGTAATTTCAATAAAGATACATACTAATTCGTGAGTTAGGGTTGAGTTAATAATAGTTTCATTGTTGATCACACTGTTTGGAATAACAATAAGCCGGTTTTCAAAATTACGAATGACTGTATGACGAAGGGTAATGTCTTCCACATCACCTGTATACAGCGCACCAATTTGTACACGATCGCCCACGCCAAACGGTTTGAAGATAACGAGAAAAACCCCACTGATTATATTCGAGAAAGCCGACTGTGAAGCAAAACCAACAATGGCTGCAAGTACACCCGCGCCTGTTAGCAATGTATTACCGTAGCTGTGGAGTGCAGGAATGTACCGGAAGATCACGATTACGGCAATCAGGTAAATGATAAAATCGATTGCGTTTTTAAAAAACTTAAAGCGGGTAGGATCTACCTTTAGTTTTTGAGCCGCAGCTCTGACAAAGCGCCCTATCACAAATTTTAGAATCCTGGAGATCACAAATGCAACCGCCAATACCACTAACGCAAATACTGCATACTCCCACGGGCTACCCGATTTTATCCAATCAAACATAGCAACCAATATACTCGGTAAACTGCATTTTACCATGAAATGAAACAAATCTTGCTTGTCGGCAGACAGGTTTGTAAATTTTGAAAGAGAATCAACCCGTTGTATTATTGTGGGTCATGGCTTTACGGTTAGAAGATATTAAAACACCCATCGCCCGCGAAATGGACGAGTTTGAGTTTAAGTTTCGGGATTCGATGAAAACGCGTATTCTTCTCCTCGACCGCATCATGAACTACATCGTGAAACGTAAAGGCAAGCAAATGCGTCCTATGTTTGTCTTCTTAAGTGCCGGTACATGCGGAAAAATTAATGAATCGACTTACAGGGGAGCGGCCCTGATTGAACTCCTTCATACCGCTACCCTGGTACACGATGATGTGGTGGATGATGCGAACTACCGGAGGGGTTTTTTTTCAATCAATGCGCTCTGGAAAAATAAGGTAGCAGTTTTAGTGGGAGATTATCTTCTGTCGAGAGGCTTAATATTATCAGTTGAGAATAAAGACTTCAATTTACTGAGCATTGTCTCAAGTGCCGTAAAAGAAATGAGCGAAGGAGAGTTGCTTCAAATTGAAAAATCGAGGCAGCTTGACATCACGGAGGATGTATACTTTCAAATCATACGGCAGAAGACAGCCTCTCTGATTGCTTCTTGCTGTGCTGTCGGTGCCAGTTCCTCGGGCGCAGATGAACTGGTTGTTGAAAGCATGCGGGAATTTGGAGAGAAGATTGGCATGGCTTTTCAAATCAAAGACGACCTTTTCGATTATGGTGAAGATGAGATTGGCAAGCCGTTAGGGATTGACATCAAGGAAAAGAAGATGACATTACCTCTTATATACGCGCTGTCGAAGGCATCCTGGCTGGAGAAAAGGCACATCATCAGCATTGTTAAAAATGAAAGTGAAAAGCCGAAGAAAGTGAAGGAAGTAATTGAGTTTGTGAAAAAATCAGGCGGCATCGAATACGCAAACCAAACGATGAGTAAATTTTACGAGGAAGCTCTTTTACGGTTGAGTGCGTTACCCGTATCTCCTTATAAGACTTCGCTCTTGCAACTCGTTCAATTTACGATAGAGCGCAGTAATTAGAAATAAAAAACCCTTCGCTGTTAACAAAGGGTTTTTTAAAAATAAACCTAAACCTGTACTTGAGAATTCTTACTTATAAGATCACACGATTTCTTCCGGCTTCCAACACTGCATAATCTTTTAATGCCTGGTAACTGGAGGGATCCAGTTTCTCTAATGCTGATCCTGCTTCGTTAGGAGTGAAGTTGCCTTCTGTTTCCCACCATTTTTTTGCATTTGCGCGGGCATTTGCTTTATCCACTTCAAAAAGATTAATGCACGAATCTGAAACCATCCACGGCTTACCCACGGAGCTGTATTTTTCAAAAATCAGGTTGCGCATTTGTGTGCCGCTCTCCTGATTCTTAAAGTGGGATACGGTATACGACATGGTTTCCGGCTCTGTCATGACCATGTCCCAGTATTTTTTCGAGGATACAATCTGAGAGGTAGTAAGCATGTACCCAAAACCCGTTTCTATAGATTCTTTTGTGATCGGGCAACGGGCCTTCAGGTCCTTCTTTTTGTTCTTGCCCAAAATCTTGTCGATAAATGTCATGGCGTTGCAGCTTTATTCCTTAGATACTCCAATACGGGTGAATAGTTGCATCTTAGACTCAAAAAAGTTGTTAAATGTTACAGAAGGATCATCAGGGTGTTGTTTTTCTTGCCATTTCAGCCCTTGTCTTTTGCATTTTTTCATAATTGGTCAGGAAATCCTCCAGCTTGGCAGCAGGTATTTTTTTGCCGATAATCTTTTTTTTGTCATCCAGAATGTAGAGTGTGGGCGTGGTGGTAGCATCGTATGAATCGTGGTACGAACGCAGGTACGTTCTGGGCCCGTTTACAGTAACCCACTTCATGTTCATCTCTTTAATGTAATTTCTCATTTTCACCATCGATGAGTCTGAGTTTACTGCGAAGACTTCCACATTAAACTTGACTTTATTTTTTGTATAGAAATCCACCAGAACGGGAGTCTCTTTTTTGCAACTGCCACAATCGGGATCGTAAAAATAAAGAATGGTGTATTTTGTTTTAATGTCATACATCGACCGCGGCTTAAGATTCGCATCCTGCATCATCATGTTAGGCGCAACTTTTCCAATCAGGCTTTTGCGCAAATTATCAGCGTAGTCCTTCAGGTTTTTCTTGTACTTTTCATTCGCCCAAAAGTCCATTTCACCGGTAGCAAAATACCTATCGTACAGGCGAACGAATATTTCATCCAAGCCCATATACTCAGGTGTTTGGTATTTTACAATGAGTGTAAAAACCATGTATTTATAAGTCTCCTGATTTTTTTTAGCCGTTGCAACAATTTTTTCAATAGCCTGCCATACGGTATCTACCTGTGGTGCATACAGTTTGTCTAAATACTCAATTACTTTCTTATTATATAAAGGCTGCGGCAAACGAAGAAGCGCATCATCACTTAAATTAAAATTATCGAAGAAGTGCTGTCGGTAATAGCGCAACTGAAATGTGGAGTCAATACTGCCATCGGCTTTTTTTGGCGGATCGGGAATCTGGATTTGTTTTGTAGTGTTGAGCAAGCGCGCTGTAACCGTGGTAGGATATTGATCTGCAACGGCACCCTGATAGGCAAGCGCCTTTTCACTTACTAGGCGATAGGCTTCCCTGGCTTCTTTTTTATTCTCCTCTTTTAGTGTACTATCCTGTAAAATTTTAATGTAAGGTTCGGCTTCCCTGCCAAGGGCGCCATTGTGCTTCATGTTTTCGAAGAATAGTTTATTATCTAAATCATTCTTCACTTCCATATTTTTGATGTAATCGGTAGTATTGGTTTCAAGCGAAAAAAACTGGTTGGCTCCAATCACAAAATCAAAAATGCGAGACTTATCCAACACGAGAAAATACACGCCTTGAGGTAATGGTTGTTTGCCGTCAAATGTAAACTCCCCGTGGCTATTCACCCAGGTGGTGTCGCGTACATACGTGTTTTCGGCATAGTAGTATCCCAGGTAGGCTGTGGTATCCCGCAAGCCTTGCACCTTCAATTGTATTGAGTACGCAGGTTTTGGTTGGGCGGTAACGGTAAGAGAAATGAAAATACTTAATGCTAAAAACAGATTCTTCATATTTCTTAATAAGAGTATAGTTTACAACGGCAATTAATAAGCCAGGTTATTATAAAGTGACCTGAGCAGCAAATGTAATCTGTAAATCATAAATTTCTTTAGTTTTGTGCCTGCCTTTGCTGCCTGCCGCCTGCCTGCCGGTAGGCAGGGTAGTCAGGCGTTTTAAAAATCCATGTCGCTCCACATTAAAAACCTTACTAAACTTTATGGCCGGCAAAAGGCGGTGAGCAACATTTCGTTTGAAGTGGGTGAGGGTGAGATCGTTGGTTTCCTTGGCCCGAACGGTGCCGGTAAATCAACTACAATGAAAATTGCGACCAGCTATGTACCACCTACAGAAGGTCATGTGACCGTTGGTGGGTATGATGTAGTCAGCCAGTCGATTGAGGTAAAGAGAATTACCGGATATTTACCGGAGCACAACCCGCTTTACCTGGACATGTACGTGAATGAATACCTGCGATTTATTGGTAAGTTGTATGGCATTCGTGGGGCCACTCTCAAAAATAGAGTAGAGGAGATGATAGTATTATGTGGGCTGACCGCTGAGCAAAACAAGAAAATAGAAACCCTGTCGAAAGGGTATCGACAGCGGGTGGGATTGGCTCAGGCACTTATCCATGATCCGGCTGTATTGATTTTGGATGAACCTACTTCGGGGTTAGATCCAAACCAGTTAGTAGAAATCCGAAAACTGATTAAAGAAATCAGTAAGAATAAGACCGTCATATTTTCCACGCATATTATGCAGGAAGTATCTGCGTTGTGTAACCGGGTGATTGTTATTAATAAAGGAAAGATCGTAGCGGACAATCAGCTATCTAATTTAATGAAGAATCAAAGCAATGAAACTGTAGTGATTGCCGAATTTGAAGGAAATGTCTCTCTCGAGGATTTGCGAGGATTAACAGGTGTAAAAACAGTTGAGGTATTGGGTTCTTCCCGGTTTAAAATTGCAGGCCATTCAGGAATCGATCTGCGTCCGGAGATTTTCCGGTTTGCGGCCGACCGAAAACTTTCGCTGCTTGGCTTGAGGCTGGAAGAGAATTCGTTAGAAAATATTTTCAGGGAACTGACTTCAATACAGGAAGCATGATCCAGGTTATCACCAAGGAATTCAACAGTTTTCTTAACTCCCTCATTGCCTACGTAGTGATTGGTGTGTTCCTGACGGGAATGGGATTGTTAGTGTGGGTTTTTCCTGAAACCTCCGTACTTGAGTATGGCTACGCGGATATGGATACATTATTCTCGCTGGGCCCTTATGTATTTATCTTTTTAATTCCCGCCATCACGATGCGGAGCGTTGCGGAAGAGAAAAAATCTGGAACAATGGAATTGCTTCTGACGAAACCTCTCACCGATTGGGATATTATCCTGGGAAAGTTCTTTGCCTGTTTTCTGCTCGTACTCGTTGCCCTGTTACCCACACTCATCTATTATTTTGCCATACATGCTTTGGGAAACCCGATTGGTAATATTGATACACCCGGAGTGATTGGTTCGTATATCGGGCTTGCGCTTTTAGGTGGGGTGTTTTGTTCGGTTGGAATGGTTGCCTCCAGCGTTACCTCGAACCAGATCGTTGCTTTTATTCTGGCGGCTTTCCTGTGCTTCATGCTCTTCACCGGGTTTGAGTCAATGGCCACCCTCAACACGTGGTCGGCAAACACCTTGCTGATTAAGCAACTCGGCATACTCTATCATTATGAAGCACTGAGCAAAGGACTGATTGATAGTAGGGATGTAATTTATTTCGTAAGCGTGGGAGCCTTCATGCTGATGATATCGAAAACTGTTTTAAGCTCCCGGTCATGGTGAAGATGGACAGCAAAAAACTGGGCGATTTTTTACTTCTGGCAAACGGAATTGCAATACTCGTATTAATCAACCTGTTGGCTTCTATTTATTATTTCAGACTTGACCTTACCGAAGAGAAGCGCTTCTCTATCAAAGAGCCCACAAAACAATTTTTGCAGCAGCTTGACGACAAGGTTTATGTAGAAGTGTTTCTGGAAGGAGATTTAAACGCCAGCTTCAGGAGATTACAAAAATCAATACGCGAAACATTAGAAGAACTGCGGGTTTATTCGGGTGATAAAATTCAGTTTGTATTCACAGATCCTAATACCGCACCGAGCCAGAAAGCCCGCAACGAATTTATGCAGGAGCTTGCGCAGAAAGGAATTACACCCACTAACGTAGTGGATCCCAAAAACGGACAAGTTACTGAGAAGATTATTTTTCCGGGTGTGTTGATTTCCTATGGAGGATTTGAAACGGGTGTTACGTTGCTGAAGGGAAATAAAGCGCTCACTGCCGATGAACAAATTAACCAGTCGATAGAAGGGTTGGAGTATGAACTAGCGAATGCCATCTATAAACTTGCAAATGACAATCGAAAGAGAATTGGTTTTGTAACAGGGCATGGTGAGTTAGATAGCCTCAATATCGCCAGTTTTAATAATGCGTTACTTGAGTCGTACGATGTATTCAACGTAAATTTCGCGAGAAAGAAATCGCTCGAGCAGTATGATGCATTAATCATTGCGAAACCTATCCTTTCCTTTTCTCAACTGGATAAATTCAAACTTGATCAGTACATTATGCGAGGAGGGAAAGTTCTTTTCCTGTTGGATAAGCTGGAGGCGAGTATGGACAGTGCCTCGCTTGAGAATTATGCTGCATTTCCCTACAACCTCAACCTTGATGATCAGCTCTTTAAATATGGCGTGCGGTTAAATGTTGATTTGGTGCAGGATAGGAACGCGGGATTATACCCGGTAGTTACCGGTGAAGCGGGTGGTAAGCCGCAGTTGCAATTAATGGACTGGCCGTTTTTTCCGTTGATCAATCGGTATGCAGATCACCCTGTCACGCGCAACCTGGATGCTGTTGTAACAAAATTTGTGAGCAGTGTGGATACAGTGAAAGCAACGGGTGTAAAGAAAACTCCATTGTTGTTTACCTCACAATATTCCCGCAAAATTGCTGCCCCCGTGCAAGTGAACATTAATGACCTGCGTAAAAGTATTTCTGCAGAATCATTTGCGGATAGCTTTATCCCGGTAGGCTATTTACTGGAA
>Ga0187893_10008107_pt1 | contig 16785 bp, 15 predicted proteins | sample MA1701074metaG_FD_139574 | JGI IMG/M metagenome (GOLD analysis project Ga0187893, IMG submission 139574) | White microbial mat communities from a basaltic lava cave in the Kipuka Kanohina Cave System on the Island of Hawaii, USA - MA170107-4 metaG ...
AGGGCGTTCCCGCACCGCCTATGCGCGCCTCAGCGCGGTCAATGGTTTGGAGGATGTAGAGATAGAATTGTTTGCCCGACGGCACACGAACGTAAAAGCCATCGCGCTGGATACTCTCCAGAATCCGCTGGGCGTAAATACTGAGAACTTTGTCCGCACCCTTGAACGGCGCATTGTTCAACGAACGACTGTCGATGGAGCCGAAGATGGTCTGCTCCTTTTCGGTGAGCGCGTTGGCTGCTCCGCTGAGGAAGGTCGCGGCGAACAACTTTAGCTCCGCGAAATTGTCAGACCTGATGAGCCGCCCACGCAGACCGGCGCTGCCATCGGTGATGCCCCAGCCAACTTCGTTGGTGCTCGAAGCGAACTCCCGGTCGAGTGCTAGGCCGCGCAACGGCAGTTCCTCACCCGTCTGCCAGACAAACGTCCAGGCCGTGCCGCTGCCGAGCCGTTCGCGCATTCGATCCGCCTGAGCCGTGCCGTGAACTTCGGTGCCAGCAGGAATGATGAGCCGACCGGCGTGGTAAATATCCTCCGTGACCAGGCCGATGATGGGTGTGCGAATGGAAGCGGAATCCACTGTGATGACGGTTTCGCACGGAATCAACCGGCCGAACGGCGCGAAGTCGGAACTCAGCTTCTTCGTCTCCACCGGCAGGGGTGTGCTGTCGGCGAATAAACTGATGGGAGCCGGAATCGGCGGCGATTCCAGTAGAGGCTTTGGTGGAACGACAGCGGGAACGACGTTCGTTACGACGGGCAAGGGCTTTGGTTCCGGCTTCGGCGGCGGTGGACGAAATACTTCCATCGCCCGCTGGACTGTCTGCACGAGTTGAGGCTGGTTCGTGCTCTTGTCGAGCGAGAGCGGCTTGACGGGCGGCCCATCATCGCCGGCGGATTTGTTGCGCGTGTGACTGAACAGCAGCATCGCGGCGGCGAAAATCAGTCCGAACGCCAGCAGCTTGCCGCTGCGGGTCTGGAGAAAATTGAGGAGCGAGCGCGGGTTCATGGTGTGGTGACAGGTTGATTGGTCACGCTCTGACTTGCGGCTGTCAGCGAATTTGGCAGCCGCTCGACCAGGACGCTGAACGCATTCTTCAACGACACTTCATTACGCGCGCCGTCCGGTGTGCCCGTGACGGCGAAGTAGGCAATGACCTCCTCCTTCGGCGGAATCAATCCGGCCGCATCGCTGATGGATTGCTGATAGAGACGATTGCCGATCCGCAGAACAAAACTCTCAGGGCGATACTGAATGGCGGATTCCGTTTTGTTCTTCAGCCGCAGATGAAAGACGAGCGTGTCCTCTGGGTTGAACCGGAAGGCTTCTTCGACCCGAATCTCGTAGTCGTTGAAATCCGTGACGCATGGCGGATCGGAGAACGTCACGACATCCACTTGAGCGACCGCTTCGGGATGCTGTTGCTTGAGCAGCGGAAACATCTTCGCCTTGTCGAGTAACGCCAGCAGCCGGGTTGGGTTGATGATGGGCGCGGGCTGAACGCCTGGGCCGGACGGTTTCGTTTCGAGGATGAACGACAGCACCGGCAGCGAACCTTCCGCGAGTTCAAAGACGTAGGTGTGTTTGCCCCAGCGCACGTTGACGTTCGCCGTCGCATTGCGACCCAGCGCGCGAACCGAGAGGAACGAGGAGCCGCGAGTGTGGGCGAGTTGGAATTGCCCTGGCACCTTCGGGTCGCTCGTGACCCCGGCAGCATCAATTCCGGAAATCGGGCCAGGAAAGCTGATGGTTGTGACACGGTTTGTCGCTACCGGCACGGAATAGACCACGCGCTCGTCGAGCAATGCGGACTGAATGGCGGTTATGTCCGCCGCTAGGGCGGGCGAGAGGGACAACAGGAAAGGCCAGAGTTTATTGAGGGGTTTCATATTTGAAGTCGGCCACGGCGGTCGGGAAGCGGCCGTTCGCTGCCATGTTCGGGTTGCGGAGCAGTTTCAGCTTGAGCACAAAGGGCAACGCCTCGGTGAACGCCTTGTCCTGGAAAATGCCGGTGCGGATAATCTGGCCCGTCACGTTGACGAGCACTTCGTTCTCGCGCGTGGCCAGGATGTCGAGCTTCGCAATCTCCGGTTTCTGGTGCAGTTGCTTGGCGCGGAACTCGGCACCCTCCCGCGCACGATGGTCCTGCGCCTTGCCAAGCGCGGCTTTAAGGAAGACTTGCTTCAACAGGTCGGCGTGGTCGAAGTCCTTGGGGTTGCGCTCCAGGAAGGCCAGCGTCGCGAGGGTCGCTTGTTGCGCGTGCAACTCCTTCGCTTCATCGAACGCCAGCAACGGACTGAGGTAATACGTGCCCGCCGGGTCGATGATGACGACGCGCTCGCGCTGCTTGAACGTGTTGACCAGGTGATACCGGTCGATGGCGGCGAGCAGAATGACGGCGACGGCGAGGCCAAACCAAATCCACGGCAAACGGTCGCGCTGCGCGAACAGTCGCGTTGGGTCGAAGGACTTTCCCGGTGCTGGCGGCGGCGCGACGCCCTTCGGCGTGAGTGTGGAACGGGGTTGTTCAGGTGTAGCGGTCATGATTCAGCGAACTTGATTTCGAGAAGTGGCGATGAGATCGCGGACAGCTTTGTCGCCGGTGATGTCGTCACCGGGACGCCCGCGCGCGGAGCGGGGCGGCAGTCCGCTGCCAGCAATGATGATGGCCCCAGCGCTCCCCATGCCACTGGCGAGCGAGGCCGTGCTAAGAACGGCCGCCATGCCCGCCGTTGCGGCGGTGACGAACGGACGACCAATCGGCGCGGCAACCGCAGCGGCTCCCGCCGTAGTCGCGGCCGTTTGGATGAAGGTTCCGATGCCGCCTCCCAGGAGCAGACTGCCCGCGTCCGCTCCATGCGTGAGAACTTTCGTGATGATGATGGGCGCGGCGCAGGTGCTGAACAGCGTCCAGAAACTCAGGACGGCGAGGCCGATCAAATTTTGCAAAGAGTAGAGTGTTGAAGTCGGATCAATCGCGAGAAACGATTGGTCGGTCATGAAGTCGAGGATGCCCTGCGAGATAAGGGCGGCGGCACCCCAGCCCAGCGGCCAGAGCAGGACGCCGATAAGATTGAGCAGGTATCGATTCCCCACGCCGCTCAACGCGGGCACGGCGATGAAGCCGATGAGAATGGGCGAGAGTGCGTAGCCGATGTTAAGAATGATTTTTTGGAAGACGTAGGCCCAGAAGATCAGCAGCGAAGCCGCGAACGCGACGAGCCACAGAATACCGCCAATGATGGCGTTGACCACACCAGACGTGCCGTTCGCGATGATGTCCCAAAGTCCCGTCGTCTCGGTCTCCGAGTGTTTGATTTTCAGCGTCTCCTGGTAGGCTGTATAAATCTGGTCGGGGTTGGCTTTGAGCGTGTTCGTGACGGTGGTTGCCACGATGCCTTGAACTTGATCGCCCCATTGCGGCAGGAAGACGAGCAGCGACATCACCAAAGTGATGCGAACAAAGTGCCGCATCCACGCGCGCGGCGACGGCCTCCTCGTCGCCATCATGATGATGCCGACGATGACGAGCATGTAGGCCACGACCAGCAGCACGATGCGCAAGTCGGCGCAGCGTTGCAGGAAGGTCGGGAACAATGAGTTGAAGGAGGCCATGCGCCGGGGCGTGTTGAGATGACGTGATTACTTCGGAAACGTCGTGGGCGCGTCGAGGAGGCGGAAGGTCTTGCCGTAATTGCCCAACGCTTCGCTGAACGCGGCGGACTGCCGCTCCTTGATCGCCTGTGCCTGCTTGCGTTCGTCGTTGCGATTCTCGATGTCTTGCACGAGCGAGTTTGCCAGAGCTTCGCCCGTCTCGTGCTCCGTGCCCGTGAGCGCGGCGGAAAGCCCGGTCAGTGTCGCGCTGAGTTTCTGGACTTCGGCATCGGTCGTCGCGGTGCGCAGTTGCTCCATCGTTGCAGCGATTTCCGTCTTCAACTGTGCCCGTCGTGCGGCGGTATTGGTCGAGACTGTTTGATAGTTGGCAGTCGCGGCGTTGATGACGGCGAAAGGCCGAAAGGCATCAGCGTCGCGTGCGACAGTTTTGCCCTTGGGCGTCACGAACGATTCGCCAATCGTGTTGTAGAGTCCCTGGGCGTTGTACGTCAGAGCGGCAGCCCCGTCCGCCGTTTGAATGATGGCACCGAGCGATTCACCGAGTTCAGTGCGCCGCAAATCGCCCACGAGCGGCGCGATGGTGGAGACGACAATCCGTTTCGGGTCGCCGAACAAATCTTCGTAATGTTTGAACTCGTTGAGCTGGTCGGTGAGCGCCTGAATCTGCTGCACCTGATTGTTGACGACCTCGACGAACTTGGCGATTTCCTGCGCCGTGTTGAGAATCCCCTGAATGTTGCTGGCCGGGTCATAGACAATCCACTGCGCGCGAGCCGAACTCGTGACGGTCAGAGTGATCAATGTGAGTGCGATGAGTTTTTTCATGGTATGTGTTTCCTTTCGTGCAGGCATCGCCTGCCTATTCTTCGATGCGGAGGTATTTGGTTGAGGGTTTGAAAATCACGCCGTCGATGCGCTGTTCAGGAAGCTGGACTTCGTAAAGCCTCACGTTGTCCACGCGGTTGCGCGGCTTCTGCATGTCCACGTAGAGCCAATACTGCTGCTTCACCGCGTCACTGCGACCCTTCTCGTAGCCGGTGACGTATGCCTTCTCGGACTGTTTCTTGGCGGCGTAGTGGAGTCCTTCGCTCAACAGCACACCGCCGGCGGCACCCGCGGCGGTCGCGACGGGATTTCCGTCCGAAAGCTCGTGGGCGAGAACTGCGCCGCCAGCGCCAAGACCAACATCGCTGATGGTTCGCGTGGCGGCGCAGCCGGTGAGGAGGGCTATGGAAGCTATGGGAAGGATGAGGCTGTGAAGATTCATACAGGTGAGTTGTTCTTGGTTTGTTCGGCCGGATCGTCGCGATGTGCGTGAGCGATGATGCCTTCCACGATGTTCTGGCTGGCGCGGAGTTCGCGGGCGCGTTTGTCGAAGTGCTCGCCGCTCGACCTGGAGCAATAGAGCATCTCCGGCGAGGCGATGTTGTGGGCCGTGCCGCAGATGTTCCGCACGGAGTCGGTGTGGAAATAGGTGAAGGGCGCGTATTTCTGGCCGGGCTGATGGTCGGGCAGCGCGTAGTTCATGATCGCGTGCTGCGTGACTTCCGGGAGCGCGATGTCCTTCGACATGTCTTCCAAATCCGTCCGGTCGTTCTGCCGCATGATGTAGAATTGGCGCGAGTTCCCGAACACGGCCGAACGGATGCGCGACTGTTTGAAGCGCGCATACTGCTGAACAATGGAAATGTTCCAACAGTTGAACTTCCGAAGCTGGGCGTAGCTCTCTTGAACAATCTCCTGCCCGCCAGGGATGTCGAGAAAACGGGCGACTTCCTCGTACACGTTCCGTTTCCTGAGCGCGCGCGGCAGCGTGATGATGTGCTTGCGCGCGTGATTGGTGATGAGAAAGCCGGCGGCGGACTTGAGTTCCTTGGCCGACTCCGGGATGTAACCCAACTCGAAGTGAGCGATCTTGCCCGTGAGCGAGATGTTCGTCACCCCGTCAAACAGGCAGCCGTAATTACCATCGCGACACCACGGCAGGAGCAGCGTGGCAATCTCCATGATTTGATCGCGCTCCGCGCCCATCGGGTCGAGCATCATCAATTCCTGGAGCATCCGGTGCGTCGGAAAATCTTCCGGTGCGAAGTAAGAGAAAGAGAGATTGCGGACTTCCTTGCTGGTCTTGGGGTCTTTCAGGAATCTCAGGACTGTCCCTTCGTCGAAGCGGGCGAGATAGTCTCGCCCCCATTCGTTGGAGGTGAATCCCGCCTGGGACGGTATGAGTCCAGACCTCGCCTGGTCGCGGAAGTCCGCAAAAGTTTCGAGAGTGGTCGCGCCCGGCGGCATCCGGTCTTTGCGGAACTGCTGAAGGGCCAGCGCGTGGCGGGCAATGTTCAGCAACTCCGCGTGCCGCTTCTTGCACCAGTCTTGGAACGAGTCCTCGTAAAGGAGGCTGATGTATTTGGCGATCTGCGCCTGCCGGAGCATCTGCTTGTCCTCCTGCGCGCTGGTGCCAATCATCCGCGCGACGAGCGCCGTTGCGGCGGAGAGATGATCAGGCGTGAGTGGAAGACCCTTGGTGTCGAGGTAATTGATCGTCAGGTCGCCGTCGGGATGAATGATGATGGGCCGCGCGCCTTCCTCGACCGTCGCGGTGTAGATGCCATAGCTCAGTCCCTCCTCGATGATGACGGTGTAGGCGAAGTAACCTTCGGTCTGCGAAAGCAGGTCACACATCGTCACCGATTTGCCCGCGCCGGACATGCCGAGCAACACCGCGTGCTGCGGAGACTTGTTGTCCTCGGAGCCGGAAAACGTCTCAATGCCGATGAGGTTGTGCGCCGGCCCATCGTAAATGGCTTCCGCCGTCGCCAGGTGTCCGGCGAACGTGCTGGTGAGCGGCAGCATGTCGGCGAGATAGCGATGTTCCGCGTAGAGCTTGCGATGCTCGTAGCGGCCCCACGTCCAGCCCGGCCACGTTTGGAAGAACAGGTTCTTGGAGGTCGTCGGCAGGTTGGCCTCGAAATACTGCGCCGCGTTCATGGACTGAATGGCGTTCTTTAGCGCAGCGGCCTTGGCGTTCAGCCCTTCCTTGGATTTATCCCAGACCCGGACGATGAAGCTGGCATTGAACGGTATGCTCTGCCCCTGCATCAGCGCGTGAATCTTCCGCTGCTTTTTCTCCATCACTGTGAGCAGCGAAATCTTCTTCTCGCTCGCGTAATCGCCGGCGACGCGGTCGTGCGCCTTCTCCTCTTTGGAAATTTCCTTCGTGACCGGCAGCGGGTCGATGTTGACCGTAATGGTGTAATCGAGCAGGCGAAGATTCGTGAGGCGCTGGATGATTCCGGGATACGTCGTGCGCGGCCAACGGGTCAGCACGATGACGGAGTGATAGTGTCCATCGAGAAAGAACCCGAAGTCGGACTGGCCGTTGCCCTCCGAGTGCCAGCAGTTCTCCTGAATCGAAAGCTCCGGCTCGAATGACTCGAACGGGTCGAAGTCGAAGCGGTCGTTGAAGGAGGGGTTCAGAAAGCGCGCATAATGTCGGAGATGGTCGGCATCGCCCATCGGCATGATCCGCGTGCCGGTGTTCGAGAAGATTTCGAGGAGCAACCGATGAGCGTGTTCATACTCCGTCACAAGTTGGTCGAGCAGCGTCGCGTAGTAGTCACGTCGGCCCTTGGCGGTTTGCACCAGCTTAGGCGTGTTTTCCAGAGACCGCGTGACGTAGAGGACGACCCGTTGACGGCGAAGCTTCCGTTCTGTCATCGCCTGCCAGAAACGGGTGAAGCGTTCGTTGCGTGTTCGCTTCGTCCACAGGTTCGACATCTTTTCCGTCTCCGCCTGGTAACGGAGCAGTTCCGTCTTGTAGTCCGAGTCGCAGAAGTATTGCACTTGCAGCCGCTGATTCTCGTGAAGCGAGGCGAGCAGCAGACAAATCTGGTCCTGGAAATCGTTGAGGTCGGCAATTGGACTATTCGTGAGATCGGGTGCTTCGAGCACGAAGCCTTTCGCAACGTACCCCCCGCGCCGAAGATGATTGAACACAATCAGGTCACGGACAAAGAAACCGTTGGGTGGACGCTCGAACATGATTCAGAGAGAGGGTTTGATGGTTACGACACCCGGCCTATGGCCCCGGTTGATCTTGATCATGAGGCGCTCGACGCCTTCGCAGTCATTCACGAGTTGATGCACGGTGCGGGATTTTCCGATTTCGTTTGTAGCGATGTAAGCCTCACGGACGTGATTCAAAGCGCGCTCCATGTGGGCGCGAGCCGTCGGGTCGAGGTCGTGGCGATGCAGATTCTCACGCAGGGCGGATTCCGCGTCGTTCAAGACTTTGAGAATGGTATGGTCTGCCATAGGTCAGTTTGCGGTGAGCGGGTGTTTGAGAAATGAGGAGCCGCCCGGCTCTGGCGCAAAACCGCTGCCCGTGAACAGGCGTTCAACCACATCGCGGTCGTAACCAGGCGGCTTGCCCTGTCGCAGCCCGTAAATATAGGCGAGCGCGAGCAACACCGGCACAGCCGCCCCGACGGATGAGGTGAGGAGGCTGGCTTTCACCGCCACGATGAGGAGAAAGAACACCGTGATGCCCGCTCCCAAACCTCCGACGAGATACCAGAACAAATTTCCCTCAAGCCCCCACGTCTTGCCCTGAGAATCGGAAGCGGCGTTCGTGTCGGTGAGTCGGAGGTCGGTTTTCATGGCATCGGTGTGATGAGCGATTGGGCGAGCATGGGTGTGAGTGAGAAACGAACTTTGCGGAGCAGCCAAACGAGGAACGCAGCGGTGATGAGTCGAGGCACAATTCGCTTCTTCTCGTTTGGGCTGCTCCGCTCGGCGTGCATTAGAAGTTGCCAACGCCAACCGTCGAGTTGGTGTCGAGGCCGAAGATTTTGAAGAACGCAAACGCGACGGCGGGCGCGGCGGCAATCACCGCGCCGCCGATGATGGAGAGCTTGCCGGTGTCCACGTCACCGCGACGGATGGCGAAGCCGCCGGCAATGACCGCCGCAATGCCGAGCACGAAGCCGAAGAGCATGATGACGGCGAGGCTGTTGCTGATGCCTGTCTTGAGTTCGGTGGAGCCGAACGCCTGGGCGAAGGCGCTGGTGGAGTTGAGAACGACAACGGCTGCCAGCAGCAAGGCGGTCCGAAGGCGTGGATTGATGCAGAGAGCCACGGCGAGGCCGCGTCCGGTTCTGCGAAGGGGTTCAGTGAGTGTTTTCATTTTATGCGCGATACGTTTTTCGTTTTTGCGTCGGAGGCACCGTGCTTCCGAATCGTCGCGTGAAGTTCTATCAGGGCACGGGACGCGCGTTGTGCCCGATGGGCACAATCGTCGGGCGATGTTTCGGTAAGAATCCACGGCATGAAAACGCCGTGCTCCGCCGACGAATTGAAACGCCTTCACGAACTGGAGGAAGAACTCCCGCGCGAGATTCGCGGACAAGCTCACGTCCTGCCGCGCATCATGTCGGTGCTGAGACGGGGACAGTTGGGATTGCGGAAGCCGGGTCGCCCGCGTGGAAGTTTCTTGAAGCTCGGTCCCACCGGCACCGGCAAGACCGAATCAACGATGGTTTTCACGCGCCGGCTTTTTGCCGCAGACGCGCTCATCCGGCTCGACATGTCGGAGTATCAAACGCAGGCAAGTCTTGGAGTGCTCATTGGTTCACAGCCTGGCGAGTGCGGTTATTTGGGAATGGAGCGACAGCGCGTTCAGGAAGGCACGCTGCTCCTCGACGAAATCGAGAAGGCGCATCCGCGCGTGCTGGACATTTGCCTCCAATTGCTCGACGCCGCGCGCGTGACACTGGCGAATGGTCAGACTCTCGACTTCTCCCCGTTCTACATCGCGCTTACTTCCAACATCGGTGCCGCGGAAATTCTCGGCCTGCAATACTCCAGTGCCGCGACGCTGGAACGGCATGTTTTGAGCCGCGCGCAACAGACGCTACGCCCCGAACTGTTCGCGCGCATTGATGAAGTGCTCGTGTTCCACCCTCTCAATTACGACGTACAATTGGAGATCGCTGAAAAGTTCCTCCAATCGGAACTGCGTTTCCTCAAGGCGCAGGGTTACGCACTCGAAGCGGATGAGGCCATACTCGCGTTTCTTGTGAGGAAAGGATTCCACCCCAAGCTCGGCGCGCGGCCCATGCGCAACGCAACGGAGCGTTTGATCGGCGATGCGGTGGCCAAGAGCCTTCTGCTCGGAGGAGACGGTATCGGAAAGCTGCAAACCGCAGAGGACGGAGAATCCCTTCTGGTGATGACATCGTGATGCCGCCCTCTCTGCCTCAACTCCACATTGCGTGATGCGCCGGGGCATCGCATACTTGAAATGGCAACGCGAAAACAGCCAACGAACAGCGACCAACAGCTCGACCTGTTCGCGCCCGCCGCGACGACTTATGACAACACTGACGCAATACGGCATGATGGCCGAGAAGCACTGGCGGGAATTCCGTCCGAAGCTGGTCGCGGAACTCGAAGCGAAGGGGATGCTGGACCAGACACTCCTCGAAGCGGAGGAGAGGACGGACGAGGAACTCGACCGGATTCGCCGCCAGTTGATTCAGCAGGGGCTGACGCCGCAACAGGCCCACGACTCAGCGTGGGAGACGGTGCGGACTCGATACATCTTCCTGCCACCCGAGTCCTGACGCAGGTGCGCGACGCCGAAGCGCCACGCAATCAGAACAACTATCGCATCACTGATGCCGACAAGCTCGGCGTCGGCTCCCTCAAGCAAAAATGCCGCGACAATCTCGCGGCCATCACGCTTTTCAAGGAACTTGAAGGCGAAGCCCGCCTCCCCGCCCCAGAAGAAAAGCGGATCATGGTTCGGTACGTTGGCTGGGGCGGACTGCCGCAGGTTTTCGATCCCTTTAACAAGGAGTGGGCGGCGCAAGGAGCGCAGTTGGAGAAACTCCTGACGCCGGAAGAATTTGAATCTGCCCGCGCCACCACGCTTAATGCCCACTACACGGCACCCATCGTCATCCGTGCGATGTATGGCGCGCTGCATCGTTTTAGATTTGAACACGGACGGATTCTTGAACCAGCCTGCGGCCTTGGTCACTTCATCGGTTTGATGCCCGATGAACTACGCGCCCGTTCCCAAATCACGGGCGTTGAGATTGACTCCGTGACCACGCGGTTGGCGAAACAGCTTTATCCCGACGCCGACCTTCGCCATCAACCGTTCGAGGAAACCAAACTCGCTGACGGCTTTTACGACGTGGCAATTTCCAACATTCCTTTCGGCGACTACAAGCCGTTCGACCCGCGCTTCAAGAATTGGAACTTCGTCATCCACGACTATTTCTTCGCTGCCGCACTAGAAAAGGTTCGCCCCGGCGGACTCATTCTGTTCGTCACGTCGAAGGGGACTTTCGACAAAGTGGACGGCGCGCTTCGCGAATACGTCGCGCAGCAGGCGGACTTGCTGGGCGCAATTCGACTGCCAAACGACGCCTTCAAGCAAAACGCGAACACCGAAGTCACGACGGACATCGTGATGCTGCGGAAACGTCAGCCCGGCGAAACGCCGCAAGGCCCGGCTTGGAGGCATCTCGCTGACATCACCAATTCCAAGGGCGAGTCCATCGCCGTGAATGAATACTTCGCCGAGCGCCCGGAGATGATGCTTGGTGAGATGCGTCTCGAAGGGCGGATGTATCGGCACAGCGAGCCGACCTTGGATTCCAACGGGCGAGACCTGGCCGAACAGCTTGCCGCCGCTATCGCCAAACTGCCGGAAGGCGTCTTCCGCGTCCAGCAACGCACGCAAATCGAAGCTGCGGAGTTGGAGCAAACCATTCCCGCGCCCGATGACGTAAAGCCCAACGCCTACGCGCTGGTGGATGGCCGTATCGCGGTTCGCGAGGGCGACGAGTTGCGAATCCTCGACGGCCTCAGCGGAAACACCGCTTCGCGTATTCGCGGACTGATTCGCGTCCGGGACGCAGTGCGTCGATGCTTGCGGTCGCAGTTAAACGCGAACGACGAAACGGAAGTCGTCGCCACGCGCGAGAAACTCAACCGCGCCTACGATTCTTTCGCCGCGAAGTACGGCGCTATTTCCGAACGCGGGAACACAGCGGCGTTTCGTGGCGATCCTGATCTGCCGTTGCTTCTGTCCTTGGAGCACTTCGACGAGGAGACCAGGCGCGCGACCAAGGCGTCCATCTTCCGCGAGCGCACCATCCAGTTTCAGCGTACGCCCCACGCGGCCTCCACAGCCACGGAGGCTCTGGTGCTCACGCTCAACGAGCGCGGCGCGGTGGACCTCGATCACATCAGCGCGCTGCTGCAAAAGCCGCCAATCGAATTTCTGACAGAACTCAAAGGAGCCATCTTCTTTAACCCTCAAACGAGTCGTTGGGAAACCGAAGACGACTATCTTTCCGGCAACGTGCGGGTGAAGCTGGCCGCGTCGGAATCAGCCGCATTGGCGGACGCGCAGTTTCAACCGAATGTCGAGGCACTCAAGACGGTTCAGCCGACCGACCTGAACGCGACCGAGATTGATGCCCGCCTCGGCAGCACCTGGGTTCCACCGGACGACATCAAGCAATTCGCCGAGGAGATGCTCGGTGAGCACGGCATCGCCGTCAGCTACGCGCCGATGATTGGGACGTGGATTGTGCGCGGCGGCTGGTCGGCCAAGACGAGCGTGGCCAATGTGACCGAGTGGGGTACCGACCGGCGGCCCGCGCTGGAACTCTTGGAAGACGCGCTGAATCTCCGCACGCCGACTCTCTACGATCACGATTCCCGTACCGATAAGCTTATCCTGAATCCCGCCGCGACCGAGGCGGCGCGGGACAAGCAGGAGAAAATCAAGGGCCGCTTCAAGGATTGGCTCTGGCAGGGTGACGACCGGCGGGAAAGACTCGTTCGCAAATACAACGACGAGTTCAACAACGTCCGGCTCCGCACGTTCAACGGCGACCATCTCACCTTGCCCGGCGCTTCACCGGCGATTGTGTTGCGCCCTCACCAGAAGGCGTCTGTGTGGCGTATTCTGCAAACACCGAACACGCTGTTGGCCCATGTTGTCGGAGCGGGCAAGACCTACACAATGGTCGCGGCGGCAATGGAGTTGAAGCGTCTCGGCCTCGCGCAAAAGCCCTTGTTCGCCGTGCCGAACCACATGCTCGGCCAGTTCTCGTCTGAACTGCTCACGCTGTATCCCGGAGCGAACATTCTGGTCGCGACGAAAGACGATTTCGAGAAGGAGAAGCGCAAGATGCTGATGAGCCGCATCGCGACTGGGAATTGGGATGCCGTCATCGTGACGCACTCCGGCTTCGAGAGGATTCCGTTGTCGCGAGAGACGCAGCAGGAGTTCTTCCGCGAACAACTGCGCGAACTGGAGATGGCGATTTTGGAGCAGCGGCAGCAGGACAATTCCCGCATCGTCAAGGAACTGGAACGCTCCAAGAAGAAGCTCGAAACGCGGCTCAAGGAACTCGCCAGTGGAGGGAAGAAGGACGACATGCTCACCTTCGAGGAACTCGGCGTGGACCGGCTCTTCGTGGACTAATGTTGAGTGGTCAAAAATGTTGAGTTGGACGCCCGTTGACCACGCCAGCGGCTTCCGCGTGCGGTTCCGACTCAACATTATTGACGAAGGTTTCGGGGCTGTGTTTGCCTGTCGGAATGAAAAACCTCCCTTCTTGTTCAACTTCGTAGTCGCTGCTTTCTGCGTTGGCGTGCCTTGCCGATCTTCGGTCCACTGCTCGATGAGTTCGTGCAGTGGATGCACGATGAGCAGCATTACACTTTGGATTCGGCCAGCATTTACCTGAATGCGGTGCCAAAAATAGTGAGGTGGTTGCGGCGACGGCAGATCCATTTCCTCCCCGGGTTGACTCTGCAACATTTGCAAGCGGCTCACCGTTATTTCCGCCCCCGTCACAGAGCCACCAGTGGTGGGGCTCGCTTGCTGGAGCGTTTTCTGCGGGCCAAGGGAATGGTGCCCGAAGGGGAGGTGCCCGCCCTCTCTCCGGTGGAGTTCGAAGTTGAGCGCTTCGCCGTCTATCTGCGCGAGACGCGCGGTTTGGCGCCGAAGACGATCCGGGGGCATCGCCAAGGGCTCCGGGCCTTTTTGAGGTTCCTCCGGTTTGACCGTGGTCCCTCGCCGTTGCGGCAACTTCAGTCCCGCCAAATCGAGTCCTTTCTGCGTCAGTCGGCACGGACGAACAACCGCTTCAGCCTCCAACATGTCGTGTCCACAGTGCGAGGTTTCCTACAATGGCGACACGCGCAAGGGTTGTTGTCCCGGCCGCTCCATCGGCAAATCGATACGCCGCGGGTGTATCGAGGCGAGCGGTTGCCGCGAGCGTTGCCTTGGGAGCAAGTGCAGGCGCTCCTCCAGTCCATCAACCGATCCGAGGCCAGCGGACGGCGTGACTTTGCTCTTCTCTATCTGGCAGCGGCGTACGGGCTGCGCAGTGCGGAACTGGTCCGTCTGACGCTGGACGACATCGACTGGGCAGGCCGCACGTTGCGTATCCTGCAAACCAAGACCCGACAACCACTCCAACTGCCCCTGACCGATGAGGCGGCCAACATTTTGATCCGCTATCTGCGCCAGGGCCGTCCCGAAAGTTCCCATCGCCAATTGTTCTTGCGGATGATGGCTCCCCGCATCCCGCTGCAACCGACCGCGGTTCGCCAGGTGCTGGCGCATCGGCTTCAGCAGAGCGGGCTGAACCTGCCTCCATGCGGAACGCATGTCTTGCGGCATGCTTTTGCCATGCGGCTGCTCCAGCAAGGCGTCCCTCTCAAAGCGATTGGCGACGCGCTGGGCCATCGGGATATGGAAAGCACTTCCGTTTACATCCGTTTGGATGTGGATGCCCTGCGTGAAGTGGCGCTGCCGGTGCCGGCCACCGTTCCGGGCGATTCAATCGCCTTGGTTTCCGTGAGCAGCCTGCCTCGTCTCAGAGCCACACGTCCTTCGCGTCATCTTCCGGCCCAGTTTCACAGCCCGTTTGCTCTCACGCTGCAGCGCTATGTCGATCTAAATCAAGCCCTGGGGCGCCGCTGGCGGGCCGAAGTGGCGGTGCTCGGCCACTGGGATGATTTTCTTCATCGCGAATATCCACAAGCAAGCCGGGTGCGCGCCGAAATGTTCACCGGATGGACTGGTAAGCTGGCTCATCTGACCTCCATGGCGAGCCACAACTATCAGCGGATCGTCCGGAACTTTCTCTTGTTCCAGGCACGCGATCACGCCAGCACCTTTGTGCCCGACCCGTTGACCTTTCCCAAGCCTGCCCCAGTCGTGCCCCCGCGCTTGATCTCGGAGGCGGAGATGGGGCGGGTGCTGGAGGTGGCCGGGCGACTTGCGCCCACGCCGACCAATCCGCTGCGCGCCCAGACCATCCGCCTGGGTTTGTTGCTGCTGTTCTGTTGCGGGCTGCGGCGCGGCGAACTCCTGCGCTTGCGGCTGGGCGACCTCGAAGGCGAGCAGACGGTGCTTCGCATTCGACTGACCAAGTTCTACAAATCCCGGTTGGTGCCGCTCTCGCCCACCGTGACGGTAGAGTTGAAAGAATATCTTCAGACGCGCCGGCAAAAGAAACTCCCGATGGCTCCGGAGGCGTTCCTGATGTGGAGTGGACATTGGTCGTCGGAGGTCTATGGAGGCACCAATCTCGCCCTCATCTGGCATCAACTGTGTGCCAGTGCGCAAGTGCTCAAAGCTCAAGGTCACCCGCCCCGGCTGCACGATCTCCGACACAGCTTCGCAGTCAATGCGCTGCAACGCTGGTATGCCCAAGGGGCCGAAGTGCAGTCCAAGCTGCCCCATCTGGCCACGTATCTGGGGCACTCGAGCGCCGTGAGCACGCACTATTATTTGACGCTCACCCCCGAACTTCGTCAGGCGGCCAGTCAACGCTTCCATCAGCACTTTGGATCGCTGTTCACCGCCGGAGGTGCTGCTTGAAGCCCTCCAAAACCTCGCCCCTCGCTCTGGCGTTGCAGGGCTTTTTCACCGACTACCTGCCCCGACAGCGGGCGCTCAGTCCCCATACGCTCCAGAGTTACCGCGACAGCCTCAAGCTGTTGTTGCAGTTCTCGGCCGGAAAAACAGGCGACCCCAGCCAGCTCACCGTGGAACACCTCAGCGTCGAACGGATCACGGCCTTCCTGCAAAGTCTGGAAACCAGTCGATGCAATAAAGTCAGCACGCGCAATGTCCGCTTGAGTGCCATCCATAGCTTCTTTCGCTATCTGGGTGGCCAGTGCCCCGAGCATTTGGAGCGAACCCAGCGCATTCTCAGTGTTCCTTTCAAACGCACCGGCACCCGTCAGATCGAGCATTTTGACTCTGATGAAATCCAGGCGGTGCTCCAGACGGTGAAAGTGGACGCCGGACGTGGCGGCCGCGACCTGGCCCTGCTGAGCCTGATGTTCAACACCGGCGCCCGCGTCAGTGAAATCGTGGGGGTGCAGACCGGCGATCTCCGCCTGACAGCGCCCTGCAGTGTGCTGCTGCGCGGCAAGGGCCGGAAAGAACGGACCTGTCCGCTCTGGCCCGAAACCGCGGGCCTCCTGCAAAGGCTCATCGCGCAACAGGGTTTGCCGCCCCTGCAGTCGGCACCTGTTTTCCTCAATGAACGCGGCAGCCGATTGACCCGCTTCGGCGTCCGGCTGATCCTGAAAAAGCACGTCGCCAAGGCGGCGCAACGACATGCCTCGCTCAAGCACAAGCGCCTGCACCCGCACTCCGTCAGACACAGCACAGCCGTGCATCTGCTGCGCTCGGGAGTCGATCTCAGCACCATCGCCCATTGGCTGGGTCACGTCAGCGTGAACACCACCAACAAATATCTTGCCATCAATCTGGACGCGAAACGCGAAGCGCTGGCCAAAGCCAAGCCCTTGCTGAAGGGAGTCCGCCGCTCAGGTCAGTGGCGCAAGAATCCAAACCTGATTGCCTGGTTGGAATCGCTGTGAGAGGCGAGATTGGCTGAACAATAATGTTGAGTTGGAACCGCACGCGGAAGCCGCTGGCGTAGTCAACGGGCGTCCAACTCAACATTTTTGACCACTCAACATTAGTCCACTTGAACTAAACCGCTGAAGCGGTAGCCAGGGGCCGCAGTCTTTTTGATGACGCTGGGCGATATTGGAGCCCTATGACTCCACTACGTCAAAAACTCATCGACGAGATCCAACTCCGTGGATTC
>Ga0187893_10008108_pt1 | contig 16785 bp, 11 predicted proteins | sample MA1701074metaG_FD_139574 | JGI IMG/M metagenome (GOLD analysis project Ga0187893, IMG submission 139574) | White microbial mat communities from a basaltic lava cave in the Kipuka Kanohina Cave System on the Island of Hawaii, USA - MA170107-4 metaG ...
CCGATTACCCAATGGGGACCCGTCGAATACGGGCTCACCGCTTTCGCGATCGTCCTGGTTGGTACAGTGGGCGCGATGAATGCGATGAAGTTCATGCCACGCCGACCCAGATAGTCCCGCCATGGCCGTGACTGATCGCGAGCCGACGCCGGGAACCAGGCGTATCTGGGAGGGCCTTGCACTCTGGTGGGACCATTCCAGGATCCCCTTCGGGATTGCGCTGCTCCTCGCTGTAGTGGCGGTGGGCACGAATGCTCGGAAGGGCGCCGGGACTTCGCCCGGCGGTGTTTCCCTGTGGGCCGCGATCGCATTCTACTTCATTTCAGCGGCATTGGTTGGAGCTGTGGCCCTCCTGTTCGGTTCGTGGGCCAAGACGAGGCTTCGCGCCGCCAGCTTGGGGTTCCTACTCGGGGCAATTGGGGGCCTCGTCCTCAACCTCGCCGTCATTCCCGAACCCGTCTACGACCTCGCAGGAGTGGTCATCTTGGCGACGTTCGGTGGGTTGGTGTTCGGCGCACCGTTGGCCGCCGCCCATTGGCGGCCACCAAAGTAGGCCGCCCCTCACGGAAGCGTAGCCCGATTGATTTAGATCCGGCGGTGTTTCGAATCGATGCTGGCTACTAGGACTGGTTTGGTCGTTGTCACAGGAGCCTACCAGATCGGCCGCCGAATGGTCGGGCAGCTGGCAGGTCCGTTCTGATGGGCGAGTGATTTGTTCCGGGCCTCGTGGCCTGGCTACCTTCTGATCCAGGGAGCCACCCATGTCCGAACTTGTTTTCATGGTAGAGGAAGCCACCGAAGGGGGATATACCGCTCGGGCGCCAGGTGCCTCAATCGTCACTGAGGCGGACCATCTGCCGGGCCTGCGCGCGGCAGTCCGGGACGCCGTCCGGTGCCATTTTGATCCCGCAGACCTTCCCAAACTCCTCCGACTCCACCTTGCCCGGGATGAGGTGATCGCCGCGTGAAGCTATCGCGGGACCTCTGTGGCCAGCCTCACTTCGATCGGGGCCACGATGCAAGGGGGCGGGAGCGCGACGATCACCCGGGCGTCGCTGGAGCAGTCGACCAAGGTGACCACCGAAGCCGCGACCAACACCACCCTCGAGTCACACGATCTCTGGATCTCCTCGACGTACCCAACCTGCCCAGTCGGCTCGCGGGGCGCGCATCGGGTTCACAGGGACACCGATCGAGCTGCAGGACGCCAACACGCGGGCGGTCTTCGGCGACTACATCAGCGTGTACGACATCCAGCGCGCGGTCGCGGACGGCGCTACAGTCCCGATCTACTACGAGAGCCGGCTCGCGAAGCTCGCGCTCGACGAGTCGGAACGGCCGAAGATCGACCCCGATTTCGAGGAGGCCACCGAGGGAGAGGAGGTCGACCGCAAGGAGAAGCTCAAGAGCAAGTGGGCACAACTCGAGGCCGTCGTCGGCGCCGAGAAACGACTGGCAACGGTGGCGCAGGACATCATCGACCATTTCGAGAAGCGTCTCGATGCTATGGACGGCAAGGCGATGATCGTGTGCATGAGCCGCCGCATCTGCGTCGAGCTGTATCGAGAACTGGTGCGTCTCCGCCCTGCTTGGGCGCACGATGACGATGATAAGGGACTGGTCAAGGTGGTGATGACCGGCTCCGCGTCTGATCCGCCGGACTGGCAGCAGCACATTCGCAACAAGCCGCGCCGGGAAGCGCTGGCGAACCGATTCCGCGATGCCGGCGATCGGCTGCGCGTCGTTCTCGTTCGCGACATGTGGCTCACGGGATTCGACGCGCCGAGCCTGCACACGATGTATCTGGACAAGCCGATGCGCGGCCACGGGCTGATGCAGGCCGTCGCGCGCGTGAACCGCGTGTTCAAGGACAAGCCGGGTGGACTCGTCGTGGACTACCTCGGCCTTTCGCATGAACTCAAGGCCGCCCTCGCAACGTACACGGAGAGCGGCGGTACCGGGCGGACCGCTCTCGATCAGGACGAGGCGATCGCGTTGCTGCAGGAGAAGTACGAGGTGTGCTGCGCCTTGTTCCATGGTTTCGACTGGTTGCGCTGGAATGCGGGAACGCCGCAGCAGCGACTCGCTCTACTGCCGGCTGCGCAGGAGCACATCTTAAAGCAGGAGAACGGGAAGGATCGCTGCATCCGCGCCGTCCGCGAACTGTCGCAGGCCTTCGCGCTGGCCGTGCCACATGCCGACGCGCTCGCGATTCGCGATGACGTGGCGTTCTTCCAGGCCGTTCAAGCGGTGCTCGCCAAGCGCGCGCCGGGTGATGCCCGGCCGGAGGAGGACCTCGATCACGCGGTGAGGCAGATCATCTCAAGAGCGGTCGCGCCCGAGGGCGTGCTCGACATCTTCGCAGCGGCAGGCCTTCAGAAGCCCGATATCTCGATTCTCTCGGATGAGTTCCTCGCTGAGGTCCGCGGCATGCCTCAACGCAATCTCGCGGTCGAGTTGCTCCAGAAGCTTCTCAAGGGCGAGATACGGACACGGCGCGGCAAGAACGTGGTGCAGGCGCGCTCGTTCGCCGAGATGCTGGAAGAGACGATTCGCCGGTACCAGAATCGCGCCATCGAGGCCGCTCAGGTCATCGAAGAACTGATCGGACTTGCGCGAGATATGCGCGAAGCCAATGCTCGCGGTGAGAAGCTCGGTTTGTCCGAGGACGAACTGGCGTTCTACGACGCGCTGGAGACGAACGACAGCGCGGTGAAGGTGCTCGGCGACGACGCACTTCGTGCTATCGCGCGCGAGCTGGTCGAGACGGTGCGGCACAACGTCACGATCGACTGGACTCTTCGCGAGAATGTACGAGCGCAGCTCCGCGTGTTGGTCAAGCGTATCCTGCGCAAGCACGGCTACCCGCCCGACAAGCAGGAGAAGGCGACCCAAACGGTACTGGAGCAGGCGGAAGTGTTGTCAGCAGGTTGGGCGTCGGATTGAGCTGCGGGGCACACCACAAAGAGTGACGTGAGAAGCGGAAGCTATGACCAAAGATCCTCCCCTCGCCGATCCGCGCACGATCCGACGGCCGAACCCACTGGTGTTTCTCTCATCCACCGTCGCGGGCATTCGATCTGAGCGGGCTGCGATCTACGAATATGGCCAACGGTACGGCCCGAGAGCTGTTTGGGTCGACGAGCAGTATCGGGATATCCCGACGAGTGAGAGTGCCGGTGCGCATGAGACGTATCCGCCCGACCCAAACCCGCTTCCTGATATTGATGATTATCTGAGGGAACTGAGACGGTCCAAGCTCTATGTCGCGTGGATTGCGGGACCTCGCGTCGGGACGCCTGTCTTGTCGGGGACCGGTGGCCCCGCACTCGCCACGTTCTTCGAACTGGAGCTTGCCTACGCCGCAGTACTCGGCCGCGCGATCGCGCTTGTGCAGGTCAAGGGCGTTCGGCCGTCGCCTCAACTGGGATACCTGCTGCAGATGGTTTCGCGTGTTCTGGAAGTCCGATCGCATGAGGTGGACACTGTCCAGGAGGGCGTCGCCACGATCAAGCGACTTGTGGACGACACAGCAAGCGGCGCGTTCGACGCTCTTACCACTACTCCCGCTGCGTACGGCCGTTTTCTGGCCGACCGCTGGAGGGTCCGCGATATTTCGCTCCGCTGGCTGTCGAATGACTGGCCGCGCTTTGCCAATCACGCGGAGCCAGATCATGGAGTTGTCGACGGGATGCTGAGGAACGTTACGACCGTTGACACCGCCGAACAGAAACTCGCCAGGCTCTGGATCGCCGCGCGTGAGGTGATGTGCATCCCCTATTGGTACGCTGATCCCACGCGACGGTCCCGTCAGGCGCGCGCTCAGCACGACCATGCCAAGCAGTGGCTCGACGCATGGAACCGAGTGCTGACAGCTTGGAACAGCGCGGGAGCGTGGTATGGGCTTCATGGGCATCTTGAGCTAGGCTACCTCGCCGCGATTAACTCTCTCGTCGATATCCGTCGGATCGGTCGTGCCGTGTCCCCGGTGCGGCGAGACGATCCGGCGTGGGATGAGCCGTGGTCTGCCCAAGCAAGTGCCTACTATGCCGTTGCTCGACGCGTTGGCTCGCGCCCCCTCCGACTCAAGGGACTGCTTAAAGCATGGCAACTGCTGAAGAGGGCGCGCTATCGTGATCCCCTCTCGCGCAGCGACGGTCTGGCGATTCTCGGTAGCGTCTATTTGCAGCTGGGCAACATTCCCGGTGGGCTCTTGGCGTACCAGCGTGTTCTGCGTATTCGCGAACGCATCGGCGCGCATGCGGGCAGCGTCGGGGAGGCAATGACGGAACTCGGGTACGTCTATGCTCGGATCCCAGGAATCCGGAGGCGTGGTATTGATTTGCTCCAAGATGGCATCGCGACAATGGCCGGCGCGAACTACGACCGTGGGTTTGTGGTTCGCGCGAAGTACAAGCTGGCCGACGCCTTGGAGAGAATGGGGGATTCGCGCGCCGCTGCGGCAGCGCGTGGTGAGGCCTTGGCACTGGCCGTCGAAGGAACGATCGGCACGGCCGCACGCGACTACAGCAACCCTCACTGGCGGCGGCGCTGAGATCGGTGCGCGGGGCGTCTAACGATGCAATGAAGCTGACGAGCGGTCTGCGGAATGCTCGCTTCGCTCGCGATTCGTTTGATCCGCTCGCAGCTTATTGCGGGCGTTAGCTGGCCCGCCAGGATCTTGATGCGAGGAACCGTTCACATGTTTGGCGCACGCCTGTTCTTCTTAGCGCTGATCGTCACGCATCCGGCGTTCGCGCAATCCATGGGTTCCGGCATCCAACTACTGGGTACGCACCAGATCAGCGTCGATCAGCCCAATCGCCCGCACGTAGAGACCCATATTGCCGTGGATCCCCGCGACCCACGGCACCTACTTGCCACCTCCATGGTCGTCGTCCAGGGCGAGATGCAGGCATTCCCCTACGCCTCCTTCGACGGTGGAAGGACCTGGGCTAGGGGCCGGATCATCGGCGACTCCAGCATTTCCGGCGCTGGAGCGGGAGATCCGGTCGTCTACATCACGAATGCCGGCGTCTGCTTCTTCTCAACACTGGCCAACGTGGATGGCATCCCGCGAAGCCTGGTGGCGCGATCGACCGATGGTGGCCGCACCTGGCGTACGACCTCCGTCCTGCCATACGCCGACCGGCAATGGATGGCGTTCGGTGTGGGCCGTGGTCCGTTCGGCGCGCGAACGTACTTCACGGGAACGGGCGTGTATCAGACGGAAGACTCGGCGCGAGCCGTAGCGCCATTCCTGGCACGTTCCAACGACTCGGCAAGCACTTTCCCGCTTCGAACACTGGTGGCCTATGACCTGGCCGGCCCCAATCCGGCCGCTCCGCTCAACGCGGTCCCGCTCGAGCCCCTCCTGACGTCGCGTGGTCTCCTCGTGCTCCCGCTCCAAGGGGCAGTCGATCAACAGACGGCCGAACGGGCGCGGCGCGACTCGCTCAACGCATGGAGCGTTGGTCTCGTCACGTCGGACGACGGCGGCGACTCGTTCGGCCCGGCACGGTACGCGCCAACGCCTCGACTCAGCCTGACGGGCACGCCCCGGCGTCGGCTGCGGGCGACGTCGGCCACCGGCTACGTCAGGACGGCCATCGACGCATCACCCGGTCGGTTCCGCGATCGGATCTACTTTGTCGCGGCCAATTACGACGCCGCGCTCGACCGTTACGTCGTACGAGTGTGGTACACTGCGGACTTCGGCAAGACCTGGGGCACCTCCGTCGCCAGCGACGCGCCTCGCGGCGACATCGCTAACCCGGCGATCGCGGTGAATCGGGACGGGATCGTCGCCGTTACCTGGAACGACCGGCGGGACGACCCAGCGGGACGATGCTGGCGGCTGTTCGCGGCGCTCTCGGTGAACGGCGGTGAGCACTTCCGGCCGGCGGACCGCCTGAGTCAGGCCCCGACCTGCACCGCCGATCCTCGGAACTGGGAGACGTTCGGGGTGGCGTTCAACTCCGATCAGAGCGGGCGGTACCTCGCCCACGTCCAGGCCACTGCCTACGTGCCGACTCGGTTCCCAATGGGCGGAGATACGCAAGGGTTGGCCGCGGATGCGACCGGGGTATTCCACGCGGCCTGGATCAACGGGGAAACGGGTGTCCTCCAGCTCTGGCATACAAGCTTTGGACCTACGTCGGCGCTGGCCGCGGAGTCACGGGTTCCGCCGCCCGCACCGACTGATTCCGCGGTCGCCGGCGAACATGCGCCTCCAGGCATGGAGGACGTCACTCACGATGTGCGCTTCAGAGTGACCAGCACGACGCTCGACTTTGCTCAGCGCATCTTCACGATTACCCTCGAGATTGAGAACACAAGCGCGCGGTCGATTCATGGGCCCTTGCGCGCAGTCATGCGTCACTTCCTGGATGCGGTTGACAACGGCCTGGGCCTCCGCAATCTCGCCGTCGCCAACGCCGATAACCAAAGCGCGGGCCTCGGCGCGACTTGGGTCTTCGAGGTGCCAGGCGGGGTCCTTGCTTCCGGCGCCCGGAGCAGGCCGCGGACAATACAGTTTATCTTCGATGGCGGCGTTCCAGAGTTCCCGGAGGGCTACCTGTCTCCAGGGTTCCAAGTCTTTGGACACACGACACCGCGTTGAGGACGTGGCCTGCCCGAGGCGACAGCAGACCAAGTTGTGTTCGTTAGCGTCGGCCAGCTAACCTGGCAATGGAGCTGCCGAGCCGCGGCGCAAATCCGTATTGCCGCCAGACCACCCAGTGCCGCCGCGGCTCGCAGCTCATTGCCGGTCCGTTGGGCAGACGCGGTAACTCAGGCTCGCGAATCGTTCAGAGAGGCTGAGACAGTGAGGACGAGCTAGCTTGGTGACATTTGCCGACTTCTTCAAGCGCCTCACGGAGCATCCGCGCCATGAGTGGCAGGCACGGTTGGCGCAGGACAGTACCTGCCGGAATCGCCTCATCCGAATACCCACTGGGTTTGGCAAGACGGCAGGAGTCACCGTCGCCTGGCTCTGGAACCGCGTACACGAGAAGAACGAAGACTGGCCGCGACGCCTTGTCATCTGCCTGCCCATGCGCACGCTGGTGGAACAGACCGAGCGGGCGGTCACCGACTGGATCGATCGCGCCGGGCTCGTTCCGAAGCCGAGTACGCATGTCCTCCTAGGTGGCTTGTCGCCTTCGGAGTGGCACCTCGAACCGGAACGAGATGCCGTCCTGATCGGGACCCAGGACATGCTCCTCTCTCGCGCACTCAACCGCGGCTACGGGTCGGGGCGGGCGCGCTGGCCGATGGAGTACGGGCTGCTCAATGTTGACTGCCTTTGGGTCATGGATGAGATCCAGCTCATGGACGTGGGGCTGGCAACCAGCGTTCAGCTCCAGGGTTTCGCGAGCACCGACGAACGCGACAGGAAGCTGCCGCGCCCGCGTCGAACATGGTGGATGAGTGCGACGTTGCAGCGCGACTGGCTGCGCCGTGCACCAGCGCTGAGTGACGTTGATTCGCTTCCGGTCATCGAGCTTGATGCGGCCGAGCAGACGGGTCCTCTTTGGGCCGTGCAAAAGCCGCTACGCGTCGAGCACGTACCAGCGGCTGAGGATGGAAAGGGTCACGCGTGGGCCGAAATCGTCGCCAAGTCCCACAAAGCGACGAACGGCGGCCTCACTCTCTCTATCGCCAATACGGTGAAGAGCGCGCTTGCACTGCATGCTGCGCTCGAGAAGCTCAAAAAGGAGCGGCAGCTTTCTCATGACGTGGACGTTCGGCTCGTCCACTCGCGGTTCCGTGGCGCGGAACGGAGACTCTGGGCGAGAGAGTTTCTCGCCCGCGCGCAATGCGGGGCGGGCAAGAATCGGATCATCGTCGCGACCCAGGTGGTTGAGGCGGGGGTGGACATCTCCGCCGATGCCCTGGTGACCGAGCTGGCACCGTGGGCGTCGCTCATTCAGCGGTTCGGGCGCTGTGCGCGATACGGTGGCAAGGGCGACATCGTGATCGTCGATCGTCGCCACACCGACGAGAGTGCCACCCGGACAGAGGTGACGGACGGCAAGAAGTTCTCGGAAGTGGACGACGCAGGCGACCGTCTCAAGAAGCGCAGCGAAGCAGATCGTGGAATTACCTTGCCGTACGACCTGGACGAAATCCAGGCCGCTGCCGAGGCGATCACGCTGCTGGAGGGGAATGCAGGACCGCCTGCGCTGGACACGTTCGAGAAGCACCAAGCGGCGATGACGAAGGAGGAGAGGCTGCTACCTCGCCTCTACCCATACGCGCCGTTGCATATTCTCACCCGCCGGGAGTTGCACGACCTCTTCGACACCGGGCCCGACCTAACCGGTGCGGATATCGACATCTCTCGCTTCGTGCGCGAAGGCGACGACCGCGACGTTACCGTATGGTGGTGGCCGGTGCCCGAAGTACAGGCGCCACATCGCCGGCTCCGCCCTTCACACGATGCGCTGTGTCGCATTCCGGTCGGCGACGCCCGGAAGTGGCTACTAGCAGTCGAACAAAGCAGCGACGAGGGTAAGCTGCCCATGCCGGAGGAGTCGACTATTGGTCCGAAAAAAGTCCGCCCGCGCGCCTGGGTGTGGAGCTACATCGAGGGTAACTGGGAGCGTCTCGAGGAACGCCACATATACCCGGGGCAGACGATTCTCGTGGATAAAGCCGCGGGTGGGTACGACGAGCGGATCGGCTTCACGGGCAAGCCGGGCACGATTCATGTGGAGCCCCAGCATGCGCGCGCGATGGATGCCGCGGACGCTGCGGATTCCGCAGACGAGCAGGAAGATCTCAGCGAAGGCCTCAGCGATAGCCGCTTCCAGTACAAGACCATCGCGACGCACGGTGCCGAAGTCGCTCGCGAAGCGCGGAGAGCTGGCACGGCGCTTCGTCTAAGCGGCGACACTGTACGGACACTCGAGATCGCAGCACTCGCCCACGATATTGGAAAGGCACATCCGGCGTTCGCGGGAGCAATCAGTGACCGAAACGGCATCTCGCTCGAAACCCCTCTGGCGAAGGCGCCCAAAGGGCGCTGGCACGGCGTTCGGCACATGTATGATCACAGTCCGCTCGGAAAGCGACCCGGGTGCCGGCACGAGTTGGCCAGCGCCCTCGCGCTGTTCGACCTAGTTTGGTGTGCGAGTCCGGCGCACCCCGCGCTTCAGGGTGGGCGCGAGGAGGTCCTCGACGCCACCGTCGGCCGCGCCTTCCCGCAGGAGGACGATCGAATTCCGAATCCGCAAGGGTTGCTCGCCGACCTCGTCGAGCTCGACGAGATCGCGCTCAACCTCGTCCTGTATCTCGTCCTATCCCACCACGGGAAAGTCCGCGCAACCTTGCCGATGAGCGCGCGCGACCAGGAGAACATCGGTCAGGATGGCAGCTTGCCAATACGCGGCGTGCGAGACGGAGACGTGATCCCGGCGCTCGCCCTTGCGGATGCAGCTGCTCATGATTTCAGCCTCCCTCAAGCGAAACTGCGACTGGATCCGGCGAAGCTCGGTCTATCGCAGCGCTATGGCCCGAGTTGGGTCGAACGCGTGCTCGCTCTTCGCCACTGCTACGGCGGATTCCAGCTCGCATGGCTGGAAGCGCTCCTGCGGGTCGCCGATGTTCGCGCGTCGCAGATTGCAGACCCGCGGGACGCGCGCCTCTCTCAGGATCTGGTGGAAGTGGTACCGCCGCCGGCCGCACCGGATCCCGACGCGGACCTTCGCAGGTGGATCGAGGAAACACTAGCCACCGCTCAGCTCCAGGCGACCAGTGCTACAGGTGAGCGCACGACGAACAAGCGGGCCGCACCAAGAGCGGCGCGAACTCCCGCGAAGCGCTGCGCGCGAGGTACTTCGTGACGAAGCCTCACGTCCACGAACTGACGGGCCTGAAACCTGACGCGCTCGCGACGTATCTCGCGGCCCTTGGAGTCATCCGCGTCTTGGCGGAGCAGAGGGACGCGTCCGCACGCGGCTTCTGGCGCGATGAGCACTTCGTCTTGGTCACCGAGATCGGCTGGGACGAGTTGCAGCGGTTCTTCCTGGAGGACTACGAGCCAACGCCAATCTTGGCGCCGTGGAACCTCGAAAGCGGGTTCTTCTCGTTGAAGCCGCCGGACGGCAGCGTGAGCACGGAGGACGCGGCAGCGACATCCGGCAGCGACGAGGAAGAGATCAACGATGCCGCTACTAGCGATGCGGAGAGAGAAGATGGTGATGAGCAAGAGGACGACGCAGAACGGGCGGTTGGTGATCCGGTGCTCGACGCCTTCTCGACGTCATCTGCGCCTCGCCTTGCCTCTTTCCGATGTGCGATTGAGATCGCGAAGGCGGCCATCCCTCGAGATGTCCTGCAGGCCGAGGTGGATGCGCGGAACGCTCATGCCGAGATACAGGCGCGAGTGGATGTAGAGCGCTCGGCACAGGAGCGCGCATCACGGGAGTTGGACGAGGCAAAGTCTCTCGTTTCGCTATTGAAGGAGGATGAAGACGTCAAGAAGGCCGCAGCCAAGGGTTCGGGGAAGTCCTCGCCCGCCCGCAAAGCACTCACGGAAGTTCAGGAACGCCTCAAGAACGCGAGACAGCAGGAGAAGAGCGCTCGAGCAGAGCACAAGAACTCCGAGAAGAGGCTCAAGGATGCCGAGAAGGCAACCAAGAAGGACGACGACCTGCAAGCGCGAATCGCGGACGCAAAGAAGCGATTCACGGCAGTCCAGAAGTCCACGAAGGCGCGACTAATTGCCGACCTCCGCGCTCGCTGGGGTGAGCGCGGGCAGCAATGGGTGGACGCGGCCGTCGCCCTCGACGAGCGGCAGAAGAAGGGGTTTGAGTTCACGTCTCTCTTTGGCTCGGGCGGGAATGATGGCCGGATGGAGTTCACCAAGAACTTTCGTCAGCACCTCGATGCGCTCTTCGATCTTGAAGTAGGCACGTCGCGCGAGGCTGCTGCTGATAGGTTTCGCTCCGCGGTTTTCGGATCGCCGACGAACCTCCTGCTGAACAAGGCCGTCGGCCAGTTCTTTCCCGGACGAGCGGGAGGGACGAACATGGGCGCGGGGTTCTTCGGTGGTGCTGCAGTGAACCCCTGGGAGTTCGTCCTCATGCTCGAGGGAGCTGTCGCGCTCGTTACCGGCATGAGTCGTCGCGGGGACGTGGGACGGGCCCGCGTCTCGTCCCCATTCTGGGTCGAAGCCGCTTCGGCCGGATTCGGAAGTGCGTCGGAGCTTGAAGGCTCCCCTCGGGGCGAGCAGTGGCTTCCGCTTTGGGCGCATCCGCTTGCGTACGGCGAGCTGGTTGAATTGATCCGCGAAGGACGTGCTCAAGTCGGGCGACTTCAGACGACGAGAGCCGGCGACCTCGTGCGCGCAGCAGCGCGACTGGGGCTCGCACGTGGCATCGAGTCATTGCAACGTTTCGCCTATCTTGAGCGCAACGGGCAGTCGAACCTCGCCGTATCGGCCGGGCGCTTCCGAGTAGCCTCGCGCTGCCACCAGGTCCTGCTGGACGAAGTTGCGGCCTGGATCGATCGCCTCGTCTGGTACGCCAGGCGGTCCAAGGACAACAACGTGCCGCTCAGTCTCGGCGCAGTCGCGCGCCGAACTCAGGAAGCTCTCTTCGCGGTATGTCGGCACGATGCGACCCCGACGGAGTGGCGCGAGTTGCTCGTCGCACTCGGTGAGGCGGAGCTCGCGCTCCTGCGTTCGGGAAAGAATCCCGCGCGGCGACCTCTGCCCAGGCTCAGCTGGGGCTGGATAGCGGCTGTCGATGACGGCTCCTCCCTCGGCCGAACGGTGCTCCGTCTGGCGCTCTCTCTCGCATCGCAGCACCGCCCTCCCGGAAACGATGGCACCGCGATCCAGGACTCGATACGGGGGCACTTCCTCCCGGTCGACGAGACTAACCGGGATTGGCCTCGGTTTCGGCTCGATGCCCGTGGGCGAGCCGAGCGCGATCCCGAGCTCGTGTGTGTGGGCCGGGATCTGGTCACCGACGCGATCGCGCTGGTACGACGCCGCTCGGTCTGGGCCCGCACGTCAGACCCTGAACGGGACAGGGCCCCGCAGCTTCCGCTCTGGGCGGCGGGCGCCTGCGAGGCAACTCTTGAGGAGGTCGGCGCGTGGGTCCGAGGTGAGGTGGCGGACGCCGCCGTGTACGCGCTCGCGCGTCCGCTGCTCGCCCTGGACTGGGATGCGATTCATAAGCAACAGTTGGGCTCCCAGCTGCCCGCCGTCCCCGGTGGAGCGCCCGAGCCGCTTCATATGTTGCTCCACCTCGCTCACCTCCCCTTCGACATCTCCATCAAGGGACCGAACGGACGACCCGAGGTCGCCGTCACGGTCCGTCTCGACCCGGAGCCGCTGCGGCGACTCGCGGCAGGAGATCTAGACGGCGCGTTGAGAGTCGTGGTTCGACGCCTCGGCGCGAGCGGGCTTCGACCGGTCTTTCGACGCGGTGTTACGCGGCCCGGACTGGTGCGGCGCCTGGCAGCCAGTCTGGCATTTCCGGTCTCACGAGCTGGTGCGGCGCGTGCGGCCAGGCTCGTGTGCAAGCCCTACGACAAACTGGAACCTGAGGAACATCTGGCCGCCCAAGGCTGAGGAGCGTCATCATGAACATCGATCTCACGTCACTCGACAATCATCACGACCTACTGTTCGAAGTCGCGCTCAAGGTTCGGCAGGGGCATCGGTTCCAGCCCACGGGCTTTCCGGACCTCGGGGCGGCCGAGTTCGATACTCCGAACGGCAGATCGCTACTCGTCGAGTCTGCGCAGAGCATGGCCAACCGGCTCGAAGCGGTCTGCTGGGACGAGAGCGCAAACGACCTCATCGAGCCTCTGCGTGGCCTCAGCTACGTGAAGGTGACGCGCAAGGAGAAGAACGGTGACCGGGACGAAGACAAGTACCTCACGAGCTCAATCACCGATTCGCATCGGCTCAACAGCCCGTACATCCTCGAGAGCAAAGACAAGACGTTCTTCAGCGCACTTCAAGGGGAGCTCGGCGCACTCGAAAAGGGGCCAATCGATCGCAAGGTGCTGGCGCAGAAGCTCCTCAAATACGATGCCAGCTCGCTCGTTCATGGTGTCTTCCTGGCCAAGGAGCAGCTCGCGGGCGGGCGACTGCGAGTCGCTCGGGCGCTGACGGTCTTCGTCGAAGCGGATGGTGTGAAAGTCGCCCCATCCGGTGGGTCGAAGCAGGATCATGTCGATCCGACCGGCAAGGCATTCGGCCAAGGCGGCGCCGAGAAGGGGTTCGGGCACGTGCCCTTTCCTCGCGACGAGTACACCGCGGAGAAGATCACGCTCTACACGAGCATCGACCTCGCGCAGATCCGCGGCTACGGCCTCGAAGCGGACGCCACCAAGATGCTGGTGCTGCTGGCCCTCTTCAAATTGCGCGCCTTCGTGGACAGCCCGATGCGGCTCCGCACGGCGTGCAGCTTCGAGCTCAAGGACGTCGGTCCCGTCGCAAGCAAGAACGTGACTGGGTTCCATCTGCCGGAGCGGAAGCAAATCGTCGGCGAGGGCAAGGACGGGAAGTGGTCGGGTGAACTGCCCGAGCTGATCCGCAAGCTCGGGGTCGGCAAGGACGACAAGCCGGAGAATGCGGAGAAGATGCGGATGACACCGGTCGTCTTCACGGCCTGAGCGAGTGGAGACGATGCTGCGCCTCCGTTTCGACTTCCCCGCTGGCCGGTACCACGCGACGCCGTGGGGGCACCACGTGAACGAAGGCCTCGTGGAGTGGCCACCGAGCCCTTGGCGCATCTTGCGTGCACTGCTCGCCACGGGCTACACGAAACTGGGCTGGCATCAGGCTCCCGATGAGATGCGGCGGCTGGTCGAGGCGCTCGCCGCGAGCGAGCCGACCTATCGGCTGCCCCGCGCAACCAGCGGCCATACGCGCCACTACATGCCGATCAAAGGCTGGAAGAAAGGCGTCCAGAAAACGAGTCTGGTGATCGACGCGTTCGTCAAACCTGCCGGACCGCTCTGCGTGGAATGGCCCGCAGCGCTGGCGGAAAATCAGCGCGACCTCCTCGCGCAGTTGCTGTCTCGTCTCGGGTATCTTGGTCGCGCCGAATCTCGAGTCACAGCTCAACTGACGTCCGGGAACAAAGACCTCCCTGATCTCATCGTGTCGACGCATCGCGCGGAGCCCGATGACGAGCCAGTGCGGTTGCTTGCGCCCGTAGCAAGCAGCGAATACGACGCCTGGCGTTGCGACTCGCCCAGCGCGCCCGATGATCTCGTTGCTGCGCTGCACATCGATACGACCACGCTCCAGCGTGAGAGATGGAACTTCCCGCCCGGCGCCCGCGAGCTCATGTATTGGCGTCCAGCGTCCGCACTTTCCTTCGCTTCCACTGCGGAGCGCAAGCGCATGGCGCGGGGCGTCGAAGGGACGCGTCCAGCGTCCGCACTTTCCTTCGCTTCCACTGCGGACATGCCCGCTAGCGCGACGCACGATAGCGATGATACGGCGCTGTTTGCACTCTCGACCGACAAGAAGCGCGACGTCCTTCCGCTCATGGAACGAGCGCTCCCGACGATGGCTCTCTTCCGGCGTGCGCTGCTGAGCAAGGTCGGCGATGAACAGCATCTCGGCCGATGCCCGGAACTCACTGGCAAGGACGGCGAAGGGCAGCCTATGCGATGCGAGCATCGGCATGCCCACTTCATTCCGATGGCGCTCGACGCTCGGAACCCGAGGCGCATCGATCACGTCCTCGTCCATGCCCCGATGGGTTTTGGTCCGCTCGCGGAAAGCGGGCTCCGTCGCCTACGAAGGACGTGGGCCAAAGGGATGGATGACATCGCGGTTACGCTCATCGGAATCGGGAAGCGATCGTCATTCCGGAACGTGGGAGGCGAGCCGGTAGCAGAACTCGGGTCGGGCGCGACATGGGTGAGCGGGACGCCCTTCGTTCCTCCGCGTTTCCTCAAGTCCCACGGGAGGGACTCCTTGGAAGGGCAGATACGCTCGGAACTGGAGCGACGCGGCCTTCCCTCTCTCGCTGCAGCCCCCTCTATCGCCGCTCCATCGGACGCGAGCAGTGCCGGTAGAGAGGCGCGATGGTTCAGAGGTTTCGCTCGAACACGCCAGGGCAACGGTGGAACGCCACCGGGTGGTGTGTTCCACGTGGCCCTGACGCTAACGCGTCCGATTGAGGGGCCGCTGTGCCTCGGATGGGGATGCCACTTCGGCCTTGGGATCTTTGTGCCAAGTGTGATGCAAACTGAAGGCGCTGCCCAACAACAGCATGCAGCGGACGGCGCTGCGCGCCGCCGCTGATGCTGAGCGTTGGGCGGCCGAACCAGACTCCCTGCCAAGTGGGCGCTCCCCGAGCACGGGCTCTCTGGGATCGACAGGATGCCGGTTGAGGTGCAGATTACCGGAACCTAGCCGGTAACCGTCTTGTGCGACCTCGGTCGTCGGGGTCTCCGGACGACCCATGATTCCCAGCGAGGTTCCCATGCCACGTCCGGTTGCCACCCTCGTTACAATCCTCTTGTGTCTGCTGCTGCCGTTGTCGTCCGGGGCCGCACAGAAGACCAAGATCGATTCCCTTCTTGTCGTCGTGTCTGGCTCCAAAGCTGACGTCATGGACCGGGTGCTTGCGGGATTCATCCAGGCCGGCCTCGATGTTACGGACAACAGTGGCAGCATGGTGGAGGCTGACGTCGGCCTCAAGCGAAATGTGTTGTCGGGAATCGAGTACACACGCGTCGTCCGCGCCCTAGTCGTTCCCCACGACAGCAGTTCCGTCAAGGTTCTCATCACGGGCGTCGAAACACGTAAGGACAGGGATCGCTCTCGGCGTCTGCGAATCGACAACAAGGCCTACGGTGAGGGCGAGAAGGTCTGGTGCCAGATGGTGGCCGTGGCGGTGCTCCTCGATTCGTCCCAAGTCGGCCCGGACGCTCGCAAGGAAGGCAAGTGCCTAAAGGACCGCTGATCGATGAAGAGTTAGCGGCGCAGGGAGAATTGGTTTGCATTTCGCTATCGGAAGCGGCGTGCCGCGGCGCCTGTACCGCTACACCGGCGGCCAGACCGTGCCAACTGTGAGGGGCCTACCCATGTACCGCACCGCCCTTGCCACGATTGCCATCGCTGGGCTACTAGGCTGTGGCAGTCCCACCTCCTCAGACGCTATCGCTGTGCAGTTTGTCGCTGTCCCGACGCTTGGTGGAAGCTTCTCTCTTGTCCTGAACGGCCAGACATACACGAGCTCCAGCCTCCAGACAGCGATGCTTAGTCCAGGATCGTACGACGTCACTGGAACGGCAACCGGGACGACTGCCCTTGGCACACAGTTGTTGGTTGGCTTTACTGGAGGCGGAACCGCTGTCGCACGAGGCGGCGTTCGGAGCGGCTCTGTCGTCGCCTTGGCTGGTCCGGTCGCGTCCACGGCCGGCTGTGGAATCGGCTTCTTCGTCCAGAACGCTGGTCCGATGCAGTTCCAATTCCGCCTTACTGTCACATCCGATCCCGCATCGGCGTGCTAGAGGTACAGCTGGGCCTCACCCGGCCGGGGAACTGCTGCGATACCTCTCATAGCCCGATGGAGGAGATCCTCCGCCGCCCAACACGGGCATGAACCTGACGCCGCGGCCGTACTCCGAATCGCGTTGCGCTCCATGCGGCCGCGCCGCAGGTTATGCCCTAATCGTTAGGCAGCGATACAACCTACGATGCAACTGTTGCTACTGTGAACACCCCGGCGGAAGTCATCGACGCCCTCGCTCGCGGTCCCGCGTTGGTATCGGTCCTTGTCCTTGAGCTCCCCCCCG
>Ga0187893_10008110_pt1 | contig 16785 bp, 16 predicted proteins | sample MA1701074metaG_FD_139574 | JGI IMG/M metagenome (GOLD analysis project Ga0187893, IMG submission 139574) | White microbial mat communities from a basaltic lava cave in the Kipuka Kanohina Cave System on the Island of Hawaii, USA - MA170107-4 metaG ...
ACCAGGTTGGCGAACGGAATGATGAGGAGCGCCAGCGTCAGACCGAGGCGGGCCCGCGCGATGAGCGGTTCGGCTCCCGCGCCGGTTTCGAGCAGCAGCGCGTCGGGCGGCGACCAGAACTCCGCGATTCTGCTCTCGGAGGTGGTGGGGTCCTGACTCGCCATCACATCAACCGGTAACGGGGGCCGCTGCCCCCTTCGCGGGGGAGCCACCGTGGTCCCACGACGTCCGTTGCCTTGCAATCGACGCAATTGGGCGGGTTGACCCGCAGTCCCTCTGTGGTACGCTCATACACCCCGGCTGGGCAGACGTGGGCGTAAAAGTCGGCCACCTCCTCCGGTACATCGGGATGGACCAGGAGATGAGACGGGATGGTGTCGCGGGTCGCGTTCCCGGAACGGAACACCGCGTCCAGTTTGCTGAAGGTGAGTTTCCCATCGGGAACGAAGCCTTCACTCGTCCGTCCGCCCGCGCGCGGCTCGGCCGCGTCTTCCCGGATGGACTTGCGCCAGCCGGGGAATGCACCTCGGGTCAGGGTCAGCAGCGCGTTCTCCATTCCCGCCAGGATAAACCCGTGCTTGAAGGCCAGCCGCATGTTCCGGGTGCGTTTGAGATCTCGCACAATGTAGCTGTCCCGCACCATCCTGTCGTAGCCGCCCAGGCCGTCGGGACCGGGCCGCCCCGCCCCTGACAGGAGCGCCTGCAACGCGGCCCGGGCCGCGAAGATCCCCGACTGGACCGCGTAGTGAATACCCTTGAGCGACGCGACGTCCACGAACCCGGCGCAGTCGCCGGCCAGCAGCACACCCTCGCCGGAGAACCGCTCCGCCAGGCTCCAGTAGCCGCCTTCCGGGATCGTCTTGGCCCCCCATTCGAGCAGGGTGCCGCCCTCGAGCACCGGGCGAAACAACCGGTGCAGCTTGAGCCGCTGGAGCATTTCGTGCACGTCGAACCCGGCGTCCCGCCCATCCAGCCCGGCCACGATGCCCAGCGCGACCTGCTCCGGTCCCATGGGGTAGAGAAACGTGCCGCCGAAGCCGTTCATCGGAACCGGCCAGCCCATGGTGTGCACCACCCTGGTCAGGGGGCGGGCGACTTGCCAGACTTCCTTGACGCCGAGCGCGTAGATCTGCGGGTTAGGGCTCGTGACTCCCTGCCAGGCGCGCCATGCCTGAGCGAGCGACCCTCGGGATCCCTCCGCCAGGATCGTGATCCGGGCGGTCAGGTCCGCGGGAGGCTGATACCCCTCACCCGGCCTGCCGCTCCGGTCGAGCCCAGTCGGCACCGTCCGAACGCCCACGACCCGTTGCTCCTGGACCAGGAGCGCCTCGGCCGGAAACCCGGTGAACAGGTTGACCCCGGTTGCTTCGGCCTTTTCTCCGAGCCACCGCACGATTTCGGCAAGCGACGCGATGAAGTTGCCGTGGTTCCGCATCGTGGGAGGGGTCGGGATGCGCAGGCTCGCATTCGCCGTGAGAACCCGGACTTCCTCCCGGTCCACCGGCTGCCGGAACGGAAGATTGCCGACCGGTACGTCGGGGAGCAGCTCCCGGAACGGGCCGGGGTTCACAACCGCCCCGGAGAGGCTGTGCTCGCCGAGCCCACCCGCTTTCTCGAGCACGCCGATTGCGAGCTCCTTCTTCTCCTGGCGGGCCAGCGACGCGAGGTGAATGGCGGCGGCCAATCCGGCCGGCCCCGCCCCGATGATCAGCACATCGAGCTCGATGGCGTCCCCACTCGGCGGTTCGGCGCGGATCAGTCGGTCGAGCGGGAGCGGCGGTTGGTGGTGAATCGGGATGAACGTCACGCCGGGCTCCCGGGCAGGGGCTCGGCCGCGCGCAGGCCGGATTCCGCTGCCTGAGCTTGCCGAATCTGCTTGAGACCGGCCTGGATGAACTCGAGCACCAGGAACCAGGCAATCAGTCCGAGGATCACGTACTTGCCGTAAGCCGGCAATCGGATCGGCGAATTCCAGAGCATGTGCATCGCCATGCAGACGGCGAGCACCCGCAGGAAGCCCGGATCGGCCAGCATCTCGACCCGGAAGGGCTCCGAACCGCGGCGTCGCCACAAGGCGGCGCCAACCAAAGCGGTCCACAGGACGTGCCCACCCATCAGGCTCAGGAAGCCGCGGGTCATGATGTTCTCGCGCATCGCCTGGACCCCATCACCGATACCGATTTCGAGTGCGTAGCCCGCAGATTCGAATACGGCAAAGCCCGTCCCCACCGCGGCGCCGAACAACAGGCCGTTGAGCAGCCAGCGGTACCTGGGCCTGGCAACGATGAGCAGGAGGGCCAGGGTCTTGCCGGTCTCCTCGATGACTCCCGCGCTCGCCGCGCCCAGCCAGGTCGACAGACCGGTCCACCGGAATCCGAACAGGGAGACCACGATCGAGAGGAGGCCTCCCAGCAGCAGGAGCTTGATGACCTGATAGAGCGAAACGTCCCGGGCGACGTTGACTTCGAAGAAGAAAATCAGCAGCGCGAACGGGATGGCCACCGACCCCATGATGATGACTGCGGGGATCAGCTTGACGTTCTCGAATTCGTTCCACGCCGCCACAAACCCGAAGTAGATCACCAGGGTCAGCAGGAGCACCCGGATGAACACCCACGGCCGGGGCCACCGGGCGTCGATGGCTGCGAGCGCAGGGGTGGTCTCGCTGGCGCCGACCGTGAAATACGACTCGACCGCTTCGTCGGGATGGCGCTTGATCACCTCGGAGAACATTTCCCCGGGCCGCCATTCGGTCGGCTTTTCCAGACCTGCGACGGTGGTGATGTGATCCCCCAGCAGACTCACCAGCCCCAGCACACCCTCCGGCGACCCCGGACGGACGACCTGCCACAGCGATCGCCCGATGCGAACCTGATGGCCGGGCGCGAGCAGGGCCTCCATCCGCGAGTGGCCATCCACGAAGGGCAACGTGTCGGCCAGACCCCAGATACGCATGCCGGATTTCTCCAGCCGGACCCGGGCGTACCGCTCGGTGACGTCCGGATCGTCGCTCAGCAGATTGGACTCGGGAGAACGCCCGATAAACAGGTCTTCCTCGGTAAGAGCGAGTTGCTTCCCGCGGTCCGGACCCGCCACACACACCAGAAACCATTGGCTCGCGGGGGAGGAAGCAGCGGGCTGAAAGGCCGGACCGCTCACGAATCGGCCCGTGCTTGCTTGACCGCTTCGGTCAGCCTGGGAACGATGTCGAAGAGGTCGCCGACGATCGCATAGTCGGCGAGCTTCATGATGGGGGCGTCCCGATCGCGGTTGATCGCGACGATCACCCTGGAGGTGCGCATGCCGGCCAGGTGCTGCACCGCGCCGGAAATGCCTACCGCGATGTAGAGCTCGGGACTGACCAGCCGGCCGGTCTGTCCGATCTGATCGGTCGCGGGGCGCCACCCATCGTCGGTGACGGCGCGGGTCGCCCCCACCGCCGCGTTGCCGAACGCCGCGGCGAGCTCTTCCACCAGACGGAAGTGCTCGGCCGCTTTGAGGCCTCGGCCACCGCTCACCACCACCGGTGCCTCGCCGAGGTCGAGGTTGGCCGCCGCCCTGCCGGACAGGTCCGTCACGGTGATTCGGGCGTCTCGTGGGGCAATGGCCGGCTCGATCCGGTTAACCCGCGCTGCGGCGGGAGTCTCCACCGGCGTGATGGCGCTTGGCCGGAGGGAGAGCAGGGCCGGCGTGCCGGTGAGCCGGAGGGTCGCGATGGCCTTCCCGATGTAGACCGGGTGGCGGGCGAGGATCGCATCGCCCTCGAACTCGAACGCCACCACGTCGGCAGCGAGACTGACATTGAGTGTGGCAGCTACTCTGGGAGCAAGGTCGCGGCCCTGCGCGGAGGCGCAGAACAGCGCGGCCCGGTACGATCCTGCCTGTATCAAGGCGGCCGCAGTGGCCGCGTAGACTTCGGGGCTATACCGATCGAGATCCGGGTGCTCGACGATATGGACCACGTCGGCGCCGTATCGCCCGAGCTCGGGAGCGGAGGCGGAAATGTTCGAGCCGCCGATGAGGAGCGCGTGGACCTCGCCGCCTCCGGTCATCCCCGACGCCTGCTTGGCGGCGGTCACCACCTCGAACGCCACCTTGCGCAGCGCGCCTTCCCGCGCTTCCACCACGGCGAGGCCGCTCACAGGACCTTCGCCTCCTCGCGGAGGAGTCGAACCAGCTCCGGGACGGCATCCGGCCCCTCACCCACGATACGACCGCCGGTGCGCTCCGGTGGAAGCTCCATTGCAACGACGGTCAGGCGTGCCTCGCCGAGGGCGGCAGGCCTGGTCTCGAGGGGCTTCTTCTTGGCGGCCATGATGCCCTTGAGGGAGGGCAGCCTGGGGCGGGCGATGCCTTCGTCGATGGTGAGCACCGCGGGGAGACCGAACCCGACTGTTTCGGTCACGCCTTCGAGCTCCCGGTGCGCCGTGCCCCTGCCCTCCTTGATCTCGAGCCACGACACGGCCGATACGCAGGGGAGGTCGAGCAGGGCCGCGGTCATGAGCCCCACCGTCGCATTGCCGCTGTCGGTCGCGTTGCGGCCGAACAGGATCAGATCGTACTCCTGGCCACGAAGCTCAGCAGACAGGGCGGCCGCCACCGCCATCCCATCGTACGGCAGCGTGTCACAGCCGAGGTGAATCGCCCGATCCGCCCCGATGCTGAGGGCCTTGCGGAGGATTTCCTGGGTCCCCTCGGGGCCGGCCGATACGACGACGGTCTCCCCGGGACCCTGCTGCTCGTTGAGCCGCAGCGCGACCTCGAGCGCATACCCGTCGAAGTCGCTGATGTCGTACTTGAGGCCGGCGGCGTCCAGCGACTTTCCGTCGGCCGCAATCGCGAAGCGCGATTCCGTATCCGGCGTTCGCTTGATGCACACCGCGATCTTCATGCTGGTCCCCTGTCCCCAGTCCCTAGTGCTTAGTAGGCCGCAAACCCGGTGATTTCTTCTCCCAGAATCAGCGAGTGCATGTCGTGGGTGCCTTCGTAGGTGTACACCGATTCGAGATTGGCGAGATGGCGCATGGAGTGGTATTCGACCAGAATGCCGTTGGCGCCCAGCAGCCGGCGCGCCTCGCGGGCGCATTCGCAGGCCATGTTCACGTTGTTGCGCTTGGCGAGCGAGACCTGCTGCGGGGTGAGCTTGCCGTCGTCCTTGAGGCGGCCGAGCGTCAGGGTCAAGCACTGGGCTTTGGTGATCTCCGTCAGCATCTCGGCGAGCCGCACCTGCTGGATCTGCGTGCTCGCGATCGGCCTGCCGAACATGACGCGGTCCTTTGCGTACCGCACCGCTTCATCATAACACGCCATAGCTGCCCCGATCGCCCCCCAGGCAATCCCGTAGCGGGCCTGGGTCAGGCAGGACAGCGGGCTCTTGATCCCGCCACTCTTGGGAAGGATGGCGTCTTTCGGGAGCTTCACGTCTTCCAGGTGAATTTCGCTGGTATCGCTCGCCCGGAGCGAGAGCTTCCCCTTCTGGTCCCGCCCGCTGTACCCCTTGGTGGCTGTCGGCACGATGAAGCCGCGAATGGATTTGGAGTCGTCCACTGCGCCGGTTTTGGCCCAGACGATCGCCACGGTGGCCTGGCTCCCGTTGGTAATCCACATCTTGGTGCCGTTGAGCACCCAGCCGTCGGCCGTTTCTTTTGCGGTGGTGATCATGCCGGCGGGGTTCGACCCGAAGTCCGGCTCGGTGAGGCCGAAGCACCCGATCTCTTTCCCGTTCGCGAGCCGGGGGAGCCAGTGTTTCTTCTGCGCCTCGGACCCGAAGGCATGGATGGGATACATCACCAACGCGCCCTGCACCGACGCGAACGAGCGAATGCCGCTATCGCCGCGCTCCAGCTCCTGCATGATGAGGCCGTAGGTCACGTTGTTGAGCCCGGCGCAGCCGTACTCTTCGGGCAGGTTCGCGCCGAACACACCGAGCTCGGCAAGTCCGGGGATGAGCTGCCTGGGAAACTTCCCTTCGATGTAGCACTCGCCGATCACCGGCATCAGATGATCGTCCACCCAGGCCCGCACGGTGTCGCGCACCGCGCGCTCTTCCTCGGACAGCTGCCGGTCGAGCTGGTAGAAATCCACCCCTTCGAATGGCATCAGGACTCCCTCGCAAGGGCGGGAAAAGTACCACGGGCCCGGCCGAATCGCGCCAGGTCGGAGGCCACGAATTCCAGGGTGGGCCGGTCCCATCGGAGATGCTGCACCGAAATGGACTCGTCGTCGATGGTGACGACGTTGAATGCCGGGGCCCGGTTGCCCCGGACCCGTCCGATGGTATGGCTGCTCGCCGTCGCAACCACGACCGTGCCCCCGATCTGCCCCGCGCCCTCCTGATGATCGTGTCCGCAGAGAACGAGGTCGGCGCCGGTTTTCGCAAGGCCCTCCTGCGCGGCGCGCCAGCGCGCCAGCCCCATCCGGTGGGAAATCGCGCCCCGGAGCACGTTGTGATGCAGCACCACGACGCGGGTGGCGTTGGAGTCGCCCGCGCTCTGGAAGTACCGGGTCACCCGTTTGAGCTCCCGGGCCGGGAGGTGTCCCTTGACGGCGTTGTCGTTCGGGTTCCAGGTCATCGAGCCGAACGTGACCCCGTAGCTGGTGAGCGCGCTGGCGATGACTGCGCCGGGGATCTCGAGGCTCGGGGTGAGATCGGGTCCGAAGTACTGCCGGTACTTCCGGTAGATCGGCTCGCGTCCGAGCAGGCTCAGAGGGCTTCGCCACCATTCCACATCATGATTTCCGGGGATCACCAGCGTCGGTGCGGTTCGCCGCATGCACTGCACGAACGCCAGGGCGCGTTGCAACTCTCCGTGGCGCGCGCGCTGGGTCAGGTCTCCGGCGACGACGATGGCGTCCGGCCGGCCCTCGGGAATGAGGGCCTCGAGGGCCTCGACCTGGAGGAGGTCGACGTCCCGTCCAAAATGCAGATCTGCGAGATGCGCTATGGTGACCGGAGTCACCAGATCACTCGGACCCGATACGTGAGCATAGCCTCGCCCCGGGCCGGGACCCGCACCCGGAATCGGGTTCGGGTGCTGGAGATCCGTTCCGCCGGTACCGAGCTCGAGAGCACCGACCACTCTCCTCCCCGCTCCTCGAGTACGTCCACGGTCACCGTGGAGTCCTTGGCATTCGCAATCGTAACCCGGTAATCCGCGGTGGCGATAGTACGCAGCGAATCCCGCCGGGTGGAATATGAGACCTGTACCCGGGTGGCCGTGAGGTCGAACGCGGAACCCGCCGCGAGGCGCACGTCGGTCCCCGCGGCGGTGTGGCCGGCACCCGCCTCACCGATCAGCTGGAGCCGTCCGGCGTCATCGCCTTGATACAGCCGCCAGGTTCCGGCCGGGAGCGGCACATCGCCGAATCCGCTCCGCGCCGTGCGCTTCAGGGTGTACCAGACGTTCACCGGCACCCGGGCCGGCTCGTTCCCATACTGCTGCAACGGACCGTAGAAGTTGACCTGTCCGGGCACGACGTAGGCGCGTTCCCAGGCGGCGGTGGCCGGCTCGAACAATGCGACGCTCGTCGAGATCCCCGGCTCCAGGGTAACCCGACCGGGTATGGTGTACAGGTGGGCTTCCCCCACTTGCTGTTCGTCGGCCGTGGTCTGCGGTGCCGCCTCTGCGAGGGCCAGCCGCTGGAGCCGGTCGGTCATGGCCTTCGCGGTCACGTCGCGGCCGACCGATCCCGCGAGGAGCTGCACCTCGACGTCCCGCTCGCGCAGGGTTTCGGAGGGAATCTCCGCCTGTCCGCTGACCTGCGCGGAGGCGCGCCCGAGAACAACCGTGTAGTTCGCGTGCCAGGAGGCGCCGCTCGTGAAGTAGCCCAGCCGGAGGGTCGGGCGCGCCGTCACGGACCGGAGCGCCACCGCGAGCGTCGGCGCAACCAGGACCAGGTCCGCCGGATAGAGGGCCATGCCCGGCCGCTGAAACACCACCCGGCCGTCGGCGAGCCGGTACCGTTCCGGATTCACGCCGAGGATCGTGGCGGTGATCGTGTCGCCTCGCGACACGACAAAGCGAAGGGTCTGCCCGATGGCACGTCGAAGGGTATTGGCTTCGTCCACCGCGGCATCGTAGCTCGCTCCCAGCACCGCCACGCCCGAATCCATGGCAAAGAGGCTGCCCGGGTCGAGCAAGCCCAGGCTCAGCCGCGCGTTGGACGTCCCGGCCGGCACCGCTTGCGGCACGGTCCGCCGCGCCAGGACCCTCCCGTCGTTGTAGATCGTGAGACTCGTCTGCGCCGTGAGCGGGCCAGCGAGCCCGAGAGCGGCGATCCAGTAACCCCATCGCATAACACGCCTCATTTCCGCATGATGTCCACCGCGACCTGGGTCGCGATGCGTCGGACCAGGAAGTAGGTGGCGATCGCAATCGCCGCGACCCAGGCCCGCGTAGTGAAGGTGAGCGGGATCCGGAGCCAGGCGTATCCGATCACCACCGCGACGAATACCAGGGAGATGATCCGGGCGATCGGACTTGCACGCCGCTTGAGCTCGGCCAGACACTCCGGACAGAGGTCGCCCCACTTGACGCCCGCCACCCGCCGTTCGCACCGGGCGCACGGCGCGGGGGGCTCAAGCGAGGCGAGCCGTGACCGCATCCCCGAACTCCCGTGTGGAGGCCGAGCCGCCCAGGTCCCGGGTCCGGATGCCCGCCTCCCGGATCGTCGCGGTGAGCGCGGTGCGCAGCCGCGCGGCGCGGTCCCGCTCGCCCAGGTGGTCGAGCAGCATCGCCGCCGCCAGCATGTGGGCCGCCGGGTTCGCGACCCCCTGCCCCGCGATATCGGGCGCGCTCCCGTGGACCCCCTCGAAGATGGCGGTGTCGGCGCCGATGTTGCCGCCCGGCGCGAGTCCTAACCCGCCAACCAGCCCGGCGATCTCATCGCTCAGGATGTCGCCGAACAGGTTGGTGGTCACGATCACGTCGAACCGCTCGGGACGAAGCACCAGCTGCATGGCGCAATTGTCCACGATGAACTCGTTGACCGCCACCCGGCCGGCATACTCCTGCGCGATCGCCCGGCCGACCTCCAGAAACAACCCGCTCGCCATCCGGAGAATGTTGGCCTTGTGAACGATGCTCACCGTGCGGCGGCCGTTCCGAACCGCGTAGTCGAAGGCGAACCGGATGGTCCGCTCGCAGGCAAACCGGGTGACGATGGCCTGCGACACCCCGACCGCATGGGGGTCGTCGCCGATCCGGATGAAATGCTCCACCCCGGAGTAGAGGCCCTCCACGTTTTCCCGCACCAGCACGATATCCACGCCATCGTAGCGGCCCGGCAGAACCGTCACCGCGGGCCGCAGGTTGACGAAGAGATCGAAGGTGCGGCGCAGCTCGACGTTGACCGAGCGGAAGCCACCATTGACCGGCGTGGTGAGCGGTCCCTTGAGCGCCACTTTCCGTTGCCGGATGCTCGCGAGGGTCTCTTCCGGGAGCGGACTCCCGCCCTGCGCCACCGCGGCCATCCCGGCCCGGCACTCGTGCCAGCGCACCGGTGCTCCGGTGGCTGCGACGACGCGAACTGTCTGTGCGGTGATTTCGGGCCCGATCCCGTCGCCGGGAATCAGGGTGACCTCGTGGGTCATGGCGATCCCGGATCGGGCAGGAACAACGTCGCGAGGGCGGCGCGGTACGCCAGTTCAGCCGTCGCACCCTGTCCCGTCGCCAGGGTGCGCCACAGCACCCGGCCCACCCGGCCGTCCGCCAGCACGGCGGAGAGCTGCACCATTAGGCTGTCGCCACCAGCGGGGGTCAGGGCGAGCGCGGCCGGAATGAACGCGAAGCGCCCGCCGCCGGCGAGACCGACGAGCTGGCGCACGTACCCTCGCAACGGATCGGGCAGCTCCTTGAGATTCGGCGCTCGCATCACCGCCTGACCCATTTGATCCGGACTTGGCACGAGGCCGGCCGCCCGTTGTGCGCTCGCACGCAACGCCGGTGGGAGCACCCAGGTCACTTCGGGTGCCCGCTCCAGCAGCTTGTCACCGAGCAGAGAGTCCGCCCAGCGAAGCAGCGTGGTGCGAGCCGCCGCACCCGACGTGCCGGGCACGCTGGGGTCGGCGATCAGCATGGTGAGCGGAAGGACCGCAACGGACTGTCCCGCCAGGCCCGCCGTCGCAAGCGGAATGGCCGGGACCTTGGGTCGGGACTGGTCCTGCGCTCGGGCGCAGGCGGGAACCGAGAGGGCGACGAGGATCAGGCTGCGGAGATTCATGGGGGAAAACTAACAGCTATTGGCTATTGGCTATTGGCTATTCGAGCGATAACCCTCCATCCACCACGATCGTCTGACCCGTGATGTGTCGGGCTTCCTCCGAGCAGAGGAACATCACCACCTTGGCCACGTCCTCGGGTTCCGCAATCCGCCCCAGGACCGTGCTCTTTCGGGCCTTGTCGATCACTTCGGGAGGAAGCATCTGGAGCCGCTCGGTGCGGATGAATCCCGGCGCGACCGCGTTGACGTTCACGTTGGACGGGCCCAGCTCGACGGCCACCGAGCGCGTCAGGCCCTCGAGGCCGGCCTTGCTCGCCGCATAGCTCGCGACGCCGAAGCCCGGACGACTCGACAAGTGGGAGCTGATGTTGACGATTTTCCCATAGCGCTGGCCTCGAAAGAGAGGAGCCACCGCCGCCATGCAGTTGAACGCACCGCTCAGATTGGTCTCGATCACCTCGTCCCACTCCGACGGCGTGAGCCGCCAGTGGGCGCCGTCGTTGGCGATCCCGGCATTGTTCACCTGAAAGTGGATCGTGTCGAAGCGCTCCTGCACCTTCTCGATAAACCGATCGACCTGGGCCCGGTCCCGCACGTCACAGCGATCGGCATAGACCCCGACGCCCATGGCGGTGAGCGCTGTCTCCGTGAGCAGCGCCGTTTCCCGGACATCCCGCCCCGGAAGGTCGAGAAAACAGAACGCGACGTTGCAGCCAAGTCGTCCGAACTCGAGCGACACAGCGCGGCCGAGCCCGGTGCCGCCTCCGGTGACCATCACGACCTTGCCACGAAAACCCGCTGCGATTGCTTCGGGCGCGGGTTGCTCCAGCACAGCGCCTCCCCCTCCGGACGGCCGTGCCGACGGCCGCCAGGTCGGCTCATGGGGCGGAACCGTTGGAGGGGGAGGGGGAGGGGGGGGGGGAAGCATGGGGGGACCGGCTGCGAAGCTACGGAGGGGCTCTGGGGGCGGCAAGAAGGGACTTGGAGCAACCCGTTGTCGCGCCGTACATTGCAGGCATGAAAGCCCTCGGGTGGATCGCGCTCAGCGTTGCCGGGGCGGTGGGATGGGGTGTCATCGGGCTCAGCCGGGGGGAGTCCATCAGCGCGGCATGGCTCATCCTCGCGGCCGTGGGCACGTACCTCGTCGCCTACCGCTTCTACTCCCGGTTCCTCGCCAACAAGGTCCTGAAGCTCGATCCCCGTCGCGCGACGCCCGCCGAGCGGCTGAACAACGGCCGCGATTTCGTTCCGACCACGCGCTTCGTGCTCTTCGGACATCACTTCGCCGCGATCGCGGGTGCAGGGCCACTGGTGGGTCCGGTGCTGGCAGCCCAGTTCGGCTATCTCCCCGGCACCATATGGATCGTCTTCGGGGTCGTGCTTGGCGGTGCGGTCCAGGACTTCGTGATCCTCTTCGGCTCGATGCGCCGCAACGGGAAATCGCTCGGGCAGATGGCCAAGGAGGAAATCGGACCGGTCACCGGGCTGTTCGCGATGGTGGCCATTCTCGCGATCATGGTCATTCTCCTTGCGGTGCTCGCGCTCGTGGTCACCAATGCGCTCAAGGACAGTCCGTGGGGCATTTTCTCCATCCTCTGCACGATTCCGATCGCGATCGGCATGGGGTTGTGGATGCGGGTGATCCGCCCCGGCAAGACGGTCGAAGCGACCATCGGCGGGGTGATCCTGCTGGTCCTCGCGCTGATCGGGGGGCGGTACGTCGCCGAATCCGCCACGCTGGCGCCGCTCTTCACCCACGGCGGCGTGACGATCGCGTGGGGGCTCATGATCTACGGGTTCGTGGCGAGCGTGCTCCCGGTCTGGCTGCTGCTCGCGCCCCGCGACTACCTCTCGACCTTCATGAAGGTGGGAACGGTGGTGCTCCTCGCGGTGGGCATTCTGCTGGTGTTGCCGCCGCTGCGCATGCCCGCCATCACCAGCTTCGGAGACGGCACCGGGCCGGTGTTTGCCGGGAAGCTCTTTCCCTTCGCGTTCATCACGATCGCGTGCGGAGCGATCAGCGGCTTCCACGCCCTGGTCTCGAGCGGAACGACCCCCAAGATGATCCGGCGGGAGACCGACGCGCGGATGATCGGGTACGGCGGGATGCTGATGGAGTCCTTCGTTGCGATCATGGCCCTCTGCGCCGCCACCGCGCTGGATCCCGGCGTGTATTTCTCGATCAACGCACCGCTCGGTTCGCTGGGCGGCACGGTGGAGACCGCCGCCGCGCAGATCGCCCAGTGGGGCTTCGTCGTGACGCCCGAGCAGCTCTCGGGGCTCGCCACCTCGGTGGGGGAGGCGTCACTCCTGGGCAGGGTCGGTGGGGCACCGTCGCTCGCGGTCGGGATGGCCCACATTTTCAGCGGCGCTTTCGGCCAGCAGTTGATGAGCCTGTGGTACCACTTCGCCATCATGTTCGAGGCACTGTTCATTCTGACCACGCTGGACGCCGGGACCCGGGTTGGCCGCTTCATGCTCCAGGAATTCCTGGGGCACATCTGGAAGCCGCTCGGGCAGACCTCCTGGTACCCCAGCAACTTGCTGGCGTCGGGTCTGGTCGTGATCGCCTGGGGCTACTTCCTGATCCAGGGCGTGCTCGATCCGCTCGGCGGGATCAATTCGCTCTGGCCGCTCTTCGGCATCAGCAACCAACTCCTTGCGGCGGTCGCGCTGTGCGTCGGTACCACCGTCATCATCAAGATGGGGAGAGCGAAGTACGCCTGGGTCACGCTGGGGCCGCTCGCGTGGCTGCTCTCGGTGACGCTCACGGCCGGGTGGCAGAAGATCTTCGCCACAGACCCAAGGCTGGGATTCCTGGCCCACGCGAAGGACACCGCTGCCAGGATCGCGGCCGGCACGGTGGATCCCACAGCGGGGGCCAGGATGATCTTCAACGACCGGCTCGATGCGGCGCTCGCCGGGATTTTCATGATCATCGTGGTGGCGCTGCTGCTGGCGTCCATCCGGGAGTGGATCGCGGTCGTGCGGGGCCGCAAAGCCGCGGAGGTCAAGGAAGCTCCGTACGTCGAGACGGCGTATGCATGACAGGACTGAGGGATAGAGGGATAGAGGGATAGATGGATAGGCGGTCCTGGCTGTCCACCTTCAAGCAAATCGTGGGGATGCCGGACTACGCCCGGTATCTCGAGCAGGCAGCCTCCCAGCCTCCCGGCTCCGCGACCCTCACCGAGCAGGAGTTCTACGATGCGTATCTCGCGGCGCGCTACGGGGAGCGGCCTCCGATTCGCTGCTGCTGACGGCCCCCCCCGTCGCTAGGTCTCGATTCCCATGCCCCAGCGGATGAGCGGCACGGGAAGACCGCCGTAGGAAAACAGCTCCTCGAGAAACCCCGGCAGCGCGAACGTGCTTCGCGAGCGGGCGTAGTCTTCCCGCAACCGGCGGAGCTCCTGCCAGCCCAGCATCGCGGCACACGCCGAGAGCGGGCGCGAGAGCAGCCGACGCACGTCCGCCAACGCGATCCGCCGGTCCAAGGGAATCCGGGTGGCCAGGTGGGCCACTGCCTCCTCGGCGGTGAGCTGCCTGGTGTGCAGCCCGATGTCCACCAGCGCCAGATGCATTTCCCGGAGAAAGAGCACCCGTTCGATCAGACGCGACTCCGGGTCTGGCTCATACCCGAGCTCGATCATCAACTCCTCGGCGAAGAGCGCCCACCCGGCCGGCGTGCTCGAGGCTGCGATGTGGCGCCGGACTTCGCCGGGCAACTGATCGGTTCGGGTCTCGATGAGATGCAGCCCGGGCACTCCGATCCGCGCGGCGAGCCACGGCATCGCGGCCGGCGTTATCGCGCCGAGCCGGACCGCGGCCGGTCGGCGGCCGGCAGCATGGTAGGCGACGACCGCCTCCAGCACGAGCTCGGGACCGCTCAACGCTTCCACCTCGATCGGGGTGAAATCCGGGCCGCCAATCCCCTTCCCCGCGGAGAATGTGCGAGCGGCGGCCAGCGACTCGGCGAACCTAACACGCATTTGAGGTTCAGAGAGGGGGCCGTTGGCGGAGGCGGCATAGACCTCGCGCCAGGGCCGGCCCGAATCCACCAACGCGGCCAGCGCGGTCACCTCGGCCTCGACCTCCGTGGCAAGCCGGAGCGCACCGCGCCACACCTCGGCGGCGTTGTGAATGCTCGCGTGTTCGTGATGCAGCCGCCGGTCAGCCTCCGCCTCCCCGATGGCACCGGCGTGGGGATCCGGATCGGGCAGAATCTCACTACGGAGCGCTGCTTCGAGGGCCCGGAGAGCCGCTTTCGCCTCGTCCACGATCCGAGAGTGATCGCCGGATCGCACCGCCCCCTCCCCCTCCCCCGTTTCCCGCGGCCTTCCGTTTTCCCAAACGTCGCGGAAGCGGGCCTCGCAGTCGCTCACCAGGGCAACCACATGCGGCAGCATGTCGAGCGCCGCGTCGAGCAGGATCTGGGGCGGCAGCCGCAAGGCATCCTGCGCGGTACGACTGAACTTCGGCAACGCTCGCATCCGTTCCAGTGCGGAAGCGGCGGCCACGTCATTCCCCGGCGGTTGTGCCAGCGGGCTGGCGAAGGCAACCGCCAGGTGCTCGATCCACAACAGCGGATTGCGCTGGTAGGGATGCTCGTGCTGGAGGCGGAACAGCAGGACCCGGAGGTGGTCGAGGAGCGCGGTCCGGTCGATCTCCTCGGCTACGTCGTCAATCTCGAGCTCTTCGAGCGCAGCGGCGATGGAGCGCAGCGCTGCGGCGTGTTGCCGGATCGATTCCGCATCGAAATCTCCCAGCCGGGCCGCGGTGGCCGGGGCCGGATCGAAATGCCACCAGAGATCGAGAAAGGATCGGCACAGCGAATCGGTCGCGGCCACTAGCCCCCGCCGGTGAGCTCGCTGTGGTCGGCCAGGCTCGCCGAACCCTGATAGTTCTTCACCACGACGTCGTTCCCGATGAGGCTCTGCCGGAGCTTGACCCCGTCGAGCTCCGACCCACTGCCGATGATCGTGTCGCTCAGCTCCGAATTCCGCACCGTGGTTCCCCGCTCGATCGTGACATTGGGACCGATCGTGGAATGCTCGAGCTCCACGCCGCCTTCGATCAGCACCGGGTCGTGGATGGTGACGTCGGCCCCGAGAGTGGCCGGCCGGCGTGCAGCTCCATTGCGCAGCAGGGTCTCGTTGGTTTCGAGCAACGTCTCGAGCTTGCCGCAGTCGTACCAGCCATCCACCTCGGCGGTGAGAATGCGGCGGCCATGATCGATCATGTGCTGAAACGCGTCGGTCAGGAAGTACTCACCCTGGTTCTTGGGGCTCCGGAGCACGTAATCAATCCCGGCCCAGAGCGCCGTGACGTCCTTGATGTAATAGAGCCCGATATTGGCGAGCCTGCTGATCGGATCTCGCGGTTTCTCGACGATCCGGGTCATGTATCCCTGCGCGTCGGTCACGACAACGCCGAACCGCTGATAGTCCTCCACTTCCTTTGCCCAGATGATCCCGTCGGCATCGCGCCGCCGGACGAGTCCGAGGTCCGCTTCGAACACCGTGTCCACAAAGACGATCAGTACGGGGCCCTTGACCAGATGCCGGGCAAGATTGACTGCGCCGGCGGTCCCGTCCTGCACCGTTTGCTCGACGTAGTGACACGGCATGCCGTAGCGGCCGGTGGCATACTGCTCGACCTGCTCCTTGAGATGACCGGTGATGAAGATCAGTTCGTCTGCCCCAGCCCCCTTCAGGGTATCCATCACCCAGTCGAGCACCGGTCGCCCGGCAACCTTGAGCAGCGGTTTGGGAACCAGGTGCGTGTGGGGACGGAGGCGGGTGCCTTTGCCGGCAAGCGGAATGATGACTTGCATTCAGACCCGCCCGTAGCGGTCGGTGAGCCGGACCACGTCATCCAGCTCCGGGGTCGAGGCTTCCAGCACGTCGGTGTCGGTGACGGCTTCGATCTCGTGGACCTGAAGCGGGGGGATGTGTACCGATTCGCCGGTGCGAAACCGGATTTCTTTCCGGTCTTTGCCCTCGCCCAGCCGCAGCAGTACTTCGCCCTTGAGCACGTGGAGCGTTTCGTCCTTCACATTGTGATACTGGCAGCTCAGGGCATGCCCCGCGTTCACGTGGAGGATTTTGCCGACATAACGATCGGTATGAGCCCAGATCAGCTCGTACCCCCACGGTTTTTCCACTCGAAACGGCACGGGCCGTTTATCCATTATTCCTCGGCGACGGTAAGCGCAAATGAGGAGGGCGCGGTGATGCATTCCCGCACGCAGACCCCGCACCCGACACAGCCTTCGCGTCGCAGCACGGGATGCCCGCTTTCGTCGAGCGTGAGCGCGCGTTCCCCGACCGGGCACGCATCCACACACACCCGGCACGGGGTACTCTGGAATGTGACGCAGCGTTCCGGAACCAGCTCGACGACGCCAATGCGGTAGCCCACCCATCCGTCGGGCGGCATGGTGAGCGCGCCGGTCGGGCAGGCGCGGACACAGGGCATGTCCTCACACACGATGCAGGGCTGGCTCGCCGGATCGATCCAGGGCGTGCCGGCAGAGAGCCCGGCGCTGGCGGGAAGGTATTGAAT
>Ga0187893_10008112_pt1 | contig 16780 bp, 17 predicted proteins | sample MA1701074metaG_FD_139574 | JGI IMG/M metagenome (GOLD analysis project Ga0187893, IMG submission 139574) | White microbial mat communities from a basaltic lava cave in the Kipuka Kanohina Cave System on the Island of Hawaii, USA - MA170107-4 metaG ...
CGTCTCAACACCTGCAGCGCCGCCAGCGCGAGCACGTTCACACGCACGTCGTTGTACTTGTAGCGAGTGCCGGGCTGATGCAGTTTGCGATTGGCCCACTCCTCGGGTTTCCCTTCAGGACGATCGGCCCAATCGGGCTTGCCCCACAGCACGCCCTTCCAGTCGCTCGTTTGGCGCAGCAGGTGCTCCCACGTGATCGACTGATTGTGCGGATCGTCGAACAGATCCACGCCCGGCGGCATGTAGTCGCGCGCCTTGTCGGTGACGGCGCGGATCAATCCCTTCTGCCACGCCAGACCGACCACCGTTGACAGGAACGTTTTCGTGACGCTGAACGTCATGTCCACCGCGCGGGTGTCGCCCCAGTCGGCGACGACGTAACCGTTCTTGATGATCACACCGTTGAGCGCCGAGCGCGGCTTGAAAGGACCGATCGGCGTGTCGAAGGGCTCGCTGGCGCCAATGCCGATGGCGTGCGCCCGCGCGAGGTCCCTCGGCGCCGGATTCTCATTCGCGATGGCGAACTTCACGGCCGCGTCGACGGCGGCGGCATCCATGCCGGCCTGTGCCGGGGTGCGACGCTGCCAGTCGAATCGCTCGGGGTAATAGCGCGTTTGCGCGCCGGCGATCGACGCCCAACTCAAGACCAGCAGCAGCACCAGGATCCTGCGCATAGACACCTCCGCGGGGTTGTCGCTGGATGGATAATACGCCTGCCAAGGGAGGCGCTTCATGAAACGTGTGCTGTTCGTCTGTGTATCGATTTGCACTCTGGCCCTCGTCCCGGTCGTCGCACAGAAGCCGGCGGCCGACTGGGCGACGTTGTTCGACGGCACCAATCTCGACCACTTCATCCAGGTCGGCAAGGCGAACTGGAAGCTCGGCGGCGGCATGGTGGAGGCCACCAGCGGCCCGGGGTTCCTGGTCACCAAGGAGTCCTACGCGAATTTCGAGCTACGAGTCGAATTCTGGGTGGACGAGGGCGCCAACAGCGGCGTCTACATGCGCTGTCAGGACCCGGCGCAGATCACCGACAAGAACTGCTACGAGGCCAACATCTTCGACAAGCGTCCCGATCAGTCCGGCCGCACCGGCGCCATCGTCCACGTCGCCAAACCGCTGGCCATCGTCGACGCCGGCGGCAAATGGAATACGTACGAGATCACCGCGAAGGGGCCGGAGTTGACGGTCCGATTGAACGGCACGCTGACGGCGCAGGCCAAGGACGACAAGATGACGAGCGGACCGATTGCGCTGCAGTATAACGCCGGCACGGTCAGATTCCGTCGCGTTCAGATCCGGCGACTATAGGAGAGCCCTTTTCACGCTGCCACCGCTGAGCACTGCTCGTAGCGGATGCGCCATCGACCACCGGCGTGTTCGCAAATCGTCACGCAGCGATGATCCTCGACGAACGTCTGGCCTCGATACGTTCCACTGCCCTGCCACCGCCGCCGCACCATGGCAGCGCTCTCGCCAAGCATGCTCACGACCGTCTCGGTGTGCGCGCCGCCAGTCAGTGCGTAGGTTGGGTCGCCGACCACACCCAGGATGGTCGTCCGGTCCATGATCCTGCCGTTCGGTGCGACGTACACATAGTCATCGGTCATCATCGCGTCGATCGCGCCGCGGTTCTTCGCGACCCAGGCGTCCTGCCACGCTTTCATCAATGCTTCGACGTCAGTTCGCATGGCTCAGCGCCCGCGCAAACCGGCAACCGGCCCGTCCACACCGTTTGGCAGCTGTTGATCGGCCAGCTGATCATCGTCTCGAAGCTCGCGCTTCAACTTCGCGAGTTCCAATTTCATCGCCGCCGTGAGCGCTTGCTGCCCCGGCTCACCGTACAAGTTGTGAAGCTCGTACGGATCGTTCACCAGGTCGAACAGCTCCCATTGATCCTTCTTCCAGAAGTAGATCAATTTGTGCGTGCGCGTGCGGACGCCGTAGTGAGCCCTGGTGTTGTGGTCGCCGGGGTCGTGGTAATAGCGGTAATACATCGAGGTGCGCCAATCGGTGGGAGGGCGGCCGCGCAGCACCGGGAGCAGGCTGCGTCCCTGCATCGCGGTGGACGCCGACAGCCCGGCGATCTCGAGAAAGGTGGGCGCGAAATCGACGTTCAGCGCCAGCGCGTCGCTCCTCGTTCCGGGCTTGATGCCCGCCGGCCAGCGAACCAGAAACGGCATCCGGATCGACTCTTCGTACATGAAGCGCTTGTCGAAGAGCCCGTGATCGCCGAGAAAGAATCCCTGGTCGCTCGTGTAGACCACCATGGTGTTGCGCGCCAGACCGGCCCGGTCCAGGAGCGCGAGCACGCGGCCCACGCTGTCGTCCACGGATTGAACGGTCGCCAGGTAGTCCTGCATGTAGCGTTGATACTTCCACCGGACGAGCGCTTCTCCGGTGAGCGTCACGCGGTTGCCGTCGCGGACGATGGTGACGGAGTCTGGTTTGATCGCGAGCCACATCGCGAGCTCGCCGGCGGCGAGACCCTCCGGCGGCGGCAACTTCAAGTCCCGGTTGGTCAAATCAGCGGCCACACGCTGCTGGTTTTCGTGCAGCGCGTCGGTGCGCGTCGCGTAGGTATCCCAGAACGTCGGTGGCTCAGGAATCCGTTCGCCCGCGAAGTGCGCAGCGTGAGCGTCATTGGGCTCCCACGGACGGTGAGGAGCCTTGTGATGCATCATCAAGAAGAAGGGCCTGTCCTTCGGGCGCTTCTCAACGAACTCGAGAGCCAGATCCGTGATGACGTCAGTGGCGTATTGCCCGGTGTACCTGTGTTCCCCTGCCGCCGTGTAGAAGAGCGGATTCCGATACGCACCCTGGCCGGGCAGTACCTCCCAACGGTCGAACCCCACCGGGTCGCTGCCCAGGTGCCACTTTCCGATCATTCCAGTGTGGTAGCCGCCCTGTTGGAGTAGCCGCGCCACCGTCATGCGTGAGCTGTCGAAGCGGTTGAACATGGTCACGCCGTTGAGGTGCGAGTACTGACCGGTCAGAATCGCGGCACGGCTCGGCGTGCAGATCGAATTCGTGGCGAACACGCTGGTGAGCAGTGCGCCTTCACGAGCGAGCCGATCGAGATGCGGGGTCTTGTTCACGCGCGACCCGTATGCACCGATCGCGTGCGCGGCGTGGTCGTCGGTCATGATGAAGATGATATTCGGACGAGCGGCGCGCTGAGTCTGAGCGGATTCACCGCCGGTCACGAGAAGCGCAATCAGAAATACAGGCCTCACGAACTTCATCGGCGCGTCCTCTCCGACCTGCTCACGTCACACGCAATGCCACGATCGGGTCAACCTTCATGGCCCGGCGCGCTGGAACGTAGCAGGCCGCGGCTGCAACCGCCGTCAGCACCAGCGACACGCTCATGAACGTCCACGGATCATTCGCGGTCACGCCAAACAGGAGGCTCGAGCCCGCGCGCCCTACCAACCAGACTCCGACAAGCCCGAGCGCGAGACCGGCCGCACTCAACGTCAGACCCTCGGCGAGGAACATCCGCAAGACGTCGCCGGCCTGCGCGCCGATGGCCATGCGCAAGCCGATCTCCTGTGTGCGCGAAGCGACAGAGTACTGAATCAGTCCGTAGATCCCGACGGCGGCCATCAGCAGCGCGACGAGGGCGAAGCCGGTCAGCAGTGCGGTCTGAAAGCGACGCTGCGCGAGATAGATGCCAAGCTGGTCCTCCAACGGCGCCACTCCGTAGATCGGCGCACTCTTCTCAACGCGACGGACGGCCGCCCGAAGCGCTCCTGCCAGCGCCAGCGGGTCGTCCAGCGAGGTTCGGATGAACACGTCCACGGCGCGCGGCGGATTCTGCGCCAGAGGAACGAACATCTGCGGGAACGCTTCGCGCTCGAGTCCCTGCCGTCGCATGTCGGCCACAACGCCCACGACTGTGAGCCACGGGCGGTCGGAATCGCTCGGCCCGACTTTGAAACGTCTGCCGACTGGATCTTGCCCCGGCCATGAGCGCCGGGCCATCGCATCGTTGATGATCGCGACCGGCGGAGCATCCGGTCCATCTCCAAACGCCAAGACGCGGCCTCGAAGCAGCGGCGTGCCAATGGCCTTGAAGAAATCCGCACTGACCTCGTCGGCGCCGAACCGAATGCGATCCGACATGGTCCCCTCGCCGCGTTCGACGGTCACGACCTGTTCTCTGCTGTTGCCGATGAACAGATCGCCGATGATGCCAACGTTCTCCACTCCAGGAACCGCCTGAACCTGTTCGAGCACCCGAGCGTACAAGTCGGTCCGATGCGCGGGAAGGCTGAAGGTCGTCGGGGCTGAAAGCTCCAGCACCAGCACGCGTCCGGGCGTGAACCCTGGATCGATGCGGTTGACATTCCACCAGCTTCGAACGAGCAGACCCGCACCGACCAGCAGCATGATTGAGAGTGCAAACTCTGCCACGACAAGACCGCGGCGAGTTCGCCGCGTCGCCACTCCGCCGGAGACGGATCGGCCACTCTCCTCACCGGAGGGACGAAGGTCGCGGCGCAGTGTCGCTATCGCCGGCGTCAGTCCCACCAGGATTCCAGCGACGATGGAGATCGCAACGGCCCAGGCGAGCACGCGGACGTCGAGACGCATTTCATTCAGGCGCGCCACGTTGCCGGGACCAAAGGCGCGAATCACGCGAATGGCCTCTAGGGCGAGCATTGTGCCCAACAGTCCAGAGACGACACCGAGGACGGCGCCTTCGGTGAGTAACTGACGCACGATCCGTCCGGCGCTCGCGCCAAGCGCGGCCCGAACGGCCATCTCGCGCGCGCGGGCGACGCTGCGCGCCAGCGACAGGCTGGTGACGTTGGCGGCGGCGATCAGGAATACGCACAACACGGCGCCGCCAAGCAGCCACAACGCCAATCGTGATTGCGGTCCAACCAGGTAGAGACTCAAGGGCACCACGCTGATGCCTTGGTTCCGTTCGGCGATCGGCAACTGCTCGCGCAATCGGCGAGCGACGGCGTTCATGTCGGCTTGAGCCTGGTCGAACGCCACACCGGGCCGAAGTCTCCCAATGACGAACCATGTTTGCCCGCCGCGGACGCCGCCGCTCGTGGTGTGGGGCTGCCACACGTCTGCCTCGAGTCTGGCGAGCTGGAAATCAGCCGGAAGCACGCCGATGATCTGGGACGGAAGGCCATTGAGAACGAGAGTCGCGCCCAGCGCTCCATTCGAGCTTCCGAATCGCGTTTGCCAGAAGCGATGGCTGATCAGGACCAGTCGTTGCTCCTCCGCCGTCTCTTCGGTCGAAAAGCTGCGCCCCAAAACGGGCGCGACACCGACGAGTGAAAACACATTCGGAGAAACGCTGGCGCCGACGATCTGCTCCGCTCCATCAGCGCCGGTCAGTACTGTCGAGACGGCATCGAAGGTGGCCATGCCGGCGAAGGTCTGACTTTGATCCAGCCACTGTTCGACGTCCCAGAGAGCGGATCGGCCCTCGCGGAGGTTCTGGGTTGGATCCTCGGTCCACAACATCGCCAATTCGTCCGGCGCGTGGTACGGCAGGGGACGGAGCAGCACCGCATCGAGGACGCTGAACATCGCGGTGTTGAGGCCAATCGCCATCGCCATGGTGGCTGCCGCCGTTGCCGCAAAGGTCGGACTCTGCCGCAGCGTGCGCCATGCGTACCGCACGTCGCCCGCCATATCCTTCAGCCACATCAAAGCCCGCGGTTGGTGGATCATCGTTCACCCGCTTCCCACGCGTTCGGATCGGTAACCGGATCGGGAAGCCGTCCGCGCAGCCACTCCGCGCAGCGCGCCGGCGTGAAACTCGCGTCCTGATTCTCGATCACCCACGATAGAAACTCGACCCCGCCATTGAGGTACGGAGGCGGCGACACCGGCTTGAACACGGTGGGGAGACGCTCGTCATTCGAAAGATAGTTGAGCACGTGGCCGAGCTCCTGCACCACTCGCCAGGCGAGCGGATGGGTCGTGTCGAGCGAGAACTTCACCCACCATCGGCCATTGCCGGCGAAACCTGAGCCGATGGATCGACGGCCAGCGGGCAGTCGCATGGCAGGCAGCTGTTCGAGCAACGTCAACAATGGCTCGAGTTGATCAGCTCCGGTCACGGTAGTCGAGCACTACTACGGCAAGCCCGCTACGATCTTGCGGAACTCAGCCTCGTTGAACGCCCTGAGCGTCTCGGTCTGGATGTTGCCCTGCATGCCGGTCGCCAATGCCAGCTTGGCCGCGGTCTCGTCGTCCGGGGCTTCTGAAATCACCACGACGTCATACCGCCCCATCACGAGATAAAACTGTTTGATTTCGGCACCGACCGCCTTTGCGGCCGCGCGAGCCGCCTCGATGCGGGCCGGGACCTGCTTGATCGACTCCACTCCCTTTTGCGTGTACTTGAGCAACGAAACGTAGGTTGCCATATGCGTACCTCCAAGTTCTGTTCACGGGGTCAGTTCGCCACGAACTGACGCCGCGTCTCGTCCCAGGTCACAGACGACTTCACCGACTCAAAGGCCATGACGATGGCCGCTTGACGGCTGGCCTCCGGTGGCTGGACACTTCCAACTGACGTGGATCTGTGTGCCATCGACGGCGACCTCCGCGATGTTGGGGGCAATGCGTGCGTACGAAATGGGGGGCATCGGCGGCTCCAGTTGGGGGAGTCTACTTGAGACCCGCAATGACTGCTGCAACCAGCGTGGCGGCGTTCTCACTCGCCGTGACCAGAAACTGCTCGTAGTTGGTCATCGCATCTCCATCAGCGCGATCGGTGATGCTTCTGATGACGAGACACGGCACCCCGAACTGGCGGCAGGTCTGTACCAATGCAGCGATGCGCACGATTCCCTGAGCACTCATTTGCTCGCTTCCTCCACGGCTCTGCTATCTCAGCGTCACGTTGTAGACGATGGTCCCCCTGCTAGGAGCCCCATCGGGCGAATCATCGCTGATCGTTCGTGTCACGGTCAGCAGGCCGGTGATCTCGGCGCCGTTGAAAGCACCGGTGAACGAAAACGAGTAGGCGTTGATACCGCCGGCAAAAGCGCCGCTTGGCGGGAAGCGGTTGGATGTGTCCTGGCTGAACGTGAAATTGGCGGGCGTGCCGGTGAGCCGCGCGGCCTCGATGCCGAATGCATCGCGGTCGCCAGGTTGCGGGGCCCCTGCCGCAGGATTCCCACACGAGTATGTACCGTAAACAACGTCTCCTTCGGCGTCGGCGCTTCCACTGATCGAGCCATTCTCCTCGGTCAGTTGAATCTCGATGGTTCCACTCTGTTGTTCGTTGCGGCTGCACGAGCTCCGGCCAAACATCATCAGCAGCGTGCCGCTGAACTGGCCGACGTATTTCTTACCACCGCCAATCAGGTCGAGCTGGTTCGCGGCGACCACGCCGCCCGCGGCGACTGCGCCGACGATACCAAGCGTCGTTGCCGACAGGCCTCCGCCGCCTCCGGCTCCGGCCCCGGCCGACGCGCCACCGCTCGTGCCGCCGGCGCCGCCTGCGCTAGTGGCCGCTGCGGCCTGCGCCGCAGTCTGCACCGTCGTTTGAGCAATGGTGACGGCTGCGGCGGTCTGACCCTGGAACGCGGCGGTGGCGCTGATCTGCAGCGCGCCGCTCCCGGTCGGCGTGAACCCCGTCGCGATCGCCCGGCCCGCAGCATTCGTCGTCACCGACAACGTCCGTGCGCCGCCGAAGGTCGCGCGTCCACTCCGGATCGCGAAATTGACAATCGCACCGGCCACCGGCTGATCGTTGCGATCGCGAACCTCGACCACCGGGACCACCGCCGTCTTCTGCTGAATGATGTTGACCGCGTCTTCACCCGCGACGACGACGATCCTCAGCCCGTTGGCCTGCGATGCGAGCGGGGCCGGACCGGCGCCGAGCAACGTCAGCAGCCACGCAACCAGGCCAACCTGCAGATGAATGCGCATCGGCTAGACCGCGCCATCCTGAACCAGATGCGGCGGCACAATCAAGCGCCGGAGCATCTCGACGCGGTCGGCATCGATGTCGGGATTGCGATACTTTCCGTCGGATAGCACGACTCGGTGACGATTGACGTAGCGTCGTGACTGCAGTTGCCATGCCGCAACGCCGTGGAGCGCCTGGCGCACCATGTCGGCGTAGGTCGCGAATGCGGCGCCGCCGCGCGCCAGGAAGCGATCGATGCGCCGGTCGCAGTCCCGGACCAGCTCGTCATGGAGCACGATGGCGTAGGTGAGCGCGCCGCGATCGTCGAGCTGAAACTCTCGCCGCAGCGCGAGCGCGGTGTTGGCGAGGTTGTCGAACGGTTTCTCTTTCTCGAATGACAGCAGATCGTTGAAGACGCCGCCGAGGAGCGCACCGACGTAGCGAATGTCGCGGACCTCAGGATCGGCAAACAACTTCGACGGCAGGAACGCGTCGCAGATCACCTCGCCGATGTCGAAGTAGATCTCGACGCCGGACGCCCAGGGGCGCGTGTGGAAGTGATGGCCCAGGCCGACCGTTTCGTTGCCTTCCTCGGAGGTGGCAACCTCGCTCAGGATTCCCAGCATCCAGTAGCGTCGATGCGCCCCTTCCCACTTGGCCGGCAGATCCGGATCGCGCGAGCGCTCGTACAACTCGCGCGTGAGTGCGGCAAACGTCCCGATCATCGGGTGAGCACCGGCGGGCGGACGCGGGTCCGCCGGCACCGCCAGGCATGGTGCGACGAACGCCCGGGCCCCCGCCAGATCGCCGGGCACCGTGTGAGTCTCGACGACGTCGTCGAAGAGGTAGAGCCACAGCGTGTACTTCGCGGCCCAGAGCAGCGCGCTCATATCGGCGCAGCGGGGAAAGGTCAGACGCTGGAAGCTCTCGAGATCCAGCGCGCGCAGCGCGACGACCGCGCGTGGATCGGCCAGCAGGCCCTCGCGCTCGGCCCACTTCTCGAGCGGGTCGTTGATGGTGCCGGCTTCACTCGCGGGATCGAGGCGCCAGTGCAGGGGATAGAGCGCGCCCAGCGGCCGCGGGTCATTGGTCGACAGCCGATCGACGCTGTCGCGGTCGAGCCCGAGGATGCCGGCCAGATCGACCAACGCCTGCGCTTGCCGGTGCGCGAAGTGATCGTCCCGATAGATCGCAGCGCTGGCCACAAGGTATGCGGCCTCCCGCTCCGCGGTCGTGGGAAGGCGGTCGGCGATCGAGGCGCGGACCGCGTCCTTTCCCGCCGTCGTGAGATGCTGCAGACGCTCGCGCACGAGGCTCGAGGCGGCCGCCCAGTCGATGGCGAGCAGCCACACCGCCATGTCCTCGGCAAAGTGGACTTCCGTCGGCTCGCCCCGGCCGTCGACACCGAGCAGGCAGGCGGCGTCGATAAACGCCAGCGCGACGCGGCGTTCCCGTTCCTCAACGGAAGGCGCCGCGGTAAGCGCCGACAATGCGGGTCGCTTCCGATACATGGCTGCCGAGTCCGTTCAGCGCGCGTCGATGCGAGCCACGATCTCGGCGCTCGACCGTTTCGCGATGTGCTTCTGCACGGCCGACTCGAGGTCCACGTTGCAGCGATGCGCCAGGCTCGCCAGCAGGAACATCACGTCCGCCAGCTCCTTTTCGACGTCGCCCTTGTTCAACACCGCCTGCCCGAGCTGTCCGCTCTGAACCAGCAGGCGGGCCACGCCGTAGTCGAGCGACAGCGCTGACAGCCGTTCCGAGTATTCCGTTCGAATCTTTCCCTGCAGTGCTTTGAGGTCCATGGTGTCCTCCGAGATGCCCTCGCGCCTGCCCCGACGCGACGAGACTGCGAGGGCCACTAAGGATACGCGGGTTTGGCGCCTCTTCAGTCGTCGCCTGAGAACTCCACTCGGAATCCAACCTGCCCGACCCAGAGCACGGAATTCTCCGCAAGAACACTGGGCGGCCGATCTCCGTCCTTCTCGATCAGTACGAGTTTGATGCTCTTAGTGCGCATGGACTTGTAGGAGCTTCTCGCGGACGCGCGCATAGCGTTTGTAAAAATCGTAGCCCACGAACTGCGGCACACAGCGGTCCACAACCGCCAGGCATCGAGTGATCGACGCCGCAAGCTCGATTGAGCTTGCTGGTTCCTCGCCAGTTGGGTCAAGGCGCTTCAACAGGTCGCGGGGAAGGTGGCGCCGCACAAAGTCACTCGCTGGCTGGAAGCCGTCTTCGTGGTTTTCCATACGATGTTCTCAACGGTCAGATCGCGAGACTACGTGATCAGCCGCTCGCGGTCGCGCGCTACAGAACTAGAGCATCGCAGTTACTTTGGCATCGTCTTTCGCTTCCATAGTTCCCAGGCTCGATCCAGGCCGGCGTCCTCCCGCGCCATGATCTCCTTGGCTTCAGCGGGATCGAGGTAAACGATATCGCCGCCTGAGGCCATGGCCTGCATCTGGAACCTCGCATTCAATTCCAGGTGCGTCGGCGAGGCGGGGCCTGCCGACGCTGGTGTTTGCGCCGCTGCTTGCGGTTTGAGCAGGAGCGCATCAAAGAGCGGCTTCGTGACCGCGACGGTATCGCGATGGACATTCGCCGCCTTGATCAGATCCGCCACGATCTGAGGATGCTCTGCCGCAATGTTGAATCGCTCCGACGGGTCGACGGAAAGATCAAACAACAGCGGCGAATTGTGAACGGTTCGCGGCTCAGGATCATCGTATGCGCCGCTGGTAATGAAGTGCGCTTTGTAGCTGCCTTTCCGCACCGCCCTCAACTCGCTGTCCCAGTAGTAGAACAACTCGTGGCGTGGACTCGGCCCCGTGCCTTTGAGCGCGACCGTCAAGTCGAAGGAGTCGATGAGGCGATCTGCTGGCACCCGCGCACCCGAAAACGACGCCGCGGTTGCGAGAAGGTCGAGTCCAGAGCCGATTCCTGTCACCACACCAGGGCGAACGGTTCCGGGCCACCAGAAGATCGCCGGCGCCCGCACACCGCCTTCCCAGGTTGTACCCTTCCCCTGCCTCAACGGTCCGGCTGAACCGGCGTGATCACGAAACGGCAGCCATGGTCCGTTGTCGCTCGTGAAGAGCACTAGAGTGTTCCGATCAATTCCCGAAGTCCGCAGCGCGTCGAGAACCTTGCCCACGCTCCAGTCGATTTCCTCGACGACGTCGCCGTACATTCCGCCTGCGCTGTGCCCGACAAACTCGTCGGCCCTTGCAAGAGGGATGTGCGGCAGCGAGTGCGCGATGTAGAGAAAGAACGGCCCGGACTTGTTCTCGGCGATGAACTGGACCGCTTGGTCTGTATATCTCCTGGTCAGCGTGCGATGGTCCACGGGCCGCTCGATGACCCGGTTATTCTGCATCAGGGGCACGTCCCAGTACTCCGGCTTGGGAGAATAGTACGCGGCAGTTTGCCACCCCTTGTCGCGTGGCACGGTCATTCGCATATCGTGAGAGTACGGAAGGCCGAACCACGAGTCGAAGCCCTGATGCATCGGCAGGAACTGCGGCAGCTGGCCAAGATGCCATTTGCCGACCATGCCGGTCCGGTAGCCCGCTGACTTCAGGAGCTCGGCAATCGTCAGTTCCTCGAGCGGTAATCCCTGGGCCGCATTGTCACGAAAGACCTTGGGTGCCGTTCCACCTGGAGTGCCGAACATCCCGTTGCGCACGGGGAGCCTGCCGGTGAGAAGCGCAGCTCGGCTCGGTGAACATACCGGCTGGACATAGAAGCTGGTCCACTTCTGCCCTTCGGCCGCCATCGCATCGAGCCGCGGCGTGCGAATGTTCGGTGCGCCAAAGGCGCCGATGTCCGCATAGCCAAGATCGTCTGCGAAGATGATGACGATGTTCGGCGGGCGCGGGGCCTGTCCCCACGATGCTTCGAGTGCAAACCCTGAAATCAGGATGGTCGCGACAATCATTCGTGAAAGGATGGCTCGCATTGGAGTAGTCATCGATTATCTCTAAACGGCACTCGGCACCGCGAAATCACGCGCTCGACGCGTGTATCTGATCCACAGCTCCGCGACGCTGAGCGTGATAATCCACCCCGCCCATACAGAGAGCGCAAACACGGTCGATGGGCGAATTCCGGCAGGGGTGAGCGCGAAATCGCCGACCCTCGACTTTGAGAGATGGCACGAAGTCTACGGCTTGGCCGTCGTGACCTGCGACATCAAGACCATCCACCTGCCTGTCTCTCGTGTCCACACTTCCAGCACCCAGAAACCGCCGCTGAAAAACCGCGCGACAACAAGGTCGCCCCGGCGCTCATGCCGCTCGCGTGATCGTGGCACGTAGGGTCGTGGCGTTTGCGTCCGAAGGTTCGCCAGGCGTTCGGGCCTCGTCATGAACGACCCATCCTGCTGAACCGTGGTGAATGTCGGGGCCGTATATTGCTCCCACTGCGCCGGATCAACGGCATAGAAGGCCGTGTCGCGAGCTCTCATCGCGCCGCGGAGGTCGTCTGGCACTTGCGCGCCCGACGCGCCCACGGACGCGAGCCAAACTGCGAGCACCAGCATTGAGATTCGTACGATAGACATGACTTCAGCCCTGAGATAACGGAGGTGTCCGCATGACGCCGTGCAGCGGTGAAGGATCTGCAGGACCTCCGGCGCCTCCATTTCAGAAAAGTCACGGCGGACGGCTTCAACGACATCCTCGCGTCTAGGTCTGCTCATTGATGCCTCACGGACGGCCGCTCAGCCTCGCCGCTGCGTATCACTCCGAAGCGATTCGAGGAGCTCACGCCTCGAGGCATTCTTTCCACAATCGCCCGACAAGCTCGCCCGCCGACGGTATGTCGCGAATCGCCTCGACGCCCTGGCCTGCCCATAACGACATCTCCAAGATAGTGCCGCGGTCACCTTGCATCGGCGTCGATGCGGCGTAACGGCGTTTCGTAGCGCCTGTGGTGGCGTTCGTCGCCAGAATGTCCCCCTCGCCGGGACGTTTGCCGGCCGCCGGGCATCCCGCGGCCTCCCACAACTCGAGCGTTCGATTACGCAGCGCGCGATGCGGCGCATTTGGCCATCCATCCTGAAAGCAGACGGTCAGCGCCGTGTCGCTGGCTGCGGCCCGAGTAAGCGCACCTTTGTACTCGTCGTGCGCACTGGCCTCCTTCGTCGCGACAAAGCGCGTGCCGATCAATACGCCAGACGCCCCGGCAAGCAGAGCGCGGCGGATGTGCGCACCATTGGCGATCCCGCCAGCGGCCAACACGGGTATGGTCTTCGCCTCTTCGAGCAGCGCGGGAAGGACGGCGTACAGCGCCTGGGTGGCCTGCACGTGGCCGCCGGCTTCCGTGCCCTGGCAAATCAGATAGTCCGACCCCGCATCGAGGGCGCGCCGCGCACCGGCGACGGTGCTGACTTGAATTCCCATCTTCGCGCCTGCCTTCCGAATGGCCGCGACATGTTCCGCGGTCGGAATGCCCCACGCGAACTGAATAACCGGCGCCCCGGCGTCGAGCGCCACTGGGAGCGTAGCCGGATCGACCGCGAGCAAATAGTTCACCGCAAACGGCCGCGTGGTTCCGGATTTGGTTCGCGAGATGCGCTCTCGGAGGGCGTCGGCTGAAACGGCCAGCCCCGTGCCGAGCGCTCCCAGGCCACCCGCGTTCGACACCGCGATCGCCAACTCCGGAGTCGCGGCGACCCCGAACCCCGCGCAGAAGATCGGGTACCGCAATCCAAAGGCAGCCATCAATGCGCTGGCACGCGCCGTCGGCATCGTCGAGGAACGTTCCTGTGCCGTAAGCGGGAGGCTGCGGCTGCCAAGGCCAGCGGCGACGACAGCCGCCCGATGGAGGAAATCGCGTCGACTGGAGGACATAGGGACTCTCACTCTTCTGCTGGGACGCCGGTCGGTTTGACGATAAGACACTGCTTGCCCGGTTACCAGTAGCCTGTCGGTGCTTTCAGCGGTCTAACGACCTGCCGCTCTCCTGCGCCCGCATGTTCGACGACGGCCGTCGGGTGCAGCGCCATGTTGGGCGGCGCTTCGGAGGCGTGGCGTTATCTCTCGTATCCCTTCGCTTTCAGCCATCCTGACTGCTTTTCCTGCCTGCGGCGCTCGTCTTCGAGCGCGGCCTGGCTGACGGCGTTTTCCTCTGCGAGCGGCGTTTAACAGTTTCGCGAAGGAGTCTAAGGCATCCGCCGCTCGTCGGGTGCAGCGGGCTTGTTAGCCGGCGGGCCCGCGGCTGAACTCCGACCAGTGGAGGCCGCCCTCGTCAGCGAACGCGTCGGGAGGACCAAATACGAACCTCTCTCGACGCGGCAAACTCGGTAAGAACATCCCGGAACAAGGCGTCCGAGTGCTGTGTGAAGAAGGAGGCCGCGGCCACGATAGGTCGGAGCATACACCACCTCGTCTCCGGCGCGGAACGGGCATTGCAGATCATCGCGTCCGGTAAGTTCAACGGTCACCCCGGTTAGAGGAAGTGCGGCCCACCGATCGAGTTCGCCATCGTCTGCGTAGCGAAATGCCAGGGACAACCCAGCCCCGCCTCGATCACTGTAGATTGCCTCAATACTCGTAACGGCGACTCAAGTCCTGGAAACGAGACACGCTGACCGGGCCCGATCTCTCCCTCTAACACTTCGCCTACGAGAGCAAACAAGCCGAGCGCGGGGAGATGAACCGTGCGCGTGATGTGAAAGCGGACTGGCATCGTCTTTGGCCGTCTGGCTAACGATTGCGGTTCACCCGCGCCGCGTGGCCTCATCATCCCAGGGCCGCGCGGCGTCGGGTGCAACCGCCTGTTAGCCGGCCCGTCGCACGACCAGCATGACGCCAGAGGCCCAGGCAAGACGCACCGTCACAAACTCGCGCCGGCCCTCGATGTCGTCGATCAGCGTGGGCACCTTCGGGGCGTGCCCGTCTGGCCAGTTGGCCTGGGGCAACAAATCGTCGATCACGTACACGCCACCCGGCCGAAGAAGTGACAACGCCTCGTCGAGGTGGCTGAATTTCCCGGGCCAAGCGTCGGCGTAGATCAAGTCGAATGGCGCCAGACCCTCTCGGTTGAGAAACGCAGCACCATCCGTCACGTGAAATGTCACACGGCGGTCGCGCCCAAGATGCCGACGAGCCACGGCAACCACGGCGTCGTCAGTGTCCACTGAATCGAGCGTCGTCGTCGCATCCATTCCCGACAGGAGCCATGCCGTGCCATGTCCGGTTCCAGTACCGAGTTCAAGAAGCCGTCCCCCGGGCTTCGAGGCAGCGAGCGTGGCCAAGAGCGCCCCGACCTTCGCCTCTGAGATCATGTTGAACGACAGCGCCGCTGTGTCAGCCACGATATCGCTGATCGCTGCTGGCTGATGACGAATCTCCGTGTCGTTCATTGCTAATTCTTGTCCGGCTCTGGTTCAGCGGCGGCACGCGCAGCGGGCCGTCCGCTGCAACCGGTTGTTGGGCGCCACTTGCGCACACACATCGCTGTTCCTGAACTGGTCATGGCGTCGCTGCGCAAACCAGATGTGACTCCTTGCGAATGTCGAGGGGTCACGCCGCTCTCTCGACTGGTGCGACTGGCTTCGACGGAGGAATCCACTGGCCATACGTTGCCATGCGCCAGAGCCATTCCAGCGGTCCGAATCGGTATCTCGCGAGCCACCAGCCGCTGGCGGCGACCTGGATGGCGTACACCCCGAACCCAATCGGGACGTAGATCGTCGGCCCGACCGTACCGGCGAGCCCGAGCCCGGTGTTGTAGAAGATCAGCGTGCAGATGACGCTCTGGCCGATGTAGTTCGTCAGCGCCATGCGACCGACCGGCGCGAAGTGGCGCAACCGCCGTGGCCCGTCAGCGCCGAGCCAGATCAGGCAAAGTAGCGCCGCATAGGCGAGGCTCAGAGGCAACACCGCGAAACTGCCGAGCGACACATCCGCCAGGGTTTCTGTTTCGAAGACTTTGGCGAAATAGAAGTTCAGCGGCAACCCGATTGAAAGACCCCACAGCGCGATTCGCTTGATTAGCGCCCGGTGCTGCGGAAGCTGTCTGTAGATTTCCTGGCGCCCGAACAGGAAGCCGAGCAGGAAGCAGCCATAGACTCTGAAGACAAAGCCGCTACCGATCAGGTGCGAGACCTGGCCGAACCAGTTGCAGAAATTGAGGCGCACGATGTCTGCGACGCTGCCCTGGGTGTAGGTCAGCAGCACCGCTTCACTTGAGAAGCCGAAGCGCTCGTACAGCGCCGTTCGCGCGTCAGTTAGCCAGCCGACTGGTACGCCTCCGAGCGGGTGCAGCAGTATTGGGGCGAGCAGCGCGGCGACAGCGACGGCCAGGATCGTGCGCGGTCGGGCGGAAACGAACGGCAGCAGAAGAATTCCGCACAGCGCGTACGCTTGGAGAATGTCGTCGTGCCACACGAACACCGCGTGTACGGCGCCGATCAGGAACAGGAATGCGGCGCGGCGCACGAAGAAGCGACGGAACGCGATCCCCTTGGCGCTCGCGCGATTGAGCAGGATTGAAAAGCCGACCCCGAACAGCAGCGAGAAGAGCGTGTAGAACTTGAACTCGACCAACCACAACTCGATGAAGTACACGAGACCGTCGGCGGCCGCCGTCGGCAGGGCTGCTTTGGCTTCGTCGGAGAGTCGGCCGTACAGTGAATACAGGTACGTGTTCGCCGTGACGATCCCGAGAAGCGCCGCGCCCCGCAGCACGTCGAGGAACTCGTATCGTTCTGCGGCTGAGACCGGAGCCAGAGATGTGTGTGCGTCATTACTCATGGCGCCCAACGCCCACGAATGAGCCGCGCGCCGAGCGTGCGCCTCAGCGGCGCGTCGGCTCCATTCGTTTGTGAGCCCGCCGCTCACTAAGCGCCCAGCCCTGTGCGCGTTGAGCCAA
>Ga0187893_10008113_pt1 | contig 16777 bp, 24 predicted proteins | sample MA1701074metaG_FD_139574 | JGI IMG/M metagenome (GOLD analysis project Ga0187893, IMG submission 139574) | White microbial mat communities from a basaltic lava cave in the Kipuka Kanohina Cave System on the Island of Hawaii, USA - MA170107-4 metaG ...
CAGCCATGGCATCCTGGATGGCTTCCAGCTCGGCGGAAAAGAATTCGATGATCTTGCCGCATTGTGAGCAGATCATGTGATCGTGGTGCTGGTGTTTATACTGGTGTTCGTAATGAGTTCGGCCGTCGCCAAACCTCACCTCGCGTGCCAGTCCAGCCTCTGCCAGTAATTTGAGAGTTCGGTACACGGTTGTCTGGCCGATGGTTGGATCTTCTTTCTGTACCAGGCGATAGAGATCTTCGCTGGAGAGGTGCTCTTCAGTACGCAAAAAGACTTCCAGGATGAGGTCGCGTTGAGCTGTTCGCTTAAGGCCTTTTTGCTGAATATGCTTGAGAAATACTTCCTGCTCTTCCGTCATTTCCTTGAGATAAGTGGTGAACTCACAATCTTTGGGCGAATCTTACCACCGGCTGGTGACAGTGTGAAGACAGCAGGGGCGGCCCTCCACCTCCGTGGCCGCCCCTCCTCGCGTCAAATTCCATTTCCGAATCTCATTGGAATGTAAGACGCGAAGGGCGCCACGTTCCTTAGCGATCAAAGTTGCTACTCAAACGAGCGAGCGCCAAAGCTGCCAGCGCCAGACCGAAATCCCGGAGTGCTATGTCGTAATAGCTGGGAATCCGGGATTTCAATCCCGCCTTGCCGCTGCCATTAACTCGATTGAGGAAGGAGCCGCATGCTACACACCTTACTGGTTGATGTTCGCTACGGAACCAGAATGCTAGTCAAGCAGCCACTGTTTGCCCTGGTGGCGATTATCACCTGGGAATCGGTGTTAATACGGCAATCTTCTCGGTAGTGAATGCCGTGCTGCTGGCTCCCCTCCCCTTCGAGAGGTTCGACGAGTTGGTAGTAATCTGGAAGACGGCATTGCCATCCCGTGCCGATCAACAGCCTGAATCCGCTCCAAACCTGAACGACCTCAAGGCCCAGAACAAGGTTTTCGAACAGGTTGCCGCCTCCCGAACACAACCTTTCATACTGACTGAGGGCGATGAGCCCGAACGGGTTACCGGGGCGCGAGTATCTGCGAATCTGTTTTCCACGCTCAAAGTCCGACCGCTACTCGGTCGAGACTTTCTCGACGGAGAAGATCAACCTGGCGCACCACCAGTGGCTTTAATCAGTCACAGACTCTGGCAACAACGCTATGGCGGCGACCCGAACCTGGTGGGGCGCTTACTGACTATTGATGGCAAGAAATTCTCCCTGGTTGGCGTGCTGCCACCAGAAGTGAATTATCCAACTCCGGAAACAAACATCTACATCCCGTTGATCTTCCAAAGTGAAATGTTGCGTGGAGGACGATTCCTGCGCTTGATCGGCAGGCTGCATCCGGGCATTTCCCTCGCGGCGGCACAAGTCGACGTCGATGCTGTGGGAGCTCGACTGGCTCAGGAATACTCAGCGGAGAACAATAATACAGGCTACAACCTGCCTCGAGTTACTATTCTGGCTCTGTTCTTACTGATTCGCACTGGAGTTGGAGCAGCTCAAGAGCATCCAACAGTCCACTCCGGATTGATTTAGGTCCCATCTCTGCTAAGATTAAACGCTGGTCGGAGGATTAACGCGCTCGTCGGAGTCACATTACGACAGTCGCAATATTTTCCGGGGTTGTAATCTGCTCGCAAAGATGGCACAGGATGCTTTGAAAACTTAAGGGGTGATTGCTTTACAGTGCCTCACACCTATTCAGCCGGGGTGGCGGAATGGCAGACGCTACGGACTTAAAATCCGTTGTCCGCAAGGACGTGCGGGTTCGACTCCCGCCCTCGGCACCATTCCTAATCTCACTGTTTTCACGACTTCTACAACTTAGCCCTTGAAATGATCTCAACCCCACAAGTGAGGATGGGGCTAAGATGGTGACACTTTCAACTAGCCTTTCTTCTGAATTGGATCACATTGCCTCGGGGTTCTGTGAGTCTGTTCACTGCATCTTCAAAAGCATCGGGAGTGCTGCGTGCGTACGTGCCCGTGACGCTTTGGATCGTGTGCCCTCCGAGTAGATCTGCGATGTCGTACTCGTGCACTTGGCGACCACGCAACTCAGTGGCGAAAGTACGGCGCAGATCATGCCAGATCACACCGCCTTCGATCGTGAGACGGAAAGGTATTCCAGCTCGCTCACATGCTTTTTCAAAACCACGTCGGAGCCTGGCCGCGCTTACTCCTGTGTGCGAATAATCGAAGACGCTTCCTGTCGTGCGATTATCAATTACCTTTTGCAAAGCTGCGCGCACGAGACTGTTCATTGGGATCAAACGATGGCGAGGGCGTTTTCCCTTCGTGTCCACCAAAAGAACCCAATTTGGCCTCACTTCTACGTCTCGCCCGTTGGCCGGCCGAAACATAGAGATGCTGCTAAAGTTGACGTTCTCGATCTTCAGTTTCAGCAGCTCCGTATGCTTTCGAACTCCGGTTCCGAGCGATACTTCGATCGGTGCTCGCAGGTATGCTAGCTAGGTCATCGATAAGCACTTCCATTAGCTTCGATTGCTCATTAGGTGTGAGATAGCGTTCCCGTCTGGCCTCTGGTTCCTGTTCGAACCTATTGCAAGGATTAAAGTCAACAACTTCGTCGCGTATTGCCCGCGAGAAAATTGCCGACAACAGGTAAACGTAGCGGTTGACTGTCGCGCCCTTGCGCGGAGTCTCTCGCGGTGTTTTCTTGCCGCGTAGAGTCGCTTGAAAACGTTCTACATCGCGTCTCGTGATGTCGCTCAGCATCCGGTTTCCAAAGAACTCTTTTTAACTTCTTCACACGGCTCTCAGCATCCAAAACCTGCGATGTTTTCTTTTCTTTCAGCCACGGCAAATAGAATTCGTCGTAGTAGTCTCTGAATCCTATGTCCCTGCCCCTGTTGTATCGCCGGTTGTAGATCGCTTCTCGTTCACTGACCTCCGCACGTTCAGCCTGAGCCTGTGTGCGTGCCTCAGGTATTGCCTGATGAATCCTGCGACCGTTCAGACGGTATTCCATCCACCATCGAGCTCGATCGTAGTGCGGATCACCTGGCTTAACTTTCTTTCCTTTCCAGCGCTTATAGACCATTGTTTTCTCCTCAGATTCATAAGCGCTAGCAGTCGTCAAAGCTGCGCGATAACCTAGCTAAACAAGCACTGGCGGATTTCCGCTCATGGATGGAGAGCAACGAGCAGCAGTTACGGAGTTGAAACGCCACCGATCGAGTCTGTTGCGGCGGCCAAAAACGCAAACTAACGGCGGTCCCTCCGAGGCAGTATCCCGACCCGATGGGAGGCTTTTGCTGTAGACAACTCCAGCGTTCCAAAGCTACTGTTCGACACTGGTGCGGTGCTACAATGGCATCGGCCAGTTACTTTTATCGCCACGATGAAGAGCACCTATGAAACGAACTCTTAGTGCGACCGTTTGGCAAGAGGGCGAGTGGTTCATCGCACAGTGCCTCGATGTTGATGTAGCTTCGCAAGGTAAAACGGAAGACGAAGCGCTTGATAATCTGCGCGATGCTTTAGAACTGCATTTCGCCCCACCCGTTGCCACCATCGCGCCTCAGGTACGCGCGGTCGAGATTGAGACTGCCGCGTGAGGCCCCTCCCGTTCCGCGAGCTGAAGCGCAAACTGGAAGTTGCCGGTTTCGCTGAGGTGAGCCAAACCGGAAGCCATGTCAAGTTTGCGAAAATAACCGCCGAAGGGACCCGCACTGCGATTGTACCAAAGCAAGAGAGGTTGTTACCGGCACGCTTCGAAGCATTCCGAGGCAAGCAGGAATAACCGAGCGCGAGTTTGAAGCTCTTTGAAGTTTCAATTCCTGAAGACAAATGCCGATGCCTGAATCCGTTCCAGCACCCGGTTTTATCACTGGCTTGGCGCTACAGGCTGACGGCAAAATCCTGGTAGGGGGCAATTTCAGCAACCTGAGCGCACGCCACGCAGCCGCATCGGACGCCTGAATTCTGACGGCACGATTGATCCGACATTCGATCCTGGAGCCGACGGTGTAGTCACAGCTTTCGCACTACAGGCGGATGGCAAGATTCTGGTGGGGGTTATGTTTACCAGTCTGGGGCCCGCTCAGCGCAATCGCATTGGCCGGTTGAATAACACCGTTGCCGCAAGCCAAAGCTTCACTAGTTCTGTTAACGGCACTTCCCTCGAATGGCTTCGAAGCCAGGCGAGTCCGGAAGTAAATCGGGTAACATTCGAACTTTTCCAAGACGGATTTACCTACTCACCCCTCGGTACTGCCTCCCGGATTCCCGGTGGTTGGCAGTTGACCGGGTTGGCTCTCTTGCCGCACCAAAACCTGTAGGTCCGCGCAAGGGGATTTTATTCAACTGGCAACGGGTCGGGCTCAATGGTGGAGTCCGTAAAGGCGATCATTGTCCAAAGCATTGGTGGCCCAAGCGTCAGCAGCCTGTCACCTTCCAGTGCGTTTGCCGGCGGCGGGAGTTTTACTCTTGCCGTCAATGGTACAGGATTTGTCGGCAACGTCAAATCCTGTCTACCTGCCCGTGAATAATCCCGTACCGACAATCAGCAGCCTATTACCGGCAAGCAAAAGAGCGGGAGATGGAGCTTTTGAGTTAACCGTAAACGGGGCTAATTTCAACGCTAGTTCGATGGTGTGCCTGAACGGTGTAATCCGACCGACACAGCTTATCAGCGATACACAGTTGAGAGCTCAGATGAATGCTGCAGACGTTCAACTTGCGGGCCAACTCTCGATTACTAGTCTTCAATCCCATACCTGGCGGCGGCACATCAAACGGAGGCTAAATGCAATTGGAGGTTTGTAACCCGGAAGATTAGGCTGAATGACTAGATATGTCAACCCCGAGTTTAGTTCACCACGGCGAGTTTATTTCCCAGCTCCGGCCTGTGTAAGCATCCTAACAGACTCAAGGTAGCTCGCTTGGCAACTCCGCATCCTGCGACTGCGAACAGCACTGAAAATATGATTACAGGAATCGCTGTGCGTCGCATACTTCTCCTGCATTCGACTGGCCATTTACTCTCGGCGAAGACAGCTTGAGTCGTTATTGTTTAGCTTCGGCTGCCCGAGTAATTGGCCGATATCGGTATGACCGTTCTCACCCTCTGCTCGTCAATCTTCGTGCTCGGCCCAATCCAGATCAGGCCTTTTTGCTGGTCTTGGCTCAACATCCGGCGGCTGTACCGGACTCTTCAAGGGATCGCGTTCGACAGTTTCATTTGCTTCTGTGATCCGCTCGTCGGGTTTGATATGTCGCGGCGGCGCCTCATCCTTTTGATTACGGCTCATAACGGTCTCCATCCATCGATCTCTCTTCTGGCGATCAACTTCCTAAGCCTTTCAGGTCGAGTTTCTCATTTTCGTTTCTCTCGAATTCCGCGCCCACCGCTATTTTCTTGATTCGCGGCAAGTACACCAGCGTGCCGAACGGCCCCTCCCAATACTCAGCCTGCGTGACGCTGATCCAAAGCAACGCCAGCTCCGGTTCTTCGAGGCCGTGAGGGAACCATGTTTCCAGGTCCGCAAACCAGAACTCCTCCATCTTCGTGCGGTCCCGCAGCAGACGCGCCAGGCCGGACATTGAGACGTAGCGTTGCTCATCCGGCGCGGCGTAAGAGACACAGACGTGACGGTCCTTTTCGATTTCGTCAACTTTGGGTGCGCTCGATTTCGTGAAGAAGTAAAGATCGCCATCAAACTCAACCTTTTGTGTGGCCATAGGGCGGCTGCGCAAGCAGCCGTCGTCCTCGGTAGTGGTCAGCATCGCAAACTCGATGCCCTTAATCATCTCCCTGAGCTTTCTAACATTTTCTTCGTGGGTCTCGTGGGTTGTCATCGATGTTTGCTCCTCTCGCATGGATCCGATGCTTATAAACAATATAAGATCACCCGCGCATCATAAGGCGGCATGATCCGCGGCAGTAAAGCCAATGTTGGGGGAATCGAGGGGATCATACTACCGTTCCAGTTGAAGTCACAATTTCTAGTATTCGTGTACTGGTTCAATTTGGAGCATAGGCACTGATTCTTTGCGTCCTTTGCGCAAACCTTTGCGTTCTTTGCGGTGAAAAGATCGTAACGCAAAGGTCTCAAAGGGTTTTCGCAAAGGACGCAAAGCAAATTGAACCAGTACCTATTCGTCACTCAGCGCTCGTTATTGAGCAAGAATCTTTCTTGTCTCTGTGCTTAATTCCTCTAGTGTTGATTGTAGGTAACGGAGATTTTCTTCGATCGTTTCTAAGTTACCCAGGGACTCAATTGTGCGAGCCTCGCCAAGAACAACCGCAATCTTGGCAAAGGGCACAGGATTGCGGGCCGCGTCCCACTTGCGCCGTTCGACAATCGCGGGATGACAATTTGCGCTAAGCGGTACCAGAGGAACACGAGTAGCCGAGGCAAGCGCCAAGGCCCCAATCCTGACGGCGCGGGCCGGCCCGCCACCGTCAGCCGTTAAGACAACGCATGCGCCTTCTTCAATCTTGCGAGCCAAATCCATAAGTACTTCCCAACCGTGCTCGACGCCGCCACCGCGCACGACTGTGAAGCCAAGTAGTCTGCAAAGCAGAGCCAGAAAGTCACCCCGCGCATCAAAAGAAATCAAAATTGCCAGATCGACGGCGGGACGCCGCGCCGCAAACGCGACCAGGAATGACGGCGCATCAGCATGCCACAAAGCCAAAACGCATGGAGCGGGAATATCGGGCCAACGAAAATGGCCGCCTCTCATGAGTCGCACCGTTAGGCCGACCAGCCGAGCGTAAAGGTAAACCACGGAGGCAGTAATAGCGGCGCCTATCATGTAGAGTGGAGGAACATAGTGCCGCGTAGCGCCAAAGAACCAATCCAGGCTGCGGGTCAACAGATTTCTCCCAGACTGTTTCTTAACCGGCAATTGTTTGGTGGAGGTCGAGAGGAGCCTTTCGATCATTTTTAGCCGATCGGCAGCCGTTTCTGTGTCGGCTTTAACACCGGATGCTTCAATGTAATAATCATCTTGCATGCAAAGCGGGGTGAATTTACTGAGTTCACGTCAAGTTGGAATAGCTCTCAGCGGAGGCGCCGTCCGTGGCCTCGCTCACATCGGCGTTATCAAAGCACTTGACGAAGTCGGAATCAAACCAGCGGTCGTGGCCGGAACCAGTGCAGGCAGCATAATCGGCGCCGCAATCGCAGCGGGCCGTGATTGGCGCGACATCTCCGAAATGGCGCGCGCTGTTTTTTGGCCTACTCTGTTGCGCGGGACAGCGCTCGAGCGATTTTGCGCCGACCATCTGCCTGAGACTTTCGCAGATCTTAAACTTCCTTTTGCTGCGGCTTCGACAATTGTTCCCATTAATCGAGCGATTACCATCACAGATGGACACCTGGCGTCGGCGATCAGCGCGAGTTGCGCCTTGCGCCTGTTGCGTCGACCGGTCGTTCGCGAAGGCTTGCGCCTGAAAGATGGCGGTTTGACGTGCGTGCTGCCGGCTCATGCGTGCCAGGAATTGGGCGCCGACTTTGTTATAGCCTCGGATGTTTGGGAATGGAGCTCGCTAATGCGCTCATTGGGTTGTTCTCTGGCAGAGCCAGAGAAGACTCGAGCTTACCCATTACATTACAGATTCGCGCTATCGCGCACGAACCTCCACATTCAGCCAGACATTCCGGCCACTGGTTATGTGCCGTGTTCCCGGGCCGTAAACCGTATGATCGCTGTCGGCGAACGTGCAACCTATCGAGCGCTGGAAGTGTTTTCGAGGAAAATGGTTGCGTGATGCGGATTCACGTGCTGCAAGGAGTCCCTTAATCTCGCAAATTCGCAAGTTCGTTAATCCTCTAAATCTACTGCCAGGCTCCTTGTAAGGTGGTTCGCAAAGCGTGGTTCCGCGCGCGGACTGGGAGACGCGCCCAAGGGGGGACCGCGGTGACGCAATTGGCGAGCGGACAAATTCTCACCGGCGGATCCTCTTGCGGGAGTCGCGCATGTCGCGCCACCGCACATACTGTTCTCGCTTTTCTGGGGCTGGATCTTCGACGCCTCGTAACCAGAAATTAAACCAATCAAGGTTCCTATGCATTGCATGAAACCGCTGCTGAGGCTGAGTGAAGATGTGCGGCGCACCCCGGTAGAAAACAAGCTCCACCGGTTTCTTTTCCATTTTTAACGCGGCGTAAAAATCGAGCGCACCCAAATTTCCCTCGCGGTACTCCATCAAAACCGGAGCTTGTACCTGACTAGCGTTTTGAGGAGGCGAGTATTCACGCCAATTTCAGGAGGCGTTGCTATAGTGATCTGCAAAAACGAAAGCATCATCAGCAGCTTATAAACAACTCATGCAGGTAGTTAGCAGGGCTTTGGGCCTCTTTGAAAAATCTCTCGATGATCATTTGATCGGACTGCGTACAGAGAGGGCTAGCATTGAGGGCCATCCAGGATGGCTGGGATTTCTTTTTGAAGTTTCTGTTGTAGTTCTTCTGAAAGGTTCGGCAGCGGATCCTTCATTCGCTCTCATCTTTTTCAATCTGCTTAAGACTACGCCGGGTGAGCACGGAGTCTGGCTCGCTCCTGAGCGGATTGCGGCGAGCATCGGCCTTTTCGTCTTTCAGCTTCACCAGCAGCCAACGCTCCTTTTTTCCTTTTGCTATGCGAGTGAGCGAGTACCCACCTTTCACTTTTTGTGCGTTCAACCAGATATTGGCATGTCCATTTTCAAGCGCCTGATGTTGATGGCCCCTTCGGCACAACCCACGATTTCAGAACTCCATCGACCTCTATGCGCAAATCGTAATGCGGGTTGCGCATTACTGGATGCTTTTGAATGACGAAGATTGGCTGCTTGCCCGGCTTCTTCTCTCGTCGGCCCGATGGCTCAGGAGATCGGCGAAAGTTTCGCTTGGCGCGATATTCTTTTAGGGGATCCTTCTGTTCCATCATCCATACCTCCAACATCTCACCGGCGATTCAACTCGAACTCCCTCAGTAGTGCACGGTGCCGATATCGAAGCGTAAATCGACTTCAGACACATAGCACGGTTCAGGTTTCGTCAAGCACGAAAGTGATTTTCATGATCACCTTATACGCGGCGATCTTGTCGTTTTCGACTTGCACTTCTTGTTCTTTAACCCAGGCGCTTCGTATACCATGCAGCGTCTGTGTGGCACGAGCGATCCCCTGTTGGATCGCATCCTCAAAACCTTTATCAGAAGTAGACCTGATTTCCGTTGCGCGAGCTACAGACATTTTGCAATTCCCTCCGCTACTTTCGTTTGATGGCTCCTATTTTGTTAATCTGGTTTCTGAATTCCTTCCTGTTCGAGCGGCGTTTGTCAATCCTAGCTCGCAAAGGTGATGCCAACCAGATCCTTCCATGTCCTCCAAGTGCCGATTGCAGCTTTAAACTGCTGTCGCATGGACCATCGGATAGTTCTGGTATCCAGGTTGTCTATTCCTGGCGTGGTCGAGGCAAAAAAGGCTTTGAATTTCGTTTGACGGCAGGTACCTCGCCCGGATTACTAGAAGACACTTGTTGCACGCGTCAAAATTCTTGTATCGGATCTAGACAGGATCGTTCCATTTCAATGCGAGAAACTATTAGAGGCATCTCATGAGGGAAAACCAACTTCAAATACCCTAGGTCCTCAACTACCTTCGTCGATTAAATTATTTTAATTGAAAACGCGCGCTTTATTGGCGTTGTTCGCCCTGCTGTTAGTGAGTGCGTGTTCCAGTGAATCAAATCAAAATCAGGTTTCACCCCGTAACGGGGAAACCCCGTAACGGGGAGAAAACGAAGATTCTCGGAACGGACCATCTACTTAGAGGCCACAACTGGAAAAACTGCTTTCAATTGCTTTGCCCCCACATCACCGAATCTCCCAACACGAGCATGTTAAGCTGGGGTTTCGGCGCCTGCGTTGCAACGCTTTGCGAATTCAGCCGGTGGCTAAGCCGTTGGCTACTAGCTGCAATAAAACACAGCGCGACGGCTGCTGATAGCAACGACTGAATAATGGTTCTAAAGTTCACTTTGAACAGCTCATTCGCAGCTATTTCTTCCAAGTAATTGGACGATATCGGCATAACCCTTCTCTCTTGCAAGTATCAGGGCTGTCTTTCCGCTAAAGTGCGCGAAGAGTCCTTCGGGGGCCGGCTGGTTAGTAAGGCGCCGTCACAAGCACAGCATCAGCGCCGAGGTCGCGCGCGGCGCGCGCCCGTTCAATGGATATAGCAGTGGCAACGCTTCCCGTTGCCGCGATGACCTTCGCGCGCCCGCGCGCCTTGTCAACGACCAACTTCAGCATGCGCGGATGTTTCTTCCTCGGTAATCGTCGCTGATTCACTCGGGATGCCGCACGGGATAAGTATTTGCACTCCGCCTGCGATCTGGCGTTCGACGAGCCTTATCAAGCCTTCTTCATCAATCGCCCCCTGCGAAGTGAAGGGAGTGATGAGCGGTGTCGCGCAGCCTCGTAGCCAGTCAATCGTTTGGTTCATAGTAAACTTCTCCTGGTTAACTGGCCGTGGCTTTGCTTGTTTTTAGTGGTTGTTTTTGAGCTGTATCATGCGGCTGAATGCCATGCTCAATGAACGACTTCATACGCATCAGGTCTTCATCCATTTCGCGCTTTGGATCGGAGCCGAAAAGCATGGCAACGACATGACCAATCGCGCCCGCAGGCGGATTATATGAGAGCTTGATATCGACTGCTGTTGTACCGTCCTCGTTGGGCGCGAAATGGATGATGCCAGAGCTCTCCACCGCCGCGCCCCCGGCCGATTTCCATGCCAACAGCTCGCTAGGAATTTGTTTGGTGATGACCGCATCCCATTCGACCGGAACCCCAGCCGGACCCGACACGACCCAATGCGATCTGCCATTTCCCAAATCCTTAACCTCCCGCACGTTACTCATAAAGCCAGGAAAGTTCTCGAAGTTACACCAGAACTGATAGACATCTTTAAGAGACGCGGCAATATTGATGTTCTTCTGAATCTCGACGGCGCGACGGCCCGTGCCTACGCCGACCAGGCGCTTCATCTCCATATTGGTCACACCGCGCGTCAGCAGACCAATTCCTACTGCGCCAAGCACCAGACTCACCGCATCACGCCGATTCAAAGCGTAGGCCGCCAGTGCGCCGCCTGTTAGACCGGCGAGAACGCGAGTCGTAGGCGACCAGTTCTCCTGCAGCAATTCGAACCGGTACCCTGGTCGTGTTCCTTCGCCTTGCAAGCTGGGCAGATTGTCCGCCTGCTCGTGCGCTTCAAGTTGATTGTTGATGTCGGTCACGCCGCTCACCTTTGAGACTGTCAGAAGCAAGTCATGTACCTCATGCGCAAGAATGGGACCACTTATAGTCACACGCCCCTGTTTGGCCGCTACTTGAATCGCATGCGGATGCGAAACCAGCCTCCCCATCTTTGAGCGCACTCGCTGAACGAGCACTTCATCCACGACTGCCTTGGTTGAAAATAGGGAGCCAGCTTCTGACGCCAGTCCTCGCGCACGGTTCGAGAGATCACGCGCGGTGACTCCGATTGCACGTGGCGTCTTGCTGGCTGCCCTTGCCAGTTTGTCACGCACCAGCGCACGACGGCGCTTTCCGCGATCAGGATCAAGCATGTACATCAGAGCAGCGCCAAGACCGATGCCACCCGTCATTAGGGTCAATTCTCGGTTCATCTTTCCTTTTCTCCTTTATTATCAGAATTCCACTAACGAGTTGGTTGGGTTAATAAGGTTAGCCTTTCCTCGTGCCGAAACGTAATCAGGTGGCGGCTGATTTCGTGCGACCGCCGCTCGTCGTTCCCGTTGTCGCCGCACTCGCTGTCGTTGTGCCGGTTACGGCACCCTCCTGACTCACGCGCAGATTATTCTGAACATTCGTCACACCCGAAACCCATTCCGCAATGTCTTCAGCGCGGCGCTTGGCGATGCGAGAGTCCACCGTGCCGCTCAAAGTGACTTCACGATTGCTCACGCTAACGTCAATGTCAGAAGCATCCAAATAAGGATCGTCTGTGAAACGATCATTGAGATCTTCACGGATGCGCTCATCCGAACGCTTGTAACCGCGTGGTCCACGCCCTCGACACCGGCTGCGCAGCTCGTCCATACGCCGTCGGCGCTCGGCCTCCTCGTCACCGAACCACGAGGCCACCTCATCGCTGGCGCGATCCCACCAGCCACGTTCCCACGGCCCGCCCTCTTCGAATCCTCGCTGATGGCCCCGACCAGTGCGACTGCCATAAGTCTGACTAGGACGGTAGCCGGACGCGTAGCGTTCTGAATAACGATTTAAAGGCTCGCTATAGCCATAACTGTAACGATCAAGATCATAGTCGTAGTCGCGTCCAAGGTATGGCTCACGGGTGCGCGCATAGTCACAGTCGTAACGAAAGTCAGTGCCGTAGCGGTCGCCGTAATAGCCTTCGCGGCCATAACGGTCATAGTCGCTTTCCCGGCCTGCTGAATAGCCCCCATAGCTCCGCCGAGAGGGTTCGCTGTAGGAGCCGCCGTAGGAGTAGTCGGCACGACGACTGTAGCGGTCGTAGTTAGGGTCATAAGTCCGGTCATAGTCTCGATCACTGTAGCGTGCCATGTCCTCTGTTCTCCTTTGTTATTCCTTCAAGAAGTTGTTTATTAACGGTCTTGCGGCCGTGGCGCAACTCGTCTTTCCCTGCGGCAGTAGTAAGCAGTTTTGAATCAGTCGCAACGGCTTCTAATACGCGCGCTGCGTTTGCCAGCATGCCCGGTAGACACCGCCGCTTGTGGCTGCCGACGGAAACGCAGCATCACTCAGCTAACCCTACGCGGATCGATAAAAGAGCGCTTTTCGATTTGCTTTTCGGAACCGACCCTCGCAAGCGAAACTAATTTTCAGGGGGAATGCGATGCATCATACCGTTATTCGGTTGAAGGTACAAACTGAATTTAATCGGGCAATTTTACAAGTTCGTTAATCCTTACCCTCACCGTGGTTGATAGAATCTGGATTTCTGTAGGGCTGTAGTTGCCTGCGCGAATTGCCCACGAAGGAGGGCATTCAGTCGCCATTATCGAGAAAGATAAAGTGGCGGCGACTGCCCAAACTACGCTTGTGTGCCCACCAAAGCTCTGTTGCGCTCGGCGAAAGTTTATGCCCTATTGAAACGTGCTGGCGAATTCGGCCTGCATGCTGGGTCGGTTGATTTTGACTGGGCTGAGGTGATAGCACGTAAAGAGCGAATCATAAGCCGGACCGGTGCGGCTTCAGCTGAGGAGCGCTGCCAAAAGGAAGGCATCGTTCTGTACAAAGGTGAGGCGTCTTTCGCAGACGAATTCAGAGTCCGCGTAGAAGGCGAAATGCTCCTACTGAGCCGGGCCCAGAACCGCTGAATAAGTCTCGAAGTCCCCTTCTAGCGAGGCACGCATTAGGTCCGTATGGCCCTCTTTGTATTTTGCTAATGCACTCAGTTACGCACGTGTAGTCATGATCCATTCCCTCTCCTCAGATCCTTTGCTTTGAGACGCCCAGGCATTTTTCCTCCACTCCTCTCCTGCCTCCTGCCCTGCCCTCATGCCTCCTACCTCCTGGCCCTGCCTCTTGCTCCTACCTCCTGCCTGTCGGCCGTCTTCATTCCCTCCGCTCCGCTCTTTCACGAGAGAAGAGCCTCCAGGAGTGAGGAACTAGGCTCGCCTCATTCGGGATGATTGCGAACATCAGAAGCAGCCATCCCACCATGATGTCATTCTGCAAAGCGGGCGGAGTCGGGGGCGGCGACCTGAGATAGCCAAACCCTATCAACCAGATAGAGACGATGACTGTGAGCAGGTGCGCGTGCCGCGACGGACGCCAGAAAGAAAGCAGCGCAAGCGCAACAACGATGAAGGCGCTGAGGAAATCGTTGTTCCAGAGTGCCCGCTCCTCGCTCGAGTAGCGAAAGATGAAAGGACTTGCGGAGAGCCAACAACCGAGCATCACTTCGACAACGCGTGCCCACATCTACTTGCCTTCCTTTCGGACCAGCGCGACTTCAGCGGCAGCTTCCGACGGCTCGCCCCAAAAGGTCTCACAGACGAAGCGGGCGCTTTGCGTCTTGTGCCAAACACGCTTCAGGTAAAGCAGGCTAGACCAGACTTCGTCGTACGCGAGCGCGATCAGAATAAGCGAGATAACCGCCGTCGCTAAACACAGCAAGCACCAGGCTCCGACCACTGTCCCCTGCATGAAAACGAGCACGACGCTCACGATTCCGAGCGGAATCACGTCCAACCCAAACAGAACGACCAGCCACGGTCGGTATTGCCAGCGGCGTGTGCAACCAGCCAAACCGAAAATCAAGTCACCGAGATAAGCGATGGCGCCGAAGGCTGCGTCCGGTACTCGAAACCAATAGCGCATCCACCCAGACACGTCCGAGTCGAGAACGTCCCGCGACTGTTCGCCGAAAACCGGATCCCACACGGTGTTTATCAATCGCCACTGATAGAGCGCCATGTAGGTCGATATGAGGAAAGCGACTCCCGCCAGCAGGCAAATAGGAATGCGCTGGCTCCAAGCGGAAGGGTTGTGATTCCATGGTGGAGCGTTCACTTCCGAATGGCTGTTGCGAGCACCTTCATTCATCCCTTTCACTCTTTGTTCATCAACCTTCGTGCTCATTCCAGGGGGATCAGTTCGCTGTGCTTGCGGCAGCGTTTCCAGCTTTCCCTTTTTCTTCTTCGTCCTTTTTATCTTCGGGCCATGACAGACCGTTCGCCTCATACCACTTCTGCGGGTCATGTTTCAGACGCCGAATCATCTCAGGCAGTGTCTGACGTAGGTTATGCTTCGGTTCCCAGCCTAAACGTTTCCGCGCATGTTCGATGGCCACCGGGTAATGCGCGTCGGCCAGGTCAATCATCCATGGCTTGATGAAGCTCTCGTCCTCGCCCGCAATCTTTTCCTGGGCCCAAGCGCCTGCCTTCGCTACGACCTTTGGAACGCGAATTGTCCACCACTCCTCGCCATGAGCAAGCTTGCCAATTTCATCTTGCAGCTCGGCGTAGCTCATTAATTCCGGTTCGGCGATCAGGAAGAGTTCATTTTTCAGTTCCTTTCGCAGCGCAACTGTCTTCTGCAAACAGGCAATGAGGTCTTCCAGGTGAATAAAGGCCTGGCCGTGCGATGAGTCGCCCGGAAAGAAGTAGCTTTCGAACCGCTCCTCGTAGATGCGGCTGATCTGTTGTGCGATGGGGATCGAGTGGCAATCCTCGTCGTAGACACCAGCAATGCGCAGGATCACCGTCGCAATATCTTCGCGCTCCTGGCGGATCATTTGTTCCGCCTCGATCTTCGAGCGCGGATAGGCCCAGGGCTCATCTTCCAAAGGCGAGAACTCCGTGAGCTTCTCGTCCTCTTCTTCTGCCGGCTCCATCACCAGCAGGCTGCTAGAGAAGATGAATTGCTCCGTATGAAACTCCTGAATTCTCTTGAGCAGGCGGAACGTACCCTCAACGGTTAGCTGGCGGTACAATTCGCTCGGCTTGCCCGAGAAGTCATAATAGGCCGCGAGATGGATGACGCTTGCCAGCCGGTCACCGTATCGGTCTTGGAGAGTATTGAGCGTTTGAGCGACCGATTCATCTTTAGTCAAATCACATTCGATGAAATCGGTGCCGGCGGAGATCTTCTCAGGCCGCTTCAGGTCTATGCCTACAACCATGTAACCGTTGGCTAATGCCTCAACACACTTAGTCCCAATCAGGCCGGAGCTTCCCGTGACTAGAATGATTGGCTTCGCATTTGAGTTTGTTTCCATCCTTAACCTCCTTGAACCTGAAATTTCCGACAGAAGTCTCCGAAAGCATGACGGAGTATCACGTAGAGAGCATGGCTACATCGCGTTCTCGATCTGGAAGTCTTGAGTAATCACCACTGCCGACATGAGCTATGATTCCTTTTCATTCCTGACGTAAAACAAAAGCCATTCTGTCAGTTGTGGCTGGCAAAAATGCTGCCAGCGAGATCTTTCCGTGTCCTTTGCAAGTTCTGGTTGCAGTTTTACACAGTTGTCCGCAATGGACCATCGGGTGCAAGTCTGGAATGCGGGTTGACTATTTCGGGCGTGGTTAAGCAAAAAAGGAGATTCGAATTTCGTTTAACGGCAAGCCGACTCAGCCCGTTGGCTAAGAGACTTGCTGCGTTCGCGATGTGCAAAACTCAGAATTTTTGTATTGGATGTAAACATGATCCTGTTCCGTTTTCATGCGGAAACATTGTTAAAAACCTGTGTGCGCGATGGAGAAACGGACGCGGGGCGCGTCTTCGTTTCCCCATCTCCTATTCCACTCTTCCGTTCTACGCGTCTTCCCTTTGTAACGAACCAAGTACCATCCAATTGTCCCCCGTTAGAGACGACGTCCCTTTCTTATAAACCTTTCGTCAGACCGCGACTTCCAAGTGTCAGCAGTTAGGTGAATACGTGGCCAAAAAGGAGAATCCTATGAACCATCAATTGAAAACGCGCGCTCTATTGGCGTTGTTCGCCTTGCTGTTAGTGAGTGCGTGCTCCAGTGAATCAAATCAAAATCAGCCAGTCACAACTACGACCAACGCGGGCACTTCCAGCGCGCCGCCAGCCACAGAGGTGAAGCAACGCGGCAACGCTCGAAGTGCGTCCCGAAGGACAGAACAACGCGCTGCTGACTATTCCGAATGCGAAATTCAAGGCGGACGGTACTTATACGGTGGTGGTGACGGGCAAGGCTAAAGGTACGCCGAAACTCGAAGGAATGATCATTGAGGACAAGCTTAGAATGGGTGAGATGACGCGCGAGGAGTATGAAAG
>Ga0187893_10008114_pt1 | contig 16776 bp, 12 predicted proteins | sample MA1701074metaG_FD_139574 | JGI IMG/M metagenome (GOLD analysis project Ga0187893, IMG submission 139574) | White microbial mat communities from a basaltic lava cave in the Kipuka Kanohina Cave System on the Island of Hawaii, USA - MA170107-4 metaG ...
CTACTCGATGATCGAGGCGACGACGCCGGCGCCGACGGTGCGGCCGCCTTCGCGGATCGCGAAGCGCAGGCCCTCGTCCATCGCGATCGGCGCGATCAGGTTCACTTCCATCGAGATGTTGTCGCCCGGCATCACCATCTCCGTTCCCGACGGCAGCGCGATCGTCCCCGTCACGTCCGTCGTCCGGAAATAGAACTGCGGCCGGTAGTTCGAGAAGAACGGCGTGTGACGGCCGCCCTCCTCCTTCGTCAGGATGTACGCCTCGGCCTTGAACTTCGTGTGCGGCGTGATCGAGCCCGGTTTCGCAAGAACCTGCCCGCGCTCCACTTCCTCCCGCTTCGTCCCGCGCAGCAGCGCACCGATATTGTCGCCCGCCTCGCCCTGGTCCAGAAGCTTCCGGAACATCTCCACACCCGTCACGATCGTCTTCGTCGTCGGACGGATGCCCACGATCTCGACCTCGTCGCCGACCTTCACGATCCCGCGCTCGATCCGGCCCGTCACCACCGTCCCGCGCCCCGAGATCGAGAATACGTCTTCGATCGGCATCAGGAACGGCAGGTCCTTCGGACGCTCCGGCTGCGGGATGTAGCCGTCCACAGCCTCCATCAGCTTCAGGATCGCCTGCTTGCCCAGCTCCGGCTCGCGGTCTTCCAGCGCGCACAACGCCGAACCCCGAACCACCGGAATCTGGTCCCCCGGGAACTGGTAGCTCGACAAAAGCTCGCGAACCTCCAACTCAACAAGATCCAGAAGCTCCGGGTCGTCCACCATGTCGACCTTGTTCATGAACACAACCAGCGCCGGCACCCCCACCTGGCGCGCCAGCAGGATGTGCTCGCGCGTCTGCGGCATCGGGCCGTCCGCCGCCGACACCACAAGAATCGCGCCGTCCATCTGCGCCGCACCCGTGATCATGTTCTTCACGTAGTCCGCGTGACCCGGGCAGTCGACATGCGCGTAGTGCCGCTTCTGCGTCTCGTACTCCACATGCGCCGTCGCAATCGTGATCCCGCGCGCCTTCTCTTCCGGCGCCTTGTCGATCTGGTCGTAGGCCGTGTACGTCGCACCGCCCGTCTCCGCCAGAATCTTCGTGATCGCCGCCGTCAGCGACGTCTTCCCATGGTCAACGTGCCCAATCGTCCCCACGTTGCAGTGCGGCTTCGTCCGTTCGAATTTCGCCTTCGACATTGTTCTATCTCCGTCCGTACGTGGGCATTCGCTGCGGCGTTCGTTCCGGGCCTCAGGCCATCTTCGCCTTGACTTCGTCGGCGATGGCCTGCGGCACCTCGTCGTAGTGATCGAAATGCATCGTGTACTGCGAGCGTCCCTGGCTCAGCGAGCGCAGGTTGTTGACGTAACCGAACATGTTGGCGAGCGGCACCATCGCGTCGATGACGCGCGCGTTGCCGCGGCTGTCCATGCCGATGACCTGGCCGCGCCGGCTGTTCAGGTCGCCGATGATGTCGCCCATGTATTCTTCGGGCGTCACGACCTCGACCTTCATCACCGGCTCGAGCAGCTTCGGGCCGGCCTTGGCGATCGCTTCGCGGAAGCAGGCACGCGCCGCGATTTCGAAGGTCATGACGTTCGAGTCGACGTCATGCGAGGCTCCGTCGATCAGCGTCGCCTTGAAATCGATGACCGGGAAGCCGGCGATCACGCCGGTATCCTTGGCGCTGTCGAGACCCTTGATCACGCCGGGCACGTACTCCTTCGGCACCGAGCCGCCGACCACGGCATTCTCGAACTCGTAACCCGCGCCCTTCGGCTGTGGCTCGAAGCGTATCTTGACGCGCGCGTACTGACCGGCGCCGCCCGTCTGCTTCTTGTGCGTGTAGTCGTTCTCGACCGTGCGCGAGATCGTCTCGCGATAGGCGACCTGCGGCGCACCGACATTCGCCTCGATCTTGAATTCGCGCTTCATGCGATCGACGATGATTTCGAGATGGAGTTCGCCCATCCCCTTGATGACCGTCTGGCCGCTTTCGTGATCTACGCTGACGCGAAATGAGGGATCTTCCTGGGCGAGACGATGGAGCGCCGTGCCCATCTTCTCCTGGTCGCCCTTGGTTTTGGGCTCGACCGCAACTTCGATGACCGGCTCCGGGAACTCCATGCGCTCGAGAACGACGGGATGGGCAGGATCGCAAAGCGTGTCGCCGGTGGTGGTGTTCTTGAGACCCGCCAGCGCGACGATATCGCCGGCGCGGGCTTCCTTGAGATCTTCGCGATGATTGGCATGCATTTGGAGCATGCGGCCGACCCGTTCCTTGTCGCCTTTGACGGTGTTCAGGACCTGGGTCGCGGTCGGCAGAACGCCGGAATAGATACGGACGAAGGTGAGCGAACCGACGAACGGATCGGTCATGATCTTGAAGGCCAGCGCCGAAAGCGGCTCATCGTCGCTGCTCTTGCGGATCACGGTTTCCTCGCTGTCGACCTTGGTACCCATGATGGCCGGCACATCGGTCGGGGCCGGCAGATAGTCGACCACGGCATCGAGGAGCGGCTGCACGCCCTTGTTCTTGAAGGCGCTGCCGCACAGGACCGGTACGAAATGCCCGCCGATCGTGCCCTTGCGGATACAGCGAATCAGTGTCGCTTCGTCGGGCATGTTGCCTTCGAGATAGGCTTCCATCGCCGTGTCGTCGGTCTCGACGGCGAGCTCGACCAGCCGTTCGCGTTGCTTGTCCGCTTCCGCCTTCATCCCGGCGGGGATCTCGCCGACGACGAACTCGGCGCCGAGAGTTTCATCCTTCCAGATGACGCTCTTCATCTTGATGAGATCCACGAGGCCGACGAAATCGGCCTCGACGCCGATCGGCAGCTGCGTCACGAGCGGCCGCGCACCGAGGCGCTCGGAAATCATGTGGACGCAGCGCGCGAAGTCGGCGCCGACCCTGTCCATCTTGTTCACGAAGCAGATGCGCGGGACACGGTACTTGTCGGCCTGGCGCCAGACGGTCTCGGACTGCGGTTCGACGCCAGCGACGCTGTCGAACACCGTGACGGCGCCGTCGAGCACGCGAAGGCTCCGCTCGACTTCGATGGTGAAGTCGACATGGCCCGGCGTGTCGATGATGTTGATGCGATGGTCGCGCCAGAAACAGGTCGTCGCGGCCGAGGTGATGGTGATGCCGCGCTCCTGCTCCTGCTCCATCCAGTCCATGGTGGCCGTGCCCTCATGGACTTCGCCGATCTTGTAGGAACGGCCGGTATAGAAAAGGACGCGCTCGGTCGTGGTAGTCTTGCCGGCATCGATGTGCGCCATGATGCCGATGTTGCGGTAACGATCGAGCGGAGTCGTTCGCGGCATAGTCGTGACTTTCGAAAGGCGTCCGGTTACCAGCGATAATGGCTGAAGGCCCGGTTCGCCTCCGCCATCTTGTGGGTGTCTTCGCGCTTCTTCACCGCGTTGCCGCGGTTGTTCGAAGCGTCGAGCAGTTCGGCCGAGAGACGCTCGACCATGGTCTTCTCCGGACGGGTCCGGGCGGTGCTGATCAGCCAGCGAATCGCCAGCGCCTGCGCGCGGTCGGGACGAACCTCGACCGGCACCTGGTATGTCGCGCCGCCGACGCGCCGCGAGCGCACTTCGAGCTGCGGCTTTACGTTGTCCAGCGCCTCGTGGAACACGCGCACCGGATCCTGTTTCGCTTTGCGCTCCATATTGTCGAGCGCCCCGTAGACGATGCGCTCGGCGACTGAACGCTTGCCCTGGTACATCAGCGAATTGATGAACTTGGTGATGACCATGTCGCCGAACTTGGCGTCCGGCAGAATCTCGCGCTTCTCGGCGGCGTGACGGCGGGACATCGTTTGCGCTCCCTATTTCGGCCGCTTGGCGCCGTATTTCGAACGGCGCTGGCGACGATCCTTGACGCCCTGCGTGTCGAGCGTGCCGCGGATGATGTGATAGCGGACGCCGGGAAGATCCTTCACGCGCCCTCCGCGAATCATGACAACCGAATGTTCCTGCAGGTTATGGCCTTCGCCGGGGATGTAGCTGGTCACTTCGAACCCGTTGGTCAGGCGCACGCGCGCAACCTTGCGCAGCGCGGAGTTCGGCTTCTTTGGCGTCGTCGTGTAGACGCGCGTGCAGACACCGCGCTTCTGCGGCGATGCCTGCAGCGCCGGCACCTTGTTGCGCGCGACAAGCGGGTGCCGCGACTTGCGGATCAGCTGGTTGATCGTCGGCATGTACCGTTCCTGGCTCCTGCGGCGACCCCGTCGGGTCGAACCGCGATGCAAAACGCCGCCGCGAAGCAGCACCGAGCTGGCTCCGCGCGGCGGATGAAAACGCCGCCCGGCAAGACTGCCCAAGGGCGGCTATGTGTCTCGTTGTACCCGGGAGCTCCGTCTAGGCCGCGAATGGGCCTACCACGAGCCCCCCGAAAGGCGCGCGGATACTATTCACGGCCCCCTACCCCGTCAAGCGCGATTCGGGCCGAATTCCAAGGCTTTCCGGGGCTTGATTGGCCGCCAGTCGGGCCGCCGGGAGGTGCTGACGCACCCCCCCGAAACCGGCCCGTTCTTCAGGCGACGGACTGCTCCTCGGCCTGCGGCAGGGCCGCCGGGGCTTCGCTGCCGCTTGAAAGGGCCGCCTTGTCGCGATCGCTGGCGATTTGTCGCAGCCGGTTCATGACCCGGCCGGTTCCGGCCGGAATCAGGCGCCCGACGATGACGTTCTCCTTGAGCCCGATGAGCTGGTCGACCCGGCCCGAAACGGCCGCCTCGGTCAGCACCCTGGTGGTCTCCTGGAAGGAGGCCGCCGAGATAAACGAACGGGTCTGGAGACTCGCCTTGGTGATGCCCTGGAGGACCGGCCGGGCCGAACCCGCCTTGCCGCCATCGGCCGCCACCTTGGCGTTTTCCTCGTCGAACTCCGTCCGATCGATCTGCTCGCCGACCAGCAGCGTGGTGTCGCCGGCGTCCATGATCTCGACCTTCTGCAGCATCTGGCGAACGATCACCTCGATATGCTTGTCGTTGATCTTCACGCCCTGCAGTCGATAGACCTCCTGGATCTCGTTGATGAGGTAGTTGGCGAGCGCCTCCACCCCCATCACGTTCAGGATGTCGTGCGGCACCGGGTTGCCGTCCATCAGCAGGTCGCCCTTCTGGACGTAGTCGCCCTCCTGAACCGAAATGTGCTTGCCCTTCGGGATCAGATATTCGACCGCGTCGTGCTCGGCATTCTCCGGCACCACGACGATGCGCCGCTTGGTCTTATAGTCCTTGCCGAATTCGACGCGACCGGCGATCTCGCTGATGATCGCGTAGTCCTTCGGCTTGCGGGCCTCGAACAGCTCGGCCACGCGCGGCAGACCGCCGGTGATGTCGCGGGTCTTCGACGATTCGCGCGGGATGCGGGCGAGAATGTCGCCGGCCTTCACGTGCGCCCCGTTCTCGACCGAGAGAATCGCGTCCACCGACATGAAGTAGCGCGCCTCCAGACCGTTCGGCAGGGTGATGACCTCGCCCGCCTCGTTGCGCAGCGTGATGCGCGGACGCAGCTCGTTGCCCTTCGGCTGCTGTTTCCAGTCGATCACGACGCGGTTCGAGATGCCGGTGGTCTCGTCGACCACTTCGCGCATCGAGATGCCGTCGACGAGATCGACATAGTGCGCCGTGCCTTCGCGCTCGGTAATGATCGGCAGCGTATAGGGATCCCACTCCGCCAGGCGCATGCCCTTCTTCACTTCGGCACCGTCGTCAACGAGCAGCTTGGCGCCGTACGGGATACGGTGCCGTGCGCGTTCGCGACCCTTCTCGTCCAGCAGCACGAGTTCGCAGTTCCGGCCCATCACGACCGGCACGCCCTGGCTGTTGTGGACGATGTTGCGGTTGCGGATCGAGACCTTCGAATCGAGTGCCGCTTCGACGCTCGACTGCTCGGCGCCGCGCTGCACCGCGCCACCGATGTGGAACGTTCGCATCGTGAGCTGCGTGCCCGGCTCGCCGATCGACTGGGCGGCAATGATGCCGACCGCCTCGCCGATATTGACCGGCGTGCCGCGCGCGAGATCGCGGCCGTAGCACTGACCGCAGACGCCGCCCTTCGACTCGCAGGTGAGCACCGAGCGGATCGCGACCTGGTCGACGCCGGCCTGGTCGATGCGCTCGACAAGCTCTTCGTCGATCAGCGCGCCCGCCTTCGCGACGATCTCGCCCTTGAGCGGATCGACGATGTCGGCAGCGGCCGTGCGACCGAGCACGCGCTCGGCCAACGGTGCAATGACCTCGCCGCCTTCGACCACCGCCTTCACGGTGATGCCGCCGGTCGTACCGCAGTCGTACTCGGCGATGATGCAATCCTGCGCCACGTCGACGAGACGACGGGTCAGGTAGCCCGAGTTCGCGGTCTTCAGCGCCGTATCGGCCAGACCCTTGCGGGCGCCGTGGGTCGAGTTGAAATACTCGAGCACGGTGAGCCCTTCCTTGAAGTTCGAGATGATCGGCGTCTCGATGATCTCGCCGGACGGCTTGGCCATCAGGCCGCGCATGCCCGCCAGCTGCTTGATCTGCGCCGCCGAACCGCGCGCGCCCGAGTGCGCCATCATGTAGACCGAGTTGACGTTGCGGCCGGTCGACTCCTGCGACATGACCTGCATCATCGCGTCGGCGACCTTCTCGGTGCAGTTCGACCAGACGTCGACCACCTTGTTGTACTTTTCGCCCTGCGTGATCAGGCCGTCGAGATACTGCTGCTCGTACTCCTTGACCTTTTCCTGGGCCTCGTTGACGAGTTTTTCCTTCTCTTTCGGGATGATCAGGTCGTCCTTGCCGAACGAAATCCCCGCGCGGCAGGCAAAGGAGAAGCCCATGCCCATCATGCGGTCCGCGAAAATGACCGTCTCCTTCTGACCGCAGTGGCGGTAGACGATGTCGATGACGCTCGAGATTTCCTTCTTGGTCAGCAGCCGGTTGACAAGGTCGAGCGGCACATTCGGATGCTTGGGCAGGATCTGCGCCAGCAGCAGGCGACCCGGCGTGGTCTGGATCACCTTGATGATCGGCTCACCCGCCGAATCGACCGTTGAGATGCGCGCCTTGATCGGCGTGTGCAGCGTCACCGCGCGCGCCGAGAGCGCGTGCTCGACCTCGCCGATCGTGGCAAACGCCATGCCGTTGCCCGGTTCGTTCTTGCCTTCCATCGTCAGGTAATAGAGCCCGAGCACGATGTCCTGGCTCGGCACGATGATCGGCTTGCCGTTCGCGGGGCTGAGGATGTTGTTGGTCGACATCATCAGGACGCGCGCCTCGAGCTGGGCTTCCAGCGACAGCGGGACGTGCACCGCCATCTGGTCGCCGTCGAAGTCGGCGTTGAAGGCCGTGCAGACCAGCGGATGCAGCTGGATCGCCTTACCCTCGACCAGCACCGGCTCAAAGGCCTGGATGCCGAGACGATGCAGGGTCGGCGCACGGTTAAGCAGCACCGGATGCTCGCGGATCACCTCTTCGAGGATGTCCCAGACTTCAGGCCGCTCCTTCTCGACCATGCGTTTGGCGGCCTTGATCGTGGTCGCCATGCCGTAGAGTTCGAGCTTGGAATAGATGAATGGCTTGAACAGCTCGAGCGCCATCTTCTTCGGCAAGCCGCACTGATGCAGCTTGAGCTCCGGACCGACCACGATCACCGATCGGCCGGAATAGTCGACGCGCTTGCCGAGCAGGTTCTGGCGGAAGCGGCCCTGCTTGCCCTTCAGCATGTCGGAGAGCGACTTCAACGGACGCTTGTTGGCGCCCGTGATAACGCGGCCGCGCCGGCCATTGTCGAACAGCGCGTCCACAGCTTCCTGCAGCATGCGCTTTTCGTTGCGCACGATAATGTCGGGCGCGCGCAGCTCGATTAGCCGCTTCAGGCGGTTGTTGCGGTTGATGACGCGGCGATAGAGATCGTTGAGATCCGACGTAGCAAAACGGCCTCCATCGAGCGGCACCAGCGGGCGCAGCTCCGGCGGAATGACCGGGATGACTTCGAGCACCATCCAGGCCGGGCTGGTGCCGGAATCGAGGAACGCCTCGATGATCTTGAGGCGCTTCACCAGCTTCTTGCGCTTGGCCTCGGAGTTCGTGTCCTTGAGATCCTGGCGAACCGTCTCGCGTTCGTCGGTCAGCTCGATGCGATCGAGCATGACGCGCAGCGCCTCGGCGCCGATCATCGCCTGAAAGGCGTCGGGACCGAACTCGTCCTGCGCATTGAGATACTGCTCTTCCGACAGGAGCTGGTTCATCTTGAGCGGGGTCAATCCCGGCTCGGTGACGACGAAGCTCTCGAAATAGAGCACCCGCTCGAGATCCTTCAGCGTCATATCGAGCAGCAGGCCGATGCGGCTCGGCAGCGACTTCAGGAACCAGATGTGCGCGACCGGCGAGGCCAGCTCTATATGGCCCATACGCTCGCGCCGCACCTTCGAGAGCGTGACCTCGACGCCGCACTTCTCGCAGATCACGCCGCGATACTTCATGCGCTTGTACTTGCCGCACAGACACTCGTAGTCCTTGATCGGACCGAAAATGCGCGCGCAGAACAGCCCGTCGCGTTCGGGTTTGAACGTACGGTAATTGATCGTCTCGGGCTTCTTGATCTCGCCGAACGACCAGGACCGGATCCTCTCCGGGCTCGCGATCGAGATTCGGATCTCGTCGAAGCTCTGGGGCTCCTGGACCTGGTTAACGAGATTCATGAGTTCGTTCATCTGTAGCTCCCGATGCGCAATGTCATTCCGTCACCGCAACCTGCGATGCCGGATTAGTATCCGCTCTGCTTCAGTTCGACGTTCAGGCCGAGCGACCGGAGTTCCTTCACGAGCACGTTGAAGGATTCCGGAATGCCGGCCTGAAAATTGTCGTCGCCCCGGACTATCGCCTCGTAAGTCTTGGCGCGGCCCGACACGTCGTCCGACTTCACGGTCAGGATTTCCTGCAGCGTGTAAGCCGAGCCGTAGGCCTCGAGCGCCCAGACTTCCATTTCGCCGAAACGCTGGCCGCCAAACTGCGCCTTGCCGCCCAGCGGCTGCTGGGTCACGAGGCTGTAAGGTCCGATCGAACGCGCGTGGATCTTGTCGTCGACCAGGTGATGCAACTTCATCATGTAGATGTAGCCGACGGTCACCTTGCGCTCGAACGTCTCGCCCGTGCGGCCGTCGACCAGCGACACCTGGCCCGATACGTCGAGCCCCGCCTGCGACAGCATTGCGACGATATTTTCTTCGCGCGCGCCGTCGAACACCGGCGATGCGACCGGCAGGCCCTCGCGAAGATTGGCCGCCATCTCCATGAACTGGGCATCGTCGAGATCGGCGATATCGGCCTTGTAGACATCTTCGCCGTACAGGTCTCGAATATGCTTGCGCAGCTCCGCCACCTTGCCGCTCGCCTGCACCTGCTCGACGATGCGGCCGATCTCGCGGCCGATATTCGCACAGGCCCAGCCGAGATGCGTCTCGAGGATCTGCCCGACATTCATGCGCGAGGGCACGCCCAGCGGGTTCAGCACGATGTCGACAGGACGGCCGTCGCCCAGCGCCGGCATGTCCTCGACCGGCACGATGCGCGACACCACGCCCTTGTTGCCGTGACGGCCGGCCATCTTGTCGCCCGGCTGCAGCTTGCGCTTCACCGCGACGAACACCTTGACCATCTTCATCACGCCCGGCGGCAGCTCGTCGCCGCGTTGCAGCTTCTCGACCTTGTTCTCGAAGCGGGCGGTCAGCGCATCGATGCCTTCCTTGTGCTGACGCTTGAGACCCTCGATCTCCGACATGCGCTTGTCGTTCTTGACCGCGATCTGGCGCCACTGGCCCTGCGGAATCTCCGACAGCAGCTTGTCGGTGATCTTGGTCTCGGGTTCGACGGCCTTCGGCCCGCTGGTCGCGAACTGGTTGACCAGCAGCTCCTTCAGCCGCGCATAGAAGCTGCGCTCGAGAATCGCCTTTTCGTCGTCGCGGTCCTTCGCGAGACGCTCGATCTCGGCCCGTTCGATAGCGAGTGCGCGCTCGTCCTTGTCGACGCCGCGGCGCGAGAACACCCGCACCTCGACGATCGTGCCGGTCACGCCCGGCGGCAGGCGCATCGACGTGTCGCGCACGTCGGAGGCTTTCTCGCCGAAAATCGCCCGCAGCAGCTTCTCTTCCGGCGTCATCGGCGATTCGCCCTTCGGCGTCACCTTGCCGACGAGGATGTCGCCCGGCCGCACTTCGGCGCCGATATAGACGATGCCCGCCTCGTCGAGGTTCTTGAGCGCATCCTCGCCGACGTTCGGGATATCGCGGGTGATTTCCTCCTGGCCCAGCTTGGTGTCGCGCGCCATCACCTCGAACTCCTCGATGTGAATCGAGGTGAAGACGTCGTCGCGGACCAGCCGTTCGGAGATCAGGATCGAATCTTCGAAGTTATAGCCCTGCCATGGCATGAACGCGCACAGCACGTTGCGGCCGAGCGCGAGTTCGCCGTATTGCGTGGACGGCCCGTCCGCCAGGATGTCGCCGGCCTTCACTAGGTCGCCCACCTTAACCAGCGGACGCTGGTTGATGCAGGTGTTCTGGTTCGAGCGCTGGAACTTCAGCATATTGTAGATGTCGACGCCGGGCGCATCGGCCGAGGTGTCTTCGGTCGCGCGCACGACGATGCGGGTCGCATCGATCTGGTCGACGATGCCGGCCCGGCGGGCGACGATCGTCACGCCGGAATCGCGCGCCACCGTCTCTTCCATGCCGGTGCCGACGATCGGCGCTTCAGACTGGATCAGCGGCACCGCCTGTCGCTGCATGTTCGAGCCCATCAGCGCACGGTTGGCGTCGTCGTTCTCGAGGAACGGAATCAGGGCAGCGGCGACCGAAACGAGCTGCTTCGGCGACACGTCCATGTATTCGATATCCTCCGCGCGGGCGAGCACGAAGTCGCCGCCGCGACGGCACGGGATCAAATCGTCGGTGAAGCGGAACTTGTCGTCGAGCGCGGCGTTCGCCTGCGCAATCGTGAACCGTCCCTCTTCCATCGCCGACAGATAATCGACGCTGCGCGTGACCTGACCCTTTTCGACCTTCCGGTAGGGGCTCTCGATGAAGCCATACTGGTTGATGCGGGCGTAGGTCGCGAGCGAGTTGATCAGGCCGATGTTCGGACCCTCCGGCGTCTCGATCGGGCAGATGCGACCGTAATGGGTCGGGTGCACGTCGCGCACCTCGAAACCCGCGCGCTCGCGGGTCAGACCGCCCGGCCCGAGCGCCGACAGGCGCCGCTTGTGCGTCACTTCGGAGAGCGGGTTGGTCTGGTCCATGAACTGCGAAAGCTGCGAGGAACCGAAGAACTCGCGCACCGTCGCCGCCGCCGGTTTGGCATTGATCAAATCGTGCGGCATCACGGAATCGATCTCGACCGAGCTCATGCGCTCGCGAATCGCGCGTTCCATGCGCAGCAGCCCGATACGATACTGGTTCTCGAGCAATTCGCCGACCGAGCGCACGCGCCGATTGCCGAGATGATCGATGTCGTCGATCTCGCCGCGGCCGTCCTTCAGGTCGCAGAGCGTCTTGACGATCGCGAGAATATCTTCCTTGCGCAGGATTCGGATCGTATCATCGACCTGCAGGTTGAGGCGCGAATTGATCTTGACGCGACCCACAGCCGACAGGTCGTAACGCTCGGAATCGAAGAACAGACCCTGGAACAGCGCTTCGGCCGTATCCAGCGTCGGCGGCTCGCCCGGGCGCATGACGCGATAGATGTCGATCAACGCCTCTTCGCGGCTGGCGTTCTTGTCGAGCGCCAGCGTGTTGCGCAGGTACGGACCCACATTGATGTTGTCGATGGCCAGCGTCGGGAGCGAGGTCACCTTCGCGGCCTCGAGCTCGACCAGCATCTTCTCGCTGATCTCGTCGCCGGCCTCGGCGTAGATCTCGCCCGTCTGCTCGTTGATCATGTCCGAGGCGATGTAGCGGCCGTAGAGTTCCTCCGGCGCCACCAGCACTTCCTTGAGGCCGGTTTCCTGCAGCTTGCGCGCGGTACGCGGCGTCATCTTGGTGCCGACTTCCGCGACCACGTCGCCGGTCTTCGCGTCGACGAGGTCGTGCATCAGCTTGACCCCGCGCATGCGCGAGGGATCGAACGCCGTCTGCCAGCCCTTCTTCGAGCGCGAGAACACGACCTTGTCGTAAAAATTGTCGAGGATCTCCTCGTTCGACATGCCGCCGAACCGGCGATCTTCTTCCGTCAGTTCCGTTCCGGCCGCGATCTTGTCGGCAACGCGCCTGCCCCAGAGCGCAAGCAGCAGCGTCGTCGCCGGCAGCTTGCGGCGGCGGTCGATGCGGACATGCACGATATCCTTGGCGTCGAACTCGAAGTCGAGCCATGAGCCGCGATAGGGGATCACGCGCGCCGCGAACAGGTACTTGCCCGAGGAATGCGACTTGCCGCGATCGTGATCGAAGAACACGCCCGGCGAGCGATGCATCTGGCTGACAATCACGCGTTCGGTGCCGTTCACGATGAACGTGCCGTTGGACGTCATGAGCGGCATGTCGCCCATGTAGACGTCCTGTTCCTTGATGTCGCGGATCGAGCGCGCGCCGGTGTCTTCGTCGACGTCCCAGACGACCAGGCGCAACGTCACCTTCAGCGGCGCGGCGAACGTCATGCCGCGCTGCTGGCATTCCTCGACGTCGTATTTCGGCTCTTCGAGCTCGTAGCGCACAAACTGCAGTTCCGCCCGCTCGGAGAAATCCTTGATCGGAAATACCGAGTGGAAGACTTCCTGCAGCCCGCTCATCCGGCGCTCGTCCGCCGCGATGCCGATCTGCAGGAAAGCGTCGTACGAGCTCTTCTGCACCTCGATGAGGTTCGGCATCCGCGTGATCTCCGGGATGTGACCGAAGCTCTTGCGGATTCGCTTGCGACCGGTAAAGGAAATCGTCATCGTCTTCCTCGTCTCGTTTAGCGACGGAACGTCACTCGGTATCGTCAAACTCTGTCGTCAACGGTGTCCGGTCTTGCGAAGCGAACGGCCCGACACCATCCCGTCATGCGACGGGGGAAACCCGAAATTCAGGGACCGCCAACGGCCGGCCCGTACAACCAGCTCACTTTCAACGAAGCATGCCGCGCTGCCGCAGGGCGCTTCTTTCGCCCCGCGGCAGATCGCGGCTCACGTTTTCACGGACCAAGCGGCCCGCGCCACGGGAGCTATTTCAGCTCCACCTTGGCGCCGGCTTCTTCGAGTTTCTTCTTCAGTTGCTCGGCTTCGTCCTTCTTCACACCTTCCTTCACCGGCTTCGGCGCGCCTTCAACGAGATCCTTCGCCTCTTTGAGGCCGAGGCCCGTGATTGCACGGACCTCCTTGATCACGTTGATTTTCTTGTCGCCGGCGTCCTTGAGAATGACGGTGAACTCGTCCTTCTCTTCGACCGCCGCGGCCGCACCGCCACCCGCACCCGGCGCCATCGCAACGGCAACCGGCGCTGCGGCGGAAACGCCCCACGCCTCTTCCAGCTTCTTGCTCAGCTCAGCCGCCTCGAGGACGGTGAGTTTCGAAAGCTCTTCAACGAGCCTGTCGAGATCGGCCATGTGTTTCTTCTCCTGGCTTGAACTTCCGTTTCGGCAACGGCTTTACGCAGCGTCGCTCTTGGCCGCATAGGCCGAGAACACGCGTGCCAGCTGTCCGGCAGGTGCCTGCAGGACCGCCGCAACCTTCGCGGCGGGCCGCTGCATCAATCCGGCCAGCTTGGCCCTCAGTTCGTCGAGTGACGGCAGGGTCGCCAGCGCCTTGATCCCGTCGGGGTCGAGTTTCTGGCTGCCCATGGCGCCGCCGACAACGGTGAGCTTCTGGTTTTCTTTCGCGAAGTTCACCGCGACCTTCGCTGCCGCCACCGGATCCTTCGAATAGGCGATTGCCGTGGGACCGGTGAACATGTCAGCGAGGGACGCAAACTGCGTGCCTTCGAGCGCACGACGCGCAAGCCGATTCTTCGTAACGCGGAAGCCGGCACCCGCCTCCAGCATCCGACGGCGCAGCGCGGTCGATTCGGCGACCGTCAACCCCGTGGACCGGGTGACAACCACCAGCTCGCTTTCGGCAAACATCTGGTGGAGGGCGGTGACGACGTCCTGTTTCTCGGAACGGTTCACGTGTCGTCTCCGATGCCTGAACCGGATCTCCGCCCACGGCGGATTACCGGTTCGGTTGCGTCTGGGTCCGTCGGGGGCATCCCCGGCAAACCCGGTTCAGCCTGTCCCAGAAGTTCAAGCCACTGCGCCGGACGCACGCGTCCGGAATTGCAATGGTCTCACTCCCGTCTATGCAGGCGCCTCGCGGCATTACGGTCGCTGCCGACCTACCTGCAGTCTCGGACAGGTTGGCGAAGCGATGCGCCGAAGCGCGTCGTTCACCATCCGCCGTTCCCGTCGCCGGGCGCGGCGGAATTTCGTCAGGCCGGCTGCTCCTGCTGGAGGAGTGCCACCACGTCGATCTTTACACCCGGCCCCATGGTCGAACTCAGGCTCACCTTCTTGATATAGGAGCCCTTCGACCCGGCAGGCCGCGCCTTGTTGATCGCCTCGATGAATGCGCGGACGTTCTGCTCCAGCGCTTCCGTCGAGAAACTCGCTTTTCCAACGCCGGCATGCACGATGCCGGCTTTCTCGGCACGGAACTCGACCTGGCCGCCCTTCGCGGCCTTGACCGCTTCGACGACATCGGCGGTCACGCTGCCGAGCTTCGGGTTCGGCATCAGGCCGCGCGGACCGAGCACTTTGCCGAGTCGGCCGACCACGCCCATCATGTCGGGCGTCGCGATGCAGCGGTCGAAATCGATCGTGCCGGCCTGGACTTTCTCGGCGAGATCCTCGGCACCGACCAAATCGGCACCGGCCTTCCTCGCCTGTTCGGCCTTGTCGCCCTTCGCGAACACCGCGACACGCACCGACTTGCCGGTGCCGTTCGGAAGCTGCACCACGCCGCGCACCGTCTGGTCGGCATGCCGTGTGTCGAGACCGAGATTCATCGCGATCTCGATGGTCTCGTCGAACTTCGCCTTCGCGCGTTCCTTCACCAGGCTGACGGCCTCGGCGACCGGATACACTTTCTCGCGGTCGATTCCCTCGGCGGCGGAACGGAAACGCTTGCCGTGCCTTGCCATGACCGTTACTCCACCACTTCCAGGCCCATCGAACGCGCGGAGCCCTTGATCATCTGGACGGCGCCGTCGAGATCGTTCGCATTCAGATCGGCCATCTTCTGCTTGGCGATCTCGCGCACCTGCGCCATCGTCACCTGACCGATCGTTCCCAAGCCCGGCGTCTGCGAACCCTTCTCGAGCTTCGCGGCGCGCTTCAGGAAGAAGCTCGCCGGCGGCGTCTTGGTGACGAACGTAAACGAACGGTCCGCGAAGACCGTGATGATCACTGGAATCGGCATGCCCGGTTCCAACTGCTGGGTCTGCGCGTTGAATTGTTTGCAGAATTCCATGATGTTCAGTCCGCGCTGACCCAGCGCGGGACCGATCGGCGGCGACGGGTTCGCTTTGCCGGCCGGCACCTGCAACTTGATATAGCCTTCGATCTTCTTCGCCATGTCCTTACCTCAGTCTTTGCCGATACGGCTTACGCCGATCACCGGCTTGTGTGCCCTGCACCGACCGGTTCGATGCGGGACGTCACTGGGGCGATGCGGTACGTCGGCCCTGGCTGGCCTCCCGCAACGATGCAACCGGCGAAAACCCCAGCGCCCGCCGGCTGCGCTCGCAGTCAGAGCTTCTCCACCTGCGAGTATTCGAGTTCGACCGGTGTGGACCGGCCGAAGATCGAAACCGAAACCTTGAGGCGGCCGCGCTCCTCGTCGACCTCTTCGACGAGGCCGTTGAACGAAGTAAACGGTCCGTCCGCCACGCGCACCTGCTCGCCGATCTCGAAAATGACCGACGGTTTCGGCCGTTCCACGCCCTCCTGCACCTGGTGCAGAATGCGCTGCGCCTCTTCGTCGGAAATCGGCATCGGCCGTCCGCGACTGCCGAGGAAACCCGTCACCTTTGGCGTGTTCTTCACCAGGTGCCAGGTTTCGTCCGTCATTTCCATGCGGGCCAGCACGTAGCCCGGAAAGAACTTCCGTTCCGCGTTGACCTTCTGACCGCGACGAAGCTCGACGACTTCCTCCGTCGGCACGAGCACCTCGGGAATCAGGTCCTGCATGCCGCTCTTGCCGGCCTGCTCGCGAATCGACCCCGCAACCTTGCGCTCGAAGCCGGAGTACACGTGGATGACATACCAGCGATACGCCATCGCTCAGCCTCCGAGCCCGAGAATCTGCTTCACGCCAAACGACAGCACCAAGTCCACCAGCAGGAAGAAAATCGCCGCGAGAATCACCATGACGAAAACCATCGCGGTCGTGATCGTGGTCTCCTTGCGCGTGGGCCACGTGACTTTCCGCATTTCCTGCCGGACCTGCGAAAAGAACTCGAGCGGACCTGTTTTTGCCATCGTTCCCGAAACTCTGTCGCTCAATCGATCGTCGCGCGGTCGCCGCGCTGGCAGGAGTGGAGGGACTCGAACCCCCAACCCCCGGTTTTGGAGACCGGTGCTCTGGCCAATTGAGCTACACTCCTATTGCCACCCGCGACCGCCCAAGCGCGCGGTTCCCAACAATCCGTTCCGCATCTACTCGATGATCGAGGCGACGACGCCGGCGCCGACGGTGCGGCCGCCTTCGCGGATCGCGAAGCGCAGGCCCTCGTCCATCGCGATCGGCGCGATCAGGTTCACTTCCATCGAGATGTTGTC
>Ga0187893_10008115_pt1 | contig 16775 bp, 13 predicted proteins | sample MA1701074metaG_FD_139574 | JGI IMG/M metagenome (GOLD analysis project Ga0187893, IMG submission 139574) | White microbial mat communities from a basaltic lava cave in the Kipuka Kanohina Cave System on the Island of Hawaii, USA - MA170107-4 metaG ...
CCAGCGCCTACGCTGAGGAACGACGGACAAAGTCAGAACCTACAATCAAGATGCAACGGTCATTGCGAGCACCCGAAGGGTGCGTGGCAATCCGACGCGCAGTGTCGCTGCGGGCGCAGCGAAGCAGTCTCACCGAGATTCCTTGCTGCGCTCGGAATGACCTTTCAGTTCTGCGTGCGAGGCCTGCACCAAGGGGCGTCGAGGCGTCTCACTCGCAATGACGATTCTGTTCTTCGATCTTTGGGTGAGGAGGGTACTCTCGATATGAGATACGACGCGATCGTCATCGGTTCCGGCCAGGGCGGCAACCCCCTCTCGCACAAGCTGGCCGATCTAGGGTGGACGGTGGCCCTGATCGAGAAGGAGCATCTTGGCGGCACCTGCATCAATACCGGGTGCACCCCGACGAAGACGATGGTCGCCAGCGCCCAGGTCGCCCACTATGCCCGCAACGCCGCGCGCTGGGGAGTCCGCACGAACGGGGTCAGCGTCGATCTGCCCCGAATCGTCGCCCGGAAAGATCAGATCGTCCAGAGTTTCCGCTCCGGGCAGCAGAACAAGGTGGACGGCCGGACGACCCTGCGTCTGTACCGTGGCCATGCTCGATTCGTCGATCCCCGCCGGATCCAGGTCGGGAACGACACGCTCGAGAGCGATCGAATCTTCATCAACACCGGCACCCGTCCCGAGACCCCTCGCATCGACGGCCTCGAGGACGTCGGCTACTTGACCAACGCGACCGTCATGGAGTTGCGCGAGATCCCGGAGCATCTGATCGTCCTCGGCGCGGGCTACATCGGGCTCGAGTTCGGGCAGATGTTCAGGCGGTTCGGCAGCGAGGTCACGGTGGTGCACCGGGGAGGCGACATCCTCACTCGTGAGGACCCCGACGTCGCCGCGGAGCTGCAGATGGCCCTGGAGGCCGAAGGGCTCCGTTTTGTGATGAACGCGCGGACCACCCGCGTGCAAGGGGGGGATGGCCGGGTCACGCTGACCCTCGACGGGACCGGGCCCCCCCCCGAGGTATCCGGCTCCCACCTGCTGATGGCCACCGGGCGTAGGCCCAACAGTGACGACCTGGGGGTGGACAAAGCCGGGGTGGAAACCGATAGCCGGGGATTCATCAAGGTGAACGGGCGGCTGGAGACGAGCGCCCCCGGGATCTGGGCGATCGGCGACGTGAAAGGCGGGCCTGCCTTCACGCACATCTCGTACAACGACTACCAGATTGTCTATGGCAATCTCATCGAGGGAAAGAATCTCACGATCGACAATCGAATCGTCCCGTACTCCGTCTTTACCGATCCACAGCTCGGCCGCGTCGGCATGACCGAGAAGGAGGCGAGGGCCGCGGGCCGCAAGTTGAAGATCGGGAAGATCCCGATGGGCTGGGTCGCCCGGGCGATCGAGCGGGACGAGACAACCGGCCTGATGAAGATCGTGGTGGACGCCGTCAGCGACCGGATCCTCGGTGCGGCGATTCTGGCCACCGAGGGGGGCGAATTGATCCAAATGCTCGGCACGCTCATGCTGGCCGATCTCCCCTACACATTCCTGAAAGGGGCGATCTACATCCACCCGACGCTCGCGGAAGGGTTCTTCACCTTGATGGAAGAGGTCAAGGTGGTTGACTGACCGGTGCGACCCTCCAGGGTTGACACGACGACGGACAAAACGTGTGACATGAGAATCCCGTTCCGATGGTACCACAGGCGTGCTCCGACAGCCATCGCCCTCTGCCTGGTCGTTGTGCTCGGCTTGCTCGTTCCCGGGGCGCTCGCGCAATCCTCCCGCGCGCAGGGGCTGATCGCGGGGGTCGGTGCCGTCGGGATGACGGTGTCGGATATGGATCGCGCGGTCGATTTTTATGCCAAGGTGCTCACCTTCGAGAAGGTCTCGGATGCGGAGGTGTGGGGGAGCGAGTACGAGCGGCTCCAGGGGCTCTTCGGCCTCCGCATGCGGGTCGTCCGCATGCGACTGGGCGACGAGTCGATCGAGCTCACGGAGTACCTCGCACCCAAGGGGAGACCGATCCCAGTGGATTCCCGAAGCAACGACCGGTGGTTCCAACATATCGCCATCATCGTCAGCGACATGGATCGGGCCTACCGGTGGCTACGCCAACACAAGGTCGAGCATGCCTCGACCGGGCCACAGCGCCTGCCGGACTGGAACAAGAACGCCGGGGGGATCCAGGCCTTCTATTTCAAGGATCCGGATGGCCACGCGCTGGAGATCCTCCAGTTCCCGCCCGACAAAGGCGATCGGAAGTGGCAGGCGAAGACGGACAGGCTGTTTCTCGGCATCGATCACACGGCGATCGTCGTCGGCGATACCGACGCGAGCCTCCGCTTTTATCGGGACCTGCTGGGGCTGAGGACGGTCGGAGAGAGCGAGAACTTCGGCACCGAGCAGGAACATCTCAATAATGTCTTCGGGGCGAGGCTGCGCATCACCGCGCTCCGGGCGCCGAGCGGACCTGGAATCGAGTTCCTGGAATACCTGACCCCGCGCACTGGGCGCCCGATCCCGGCGGACCATCGGGCGAACGACCTTGTCCATTGGCAGACCCGCTTGACGACCCCGGACGCGGCGGCGGCGGCAGATCGCCTGCGCGCCGGCAGGGTTGCCTTTGTATCTCCCGGCGTCGTCGCCACGGACGACGGGAGGCTCGGATTCACGAAGGGCTTCTTGGTGCGTGACCCGGATGGGCACGTGATGCAGGTGGTGCAGCAGTAGTTCTCGCGAGGAGCCAGCGCATGGCAGGCAGCGGACCGAAACGGATCCTGATCCTCGGTGGGGGGTTTGGCGGCCTGTATACGGCCCTCGAACTGGAGAAGACGCTGGCCCGCGAGCCGGGCGTGGAGGTGACGCTCGTCAATCGGGAGAACTTCTTTCTCTTCACGCCGATGCTACACGAGGTGGCGGCCAGCGATCTCGATCTGACCGATATCGTGAACCCGGTTCGGAAGCTGTTGCGCCGGGTGAGATTCTTCGAAGGCGACGTCGAGTCGATCGATCTTCCCGGCAGGCGCGTGACGGTCTCGCACGGCATCCATGAAGCCCATTCTCATGAGCTCGCGTACGATCACCTGGTGATCGCCCTCGGCTCGATCACCAATTTCTACAATCTGCCTGGGCTCCAGGGGCGCGCGCTGACCATGAAGTCGCTTGGCGACGCGATCCACCTGCGAAATCGCCTGATCGCGCACTTGGAGGAGGCCGACCCTGACTGTTTCGCCGATAGCCGGCGGCCGTTGCTGAGTTTCGTGGTCGCCGGAGGAGGGTTCGCCGGGGTTGAGACGATCGGCTCGATCAATGACTTCGTCCGTGAGGCCGTAAAGTTCTACCCGCACCTCAAGGAGGAATTCCTTCGCCTGGTGCTGGTGGAGCCCGGGCCGGTGATTCTCCCTGAACTCGGCCCGGCGCTGGGCGCCTACGCGCTGCGGAAGCTGGCGCAGCGAAAGGTGGAGATCCGGGTGAACACCAAAGTCACGGGCTTCTCGGATCACGGCGTCGAGCTGAGCGACGGGACCACCATCGAGACGAACACCCTCGTCTGGACGGCGGGGACCTCACCCAGTCCGCTCCTGCGGTCGCTGCCGTGCAAGAAGGAGCGAGGGCGCGTCCTGGCCAACGAATACCTGGAGGTGCCGGAGTGGCCGGGAGTCTGGGCGCTCGGTGACTGCGCGCTGATTCCGGATCGGAAGACCGGTGCCTACTACCCCCCGACCGCCCAGCACGCGATCCGGCAGGGAAAGGTGCTGGCCCATAATATCGTCGCGTCGATCCGCGGCGGCCAGAAAAGACCCTTTGTCTTCTCCACCATCGGCCTTCTGGCGGCGATCGGCAGACGGACCGGTGTAGCGAATATCATGGGGATCAATTTCTCCGGCTTTATCGCCTGGTGGTTGTGGCGAACGATCTACCTCAGCAAACTTCCCCGCCTGGAGAAGAAGGTGCGCGTCATGCTGGGCTGGAGCCTGGATCTCTTCTTTTCCAAGGACCTGGTACAGTACCTGACGTACCGCGCCCCGGCGACGTCTCAGGCCGAGGACCCGCGGTCGGTTGTCGGCTCGCGATCGGGCTAGCCGATGGCGACGACGCGAGCGAATGTCACTGACGGTAAGGAGGATCCGATATGAAAGCGATAGCGGTCATTCCCGGGAAGGCCAATTCGATTCATCTCCGCGATGCCCCCACGCCGAAAGTCAGTGACGTTCCAGACGGGCGAGGGGTGCTGGTGAAGCTGCTCCGCGTGGGCGTCGATGGCACCGACAAGGAGATCAACGCGGCGGAGTACGGCGCGCCGCCGCCGGGCGATGACTACCTCATCATCGGTCACGAGTCGTTCGGGATCGTCGAGGCCGTCGGGCCGAACGTCACGGAGTTTCGACCCGGCGATTACGTCGTGGCGACGGTCCGCCGCCCCGGCCACTCCCTCTACGACCAGATCGGGACGTACGACATGACCACCGATGACGTCTACTACGAGCGCGGCATCAACCTGCGCCACGGCTATTTGACCGAGTACTACGCCGATGCGCCGGAGTATATCGTGAAGGTGCCCCAGGGACTGAAGACGGTCGGAGTGCTGCTCGAGCCGACGAGCGTGATCGAGAAGGGGATCGCGCAGGCATACGAGATCCAGCGGCGGCTACGCGTCTGGCAGCCTCGGCGGGCCGCCGTGCTCGGCGCCGGAACCATCGGTCTGCTCGCGACGCTCGCGCTTCGCATTCGCGGGCTCGAGGTCTGCACGTTCGGTCTCCAACGGCCACCGTATCTCAACTCCGATCTCCTCGGGGAGATCGGGGCCTGTTATCACAGCACGAAGGATACCACTCTCGTGGAGGAGGCGAAGGACCATGGCCCGTTCGACATCATCTTCGAAGCGACGGGCTATTCGCCGCTGGTCTTTGAGGCGATGAATATCCTGGGAAAGAATGGCGTTCTCATCCTTTCCAGCGTCACCGGTGGCGGGCGTATCGTTGAAGTTCCGGCCGACAGGATCAATCTTGGGTTCGTCCTTGGAAATAAGGTCGTGGTGGGTACCGTGAACGCGAATCGCGAGTATTTCGAGATGGGGGTCAAGGACCTCTCGCAAGCCGAGCTTCAGTGGCCGGGATGGTTGTCGAAGCTCCTGACCCATCCTGTGAAGGGACTCGAGAACTACCAGAAGTTGATGGAGACGCTCACCGAAGCGAAGGGCGCCATCAAAGTGTTCTGCGAGGTCGCCGACCTGTGAGTTCCCGCCATCGCTGCGGGGTTCCGAGCCCGCGCCGGTCCCGAGAGACATGACTCGATGAGGCTGGTGTCTGTGAATGTAGGGCTTCCGCGCGAGATCATCTATAAGGGCAAGCGAGTGACGACCGGCATCTACAAAGAGCCGATCGGCCGCCGGATCATGCTGCGGATGTTGAACCTCGATGGCGACAGGCAGGCCGATCTAAAGGTGCATGGCGGGCCGAGCAAAGCGGTCTATGCCTACCCCAGCGAGCATTACGGGCACTGGCGCGCTGAATTCCCCGGCATCGATCTGCCCTGGGGGATGTTCGGGGAGAATTTCACCGTTGAGGGATTGCGGGAAGACGCCGTGTACATCGGCGATCGGTTCCGGATGGGATCGGCGCAGGTGGTGGTCACGGAGCCGCGCTTGCCCTGTTTCAAGCTGGCCGCGAAGTTCGGGCGGGACGACGTCATCAAGAGGTTTCTCGGAAGCGGTCGGACCGGCTTTTATTTCGCCGTCGTTCGGGAGGGTGAGGTTGGCGCCGGGGATGCGATCGAGCTGGTCAGTCAGGATGCCAACAAGATCGCGGTTGCCGACATCACGCGGTTGTACGTGCGTGACAAGGCCGATGTGGAGACGATGCAGCGCGTCGTCCGGGTCAGCTCCCTGCCCGAAAGCTGGCGCGCGTATTTCCAGAAGAGAATCGAGCGACTTCGGGCTGTCCCCGGCGACTCGTCCTGACCGGGCGGGTCGGTGTCAGAACTGGACCTCGAGGAAGGTGCCGGGCACGCTCGGGGCGGACCGAGGACGGGGAACGGGCAGGAGGAAGGTCACCGAGTCGTAGGCGCCGCGCGTGGTCTGGCGGAGGGCCTGGTTCGACCCTTCGACGCTGCCGATCAGGAGCCCCGGGACCAGCCCCCGATCGACCGTCTCGGCCCCGATGACCTGAAAGAACCGAAGCCAGCCGGTTGCCAGGTCGCGCACACCGTCATGCAGCCGCTCGATGGGGGTCGCGGCAGGCTCTGCGGCGAAGACCACTGTGGCGGCAGCCAGGACGGTGACGAGTGGAATCGCGATCCAGACCAGGGACCTGCGCCTGTCGCGTCGGTATGGTTCCGGCGCGCGGCGCTTGTAGGCTAGCGCGACGGCCGGCAGTATGACGAGGGACCAGGGAAACAGCAGTAGGGCGCTCATGACCAACCAGTAGATTCGCATCACGTTCTCCCGACCATGGTGTGTGTCCGGTCTACAGTCCGTTACTGTGCCGCAGCGATGTCAGGTTTGGTCGGCGCTGTGGGGCATCGGCCCATTCATACCATTGGATGCCACCAGAGATGGAAAGGTTGCATGGGGCCGATCCGTTCCGCTCTCTGCCGCGTCTAATAGGATATACGGCCTCTGACTGCGGTAGGATCTGTGCGGGTGAAGGCGGTTCAGGCACCGTGCGGTGGTGGCCGAGGCATGAGCCCGGTCCCGCTTGGATGACGGCCCGGATGAAGATTCGCGAGGAGAAGCGATCGTGACGAAAGAAGAGAGAAGGCTGCAAGAATCGCGTGAGCGGAAGGCGCACTGGAAACGCTGGGGGCCATACCTGAGCGAGCGCGCGTGGGGGACGGTCCGCGAGGATTACAGCGCCTATGGGACGGCCTGGGACTACTTCCCGCATGATCAGGCGCGCTCGAAGGCGTATCGCTGGGGGGAGGATGGCCTTGGAGGGATCTGCGACCGTCATCAGTTCATCTGCTTTGCGCTGGCGCTCTGGAACGCCCGCGACCCGATCCTGAAGGAGCGGCTATTCGGCCTGACGGGGAGCGAGGGGAATCATGGCGAGGACGTGAAGGAGTATTACTTCTATCTGGACTCGACCCCCACGCACTCCTACATGAGGTATCTGTACAAGTACTCCCAGGCGGAGTTTCCCTACGCGAGGCTGGTTGAGGAGAACCGGCGCCGAGGCCGGCGCGCCCTCGAATTCGAGCTGATCGATACCGGGGTTTTCGACGGGGACCGCTATTTCGATGTCGTCGCCGAGTATGCGAAGGCGACAGCCGAAGAGATCCTGATCTGTCTCCACGTCACGAATCGCGGCCCGGAAGCGGCGCCGTTACACCTGCTTCCGACGATCTGGTTTCGCAACACCTGGTCCTGGGATCTCAATGCCCGCCGGCCGCGCCTTCAGAGAGGGAAACCGGTCAGGGGCGCGGAGCTCATCGAGCTCACCCAGGACTATTATGGCCGGCGCTGGTTGTACTGCGACGGCTCGCCGGACCTGCTCTTCACGGAGAACGAGACGAATACCCGACGACTCTACGGGACGGAGAACGGCTCGCCGTACGTGAAGGACGGGATCAACGACTACATCGTGCATGGCGCAAAGGAGACGGTGAACCCCGAGCAGGTCGGCACGAAAGCGGCCGTACACTATCGCTTGATGGTCGGGCCTGGCGAGACGGTGACGGTGCGCCTCAGGTTTGCCGAAGCGCCGATCCCGACGGCGGGTGAGAGCCCGTTCGGCGCCGACTTCGACAAGGTCTTCGCCGACCGGCAGCGCGAAGCGGAGGAGTTTTACAGGACGGTCATGCCCAAGGGCCTGTCACCCGACGCCCGGAACGTGATGCGGCAGGCCTTTGCGGGTATGCTCTGGAGCAAGCAGTTCTATCACTATGACGTGGCTCGCTGGCTCGAGGGTGACCCGGCGGAGCCCGCGCCGCCGCCCGAACGGCGCCACGGCCGGAACCACGAATGGACGCATCTGTACAACGCCGATGTCATCTCCATGCCGGATAAGTGGGAATATCCCTGGTACGCGGCATGGGACCTTGCCTTTCACTGCATCCCGCTGGCCCTGGTCGATCCTGACTTCGCCAAGGAGCAACTGATCTTGTTGCTGCGCGAGTGGTACATGCACCCGAACGGGCAACTGCCCGCCTATGAATGGGCGTTCGGCGACGTGAATCCGCCCGTGCACGCGTGGGCGGCGTGGCGGGTCTACAAGATCGAGAGGCGAATCCGAGGCAAGGGCGACCGCGCCTTCCTGGAACGGGTGTTTCATAAGCTGCTGTTGAACTTCACCTGGTGGGTGAACCGCAAGGACGCGGAGGGGATGAACATCTTCCAAGGGGGGTTCCTGGGCCTGGACAACATCGGCGTCTTCGACCGGAGCGCGCCGCTTCCGACCGGCGGCCACATCGAGCAGTCCGACGGGACGAGCTGGATGGGGATGTACTGCCTCAACATGCTTGCGATCGCCCTCGAGCTGGCCCGAGAGAATCATGCGTACGAAGATGTCGCCTCCAAGTTTTTCGAGCACTTCGTCTACATCGCTCATGCGATGAGCAACCGGGGAGGAGAGGGGATCGATCTGTGGGACGAGCGGGATGGCTTTTACTACGACGTCCTCCACCTGCCGAACGGCCACTATCCGCTCAAAGTCCGGTCGATGGTCGGCCTGATCCCGCTCTTTGCCGTGGAGACGCTCGAGCCCGAGATCGTGGACAAGCTGCCGGGGTTCAAGCGGCGTATGCAGTGGTTCATCGACAACCGTCCGGAGTTCCGCGACCACGTGGTGATAAGCGAGAAGCCCGGCGCCGGGATACGACGGCTCCTGTCCATCGTCGATCGCAACCAGCTCCCGCGCGTCCTCAGCTTCATGCTGGACGAGGCCGAATTCCTGTCGCCGCACGGCATCCGGGCCCTCTCCCAATATCACCGGGATCATCCCTATGTGCTCTCGGTTGGGGGCATGGAGCATCGCGTGGACTATGAGCCGGCCGAATCCTCGACCGGTCTGTTCGGCGGGAACTCCAACTGGCGGGGGCCGGTCTGGTTCCCGGTGAACTATCTCCTGATCGAGTCGCTCCAGAAATTCCACCATTTCTTCGGCGATGGATTCAAGATCGCCTGTCCCACCGGTTCCGATCGCGTCATGACACTGTGGGAGGTGGCGGCCGAAGTCTCCCGGCGACTGACGCGCATCTTCCTCCGCGGGAGCGACGGCCGCCGGCCGGTCTACGGCGGGACCGAGAAGTTCCAGCATGACCCCTATTGGAACGATCTGATACCGTTCCATGAGTATTTTCACGGTGACAACGGCGCCGGCATCGGGGCCAGCCATCAGACAGGCTGGACCGGCCTCGTGGCTAAGCTGCTCCAGCAGAGTGGCGAGTAATCGATGATCTTCGAATGGGGGCGTGAGATCTGCGGCCGTCTCGATGCCGCGGAATCGCGGGAGTGGCTCTGCGCGAACGGCATCGGCGGGTTTGCCTCGGGGACGGTGGCGGGCGTGCTTACGCGACGTTACCATGGCCTCCTGGTCGCCGCGCTCAAACCGCCGCTTGGGCGGACGCTCCTCGTCGCCACGGTGGAGGAGACGATCGAGTACAATGGCCTCGCGCGTGCGCTGGCCACCAACCGGTGGGCGGACGGAACGGTTGATCCCCACGGGTACCGGGATGTCCAGCAATTCCGGCTGGAGGGGACGGTGCCGGTCTGGACCTACGCCTGCGCGGACGCGCTGCTTGAGAAACGGGTCTGGATGGAGCATGGGGCGAATACGACGTACGTCGGGTACCGGCTGCTCAGGGCCGAGAGGCCGGTAACAGTCGAGATGAAGGCCCTGGTCAACTATCGCGACTACCATGCGACGACCCGGGGCGGCGGCTGGGTGATGAAGGTCGAGCCGGTTCAGGCCGGGCTGCGCATCGTGGCGTTCGACGGGGCTCGCCCGTTCGTTCTGTTAGCCGATGGTGCCGAGGTTGAACCGGCGCACACCTGGTACAATGGCTTCCGCCTGTCCCGTGAGGAGGAGCGCGGGCTCGACCATCAGGACGATCATCTGCACGTGGGGACGTTCCGGACGTCTCTGGCGCCGGGGACTGGTATCACCCTCGTCCTCTCAGCCGAGACGGCGCCGTCGCTCGATGGGGAGAAGGGCTGGCGGCGGCGGCGGCACGAGGAGTCGCTCCTCTCTCGCTGGCGACGGGCCCAGCCGGCGGCAAAGGACGCGCCCGAGTGGATCGAACAGTTGGTCCTCACGGCGGACCAGTTTGTGGTCCACCGCCCCCTCCGGGATGACCCGGATGGGATGTCGGTCATCGCGGGATATCACTGGTTTGGAGACTGGGGACGCGATACGATGATCAGCCTGCCAGGCCTCGCGATCTCGACGGGGCGCCCGGAGGTGGCGAGGCGCATCCTCACGACGTTCGCGCGTTTCGTCGATATGGGGATGCTCCCCAATCGATTTCCGGACGCGGGGGAGGACCCCGAGTACAACACGGTGGACGCTACGCTCTGGTACGTCGAGGCGATCCGCGCGTATCACGGAGCGACGGGCGACGATCGGCTCTTGAAGCAGCTCTATCCGGTCCTCGAGGAGATCATCCGGTGGCACCGCCAGGGGACCCGCTATGGGATCCGGGAGGATCGCGCGGACGGCCTGCTTCACTCCGGTGAACCGGGCGTGCAGCTCACCTGGATGGATGCCAAGGTCGGCGATTGGGTCGTGACCCCGCGAACCGGCAAGGCCGTGGAGATTAATGCACTCTGGTACAATGCCCTCCGCGCGATGGGGGGATTCGCCGGCGGCCTGGGCCGGTCGCGCGAGGAGTGGGACGCTCTGGCCGCCCGCGTGCGCGAGGGCTTCACGCGCTTCTGGAACGAGGCGACGGGATATTGCTACGACGTGATCGACGGACCCGACGGCCACGACGACGCGCTCCGTCCGAACCAGATCTTCGCGGTGGCGCTTCCCGAAAGCCCACTGCCGGCGGAGCGCCAACGGCTGGTCGTGGATGCCTGCGCCCGCCGTCTCCTGACCTCCTACGGTCTGCGAAGCCTGGCTCCGGGTCATCGTCAGTATCGGGGAGAGTATGCGGGCGGCCCAAAGGAGCGCGACGGGGCCTACCATCAAGGGACGGTCTGGGGATGGCTCCTCGGTCCCTTCGCTTTGGCGTATCTGCGGGTCTACGGAGATCGTGAGGCGGCGCTGGCCCTCCTCAGCCCCATGGCCCATCATTTGGCCGACTACGGTGTGGGGAACATCGCCGAGATCTTCGATGGGGACCCGCCATTCCTGCCGCGCGGCTGCATCGCGCAGGCATGGAGCGTCGCCGAGACACTCAGGGCGTGGGATCAGATCACTTCCGGGCAACCGATCCGGAAGGTGCGCGGGCCTCGTAAGAGAGGTGGTGGCCCGCGCCGCTGAGCACCCGAGCGGGTCGCCCCCGACCTGCGCGGCCGCCGGCAACGTGATCCGACGGCTGGTTAGGCGAAACGATCCATGGTATGCTGCTCGGCGTCTGACGGGGGTGGATGACGCGATCATGACTCTGGCCGGGTGACGGATAATCTCGTATGCTGATCCGGCGGGCACCGGACATTCGATCATCGGAGATTACAGATCAACGGGTCTATCTGGACCGACGGTCGTTCCTGTTCGGGATGGCGGCGTTGGCGCTGGCGCCGTCCGGGCTCGCCTCTGCCTCGGCCCCGGCCGGTGAACCGCTGATGGCGAAGCGGAATGAGCGGTTCACCGTGGATGAATCCGCGACCACCTACGAGAGCGTTACGACCTACAATAACTTCTACGAGTTCGGGCCGAGCAAGGACGATCCCTCCCGGCTGGCCCATCTGCTCAAGCCTCGGCCCTGGACCATACTGATCGATGGTCATGTGGCGCGCCCCAAGAGGTACGACATCGACGACCTCATGAAGCTCGCTCCGCTGGAGGAGCGGGTCTACCGTTTGCGCTGCGTCGAGGGCTGGTCGATGGTGATCCCGTGGATCGGATACCCGCTGGCCTCCCTGATCACGCGTGTCCGACCGACCGGCAACGCCAGATTCGTCGAGTTCACGACGCTCTTGGACCACGCGCAGTTCCCGGGACAGCGGACCGGCGTGTTCAGCTTCTCCTCACTCGATTGGCCCTACGTCGAAGGCCTGCGGATGGATGAGGCGCTCAATCCCCTGACCTTGCTGACGTTTGGTCTCTATGGGAGGGTGTTGCCGAACCAGAACGGCGCACCGGTCCGCGTCGTCGTGCCGTGGAAGTATGGGTTCAAGAGCGCCAAATCGATCGTGCGAATACGGTTCGTGAGCGAGCAGCCCAAGACCACGTGGGAGAAGGCCGCGCCGCGGGAGTACGGGTTCTACTCCAATGTCAACCCCGAGGTCGATCATCCACGGTGGAGTCAGGCGACAGAGCGGCGCATCGGCGAGTTTCGACGGCGCAAGACGTTGATGTTCAACGGATACGCGGACCAGGTTGCAGCCCTCTATGCGGGGATGGACCTGAAAAAACACTACTAGCCACATGTCCAGACGGTCGCGGCTGATGGTGAAGGGTGTCGTGTGGGCCGTCGCCCTACTGCCCCTTACCGAGCTCCTGTATCGCCTCTTCACCGACCGGCTCGGCGCGAACCCGATCTCGTATGCCACCAACCTGCTCGGGGATACCACGCTCTGGCTGTTGCTCGCCAGCCTTGCCATGACGCCGCTCCGGATGTTGTTCGGGATCGCTTGGCAGATGAGCCTGCGGCGTCTGCTCGGGCTCTTTGCGTTCTTCTACGCCTGCCTCCATTTCCTCGTCTGGGTTGTGGTCGATCACTTCTTCGAGTGGCAGGAGTTGATTGCCGATGTCGTCAAGCGGCCGTATATCACGGTCGGCATGTTGGCGCTGACCCTGCTCACGCCGCTCGCCGCCACGTCAACTGCGGGGGCGATCAAGCGGTTGGGGGCGAAGAATTGGCGGCGATTGCACAGGCTCGTTTATGTCATCGGTGTGCTGGGCGTCCTGCATTACTTGTGGCTGGCCAAGAAGGGGGTGAGCGATCCCTTCATCTACGCCGGCGTGCTGGCCCTCCTGCTCGGTATCCGCCTCTGGGATTGGGCCCGGCGCGCGGTGAGGAGGACGCAACGGGGCTCGCCCCGCGCCGACCGGCTCCGGGCGATCGCGCGGTTCCCATCCGGCGGAAGCGCTCTTCCCGTCTCCGAGAGCCCCGGTACACCCTCCGGCCCCTGACGGCGAATTCGCCGACTGCGCGTATCATCATGACCCCTCACGTCTCCGTGATCATACCGGCACGTAATGACGCCGCCGCCCTCGGTCGGACCCTCGACCACCTCAGTCGGCTGGATGGGATCGGCGCGGCAGAGGTGATCGTCGCCGCCGCCGGCGACCCGGACGGCACGGAGCGGGCGGTTGCTGGCCGGGCGACGGTTCTCTGGCCGGACGGCTCGACTCGAGCAGCCCTGATGAACGCAGGGGCCGCGGTCGCGCGTGGGACCACCCTGTTCTTCCTCCACGCCGATTCATTCCCGCCCGTCGCTGCCTTCACGCTGATCGAGAGGGCGCTGTCGGACGGGCGCGTCGGCGGCGGCGCGTTCGAGCATCTGTTCGCTGAGCCTGTGTGGAGCCTGCGCGCGATCACGTACATCAACCGGATCCGGTACCGTCTCACTCGCAACTACTACGGCGACCAGGGGATCTTTGTCCGCGCGGCGGTCTTCCGACGGATGGGCGGTTACCAAGACATGCGAATCATGGAGGACCTGGACTTCACACAACGCCTCAAGCGGGTGGGGCGGCCTATGCTGATCAGGGTGCCGATGCTCACGTCCGGGCGGCGATTCCTGGCGCGCGGGCCGTGGCGCACCTTTTTCTTCATCGTCTGGCTGTTGCTGCTCCACACGCTTCGAATCGACACCCAGAGGTACGCCGAGCGCTGGCGTGGGCCGTCTGACCGGCAGCCCGGGAGCCCATGGGCACCTGGTCTCCTGCGCCGAGAATCCAGGAAGCTACCGCGAACGGCCCCTCCAGAGGCCGCATCATGAGTTCCGTGCGTCCGGTGTCCCCGGTTCTTGTCACCGGCAGCACGGGATTCCTCGGGAGCGAGCTGACGCGTCGCCTGGTGGGCTCAGGTCGGCCGGTGATCGCGCTGGCCCGGCGCCGTGAGGGATGGGCGCCGGCGGATCGGGTCGCGACGGCGGTGGGGCTGGCCACTGACGGGGGGCGGCTTGAGGTGGTCGAAGGTGACCTGACCCTGCCCGGCTGCGGACTCCAGGAGTCGCAGTGGCGACGCTTGCGCGACAGCGTCGAGATGGTCTTTCACTGCGCGGGGGAAACGACCTTCTTCCCGGATGAGATAGCAGCGTTTCGGGCGGGGCATATCGACGGCCCGCTGGGCCTGCTGGGCGGGCTTGCCGGCGGCCGCCTTCGACGCTGGCTCCATCTCTCAACCGCCTACGTGTGCGGCAGGCGGTCCGGCGTGGTCTTCGAGCGTGAAGGGGACGTCGGCCAGCGATTTCACAATCCCTACGAGCAGGTGAAGCTGGAGTCGGAGCTGGCGATCCGCCAGGCTGGCGCGCAACTTGGAAAGGACGTTCGCGTGTTCCGGCCGAGCGTCGTGGTGGGGTCGGCTCCCGAGACGCCGGGCGGCCAGCCTGCGAACCTGTTCTTCGGCTTCATCCGGATGGTGGCGGCCGTCGCGAAGCGCTCCAATGGTTTCGACGTGCCGCTCCGGATCGCGGCCCGGCCCGGTGCCAGATTCAACATCGTGCCGGTAGAGTATGTAATCGAGGCGGTCACAGCGCTTGCGGAGCACCCAGAAGGTGCCGGACAGACCTTCCACCTAGTCGTGTCGGATGCCCCCACTCAGGAGACGATGGCGGCTATGATCATGGCGCGCCTTGGCCTGACCGGCCTTTCGGTGGTGGATTCGCGCTGCGTCGAGATCTCGAATGCCTCGCCCCTCGAACGCAAGGTTGCGAGAATGATCGCCGGCTATCGCGAGTATCTGGAACAGGACATCCGGTTCGACGATGCGACCGCCCGCCGACTCCTCGACCGTTGCGGGGTGTCGCCCCCGCTTCTTTCGACCGCGGCGGTCCATCGCCTCATCGACCAGGCCCTCGAAAGTCCTCCCGTCGCCACGCTGTAACACGCGTGCGATCCCTCCCGGAACGGATTCGCCATCGACTCCGGGCATCCTTTTCCCACACGCAGCGTCTAATAAGACAAGAGCAGAGGCCCCGGGGCGGGGTTGCCAGCGCCGGATGAACGGACGGCGCCTGCCATGTCGCTGTCCAGGTATCCAATGGAGGAGAGACTCATGACGGTGTCGGTGGCGGAACAGCTTACAGCCGCTCGAGAGCGGGTGCGAACCCGAGAAGATCTGGCAGCCGTGACCGGCGCTACGCGCGTGATGACGCGGGCAGACGCGGCAGCCATCTCTCATTTTCGCCAGGCGCAGTACCGCCGTTCACCCGATCTGACGCTTGCGGACGAGTCCGTCCTCCTGTGGGACGGCCAGGATGATCATAGCATCGTACTCGCGGTGCGTGCACACGATGGCGCCATCCTTGCGACCATGCGTGCGGAGCCGCTCTCGGACGCGCAGGGCGCCTCCCGAGCCCTTGACTGCCCGGTCCCCATCAGCGATCCGGTGTTCCCAGCCATGCTGCTGGGGCGCGCCGCCACGAGAGCGGACTGCCGGACACTCGGCCTCAATTCGTTGATGCGTTTCCATTTCTTGCGGTTCGCCCGTGAGCGAGGGATCCGCCACGTCTACGGCCGGGTATATGGCGAGGCTGCACGGACGCACCTGATGCGGTCGATCGGCTACGAGTTTCTGCCCCACCCAAAGGGGGCGGCGATGAGCGCGGGCACCGCCGGGGTGCACTCTCCGCTGTACGTGGCCGTCCTTGACCTTGAGACGCACGGCGACGATGCCCTTCGCACCCTTGAGGATCGGGTCGCCGATCTCCTCTCGAGATTCCCTATGATGGAGTCGCTGGAGAGCGAACCATTTACGTCCGGCGATACGGGGCTGGCACGCTTTCTCCGCGATCTGTTCGACACGGCGTCGCTGGCGACCGGCGGCGGGCACGGGGCCACCGGAGCCTCTGGGCCGGCCGACGCGCTTCGGGCCGCATGATCGTATCGCTCCGTGGCGCGACCGAGGCGTCGTACGGTGACGGGCCCTTGCGAAGGCCATGCGGAATGATGAGAGAGACGCGCAGATGTTGACGATGCTCGATTCGCCGACCCGAAAGAGTGGGGTGGCCTGGGGGAACGGGCTGATCCGGCCGCAGCGGTGGGGCGTGATTTTGGCCGGGGGGGACGGCGTGAGGCTCCGTCCCCTGACCCGGGTGATCAGCGGGGACGAGCGACCGAAGCAGTTCTGTCCGATCCTTGGCCGGGAGACGCTACTGGAGCAGACACGGCGGCGCCTCGCGCGTGCGGTGTCGCGACATCGAGCGCTTGTGGTGGTCACTCGAACCCACGAGCGCTTCTACGCGGGCGACGTCGCTACGATGGACTCGCGGAACCTGGTCGTCCAGCCGGCCAATCGCGGGACCGCTCCGGCCATACTCTACTCGTTGCTGCGGATCGCCCAGACGGCGACGAACGATCTGGTTGCGATCCTCCCGTCGGATCACTTCGTGTCGGATGACGAATTGTTCATGGCCCACATCGAGGCTGCATTCGAGGCTGTGACCATCAGCCCCGAGTTGGTGATCCTGCTCGGGGTCACGCCCAATAACGCGG
>Ga0187893_10008116_pt1 | contig 16774 bp, 16 predicted proteins | sample MA1701074metaG_FD_139574 | JGI IMG/M metagenome (GOLD analysis project Ga0187893, IMG submission 139574) | White microbial mat communities from a basaltic lava cave in the Kipuka Kanohina Cave System on the Island of Hawaii, USA - MA170107-4 metaG ...
CCGATCAGGTCGAGGCCGCGCAGGCCGCGCATCAGAAGCTGCGCCTCGATCGTGGTCATGCCGCCGATCTCCGGCGTGCCGGTGCCGGGCGCGTAGACCGGATCGAGCCCGTCGACATCGAAGGAGACGTAGGTCGGCCCGTCGCCGACGACGCGGCGCGCCTCGGCGATCACCTTCTCGACGCCGAGCCGGGTGAATTCCTCCATGAAGACGACGCGCATGCCGGTTTCGAGCGAGAAGGTCCAGCCCTCGTCGGTGTTCTGCGCGCCGCGGATGCCGATCTGGATCGTGCGCTTCGGATCGAGCAGCCCGTCCTCGACCGCGCGGCGGAACGGCGCGCCGTGCGTGAACTTGGAGCCGAGGAATTCGTCCCAGGTGTCGGTGTGCGCATCGATGTGCACCATGCCGACCGGCCGGTCCTTCGCGATCGCCCTGAAGATCGGATAGGTGATCGAGTGATCGCCGCCGGCCGTCAGCGGCACCGCGCCCGCCGCATGAACGCGATGAAAGAAATTCTCGATATCGACGATCGCGTTCTCGAGCTGGAAGACGTGAGTGAACTGCACGTCGCCGACATCGGCGATCTTGCAGAGCTCGTAGGGATTGACCTTGGTGACGTGGTGGATCGAGCGGCACAGGCTCGACATGTTGCGGATCTCGCGCGGGCCGTGGCGTGCGCCCGGCCGGTTGGTGACGCCGAGATCGAACGGCACGCCGCAGAGCGCGATGTCGAGCCCTTTCGGGTCGCGCCGGAGCGGCGTGCGCATGAAGGTGGCGATGTCCGCATAGCGCGGCAGGAACATCGGATCGGCCGCGCCGGCCGCAGCGTTCCGGTCCGGTTTGGCGGGCTTGGTTTCGTCCGGCATGTCAGGTCTCCCGCACGCCGCACGCGGCGGCGCCTGCGGCGAAATTGCCACTGATCTCACTCCCGGAATAGCGTAACTTTCCGATAGATGGTTCGCCCATGGCCGAACTAATGCCCTCTGTCCCGGCCGCCGCCGGGATCGCCCCCGGCCGGCGGCTGGACGCCGCCGACATCAGGCTGCTGCGCGTCTTCGCGCAGATCGTCGAGGCCGGCGGCTTCTCGGCGGCCCAGATCGCGCTCAATGTCAGCCAGTCGACCATCAGCGCCAAGATGGCCGAGCTCGAGGCGCGGCTCGGCACGCGGCTGTGCCGGCGCGGCAGGGCCGGCTTCGCGCTGACCGACAGCGGACGGCGGGTCTACGAGGCGAGCCAGATCCTGTTCCGCGCGCTCGACGAGTTTTCGGCCCAGCTCGGCGACATGCGCGGCCGGCTGGTCGGCGACCTGCACATCGCGGCCCTCGACGCGCTCGCGAGCAATCCCGATTGCCGGCTTGCCGATGCGATCGACCGGTTCAAGCGGCGCGGCGGCGCGGTGCAGATGACCGTGCACATCGCCAATCCGCTCGAGATCGAACGCGCGGTGCTCGACGGCCGTTACCATCTCGGGATCGGCAGCTTCCCCAGCCACGCGCCGGGCCTGTCGTATCGATTTCTGTTCGACGAGGAGCAACAGCTCTTCTGCGGGCGCGGCCATCCGTTCTTCGCGCGCGGCGACCGCGCGCTGACGATCCGCGATTGCGAGGCGGCGGAATATGTCCGGCGCGGCTACTACGCCGGCTCGCTGCGGCCCGGCCGCTTCCGGCCGCGCAACGAGACGGCGACCGCCTTCAACATGGAGGCGACCGCGACCCTGATCCTCTCGGGCCGCTTCATCGGGCATTTGCCGACGCATTACGCCGAGCCCTGGGTTGCGCGCGGCGCGCTGCGCTCGCTGCTGCCGTCGCGCGCGGCCTACCGCACGCGCTTCGAGCTGGTGCAGCGCAAGGGCCCGCCGCCGGCGCCGGCCGTGGACCTGTTCCAGACCGATCTGCTGGCGGCCTTCGCCGCCGCGGCACCGGCAAAGGGGCGGCGCGCCTGAGGCCGCGGCCATCAGTTCGGCAAGTTCAAATGTAAAGAACAGAAAATTCGTATTTGTCCCACCTAACGATTGGCTCACGATTTTGGCTCACGATTTCGGCTCACGATTTCGGTGGAAAACCGCGGTCCGGCACAACCGTACGACCGCATGCAACAGGGAGGAGACCATGGCGGGACGGCGAATTTCCGGGGCATGGACGACGGGTCGGCGCAGCCTGCTCGCGGCGGGCCTCGCGATCGGCGTCGCGGGCGGCCTCGCGAGCCCGGCTTCGGCGCAGGAGACGATCAGCTGCGCCTATCCGTACTGGTTCGGCTTCGCGCCGGTGCCCGTCGCGATGGCGATGGGGTACTTCGAGGAGGAAGGTCTCGAAGTGACGACGGTCTACGACAACGACCGCGCCAACGTGATGCCCGCGCTCGAGAGCGGCGACCTCGACTGCACGATGCGCACGATCGGCGAGCACATGTCGCGGCCGCTCGAAGCGGATTCCAACCTCGTCGTGATCGGCACGGTCGACGTCTCGGTCGGCGCCGATGGCGTGGTTGCGGCGGGCGACATCCAGTCGGCGACGGACCTGGTCGGCAAGACGTTCGCCGGCGAGATCAACCATCCCGGCACGGTCATGACGGCCTATGCGCTGCAGCAAGCCGGCTACAGCCTCGACGATGTCGATCTGCGCCTGATCGCGACCGACGATTCGGCCGCGGTGTTCGAAGACCCGTCGGTCGCAGCAGTCGCGACTTGGGAGCCGATGATGAGCGAGATCGTCGCGAACAGCTCGCGCGAGGGTGCCCACATCCTGCTCGACAGCAGCGATTTCAACGGCCTCGTCACCGACATCATCATCGTGCGGCGCGACGACTACGAGGCGAACCCGGAAAAATACGCGAAGTTCCTGCGCGGCATCTACCGGGCGGTCGACCTGTTCAACAACGACCCGAACAAGTTCCTCGAGGTGGCGGCGCCGGCCTTCGAGGTCGAGCCCGACCAGATGGCGATCGACATCCAGGGCCTGACCTACACCAGCTACGAGGAAGCGGTGACGTTCATGGGCGCGGGCGGACCGGAGACGCTGAAGCCGATTGTCGCATCGCTGAACGAGATCAATGTCAGCCTCGACCTGATGGACGCGCCGATCCCGTACGAAGCGATGGTCGATCCGTCCCTGCTTACGAACCTCTGGGACGGATACACCCGCTAGGTTAGCGACCGGGACCGGCGGCGCGCCGGTCCCGGTTTCCGTCGGCACTTCCCTTTTCAGCCGTCTGCACCGAGAATCCGGCGCCATGTCGCTGCGCGGACTTTTCGCCTTTCGCGGCCAGTCGAGCTCCCGCACCGACGCGGCGATGGCCGTCGTCGCGTTCATCCTGTTCGTCGCGCTCTGGTACCTGCTCGCGTATTTCCAGTTCGTGCCGCAGCGTTTTCTGCCGCTGCCGACCGACGTGGTCGTCGCGCTCTGGGACATGACGGTCTACGGCGACTTCCTGCGCGACATCTGGATCTCGGTCGCGCGCGTCTGGGCCGCCTTCCTGCTGTCGGTGGTGATGGCGATCCCGCTCGGCATCTGGATGTCGAGCTACCGGATCGTCGGCACGCTGACCGAGCCGATCATCGATTTCATCCGCTATCTGCCGGTGCCGGCGCTGGTGCCCCTCCTCATCATCTGGCTCGGCATCGAGGAGGCTTCGAAGGTCGCGGTGCTCTGGATGGGCACGTTCTTCCAGCTCGTGCTGCTGATCGCCGACGACGCCAAACGCGTGCCGCGCGAGTTCGTCGAGATCGGCTACACGCTCGGCGCCAGGAACCGGCAGATCCTCAAGGACATCGTCTGGCGCGCCATGCTGCCGTCGACAGTCGACAATCTCCGCATCACGCTCGGCTGGTGCTGGACCTACCTGATCATCGCCGAGATCGTGGCCGCCAATTCCGGCATCGGGCACGCGATCTGGTCGATGCGGCGCTTCGTGAAGACGCCCGAAGTCATGGCCGGCATTCTCGCCGTCGGCATCATCGGGCTCGTCACGGACCAGCTCATCCGCTACGCGCACCGGCGCTGGTTCCGGTACCTCTAGGCGCGGCGATGGCAAACCCGAACGACTTCATCGCCATCGATCGCGTCAGCAAGATCTTCGAGCCGATCGACCATCGCATGGCGCCGGTCACGGTGATCGACGACGTGTCGCTCGACATTCGCGAGGGCGAGTTCGTGGTGTTCCTCGGCCCGTCGGGCTGCGGCAAGACCACGCTGATGCGCATGGTCGGCGGGCTCGAGACGGCGACCGGCGGCGAGATCAGGCTCGCCGGCGAGCGCGTCACCGGTCCCGACCGGCGCAAGGGCATGGTCTTCCAGGCCTATTCCTCGTTTCCGTGGCTGACGGTCTACGAAAACATCCGCTTCGGCCTGCGCTACCGGAACGATGTCGACGCGGCCGAGAAGAGGCGCATCGCGACGCATTACATGGAGCTGGTCGGGCTGCAGGATTTCGCCGATTTCTACGTCAACCGCATCTCCGGCGGCATGCGGCAGCGCGTGGCGATCGCGCGCACGCTGGCGGCGGGGCCGGACGTGCTGCTGATGGACGAGCCGTTCGGCGCGCTCGATGCGCAGACGCGCGAGTTCCTGCAGTACCAGCTGCTCGGCATCAATCGCAGCGAGCGCAAGACCGTGATCTTCGTGACGCACGATGTCGAGGAGGCGGTGTTCCTCGCCGACCGGATCGTGATGTTTTCGGCGCGGCCGGCGACGATCATCGAGCAGATCCAGGTCGGCGACCATATCGAGGGCGAGCGCGAGCTCGAGACCAAGGAGACGCAGGCCTTCTTCCACCTGCGGAATCACGTGCTCGAAGCGATGCGCGTGCAGGCGCGCCGCACCGAGGAGATCGAACGCGGCGCGGCCGGCTGAGCCGGGCCGCCGCACGGGGGCGATCATGGCAGGCAGCCTCGACGGCAAGCGCGCGCTCGTCACCGGTGCCGGCAGCGGCATCGGCATGGCGACCGCGGAGGCGTTCGCGCAGGCCGGCGCGGCGGTCTGCCTTTCCTATTTTCCGCCGGATGCGCCGCCGAACGCCGCGCTCGGGCGAATCCGGGCGGCGGGCGGCACCGCCTTCGCCGAACCGGCCGACGTCGCCGACGAGGCTTCGGTCGCGGCGCTGTTCAAGGTCGCGCTGCCGCTTCTCGGCGGGCTCGACATTCTCGTCAATTCGGCGGGCGTGATGGAGGCGCAGGCGCTGGTCGGGCACGACACCGGAATTTTCGACCACACGATGGCGGTCAATCTGCGCGGCACGTTCCTCGCCGGGCGCGCCGCCGTCGCGGCGATGCGGCAGGCCGGCACGGGCGGCCGCATCATCAACATCGCCTCCGATCTCGGCTATCTCGGCCGCGCGAATTTCTCGGCCTATTGCGCCTCGAAGGGCGCGATCCTGGCGCTGACGCGGTCCTGGGCGCGCGAACTCGCGCCCGACATCCTGGTCAACGCGATCGCGCCCGGGCCGCTCGAGACGCCGATGCTGCGCCGCTCGCTCAGCAATCCCGACGTGCTGGAACAGGAGCTCGACAGCCCGCTGGCGCGCATCGGAACGCCCGAGGATGCAGCGGCCTGCGCCCTCTTCCTGGCCGGACCCGCCGCGGTCTTCATGACCGGACAGACGCTGCACCCGAACGGCGGCAGCGTGATGCCGTAGCGGCCCCGGCGCCGGCGGTGGCGCCTCAGAGCCAGCCGCGCCAGCGGAAGAACCAGTAGGTGCCGACGCTGGCGCAAAGCATCAGCAGCAGGGCCATCGGATAGCCCCAGCTCCAGCCCAGCTCGGGCATGAACCGGAAATTCATGCCGTAGACCGTGCCGACAATGGTCGGCGGCAGGAAGATCACCGCGGCCAGCGACAGCACCTTGATGATGCCGTTCTGGCGGATCGAGATCAGGCCGAGCGTCGCCTCGAGCAGGAAGATGACTTCCTGGTTGATCTGCGCGTCGTAGTCCGAGAGCGAGCGGATGTCGCGCTGCAGCGTCTCGATGCGGCTCATCGATTCCGGCTGCGCCCAGGCCGCGATCTGCTGACGCAGATAGGGCACCATGCGCGCCATCGACAAGAGACCGTCGCGCACCATCGATTCCAGGCGGTTGGCCCGGCCGATCTGCTTGAGGATGACCGCGAGCTCGCGCTCGGCGAATGCGCTCCGCTCGCCGCGGTTCCGGTGATCCTTGAACAGGCGCCGGCCGATCGCATCGAGCTCGCGGTCGACGCGCTGCATCAGATCCGCCAGCCGGTCGACCACGGTTTCGGCGAGCCCCACCGTGACCAGGTCGCTGGTCATGCGCGTGCCGGGCTCGGTCGTGCAGCGCGCCGCGAAGGTCTGGAACGGGCGCGGGTCGGTCGGGCGCAGCGTGATCAGCCGGTCGCGCGTCAGGATGAAGGCCGCCTCGGTCGTCGCCGGATCGGGCGTGTCGGCGTAGATCGGCAGCACCACCGTCATGATCAGGGCGCCGTTCTCGACATAGAGCCGGCTCGACTCCTCGATCTCGATCATGTCCTCGACGGTCGGGAGCACGAGGCGGCCGGCCGCCTCGATCGCGCGGCGCTCTTCATCGGTCGGCGTCAGCGCATCGATCCAGACGGCGTCGGGCGGAATCCCGGTGCCGCTCTCAGAGAGCAGCTTCAGCCGGTCGCCGGCGGCGCCATAGGAACGCAGCATGGACGATGGATCCCTTCGGAGTTCGACCCCGCGCAAGGCCCGCGCGCCGTTACCGGCGGATGCTAGGCCAACAAGCTTCGATCACGGAAGTGTTACAGAACAACGATGGAGATCAAAGGCTTGAGCCTCCCGTCGGGGCCGATTTGCGCGGAGACTGCGACCGTGACACCATTGCCCGGCCAGACGATGATCAATTCGCCGCCATTCAGGCCCGTTTCGGCCGGCCCTTTCTCCACCGAAGAGGCGCGGCTCATCGTGGTCGACCTGTTCGAGCCGCAGCCGGCCCGCTACTGGGTCGATTTCGCGATTTCGTACCTGATCGCGGCGGTAGCCTCGATCGTCTATTTCGCGACCCCCAATTTCAGCTGGTGGCAGCTCCTGGCCTGGCCGATCGCGGGCTTCGCGATGTTCCGGACCGGCGTCTTCATCCACGAGATCGTGCATATGCCGGCCGGCCGCATGACCGGCTTCAAGGTCGCCTGGAACGTGCTGTTCGGCCTGCCGATGCTGTCGCCGAGCTTCATGTATTCGAACCACCGCGACCATCACAACAAGCGGCACTACGGGACCAGCAAGGACGGCGAGTACCTGCCGATGGGCGTCGGCCGGCGCAGCGAGATCCTGCGCTACCTGCTGCAGATACCGCTGCTGCCGGCCTTCGCGATCTTCCGCTTCTTCGTGCTCACGCCGCTGTCGCTGGTGCTGCCGCCGCTGCGCACCTGGGTGCTCGAGCGCGCCTCGTCCTACGTCTGCAATCCCGAGTACCGCCGCGAGCTGCCGCCCAACGAGGACCGGCGCTGGTGGATGTTCGCGGAGCTGGGCTGCCTTGCGCTGATGATCGTGCTGATCATCGGCATCGCGACCACGACGCTGCATTGGTGGATCATCCTCGAGATCTACATTCTCGGGATTCTCGGCGTCGGGCTGAACTGGTTCCGCAACCTGGTCGCACACCGCTACAACAACAGCGGCAGCGAACTCTCGCATGTCCAGCAGCTCGAGGACACGATCAGCATCGGCAGCGGTTCGCTCCTGACCAGGCTGCTGTTCCCGATCGGCATGCGCTATCACGCGCTGCACCATCTGTTCCCGGCGATTCCCTACCACAATCTGCCGGAGGCGCACCGGCGGCTGATGGCGCAGCTGCCGGCGGATTCACCCTACCGGCAGACGGTCAGCCCGACCCTGGGCGCCGCGCTTGCGGAGCTCTGGCGGCGGCCGAAGAGCGCGGCGGAACTCGCCTACCTCAATCGCGACGAGAGGGTGCGGGCGGCGTAGGCGGTCTAGCTCACTCGACGGTCGCGAAGGCAAGAGTCCCTTTCCCGCACTGCGGAAGAGGGCGGTCGCACGAGTGTCAGCGAGCGCGGCCGGGTGAGGGCCCCCTCAACCAGCTTCGGGTAAGGCGCCGTTGCACGGCGCCAACCCTGCGCATCCTTCTCCCCCACGCCGCGATCGGTCGCGGCCGACCGCGACGTGTGGGGGAGAAGGAAAATCCGTTACTTCCTGACGATGTTGTGCTTCGGCCCATAGGGGAAGCCGGTGATGTTGCGGTTGCCGTCCCCGGTGATGACGAGGATGTCGTGCTCGCGATAGCCGCCCGCACCCGGCATGCCTTCCGGGATCATGATCATCGGCTCCATCGAGACCACCATGCCGGGCTGCAACACGGTCTCGATGTCCTCGCGCAGCTCGAGCCCCGCCTCGCGGCCGTAATAGTGGCAGAGCACGCCGAAGGAATGGCCGTAGCCGAAGGTGCGATATTTCAGCAGGTCGTACCTGGCGTAGATCTCGTTGAGCGCGTTGGCGACATCCATGCAGCGGTTGCCGGGCTTCAGCAGCTCCTTGCCGGCGTCGTGCACCTCGACGTTCACCTCCCACAGCTTGAGATGATCTTTCGACGCTTCTTCGCAGAAGAGGGTGCGCTCGAGCGCGACATAGTAGCCGGCAACCATCGGGAAACAGTTGAGGCTGAGAATGTCGCCGCGCTGCAGCTTGCGCGCGGTGACGGGATTGTGGGCGCCATCGGTATTGATGCCGGACTGGAACCAGGTCCAGGTGTCCATCAGCTCGCCGTGCGGCCAGACGCGCGCGATCTCCCGAACCATCGCCTGCGTCGAGTGCAGCGCGACCTCGTGCTCGCCGACGCCGGGCGCGATCGCCTCGACGCAGGCCGCGCCGCCGATATCGGCGATGCGGGTCATTTTGGCGATGTGCTCGATCTCTTCCTGCGACTTGATCATGCGCAGGCGCATCGCGCCCTGGGCGATGTCGACCAGCTTCGACTTCGGCAGCGCCGCCTCGAGCCTGGCGCGGTTCTGCAGGTTCATATGGTCGAACTCGATGCCGACCGTGGCGCCGTCGCGGATGAGCTTCCGGACCGCGCGGAAGTAATTGTCGCGCTGCCAGTCGGTATAGACGAGGTTGCGATGGCCGAAGGTCCGGCGCCAGGGCTGGCCGGCGTCGATGTTGGCGGAGATCGAGGTGATCCTGTCCGGCTCGACCACGAGACCGTAATTGCGCCCGAACGAGCAGTAGAGGAAGTCGCTGTAGTAGCAGATGTTGTGATAAGAGGTGAAAAGCGCGACGTCGATTTTCTCTTCCTGCATCTGCCTGCGGAGCAGCGCCAAGCGGCGCTCCATCTCGGTCGCCGAAAACGTGCCCTTCACGGGATCGCCGTTCCGGATCTCGATGAGCTGCGGCATCTCCATGGTGACGGTCCCCCGGTTCCTGTGATGTTGGGGGATAGTACCGAATCCGGCCGATTTCCCAAGCGTTTCGGGGCTCCAGCCCTGCGACCCATCGCCCTTGGCGGCGAGCCGTTCGCCCGTCACACTCGCGGCCTATCGTCGCCTGCCGAACCGCCCGGAGATTTCATGGACAGCGCCGCCCTCACCCGCCCCGCCCGCGATGCCACGCGCATCGTGACACCCCGCCTGGTCCGCGCGACGCCGGAGACGCTCGCCGGGTACGGCACGCTGGTCGACGATTTCGAGGCGCAGCGGATCGAGATCGTGCGCTGGCCGGCCGCCGGCTGGCGCGCCGTCGATCTCGATACCGGCGACGAGGGCGGCACGACCGAAGGGATCTTCGAATTCTGGTGGCAGGGCGAGCTGCTCTATGGCGCCAACCATGCCGTCGGCGGCGAGTATCTGTTCGGCTGGAGCCGCCTGCCCTCGCAGGCCTCGGAGACGGCGATGGCACCCGAGCGCAGCCAGGTGCTGATCTGGCATGCCAATTACCACCCGGACGGCGGCCAGTGCTTCTTCCCGCGCGAGCGCGTGCCGTTCGTGGTGCCGCTGGCGCTGCCGGGCGACGACGTGAAGCCGGACGATTTCGTGTCGTTCTGGTTCGACGGCAGCCAGGGCCTCTATATCCACCCGAACATCTGGCACGAGGCGGTGTTCCCGCTCGCCGAGCGCGCCGGCTTCCACGACCGGCAGGGCGCGGTGCACGCGCGCGTCAGCATCAACTTCGTCGAGGAGTTCGACTGCTATCTGGGGGTGACGCTGAGATCACTTCCATAGCGAAAGCGATCCGGGTCGTATTGACGACGGGCGGTCGGAGTCCACAACGTGATTCCTTCCGACATCAAGCGACACGGTGTCCATTGGCGAAGACTTGCGACCATTGAAGGATGCGCACCGCCTTGCGCAGGCCCGTTGGCCAGAATGGATCTCTTTGCACGAGTTCCGTAACGGCGTCGGGGTTTTCCGCCTCCACTAACCACAATCCTCCAGCTCCACCACCGTCGGTGGCCTCATGGAGCGGGCCAGCGGCGTAAATACGATCTCGATGCTGCTCAAGGAACCCGAGATGGGCGGGCATCAGACGCTTTCGTGCGTCCGCATGATCGGTGTTGTCCGTAAAGAACACGACGTACAGCATCTCAAACCTCCTGATCCAATGAGGGTCACCCGAACCATCGCGTTGAAATTAATGAGATCGAGTCTGCAAAAATACGCTTATATGTGCCTTTGAGATCTGCAAAAATGCAAGCCTATGGACTGGAACGATCTCCGTTTCATTCTGGCCATTGCGCGCGCAGGTACGCTCGCTGCGGCGGCGCGAAGGCTTGGCGTGAATCAGACAACAGTCGCACGGCGACTTGGGGCGGCAGAGGCAGCGCTCGGCACGCGATTGTTCGAACGAATAGATGGTGCCCTCCGTCCGACGGAGTCGGGAGAGGCGGCGGTGACCCGTGCGGCACAGGTCGAACAGGAAGTTCATGCCCTCGAGCACCGGATCAGTGGTGCCGATGCCGATGCCGCAGGACTCGTTCGCCTCACCAGCGTACCAATGCTGGTGAACCGGCTGCTTATTCCGGCCCTACCGCAGCTATACGCAAGATATCCTCGAATTCGGATTGAACTGATCGCCGAAGCACGGAACGCGAGCTTGACGAGACGTGAGGCTGATGTTGCCCTACGCTTGGCCCGTCCGGAAGGTGGTAGCGCCGTACTAGCAAAGCGCCTCGGGTATCTCGGATATGCTGCCTATGGCCCGCGCAAACGTGCTGCGGAACGATTACCTTGGATCACTTATGAAGAAGGCCTGAGCCACTTGCCTCAGGCGCGCTGGATTGCGACGGCAGCCCACGATAGCGAGCCAGCGCCTCTGCTAGTCGGTGACGCGGAAGCGATTGTCTACGCAATCCATGCTGGCCTGGGAAAGTCGTTGCTTCCGTGCTTTATGGCGGACCGGGATTCAAGGTTACGGCGTCTGAGCGGCTCAACCGCCGTTCTGAGGCGGGAACTATGGCTGCTGACTCACAACGAGTTGCGGCATCATGCACGTATCGCGGCTGTAGTCGCCTGGCTGACGGAGCTGGCTGAAACGCTTCCGCCAGCAGGATAGGGTTCTGACAACTCGTGTGCGCTTCCCCAACTAATTTCGGGGCAGGCTCTTAGCTACAGCGCAATATGCCGTCCGGCGGCGTCGGGCGACGGGCGGTCGCCCTGCTTTGCGACGATCTCATCGATCTTGCGGCGGACCTCGGTGGCGATCGGCGCGACTTTCTTTTCCTTGCCGTCGTAGAACAGCCACATCGATTCCATCGTGGCGGCTTCCGGCCCGTTGTCGCCGTCGGTCATCGAGTACCAGAGGTGCAGCTTCTTGTCGCGCACGCCGAGCACCTGGATGCGAACCGCGACCGTGGCGCCGAGTTTCACTTCCTTGAGAAACCGGATATGGGATTCGACCGTGAAGAAGGTCTTCTCGGTCTCGCGGATATAGTCGGGCGAGACGCCGACCGCGATCATCAGAACGTCGGCCGCATGCGAGAAGACGACCGGGTAGTAACCCTCGTTCATGTGGCCGTTATAGTCGATCCAGTCCTTGCCGACGGTTTCGCGGTGGACGATCGGCAGCGCTTCCATGGGGATCACCGTCCCTTCCAGACCGGCGCGCGCTTCTCGGCGAAGGCGCGCGGGCCCTCGATGGCGTCCTCGGAGCGCCGCATTCGCTCGTAATTGACGATCTTGCCGTTGTCGATCAGGGCGTGGCCGTCGGCGACGCTGACATCCTCGCAGGCCCGCACGGTTTCCTTGGTGCCGGCGATAGCCAGCGGCGCGCCCCTGGCGATCTCGCCGGCGATCTCGAAGCAGCGGTCGATCAGGCGGCCGGCCGGCACCACGTCGTTGACGAGGCCCCAGCGTTGCGCCTCGGCCGCCTCCATGCGGCGGCCGGTATAGAGCAGCTCGAGCGCGATCGCCCGCGGCATCATCTTGGGCAGGCGCACGCAGGCCGAGTTGGCGATGACGCCGACGCGCGTCTCGGGCAATGCAAACACGGCGTGGTCGGCCGCGACCATCAGGTCCGCCGCCAGCGCGATCTCGAAGCCGCCGCCCATCGCCATGCCGTTGATCGCCGCGATGACCGGCTTGTTGAGGTCGGGAAGCTGCGTGATGCCCCCGAAGCCGCCGACGCCGTAATCCTCGCCGGATTCGGTTCCTTCGGCGGCCGCCTTCAGGTCCCAGCCGGCGGAGAAGAATTTCTCGCCGCCGCCGGTCAGGATCGCAACGCGCAGCGCGGGATCGTCGCGAAAAGCGGCGAAAGTCTCGCCGAGCCTGCGGCTGGTCGGGGAGTCGATGGCATTGGCCTTGGGCCGGTCGAGCGTGACCAGCAGGATGCCGTTGCGCGCCTCGGTGCGAACCGCTTCAGCCATGGCCGAACTCCCTGACGTGTCGATGAAGGTTCCGACGAAGCGGGGCCGGCGTCAATTCTCGTGCGGCCGCAGCAGCGCGCGCGAGACGATGTGGCGCTGGATCTCGCTGGTGCCGTCCCAGATCCGCTCGACGCGCGCATCGCGCCAGAGTTTCTCGATGCCGACCTCTTCCATCAGGCCCATGCCGCCGAAAATCTGCACGGCGTGGTCGGTGACGCGCGCCAGCATCTCGGTCGCGTAGAGCTTGGCCATGGCATAGTCCTGGTCGAGCGCGGTGCCCCGGTCCGTCTTCCAGGCGGCGCGCAGCACCAGCAGCTCGGCCGCCTCGAGCTCGGTCGCCATGTCGGCGAGCTTGAACGAGGTGCCCTGGAACTTGCCGATCGACTGGCCGAACTGCTTGCGCTGCGCCGCCCATTCGAGCGACTTGGCGAGCGCGCGCTGGGCCCGGCCGATGCATTGCGCCGCGACCGTAAGCCGCGTCGCGCCGAGCCAGGTATTGGCGACGTCGAAGCCCTTGTGCTCCTCGCCGAGCACATTCGCGGCCGGTACGCGCGCATCGGCGAAGGTCAGCGTGCAATGGTGGAAGCCGCGATGCGAAACCGCGATCGAACCGCGTCGCACCTCGAGCCCGGCGGTATCCTTGTCGACCAGGAACGAGGTGATCTTCTTCCTGACGCCGCGTGCGGTCTCCTCCTCGCCGGTGGCGGCGAAGAGTACGATGTAGTCGGCGACATCGGCATAGGAGATGAAATGCTTGGTGCCGTTGACGACGTAATGGTCGCCCTGGCGCACCGCGCGCGTCTTCATGCCGCGCAGGTCGGAACCGGCATCGGGCTCGGTCATGGCAAGGCACTCGACGCGCTCGCCCGCGATCGTCGGCTTCAGATAGCGCTCGGTCTGCTCCGCGTTGCAGGCCCGCAGGATATTGGACGGACGCGCAACCGCGTATTGCAGCGCGAAGCCGGTGCGGCCGAGCTCGCGCTCCAGCAGCGTGAGCGAGACATGGTCGAGGCCGGCGCCGCCGAGTTCCTCCGGCATATTGGCGGCATAGAAGCCGGCGGCGATCGCCTTCCGGCGGATCTCGCGGACGAGCTCGGGCCGCACTTCGCCGGTGCGCTCGACCTCGTCCTCGTGCGGCATCAGCTCCTTCTCGACGAAGGCGCGCGCCGCTTCGACGATCATCTCCTGCTCGGGCGTGAGCGCGAAGTCCATCGCCGTGCCGCCCGCTAGCGCCCGATGCCGATCTTGTGGCCGACGCCGTCGGGCACCGGCAGGGACTTGTGCGCCGCCATCACCGCATCGACGGCTTTCCGGACGTCGGCGGGCATCGAGGACGAGCGGCCGGCCTTCATGTCGACATGCACAAGCATCTGCTCGGTCGTCGCCAGCAGGTCGCCGGTGCGGCCGTGGTGCATCCAGTTGAAGATGTGCAGGCGCCTGGAATCGCAGTCGAGCAGTTGCGTCGTGTACTTGAGCGGTTCGCCGCCGCCGACTTCGCGGCGATAGTTGACGTGGCTTTCGACGGTGTAGAACGACTTGCCGCCGGCACGATAATCGTCGTCGACGCCGATATAACGGAACAGCGCATCGGTCGCGTCGCCGAAGGCCCAGAGATAGTAGCTCTCGCTCATGTGGCCATTGTAGTCGAGCCAGTTCATCTCGACCGGCCCTTCATAGACCGAGAACGGCGCCGGCACCGTGTCGCCTTCCTTCCAGCGCGGCAGCTTGCGCGACTGGTAGCGGCGCGCCTCGTCCTCGATCAGCACCTGGCCGGCACCCTGCTTGTGCTGCTTGAGGGCTTGCATCACCGAAATCAGGCAATCGTCGCGCAGCCGCTCGAGATCCTTGATCGAACGGCCGGCGGCCTGCGCCTCGGTGCCGCTGCCCATGCGGTCGATCAGCTCGGGCGTCAGCGTCGGCGCCTTCAGCTTGGTCCAGGGCAGTTCGAGTGCCGGGCCGAAATGGTCGAGCATATGGCGCATGCCGCCCTCGCCGCCCGCGAGATGGAAGATCAGGCAGGTGCCCCAGATCGACCAGCGCAGGCCGGGGCCGTAGGCGATCGCCGCGTCGAGCTCTTCGGTGGTCGCGATTCCGTCATTGACGAGATGCAGCACCTCGCGCCAGAGCGCCTCCTGCAGGCGGTCGGAGAGATAGCCCTCGATCTCTTTACGGACATGCAGCGGGTACATGCCGATCGAACGGTAGAAATCCGCCGCCTTGACGATCGTTTCCGGCGCGGTCTTATTGCCGCCGACCAGTTCCACCAGCGGCAGCAGATAGACCGGATTGAACGGATGGCCGATCAGCGTGCGCTCCGGGTTCCTGCATTCGCGCGCAATATCGGTCGGCAGCAGGCCCGAGGACGAGGACGCGATCAGCACGTCGGGCCGGGCGGCCTCGGCGATCTGGTTGAACAGCTTGCGCTTCAGGTCTTCGCGGTCGGGCGCGTTTTCCTGAATGAAATCCGCATCGGCGACGCATTGCTCGAGCGTCGGGACAAAGCTGAGCCTGTCCTGGGTCGCATGCGGCACCATGCCGAGCTTCGCCAGCGCCGGCCAGGCATTGGCGACGTTGGCGCGCATCTGCGCTTCGGCGCCCTTGCCGGGATCCCAGGCCACGACCTCGATGCCGCGCGCGAGGCAGCGCGCAGCCCAGCCGCTCCCGATCACGCCGCTGCCGACAACGGCGACCTTGCGGATACTCGACATCGAAATTTCCCGTCAGTGATTGCGAATGTGAAGCTTCTTGCGCGCCTCTTCCGGCGTCAGCACGCGGGCGCCGAGATCGCGGACGATGCGGCAGGCTTTCTCGACCAACGTCGCGTTGGTCGCGAACACGCCCTTCTCGAGATAGAGGTTGTCTTCGAGGCCGACGCGGCAGTGACCGCCGAGCAGCACGGCCTGCGCCACCATCGGCATCTGCATGCGGCTGATGCCGAAGCCGGCCCAGACATGGCCTTCCGGCACCTGCGAGGCCATCAGCGCCATGGTGCGGCTGTCGGCCTGCGCGCCCCACGGAATGCCGAGGCAGAGCTGGAACATCGCCGGGCCGTCGATCAGGCCCTCTTTCACCATCTGCGAGGCGAACCAGAGATGGCCGGTGTCGAAAACTTCCATCTCGGGCTTCACGCCGAGTTCCTTCACGCGCTTCGCCATCGCGCGGAGAATGCTCGGCGTCTGCAGCATGACGACATCGGTGTCGCCGAAATTCATGCTGCCGCAATCGAGCGTGCAGATCTCCGGCTTCAGCGCCTCGACATGCTCGAGGCGGGTCATGGCATCGATCAGGTCGCTGCCCGCCGCCGGCGCGCCGGTTTCGTCGGCGACCAGGTCGCCGCCCATGCCGGCCGTCAGGTTGATGACGACGTCGACATTGCTGTTGCGGATGCGGTCGACGACCTCTTTGTAAAGCTTGACGTCGCGCGAGCCCTTGCCGGTCTTCGGATCGCGGACATGGCAATGCACGATCGAGGCGCCGGCCTCGGCGGCTTCGATGGCGGCCGTGGCGATCTGCTCCGGGGTGACCGGGATGGCGGGATGCCTGCCGACCGTATCGCCCGCGCCGGTGACGGCGCAGGTCAGGATGACTTCTTGATTCATCGGTGAATTCTCCCCAGAAGGCGCCGCGAAATCGCTTCGTGACCCTCGCGATCGGCGGCGGTACATGACCCGGTTTCGAGCCGCCGCCGCTATCGCGGCGGCGACTTAAGGCGTCGCTCGGGCGATGCTTGTAGCAGAAAACCATGACCGTGACCTTTGCGGGGGGTGCAACCCAGCATTCCCGACCGGTGCCGTTACATTGCCGATTGCGTAACCGCGCGGACCGGCGGAAAACTTGTCGCGACAAACCCCGCCGGTTACGGCCGGCCGGGGCGCCGGGGAGGCCGTCATGCCGCAGCTCGTCACTTTCGAACCCGCCATGGAGCGGCTGGCCCGCTTTGTCGAAGAAACCCCGCCCGACGCGATCGTGCGGGA